>Ga0224527_1001467_pt1 | contig 11724 bp, 10 predicted proteins | sample CBST0metaG_FD_179882 | JGI IMG/M metagenome (GOLD analysis project Ga0224527, IMG submission 179882) | Peat soil microbial communities from Stordalen Mire, Sweden - C.B.S.T0 | ecosystem: Environmental > Terrestrial > Soil > Wetlands > Peat | place: Sweden: Norrbotten County, Stordalen Mire... | reverse complement strand
ATATTGGCATCTACGACCTCGGCTACATTCGCAACAGCATTGATGAAGCTGATCTTGAGTGCCAGAAAAGCATTGGAGGCATGCTTGATAATTTCAGCGCTTTGCGCTGAAGTTACCAATAGCTTCGCTGGCTGCTGCGCACTGCAATCGCCAGGAATGGCATGTGCCTGCTCATAATAGCTGCCATCAGTCAGCGGGGCGTAGATGCGCCGCATCAAGTCAGCCGCTCGCTCGCTGTCTGCACCTACAACAATGCGATCAGGATGCAGAAAGTCGCTTACTGCCGTGCCCTCGCGCAAAAACTCCGGATTAGAAACGACATCGAAGCTCGAAGCTTCAACGCCATGCCGATAGAGCACTCGACGAATCCATTCATTGGTATAAACAGGGACTGTGCTTTTTTCGACAATCACCTTGTAACCTTGAATAGATCGGGCGATCTGGCTAACTACAGCCTCGACGTAGGAAAGATCTGCCGCTCCAGTATCTCCCTGTGGCGTGCCTACCGCTATAAAAACTGCCTCACAATCCTTGAGCGCTGCTTCAAGATCCGAGGTGAAGCTAAGTGTTTTGCCGCGGTAGCGTTCGAGCAATTTCGGGAGGTGCTCCTCATAGATGGGGACTCCACCTGCATTGAGCATCTTGACCCGCGCCTCGTCGTTATCGACACATATCACGCGATGTCCCACATCAGCCAGGCATGCGGCAGCAACCAGCCCTACATAGCCTGAACCAACAACGCAAATTGATACAGAATTAGCCAATCGAAGACCCTCCTATTTCCACCGGACAAAAAAGCGGAAACTTGCTGCGGGATTTCCCCTACAGCAGTTAGCAGTTATGCATCTCAGGTAGATGCAACTATACTACAGAAATTTGCAATGCCAATCTTGTGACAGCGAAACCGGACCACTGCATGCTTGCATCAGAAATCCGCCGAATGTCAGATACACTGCAAATTCTAATCAACACACATACTTGCAAGGCTACGGGCAAAGTCTCAGTGGGTCCAGATTTCCCTTCCCGTGAAACATGCAGTTTTTTCAGCCTGTGGACTTTTCTCGAGCCCTTTTGCACTACGTCGCTATACACCATTCATGGCAAAAAAAGCCGTGTGCAGCAGTATAGCCACATCCATGAATAAAGACCGGTTACGAATGTAGTACAAATCGTACTGGATGTTTTCGTGAATTAGAAAAGCACGATCGGCACTGAGTTGCCACAGGCCCGTCAGCCCAGGCAGAACCGACAAGCGAAGCCGCTGCTGCGCATTATATTTAGCGACGATGAAGGGCATTTCGGGCCGCGGTCCAACCAGTGACATTTCCCCCTTCGCCACATTAATCAACTGCGGCAGTTCATCCATGCTTGTTTTTCGTAAAAACCGACCAGCGCGCGTGATGCGCGTATCGCGTGAATCCGTGGGAGAAAAGGTGTATTTAGGCGCATCGACATGCATCGAACGAAACTTATATAGCCAGAAAATCTTTCCGTCGCGGCCTACTCGCTGCTGCTTGAAAAAGATTGGTCCATGCGAATCAAGTTTAACCATCAAGCAAATGGCAAGGCTGATCGGCAACAGCACAAGGATCAGGCCGAGAGATGCAAACAGATCAAAAACGCGCTTTGAGAAATCATATCGCCAATTTTTTGTTGGCTGCCCCACCAAATTGAACATCGTGCCATCAATATTTGCGTACTCGGTCCACAGACCTGATTCAGAGCTTTGATTGGGCACAAAAGCCAAGCGTATGCCTGCCTCCTGTGCTACCTCGACTAGGTGAAAAAGTTGATTCTGCTGGATATTTGGCAACGCGACAATCAGCAATGAGCACTTATCTTGCTGCAGACGTGCCTTGGTGATGGAGCCAGTGCTGATAAAGATGGAATGCTCGTGCCGATAGGAGTCGGCAAATACCTGCTCACCTTCCAGTGCCGGATTGTCATCGACAAGAGCAACTGGATTCAGGCCTAGTTTGGGTGAGCGCGCAAGCGCTGAAAATACGCGTTGACCGCTTTGCCCAGCGCCATAGATCACCACACGTTTAAGTCCTCTGCCTCTGGTATGCAGAGCATCCAACATCACGATCAGTGCTTGTTTTTCACAAATTTGCAAAATAGGCACGCAAACAAGTGAAAAGGAAAGAATCAGTCGAGAAGGTTGAGAGTGAAAAAAATACACCACGGGCAGAGCAAGTAACAGCGTCTGTATCGAAACACGCAGCGTGCGCTCTGTCTCTTTAATCCGCAGCATGCTGTAGCCTGAACTGTACGCGCCATCGCGGTCGAGCAAAATAATATTGAGCGTTGCGATCATCACTGCAACGATGACAATTGAACTCAAAGCGTAGTCCACACCGCCACGATGGAAATACCCGTACACCCCATAGCCGCTGAAAATTGCCGCAACCACAGCGATCCAGTCAATAAGCATTTCAGTCAAGGTTATAAATTTTTCAAACCTGTTACTGATCAATGCCGCAGCATTAGTAGTATATTCATCTTGCCCTGCGACATCTGCTTCAGCTTTGGACAGAACATTACCAGCATTGTAATCAGCCATTAGGGAAACCTCAAGATTCTGCTACGGTTTGGATTTGTCATGAGTCAGAACAAATCTATCTGATTACTTTAATAATGTCCCAGAAAGCAAAAATATACAAGTGTTTTATAGGTAAAAACTCCCGCCACACAGTTTGACGATAAATCATTGACAACAGATACGATAGATACTTTGAGCCAAGCAATTTGCTGCTTGTTTTGGAATGGCTCTTAAGTTGTAGACCAGTTATCCCGACACGGATGAAATCCGCGCCTATCGGGCCAAGCTGTAGCTCGTCAAACTTTTCGTGACCGAAGCCCATACCTACGCCTTCATGCAAGCTTCCAGTCCGCTCGATGGTCAGATTGGAATGCGCACTAATCGGTAGAGCAGATGGCGCAGGTATCTTATCGCCCCTCAGGTCCATCCTGGCCTTGGCATTCGGAGCAGCGTTGCTCCTCTCATGCAAATATCGCGTCATTGATACGCCTCAATTTCTCCATCGCATGTAACGATGGTTAACAGCCTTTTCACTTATCATGCTGCCCGATTTTCCAAGAAAGGCTCATAACTTGCTACTATGTTCACGCTCAGCTTCCTGTTGCAGTAGCTCTAAGTCCTGAACACCATAGGTTGTCTGGATTTGACGATCATTGCCATCATCAAAATTTTGTCTGTACAGTGCGTTAGCTTGCGTCCCGGGGATCTCACATAAGAAAAATTCGTTTTTTACAATTTGGTGTACTCGATAGCCTGCCCGTAATGCCTGCACATGCAACCACAGATCATCCGCGCGTGGGCAGGCCGCGCGAAACGCCGTTCCCTGCTGTTTGATCTTGCGCAGCAACGGTTCCGGGTAAATGATGCCGGCGCACCCTGTAGCAAGATTAAGATAACTCGGACGGGTATCTCTGAGAATCTCCCAGGATGCATACGGAGCAATGCCATCGCACGTAATATGCATGCGCCTGGCCCTGAAACAGTGCACATGCTCGGGGGTGTGCAGGTATGCATCGTAGAGCCGCCGCAGCCATTGGCGCGGATAAAAGATATCATCATCGGCCGTGACCAATGGCGCTTCAAAGTCATTTTGCGACTCGACATAGGGATAGTATTTTTTGTGCGGCCCATAGTTCGGGCAAACTTTAATTTCCAGTCCCCTGCTCTGCAATCGCTCTAATTCAACGGGCAGGTGCGCGGCAAAATTGGCATCGTCAAGCCAGAGAATCATGCGCGAAGGCAAAAGTCTTCCGCGACCAATTGACTCAATAGCGAGGTAAACGCGCTGTGTGCGCTCGCCATATGTTGTCAAGGACACTACAGGCCCGCCGGGGTTCACAATCGACTGGCACGACCGCCGATTGACGCGTGCATACACATACAGGTAGAAGGATTTTTCAACCTGTCTTTTCCTGCGCAATAACGTTTGTACGACTCCTCTGAAATTCATTCTATTACCTTCTTTGCCCTCTCCAGAATCAGTTACGCAGCCTTGCACACTGCACACGGCCTGCGCATGATCACTTGAATGGCAATCCACAAAGAGACAACCAGCAATGCGTCGCTGGCAATACTGGTCCATGCAGCACCACGCCATGACCAACGGGGTAGAATCCAGAAATTGAGCAGAATATTAACGACAGCAATACCAATCTGAATCAGTGTTCGTAACATCTGTTGGTTGGCACCGGAAAGCGAGTCTGCAAGGAAAGAGTGAATACAGCGCAAAAATGGGATCAGAGCAAGCCAGCGAACCGCCGGAACTACAGCATCATATTTATGCCCCAGGACATATGGAATTGCAGGTGCAAGAAGCATAAAGCCAAGGAAGATAGCCACCCCCATGAGCATGGACTTGGAGATCAGACGTTTGGCATACTTCCATGTACCGGGCAGTCCCTCTTCCTCTCCAATTTTGAAGAAACGTGGATAGGCCGCTGAAACAAGCGACCGCACGGGCGTCATTGAAACATCGATAAAGCGGTATGCCGCTCCATAAATACCAGTATCAGCTAAAGTGGAAAGCTTGCCGAGCATGGTCTTGTCGATATCGTTATAGATGCTCTGAGCCGAAGTGCTGATGCTGAAGAAAACTCCTTCGGCAATGTCCTCGCGAATCGCTTTCAAATCAATCTGCGGAATGCCCCATTGCTGAAATGCTTTCCAGATAGCATAAAGTGCGGCCAGAATGCCGGTAAGCGCATAACCTACAATCCATTGGTCAAAGGAAACTGCGCCATATTTCCACGCGAGAACGGCAATGGCAATCAGTCGCAACAGGCTGATCAAAAATCCCTGGAACGCAGTTTGCTTCATGTTGCCATCAGCGGCAAAGCCAAACATGGCTAGATCGGTAATGCGCATGAAGATAAGATCGCTGACAGCGATCATCAGGATGTCCCAGGAAGAAGCCTGCAAATGAATCAACTGATTGCAGGCAAGAACTAGCACGCTGCAAACAACCCCTGTGACAAGAACGACAAGAACGCCATTGCCCCAACATACCTTGGCCGAACGCCTGCCAGCACGATAATTCTTGATGAATAGGTTCGACGTGCCAAGGCCAATAAATGGAGCAATGATGTTGGTCATAGCTGTCAGGGCAACGAATCCGCCATAGGATGCCGGCCCGAGCGAGCGCGCAATCAGTACAAAGTAGATCGCCTGAATGCCGAGCTTCCCCCCCTGGCCAAGCGCCAAATAAAAGGTATCCGTCAGCAATTCCTTATTATTTTTCAGCTTATTCTTGAATTCCAACACGCCTTACTTCCCTTTTTTCAGAAATTCGCTGGCAAGATCGGTAAATCGCGCAATAGCGCGCTCCCAGGACAATTCCTGTTCATAGTATTGATAGGCTCGCAGACACTGTTCTTCATAGCTCTGTGAACCATCAAGAATGCTGCGCAAATCCTCCGCCCAGCGTGCGGCTGGTTCATCCAAGCGCTGTAAATAGCCGTTGACGCCATTGCTCATCAATGAAGCATTGCCTCCTACATCTGACACCACTACGGGCAGTGCGTAGGCATTGGCCTCAGCAATGGAAACCGAAGCACATTCCGCACGCGTTGGCAGCAGAAACGCATGCGCTTCGCGGAGATAGTCAAAATAGTTTTTCTTGCCAGTGATGCGCTCCTTGGCCACGCGCCCAAGCACCTCAACATATTCCGGCACCATCACGCCAGCAGGAGCATTGCAGCCAATCACCTGCAATTTAGCATTCACCCCCATGGTGCGCAACGCACCTACAATCTCGATAGCCGTGTCGACTCCCTTGCGCTGCCAGTCAACACCCACCAGCACAATCGTCTTTTCTGCAACACGCCGCGTACGCAGAATCTCGTCGATCTGCCGATGATCGGGATGCTCCTTGAGGTTGGCACCATACGTGATAACATGCGTCTTTTGCGCATCCAATCGATAGTGGCTCAGGGCCACGTCGGCCGCCCACTGACTGGAGAAGATCACCTGCGCGCAGGCATCAAGCCCGTGCTGCTCGACATTGTGGCTCTGGCGGATCATCCACTCACTGATATTCTTGTAGTAAGGATAGAGGTTCAGCACGCCCGCAACAGTCGTGTCGCCCCAAGCGAAAATTGGAATCTTCGACCGCTTCCGGCTTGCATAAAAAAACGAGGTAGCAAGAAACAGATCGAGGTCTGGATGCTGCTGCGCGTAGGCATCAACTACGGCTCCATACTGACTTGCTAGCAGAGGATGCCGCTCGTGCACAATATGCCTGCCCGTCGTCTTGATCAATATTCTGTTTGCCGCACGCAGCGGAAAGGTATAGCGCAGCGGATAAGGGCCACAGACACGCACATCGTGCCCAGCCTTACGCAAAAAATGAAGAATATGATACGGCGTTCCCGAGTAGGAACGGATGTGTGCCGGATCTTCATAACCAAGCAAGCCAATTTTCAATCGCAAGATATTGCTCCCTGATCAAGGCGGCTTTGAGACGTGACTATGCCCGGAGAACCTTGACGGCTGACTCTTCGAGCCTCATCTCGCAAGCCATAATAGGCTACAAAAGGAAGAATACAGTTCAGATATGAGGGCAGCATCAATTGGCCTGCCTCTATATTGCTGAACAAGACAAATGCAAGAATGCTGATGTACCACTTGGATGCCGGAGTGAGTCCTTTTCGAAAACAAACTACAGCATTTTTCCAGGCACGCAGATAAATCAAAAGATAAAGCAAGACGCCAACAGCTCCGACCTCCAACAAAAGTTCGTAGACTCCATTTTCTGCGTAGCCGATTCCTGTCCATCCCATATGAATAATTACATTGGCCGACTCGCCATTAAGCCCTTGCCAAAATGCGCAGAAACCATAACCAAGAAGAGGCCGTTTTAATACCGATATCATCAGGTCAGCCCACAAGACCGTGCGCCCTGTCATGGTGGGGTCTTTGCCCAGCAACTTCATAAATGCGTCGTAATTTATATAGGCAACAAGCAGAACACCAGCAACAATGCCAGCTACCGCGCCTATGAGCAATACCGCCTCTTTACGCCGAACGCGACCAATCACATTCAATAGAATTGCAGTTAAGATACAGCTGAAGCCTACCACCCATGCGCTTGCTGAGTGGGACATGACAATAAACACAGCCATGATTCCGAGATAGAACTTACGAAAGAGTTCTCCCTGATAAGTATCGAATTTTGCAAAAAATCCTGGCAGGACCAGAATGGACATGCCAAGGCCACTAAGGTTTTTGTGGCCGAAAATTCCTTGCCAGGATTGTGCAAGTCCATAGCTGCGAATGAACATGCCGTACTGCGGCAGAGCAATCACAAGAAACAGTCCTGCAAATGCGGCGATGGAACCAACCAGCATAACGATTTTGAGCTGCTCATTGATGTTGTAGCGATGAACGAAGTAGAGCGCAAGTGCAACATCGATCACCATGCGCATAAGACCAATAAGGCTATGACCGGGACTATTTGACCAAAGGACGGAAAGCGCGATCCAGCCCAGCAAGGCAATCACAAGCACTTCTCTCTGCGCCCACTGCAGCACCTTCTTCGTGTAAGGAAAAATCAGCCACGCACAGATCAGATAGCAAAGGGCATTTTGAATTTTAACAATCGCGCTTTGAGAAGAGTCCGTAGCGGTGAGGCCCATTCCGACGTCGCCACCAACCTGATTCACACTGCCCCGCTCGAACGAAAAGCCATACAAAGACGCAAACACAAGCAGAACAAAGCAAAGCATCCACGTGCTGACAAGGTTCAGCAGGCTGCTGTTTTGCATCTGTTTGGCTAAAGAATGATTCTGCAAATCCATTTCCCTTTCTGAGATCAGGCAAATAGGCGGTGTTTGTTGCAACTACAGATGTCATTGTCCTGGAGCAGACTCATAGCCATCGGCGATCATTTCGACGAGGCGCGTACCATCATCCGCAAACTTTCTGGCGAATAAAGCTTCAGCCTCACCATAGGCGTCATTCAGCAACAACGGGTTCTGCATTGTGAAAAGATCAATATGCTTTTGTTTGATCCATGCGGGGCTGCGCTTTCCTTCACTCCAATCGGCATAAGTCAGATTGTGCTGTATCGATGCAACAAATGGTGAGTTACCTAGAATGGTTTGGAAAAAACTTTCATCTGGATTTTGCGTTTTGCTGAAGTAGGTCAACAATTCTGGATGATCATTTGTTGTCTTCACAATGAAGTCACATGCATCACCGCTGATTGACCACCATGTTGAACCAGCGAAAGGTTTTCTGCCGTCTAGCTCCTTGCGATAATCGAGCGACGGTAAAAACCGCTCCAGCGCCGTGCAGGCAAATTCGAAGGCCCGATTACGGCTGATACGCCTGATTTTGAGCCGAGGACGCACAAACCGCGAGATTGGCTTCCTAACAACAGAGGATGGCACGGCCACGATATTCATGAATTGAACGGAAGCATTTTTCTTAAAATAGTTTTCAATGTAACTCACATCACGAATAGGGTAATCCACGCCGCTCAGTAGCGTATAGCGATCAAAGCCACCATAAAATTTCTTTGCCGCAAACAAAAGCCGCAAAATAGCCTCTACCTGTGAAAAATCTCCCCAGAACACAGGAACGCGGTCTTCTATGAAGTGCACCTTGGTGCCTAACAACGCTTTAAATTGTCCAATATCGCTCTTGGCATCAATATGGACAAAAATCTCTGCGGCATCCGTGTTCATCGCATTGACAAGCAATTCCAAATGCTTCAGCGAATTATGCGCCAGAATTAAGTATGCGTGTTTCATCCGAGCTCCTGAAATAGTCATTTAGCAACAAAGCAGTTTTCCGTTCTGCTTATGACCTGCATTCCAAGGCTATTGATAATAGCCAGGAACCAAACTACTTCGACCAGCAAACCATATCCATTGCCGCTTTCAGTCCATGGTCTACATAGTGCAATTTGGGATCAAACGCAACGACTTCACAGCGATTTTGATTCCAACTGGTATTGATGGGACGAAAATGCCGGTATTGAACTCTAGAGTCTGTCTTACGCCGATTTTTGATATTGCGGATGCTGTGAACTTGCCACTGTGAAAGTTCAGGAATCTGGTGCGGTACCGCTGCCCATTTGCGCGGAGATTTGTGCAGCATGCAAGGAAAGAGAGGAAAACTCTTCCAGGGCTGCAAACCAAGCCGCGTTATGAGGACATTGGAAAAGTCCCGGTGGCGAATTGCCTTTTCTCTACCTATAGAATCATTTGCCGTTCGAATGACCCACTTGCCCTGAAACACCAGGTATCCTGATACTGACCGTTCAACCATCTCCATAACGGATTTTTCACATGGCATAACAAGCTCATCAACATCCACGTTTATGACTGATTTTGCTTTTTGTAGATACTTCCACCGAGCATTTTCCATTGCTCCGCTTTGGCAGTAATCAGAGTCCCAGTGGCCTCCGTTAAATCCTTGCGGCCCATATTTATAGTTCCACTTTACGATGCACACTGCCTGGATACCTGCAATACCCAATATTGCGTTACGCAGATCTTCCATGTCGTATGAAGTAGAGTTATTGTCGTAAAGCAGTACCGCGTCAATTTGATGAACGTCGCGGTAATAGCGAATCCAATCGCAAATCCATTCAATGCGGTTATCCTTGGACATTGTCATCAATACCCGACGATCTTTAAAAAAATCATTTTCATCGGTATTAACAGGCAAGCGAACAGATCCAAGTTCTGAGGATATGTTGATGGCAGTGGTCCCAGAAGGAATCTTTATGGCGACACGTGCATGTCTGTTCATCTCCAAGACTTCAAATGCGCATGGCAGACCACTTTCAGCCGAACACACCTGCATTTCTTTTGCTTTCTCCAGCAAATTATTAAACGGCGGGCAAGAGAGATACGCCATCTTCCTTTCTGCTATATAGGCAATATCGTACGCAAGTGTGGAATCATCGAATTTCTTATCAAAGTCGTTAACTCTCCATTTGACAGAGCGAGCTGGCATACGCCTCAGCATGAGACTTTCAGGGAGTCTCCAACCGTTAGGAATATCAATCTTACACATCATCTTCAGCACCTCCTTGCGATGAATCCTGACTCTCTCTGTGGTTAGCGCTTCAATTTCAGTGTAGACTGAAGCAGCCTCTTTATCAGCAAGAGCATCAATTTCCACTCGGCGAAATAACGGAAATTAATTTTCCTAGCCAGAGATAAAATCTGCTTTGGTCCCTTACCCTGTAGCGCAGCAGAACGAGCACAAACGAACAATAAAAAATAGGCGTAGGACCTTTCTGTAAACAGATGCCGATTGGAATCTGCCCACCTATCGTTGTACTTCCAGTCCTCGGCTTTGCTGATTCTTCCAATTTCGTTATCGGAATGGAAATATGAAAGAGGGGCTCTTACGAATGCCATTTTTTCTGATGCCGCAGGCGTGTGACGCAGAAGCCATTCCGTATCTTGATTTCGCTTGAGCCCAATCGCAAAGGGATGAGATAACAAATAGTCTCTACTTACCATCCAAGTTGATGTCTGCAAAAAGCTCTTTCTACGTCCTATGCCATCCAGATTACAGAACAAATATTCGCTCATGTTCTGTCTATCAGCAGGGAAAAACTTAGGCTGTATCTCTGGATTTATGTTCTGCTCATCAATATATCCAGTAGCTGAAAAAAAAATTTTTTTGCCCGATTCGGCAATGGTCTTGATCTGCCGCTCAATCTTTTCCGGCAGCCACTCATCGTCATCGTCTAGCAGGGCAATCCATTCGCCGCTGGCGTGGCGGACGCCGACATTGCGCGCTTCGCTCCCACCCACGTTTTCCTGCAGGGCGACGATGCGCACGCGAGCGTCGTGCAATGCTTCGAGCGCATCCACGGTGGCGGCATCGGGACCGTCGATGACGACTACGGCCTCGACCTGCGCATAGGTTTGTTGCAGTACGCTGCGCACGGCGCGGCAGACAAGTTCCGGCCGGTTCCGAGTAGGAATCACAGCACTCACCAGGGGAAGTTGAAGAGAGTTACTGCTCGACAAGGGGCTTCCTCCTCGTAAATTCGCGCAGAATGCTGGGCATCAAGAACAACGGCTCAATCAGATAACGACGATAGAGTGTCTTGGGCCGGGTAAGCAGACGATAGAGCCACTCGAAACCGAGCTGACCTATCCAACGCGGCGGCGCCTTTTGTAGGCCCATCAAATATTCCAGTGCCGCGCCACAAGGAAGAAAGACGTGGGTTGTGATGTGGTTCCTGGCTTCGAGAATCCACCGCTCCTGCCGTGGCATGCCCATTCCAGAAAGGATGACATGCGGCTGAAACTCCTCGATTTCCTTGTAGACCGTCGTTCGCGCCGCAATCTCATCGAAGCCATGATGCGCGCGTAACTGCAGACCGGGAAAGCGCGGCAGTAGCGTATCGGGAATGAGATCGATCATGCTCTGCGGACCGCCGATAAAGTAGATGCGCCAATGCTTTTCCGCTGCCATACGCAAGAAGTCTTCGAACCAGTTCAGATAAGTCGTGCGATGATCCCGCGTAAGAGGAATGCCGAGGAGCTGGCCCAGCAACACCATCGACATGCCATCCACATGCGTGTAGGTGTTCTCCTGATAGAAGCGTTGCATGAGTGGAGTACGCTGCAAGAGGTAGAGGCTATGCAGATTATGGTTGCCCAAGATGCTGTTTTTGGCTGGCGCGGCCACGATGCGCTCGATGGTATCGA
>Ga0224527_1001461_pt1 | contig 11765 bp, 11 predicted proteins | sample CBST0metaG_FD_179882 | JGI IMG/M metagenome (GOLD analysis project Ga0224527, IMG submission 179882) | Peat soil microbial communities from Stordalen Mire, Sweden - C.B.S.T0 | ecosystem: Environmental > Terrestrial > Soil > Wetlands > Peat | place: Sweden: Norrbotten County, Stordalen Mire... | reverse complement strand
GCACTTGGGCTGGCGAGAGATGGAGAGGAAGCGTTCATCGCCGGTTGGATTATCGCCGCCCACCGTCGCGAAGTTCTGGTATTCGTCGCAGATGAACACGGTTGGACGGAAGTGGCGTTCCGGTTCCGCATCCATCTTTGGAATGCGCAACTGGACGGCCCGCTGATAGTCGATCTTCATCATGGTACCGATGACCTTGGCCAGCGCCGGATTGAGAGCCACGGGGAAATTCAGCCCGACTACTTTTCCGGACTCGATCAATTCATCAAAGCGTGGCAACACGTGGCCATCCGGATCGTCGTCACATCGCTTTCCTTCGTACAATTCTTTCGGCGGGCAGAAGACGCGCCGCACTTCCGGATCGGTCTCGAACAACGAGAGAAATACGGCGATGCCTTGAATGATGGAAGTTTTAACTTCGGAGCGGAAGAACTTCCAGTGTTCCCAATACCAGTAGTCGATACTCCGGAAGCGGTCGCGGGCGGACGGATCACCTGCGTGACGAATATATAAGGTGGCGATAGTTCCGGTCTCACTGGTGAGAACGGATTCCAGTTCCTCACTCCAACGGGCGATGTACCCACCCAGTTTCTCGTTTGGAGCGAAACCGAATGCTTTCAGCGAAGTCTCATGTTTCAGATACACCGCCTCCTCGATGCCGACATAACGGACTGAGGTAAACGTGCGACCGATCTCGATCAGCATCCGCTCCAGCGCATTGGCGCTGATCACCGTGCGGAAGACGTCGAGCAGAGTAACATAGCCATCCCTGACCCGATGCAGCAGAATTACGTAGCGAACTAGGTCAGTGTAGGATTGTTGCCAGAATGGCTCCTTGCCGCGTCCCCAGATGGCAGTGATGATGGATGCGATGTTATACGCCTGAGCGTAGGCGTCGAGGTCGTTGTTAAGTGGGTTGTAGCGGACATTCCCGTCGAGTGAAACTTCCACGTAATCTTGCTCTCGCCCGCACTCCCGCAGAATCATGCGCAGCTTTCGGCAGAGATCGCCTTTCACCTCCAAAACGATTCCCGACAATCTCTGTTCAGGATCGTGAGCGCGATAAGCAAAGAGTTGCCGCATGGCCGGAAGAATCAATGCCTGGGTCTTCCCGGAACCAATGGCCCCGATCACGGCAATGCCTGTGTACAGACCGCGCTCTGGAATGGTTAACCATCGCGGGTTAGGGGATGGCTCCGGCTTGATCTGCTGATGGGTCTCCCCGACGACGAGAAACAGTTCGCCGCGAGTAAATGGATCGGGAAGATATGCCAGCCGTCCTGCCGAGTGGTCAGTGTCAGGCACGTAGAAGTGAACGTACATCAGCGAGAACAAGATGGAACTGGCTAAGAACGGGGTGCTGAAGAGAAACAGCGCGTAGCTCCAGATCAATCCTAGATATATGTTGGACCGTTCGAGCGCAATCATGCGCAGAACAGAATTTGATTCGTGGATGGGATAGAGACTCTGAAGCACGACGCCACAGGCGGCGCTCAGACCGAGAGAAATCAAGAGCCGGTGCTCGATCAAGTCTCTTGTTAATTTCTGGAATGCCTTGGGTGTGTGCATGAACTCTCCTCTCCTATGTGTGGCTCGCAGATATATGTTCCGGTGTGCCGACCTTCGCTTGCACCTCAGACGCATCCTTTGCTACCGACGTGACAGGACTTTGTGGCGTACTTGGTGCGAGCGCAAGGCGTTGGCTCATACCTGCGATCTGTGGAGACTTCGCGTCTTGCTCTGCCTTGAGCTTCTGGAACTCCTCTGACTGTGCGAGCGCGAATCGCAAAAGTTCATTCACTATGTAGTGAGGTTCGTTGTCGGTCGCATCGGCCATCAAGGTAATGTCATCGGCCACTGTCTGGTCGATGTAGGTTTGGAGCTTCGCCCGCTTTACGCGGCTGATACCGTGTTCGATCTTTAGTTTGCTCACTGCTTCTCTCCTATCTGTTCGCATGTTTTCTTTGCATTGAATTCCGGACCTGGATCGATCCAAGAATGTTCCATGGCTTATCCGTCACGGATACGTAGCGGATCGGTTGTGTATCCGTTGCCGATACTGATTTGCTCTGCTCGAAACCAGGGGCGGGAGCGATCAGCGTCAGCGGCAGGCTGCGAAGCCGGGATCGCTCCCGCCCCTGGTTGACCCTGTGTTTCGACCTGAATACTCCGTAACTCACTCTTAAATAAGCAGTTCACAGCTTTCCTCCTAGGGGAATACCTGAACATGGCACCGAACACCTCTGTTCATTCCTTTGCAGCAGCGGATAGCTGAATCGGAGCAGCAGCGTTGTGAACTGTGGATTCAAAGGCAGTACAGGCATCGAGCGAGTCCGGGGTTTCCTCCATTCAGGATCAAGATCCCCCTGCTTTTGCGCTGTCTTGATGGAGAACTCGCTCCAGAAGATTGAGGACGCCTCACGAAAGTTGTGATCGGATGTCGCGACGTAGATCAGCTCGAAATGTGCGACAGAGTTCAGTAGTTCGGTCGTTGCTTTAAGTACGCGCTGGAATTTCGTGATTGTCAGCCGACCTTCATCGATAAAAGCGAAGCGGACGAGGGAACGGTCGGGATGTGTCCGGTCCACCAGCGAGATTGACATCGAGCGGAATTCCGGATGAAAAGCACCATCGGCGGAAGTAAGTATTCGGGCGTCAACGCCGCGCGTTTCAGAGAAGAATTGGAACTTCTCTTCATCGCTTGCGAAGTGGTGCTCTGTGTCGTTTTCCAGCACGTAGTCGAGCTTCATCAGCCTCGCTCGAACATCGGTGTCTCCCTTGACTCGCCGGTTCTGCGAATCAGGATTGCCAAGCAGTCGGTAGATTGGTTTGTAGAAGAGGTGATATACCTGCCGCCCATGCGACGAGTCGAGCAATTGGACATGGCCGTTGATCCGGGTCTTCTCCAGGAAACGAGAAACGAGACCGCCCCGGTTACGGTCGACGAAGTAGTCGAATTGCCGGCGAAGGAAGTAGCCGGAGTGGACGGCAACGAGGTAAAGAAACGAGGCTTCACGATGGGTGTAGCCGAGCGATTCAAGAGCGTTGACAGGATCGACGGTCATGGTCACAACTCCAGAATGTTGTCGAGCAGGTGGTGTTCGCCTTCCACCTTGGCAGTCAGCGTGGCGCGGTCTGAGGACGAGGCGTAGAGGTGGAACCCTGCCTGTGCTTTTCCTCGGAGATGACCTGGGTGATAGGCGGCGGTCAGTACCTCGATGTCCTGGTGTCCGGTCTGTGAACCTTGATCAATATCCTGATTGCCATCACGCGCGAGGTCATACTCGATGCGTGCGTCGGGAATCTGAATTCCGTCGTTGACGAAAGGAAGATCCAACTGAGCGGCGACCTGTTGCTTGATCTCATTTATGTCCCGTGCTGGGTCGGCTTTCCGTTCGGCATAGATGGCCTTCTGAATTTTGGACTTCAGTTCAAAGTCGAGTTGGACACGTAGATTCATTCCGCCCGCGCGCTCAATGCCTTCGGCTTCCTTCTGGTAGGCACGATAGATTTGGGAGTCGTGCTCAACCTCACGCGGCTTCACCAGACCGTCATAGAGCTTCTGGCTATCGGGCAGCCCGGAGGTTTTGCGTGCCATAATCCGACCAGCCCGTGTAAGCGTGACGACCTCGATGCGTTCGCTTTGTCCGCGCCGCCCATCGCGACGGGCCTGAACTGTATCGACCTCTACCAATCCCTTTTGCCGGAGAAACGCAAGATCTCGTTCCAGACGGGCCGGACGACCACCGTAGATCGTTTCCGCAAGATCGCCGGTAGAGACCACGCGAAACCGGCCCACGGCAGAAAGCAACCTCACCTCTTCTTCGCGGAGCGATACTCCAATTGCCTGCGGTGGGACGCGGTTACGCCGTAGCCTCTGATCGTGAGGGACGTCGTGAACCTCCACAAGATCCTGGCCTCGCATTTCATAGTGTCTACTTTCGGATAGCGGCTGGTTTACTCTCCGGGGATGCTCCGCCTGCGACTTCAGAGACTCGCGGTGCAGTTCCAGCGGAGAAGCTTCCAATGGGGGCGCTTCTGTCTCTCGGGGTTGGCGCCTGCGGGGCACTCCGAGAGGAAGTTCATCAGGTAAGTCGAATCGCATTACTCCTCCTCTTTGCGTCGCGGTTGACCCGCAGTTTCACTCGCGGTGAAATCGAAGGTGGACTGACGACGGTCCTCGTCCTGATGCTTGGGTGAGCGGAGTTCGCGGGCATCGGCATCGTGAACTTCCTGCGGGGACGGCTTCTCTTCGTCCTTCTTCGGGAGCACGTCGTCATAGGTGATATCGGTCCGCTGGCCGTAGATTTTTCTGATCTCGTACTCAGAGACATCGCCGAAGGCTTCCATCTCGTGTTGGGCTGCCTCGCGTGCAGCGCGCACGCGAGCTACCAGATCAAACGAACGATCCATGTACTGTTCTTGGTCCACATCGTTAACGCGAGTGTGGTGTGGTATCTCCTGTGCCATGTCGGGCTTCCTTTCATTGTTCGTCGAATTGCGCGGTGATTTCTTCCGAAAGTTCGCTGTGTCCACTGTGGATCTCCTGGTCAAGATGTTTGAGTTTGCGGCCTGTGTCGCGAAGGAAGAACTTGCGTTCAATCCAAATCGCAAGGCAAAGGATGTTGGCGAAGAGAAGTGCGCAGTACGCGGCGATTTCTCTGAGGTAGCTGTGGACGATCAGGCTGCGCCAGGGCGTGAGGAAGCGCAACTCACCACTCAGCGAGACAATCAACGCGAGAAACATCAACGTAGCGACAAAGACGGCATTGGCAAACACGATGTTCCTTTCTGCCGCGCTGTCGTGCGGCAATCTCGAAGTGCTATTTCTCGAATGCCTGATCTTCGCGGCAGTAGCTGATGACGAGGCCAAGCGGATTCGAAAGCAACATCTGATTGGGAACCTCATCGCGGAAGCTATAGACGATGTTGGCCGTCCAGCGTTCGCGTCGTTGCTCCTGTTGGTCACCGATAGAATGAAAGACCTTTTCAAACTCAACGTGAGCTCTAAATGGAGGCTGCCGCAGGTCTTCGAGCACCACGGCTTTAATCTCAATGTCCACATTCGGCTGACTAGGGTCGAGCAGAAACGCATCAAGGGTATTGGCCTTGCGCACCTGGGCGAGCGTCGCTCCTTGCAGGTCGTTGGAGAAGAAGTTCAGCGACTCGGCAAAGTCACGATGCAGGGTTGCGTGATTGCGTCCGTAGTACAACCCCGCCCAGCGGGCCAGGTAATATTTGCTGACACGCTCGATGGGAATCGAGCGGAAGTCGTCATAGCGCATCACCTGTCCGCGCCCGGAATCGGTCACGGAAATGATGAGCGGTTTGAGTTGAAGCGCCGCCGTCTGCGCTCTATATAAAAGATAGAGCGAGACGGACGACACCGCGGCCAGCACCAGGATCGCAATCTTCAAATACGTGTTGGTCACGACCGGCTCGGCGTAGAGTTCAAGAAACTTCTGGCCGGCTTCGGTAATTGGAAGTGTGGTTTTCGTCTTTGTCATTTTGTATTTACCCCAGTGGGTTCACCCACGAACCAGAGCGGCCTCCGAAGAGCGACGCCGTCAGCTCGGGAATTTTGATCAGCCCGTAGATGCAGACAAATAAGGTCACCAGCAGCGCGGGCAAGATAGTGAAGGCATTCGATAGCGAGAGCGGCCCGATGACGGCCAGCATTCCGAGTAGCACCTTCGAGAAGACGAAGATGAAGGCGGCGGCGACGACTTGATAGAAGCTGAAGCCGAGGAATGCCTTGAACCATCCCCAGAAAAGCCAGTCCATCTTCGGCACGATGAAAAATGGAATGAAGATCGGCCCCAGCAAAACGCACACGGCAGAAGCCACATAGCCATAGGCGATGATGGCGAACGCCGTGGCCTGCATTGCGGCCAACGCAAAGGCCATAACGATGAACGTCAACGATTCATGGAAGCTGAAGATGCCGGGAGGGCTGCCGAGTTGCGACTCGGCGCCCACTATGGCGTCGGCAATCTGTTGCGTCTGGTCGGACTCGATCTGTCCGGAGAGTTGCAAAGTCTCCTGGGTGATCAGGTCGCTGAAGCTGTACCCGACGCCCGGTATGGGCGTCGAGTAGTAGGTCAGCATGCCGAGACCGAAGGAGATCAGCAGGATCAGGTCAGCGAAGCGGGCGAAGTTGAAGCCACCGTGTCCGTGTGCTGCGGACAGTGCGGCTTTCACTCCGAACCAGACAATCAGGATTACCGCCAAGCCGCGAAACATATGCAGACCCATCGCCTGAATGGTCGCGCTCTTGGTGGCGAGCAACTGAGAGATGGCCTGACCGAGAAACGTGAATGGATTCTGATTCATCGCCTACCTTCCACTGGTGCTCAACGAAATCGACTGGATGGAAGTGCTCACTCCTCCGGTCGTGCGCTGCATGGTTGTGGGAAAGTTCTGCTGGAAGTAAATGGCTTGATTGATCAGCCGGTTCTGTTCATCCAAGCGCTGCTTGTCGGCGAGCGCCTGCTGCGCAACCGAGGCGGCAAGGATCTGGTTGGTGTCCTGCTGCGAGTGAATCTGCAGCAGCGTCGCCGTGTTGATCTTGCCCAGCACCGCCATCTCGGTTTGCTGGTTGGGATCGGTCGAGTAGGTGTCAGCTTCGAGGTTGGCGAGCTTCTGCAAGAAGAGCTCGGAGTTCGAGCGCACCGTGCCCAAGGTCGAAAGCGTGTTAGTGATCGTCCCCTGGCCGATTTCTGATGAGGCGTATTGGTTCTTGATCGCGGCCTGGGTCATTGCATCCTGCGATGCGAGGCTCGTGCCGGGATAGGACTGCGGCTGAATCACCGCGCTGCTGTAGGCTACAGTTGCGCGGCTCGGACTGCCGAGATTCAGCACTTCGTTCCATGCCGACGTGTTGCCGTAGGTATTCGGCGAAGAAACATTGGTCCACTGCGAAAAGCTCGACTGGTAACGGCTCCCAAAATTCTGCGGCATCCGCGACATTTGGAAGGCGAGGTTGTACGCCTGAATGATCTGGTCGCGAGTCTGGTTGGCCGTCGTGTACATCTGCTGCAGTTCGCTGAACTCGTTGACGGCGTTGGCAAAGTTGGTGGCATCAAACACCGCAAACTGCGCATGTGCCGTGGGCACGAGCAGTGCAGCGAAGGTAAAAATGAGCAAGCAAAGCCTTCCGTGTTTCATCGACTCTCTCTTTCGCCAGCCATAGCTGGCGCTCTCTACGGTTGTTGGTGTCGGCGGTTCACGGCTCAGATATTGGGCGGAACCGTATGGTTCTCATACGCTGGCAGGAGCAAATCCTGGGTCAGATAGACCTTGATCCTGTGCCCCTCACGGATGGTGATGGTCGGCGGCACGTTGATGAAGCGATCGAGAACGTGGGCGCTCTCCTGCGACAGACTGGACGCCACACCCTGCCGATACATATCCGAACCGCTCTGGTTGTAGCCGCTATTGGTGGTTGCCTCCGCCGCGCCGGAAATGACTCCGAGTGCAATCGAGGCTCCGAAGATTTCGAGGTAATGGTTGTTGACCTTGTCGCGCAAGCCAGTCTCGCCCACCTGATCGAGGCCGTGAAACTGGTCAAGATCCACCGAGTACCCGTCGGGCATCAGCATGCGATGAAAGACGACGGCCAACCGTTTCTGTCCGAAGCCAGAGACTTTCTGCACTTCGCCCAGGATGAATGTGCCTTCGGGGATGAGCACGCGCTGCCGGTCCTGGCTATAGACCGGATTGGTAACCATCACCTTTACTGGCCCGGAGAATTCTCCGTCCAGCCGATTGACCAGCGCGGTATCGACGGTCGTCCCTTCGAACAGCACATAGGGCTGCCCAAAGGCAGAGTTGATATTGACCTCGGGCGCGTGTTTGGATGTGGCCGCGTTTGCTTCTGCTGCGCGCACATCCTGCCGAGAGATTGCGTTTGCGACCTCCACCGATTGAGTTGCCGCCGGATGCGCGGCTGTGTCGGTGACAGAAACAAGGTTCGAAGCGAAGCGCGCTTTGAAGCTCAATGCGCGCTCGGCATCCTTCACCGGATCGCGTGGCGGCTCCACGTGTGCCGGAATGTTGTAGTTCGGGGGTGTGGTCTGTGTTCCTCCGGAAGTCGATGACGACGGTCCAGAGCCCGCAGGTTTCTGCGACTGTGCCTGTTCCTCGCTCTTCCGTTGTTCCTCACCCAAGTCGTGTTTCAGCTCCTCGATGCTGCGCTGATTGGCATCGGTGGAAACGACAGTGGGTGACGCGGCACTCGGCTTTGCAGTGGGCTTGGTGCGGTTATTGGAGAACATCACTGCCAGCAGAATCAGCACCGACAACCCCACTATTAGATAGGCTTGGCTCTGCTTCGATACCACACCTTCTGGCAGTGATCGCCGGTCGCGCACCTCAGGTGTGCGACTGGCAAGCGGATCGCGTGTGTCTGTTGCAGGGGATTTCTTATCTTCTGACATTGTTATCTCCTACTGTGCCGCCCGCGTGAAGGCGAGGCGGTGCTTGCCGATTTGGAGGTAGCCGTGATCGACCACTTTGGAGATCACGTAAGTCCCATCCTTCAACTGGAAGTTGATGAGATCGGGCTTGCCGTCCTTCAATTCGTAAATCGAAAACTTCTCCGTCGCCGAAGACTTGATGTAAGTGAACTGGCCGTCCTCATAGATCGCGGCAACATTGAAAAGCTTGTCGTTCCGGTAGCTGTAATCAAACCTTAGGTTCTTGGTTGGATACTCAGCGCGGAATTGCTCGATGGACTGCGCGGCATGCGTCTGTGCGGCCTGAATCTGAATCTGCGCAGCCGCCACCTCGGCAGCAGAGACCAGCTTCGGCAATCCGCTGACAGCGGAGATTGTCGAAGCATCCGAGGGCTCGATCACAATCTTGAGATCGGGATCGGCACCCTCTGCCTCATCGAGCGTGAACGAGTACACGCTGCCCTTATCGGTGATCAAATTCAGGTTGGAGTGAATCGCGTCCTTTGCCGGATGCAGAAAGCAGTAGTTGCCGGTGGCGTCGATGATCCAGAAATCCTTGTCGCCGGTGGCAACTTCCAGAATCTTCTCCGACGCTGGAAGCTGAATGAGCGTGGTGTAGTGCATCTTGGCATGCACACTAATGATGTCGTTGGCGTGGTACTTCACCACGCGGGCGGTCTGCTGTGCGAAGCCGCCTGCGGCGGAAAGCAACAGCGTGAGCGAGAGAATCAGGTTGTTCATTGGTTACCTTTCAATTGGGTTGGGATAGTCATGGGCAAGGCGCAGCAATCCCTCCTCTGCGCCGTATCGGGCAAAGTACTGCTGTTTGCGTATGTTGTCGCGTGCGTTGTTGGTAGCGACCCAGTAACTGAGGGCATCGACTTCGAGCACCAGCTTCTTGGTGCTGCCGGGCTGAATCAGCAACAGGTCGCGTTTAGGGACAAGGCTTTCCAGCAATTCAAGCTGCGTATCGTTGAACTGGAAGATTTCCGCGTAAAGCTTGCGGTCGATATTTGGATTGGCGAGAAAGACTTTAGTCGGGCAAGACTCGTTGACTACATGCAACATCTCGGAAGCCTGCAGTTCCACCACCGACTGCGTGGCCAGGATCATCGCGGCGTTCTTCTTGCGCCACGTTTTTTCCGCCCGCGTGATCCAGTCGCGGATGGTGCGGTTTTTTAGAAAGATCCAAGCCTCGTCAATGACAAACGCCTTAAAGGTCCCAGCATTCTCAGGCTTCTCAATCTCTGACGATGCGCGCTGCAAGACGTAAAACAACAGAGGTTCGAGAATGTCTGGGTAGTCGGACCAGCCATCAAAGTTGAAGGTCTGAAAGCGTGCGAAGCTGAGTGTGTCCTGGGCATTGTCGAACAAGTAGCCGAACTGCCCGGCCCGCGTCCATCGATGCAGACGATCTCCGAGCGGCCCGAGGATCGATGCAAAATTCGACAGCGTACGGATGTCGAGCGGAAGCTTGTACATCCGCTCGATGGCGGCAAACAGCGCCTTGTCATTTTCGGGCGTCAGCTCATAACGGCCATTGGCTTCGATCAGAACTTTGGTGAACAAATATAGGAAGTTCAGGTTCTCGTGTATTGGATCAAGCGAAAATGGGTTGATGGTGAAGCCGGGATTTTTCAGCCCGACACTAAGATAGGTACCGCCGAATCCGCGCGTCAGCGTTTCATAGCTGCCGCCAAGATCGAAGATGAAGGTCAGCGGTTCGTATTTCTGTAGCGACTGGATCAGGAAGTTTAGCGTGAAGCTCTTGCCCGAGCCGGTTGCACCTAACACAAGCGAGTGCGCCACATCGCCCGAATGAAGATTCAGGTAATACGGCGTGCCGTGCTCGGATTCGAGAACGGCAAGATACTCCCGCTCCAGGTGCGCGTTCCATCGTTTGCCGGAATCGACCGTGAACAGGAAAGACAGGTCGGCGTAATTTGAGTTCAACGCCCACTGCTTACGTAAGTTAAATTGCCGGTTACCAGGAACGGTGGCGAAGAATGCATTGAGTAGGTTGTAACGCTCCTCATACAGCAGGCCGTCATGGGTGGTGAACAACTTCTGGAACTCCGCTGTTGCGTGTTCCACTTTCACGCGGTCCTCGTCATAGATCACGACGGAGAACGTGAACTCGCCGAAGGACTTGCCCTCCACGCCGAGGGCAGTCAAGGCATCGCCCAGCTCGGCAACGGCGGCTTCTTTTGAGTCATCGACCAACTCGTCTCGCGGTCCAGCATTCTGCTGTTGGTCCTGCAGATTCGAAAGGAAGCTGGTCTTAGAGTTGTGGTAATGACGGCGGCGCTTGTTGATTTCTTTGCGGGTTGCCGCGTTGTCGACCGGATGCCATTCAGTTACGACATGGAAGTTGGCGCCAACATCGAGCAGCCCATTCAGCAGTAGCGGATGCGTTACGCTCGGCATCTCTTTCATTGTCAGGACACGGACATAATCGTCATCGAGTCGGAGGTAGCCGCGATGGGCCTCCAACTCCGAATCGCACAACTGCCAATCGAGGAAGCGCGAACCATGCAGGCGCGCCTCCTCGGTTTTGAAGGGGCGGAAATTCACGAGACGCCGGTCAAGCCGGAAGGTCTTCTCCGCCCCAAGCAGCTCGACCTGCATGAGGTCATTGAGCTGCCCACTCAAACTCTGAATCTTCTGCTGCAATAGCAGACGGTCGCGTTCGATCTGTTCGTACAAAAGAGTCCGCTGTTGATCGCCGGCCAGTAATGACTTCAATTCTCTGATCGAACGTCGTGGTTCTCTAGGAAACTGCGAGAGCGCGTGTACCAAGCTGCTCTTGGCGTGGCTGCCGTCGATCATCAGCACCCAGAAGATCTCAACGCTGTACAGCCGCTCTGCTTTCGACTGGAGAAACTCCGCCCGCTGTTGCACGGCGGCGCGGACCAATGGATTTTTATACTCCGCGTGCGCAACCTCGGGCCGGTTGCGCTTGAACAGGATTTGGTACAACCGAGTCTTGTCGTCGAGTGAGCGGAATGCCGCTTCCAGACGCTTCACCGTGTAGTCACGTTCCGCGTGGTCGAGGCTTTCGTAATCAATGCCGCCGATCTTGAGCACCGCGCCAATGTCTCCCGACTTGGTCAGGAACGCGTGCTCGTCCCAGAAGCCGTACAGGTTGATATGCGCCTGCAATGCTCCTGCTTCCTTCCAATCCTTCGTGATCCATTCAACCTTGAACATTGCCCCTCGCAATCCGAACCTCGGTTGGCTGCCATTTCATCGGGTCATATCTCCTGCGGAACTTTGCCGAGTTCATCAGCACCCGCAGAATTTCTACGT
>Ga0224527_1001454_pt1 | contig 11796 bp, 9 predicted proteins | sample CBST0metaG_FD_179882 | JGI IMG/M metagenome (GOLD analysis project Ga0224527, IMG submission 179882) | Peat soil microbial communities from Stordalen Mire, Sweden - C.B.S.T0 | ecosystem: Environmental > Terrestrial > Soil > Wetlands > Peat | place: Sweden: Norrbotten County, Stordalen Mire... | reverse complement strand
GATCAAGAATGAGTATTTTGAAATTCCTGCCAGAAAGCCGAAGGATCGCATCACGATTCCAGACGTCCCGCAGTATGGCGTCAGTGATCTGGCAAGGTTCAAGTTCGCGAAGGACGGCGGCACCACTAAGACTGGCCAGAAACTTTTTCCGCTCGAAATGGTGAGTCAGGATGAGCTTACCCGCCGCTTCGAGCAGGCGCATCAAGCCCTCTGGGGCGGTGGCGAGCTTAATCCATCCGAAGCTTTCGACGAACTAGACAAACTCATCTTCTGCAAACTTTGGGACGAGCGGAAGCGCCGCAAGGCAGGCGAGCCTTACGACTTCCAAATCTTCACTGAAGACACGAAGGAAAAGACCGAGCGCGAACTTCTGGAACGTCTGAGAAAGCTCTACGAGGAGGGACGAAAGCAGGACCCTGAGGTCTTCAAGGACGGCATCCGCTTGAGCCCTTCCAAGGCGCGCACGGTGGTTAGCTACCTTGAGGGCATCAACCTCTCCGACACCGACCTTGACAGTAAAGGACGCGCCTTTGAGACCTTCATGGGCTCGTTCTTCCGTGGTGACTTTGGCCAATACTTCACGCCTCGCGTCATCGTGAAGTTCATCGTGGACGTGCTGCCCATTACCAACGACTCCTTTGTGCTGGACACATCCTGCGGCAGCGGTGGCTTCCTTCTTCATGCCCTGGACAAAGTCCGGCGGCAGGCTGGCGAATACTTTAGACCCGGCACAGACAAGCATCATCGTCATTGGCATGACTTTGCCCAGCACAACCTCTATGGTATTGAGATCAACGAGCAGATTGCTCGAACGGCGAAGATGAACATGATCATTCATGACGATGGCCACACCAACGTGGTCGCCGCTGACGGTCTGTTGCCCGCTGATGAAATCCGCGCCAAGACAAAGAACCAAGGGTTTAAGCGTGACAGCTTCGACTTCATCATCACCAATCCTCCATTCGGCTCCACGGTCAAGCAAACGGAGAAGGCTTACTTGAACCAATACGGTCTTGCCACTCGTCAGGTGGACTGGTTGAATCCCAAAAGCAGAGCCGCCGAGCGCCCCGGTCAAGATACGGAAATCCTTTTCATTGAGCAGTGCTGGCATTATCTTGCGGAGGGCGGCTACCTTTCCATCGTCATTCCCGATGGCATTCTCACGAATTCCAGTCTCCAATATGTCCGCGATGAGATTGAAGACCTCTACCGCATCGTGGCCGTCATCTCTCTGCCGCAAACCGCGTTTACCTCGACTGGTGCCGGTGTGAAAAGCTCCGTGTTGTTTCTGAAAAAGCACAGCGGCGAAGAAACCAAGCGGATGCGCGATACCAAGCAGAAGCTCAAAGACAGCATTCGCGCCAAGGAAAGGATGGAGGCAAAGCTCGACGCGCTCGAACGCGAGAAAAAGGCTGCCACAAAGGAACTCAACGAGAGCGAGGAGTTTGCGGCTCTCACGAAAGACGAGCGCAAAGAGAACGAAGCATACACAACAGCCGCGCAGGAAATCTCCGACCGCTTCAATGCGCAAGCTGACGAACTCCGCTATCAGCTTGCCGAACAGTACGAGGAGCGCCGCAGCAAGGACCTGCCGGACTATCCCATTTTTATGGCGATAGCCGAGGATATCGGCTACGACGCCACGGGCCGCCAAACCAAGACCAAGGAACTAGAACCCATCGCAGAAGAACTTGCCCGCTTCATCGCTGCCATCGAGGAGGGCATGAGCTTCTTGCTAAGCAGCAAGGTCAATCCGTCAAGATTTTACATTGAACAGAAAGCAAACGTTACTGGACGTTGGGACCCACTTTATTATCGCCCCGAACTGGTTGAGCTGGAAAAACATGTTCGGAGTGTCACTCCCCATCGCTTGCGGGATTTTGTTATTCGCATGGCAGGCGGTGCGACGCCGTCTACTGCTGAACCGGAAAAGCACTATACAGAAAGTGACGACGGTGTTCCATTCATCCGCGTGCAGAATCTGTCAACCTCTGGACGGCTGAACCTTAGCGACTGCAAACACATCACGCGCAGTACGCATGAGACGCTGTTAAAGCGTAGTCGACTGAAAGGAGGGGAACTCCTCATAAAGATTACCGGCGTAGGTCGGATGGCGATTGCTTCAGTTGTACCGGAGAATTTCGAAGGCAACATCAATCAACATATTGTTGCCATTCAGACCAAGGACATTGCTACCAGTGAATCCTTGGCGGCCTATCTGAATCTCGATATGGCAGAGCGTTTAGCTTCGCGTCGTTCAACTGGCGGTACACGGCCAGCACTAGATTATCCGGCACTACTTTCAATTCCCATCGTGTATGACAAGCGCATTCCTCGATTGATGATACAAGCTGTGGACACATATCAGAGGCGGATAAAAGGGGCCAATGCAGACCTTGAAAAAGCTAAGCACGACATTGAAGCCCTCATCCTCGGCCAGGAGGGCGACAAATGAAGCTCAAAGGTATCCTCGACTTTTCCCTCGGCAATTTTCTCTGTCTGCGCGGCTTTGCCCCGATGGGCGTGCTGCAAGACATTTCTGAAGCTCCCTCAGATATCCAGCGCGTGCCCAAAGATGCGCGATTGAAAGGCATTGCCGATTATCTACGCAAGGGCAAATTAGTGTTCTTTCCTGAGGTGATCCTCTGTGCTTGCCTGCATGAGGAAGACACGGCCTCCGACGTTGCAGCCGGATTCTTTGCGAAGGTGAAGGCAGGTGAGTCTTTCAAGAGCGGCCACTTCGCGAACGGGGTCACCATCAACTCGAGCGTAAACAAATCAAAGGGACCGGATGACATCCGTGCGGTGAGGTTCTTTCAAACCGCCACACTGTCCTTCCAAGGCAAGCCGCTTCACCCATTTGCTCGTTTGGATGGCAATCACCGCCTTTCTGCAAGCACCGATGAACAAGTGCGCAAGCGGGAGACTCCCTTCTGCCTCATTTTGTGTCAAGACCAAGTGGAGTACCGCCGCTTTTGCCGTGCCCTGTTTCACAACATCAACTACAAGCAGGTGCCGCTGACGATGGAGCACAATCTCAAGCTAATCCTTGAGGACCCGGACTTGTTTCCGGACGAACTGCTCCAGCAAGACCCCAGTTTTGGCTGGCCGTACTACCACGCTCGGAAGCTGCATGGGAACCTGGACCTTGACCTGCTCCTGAACCTCGAACCCTTTCTGAAGGACGAGCCGCGCACTTTTTTCTTGCGCCAGTTCGAGTTTCTCATTGCCTGTGGCGTGCTGAACGACAACGAAAATGCGATTAAGCGATTTAAGGAGGCGCTGGGCAAGGTAAACGCTCTCTTCGACATTTCGACCGCCCTTAAAGATTCAAGGAATCGCGGTCTTCTTGCCGCCCTGGTTTATTACGAGCTCAAGAAAGACGTGCCGGTGACATCCTTTGTTCGTTGGGTGATCGAAAACCACCTTCACCTCATCGAGGATTCTGGGGCATCGGATTTCATTGCCATATTCGACAAGGTATTAGCCAGTCGAAAGCGCACGATCTTTGTGTCCATGCCTTTTGGGAAGACAAAGCCAGATGATCACTACGCCATCATCCAGCGGGTGGCGAAGCAAGTCAGCGACGCCTACCACCTCAAACCCGCTCTCAAAGTGGAACGCGTGGACTGGTTTCACGACGGCACCAGCTACGAGATCAACGACAAAATCATCGAGATGATGAGTGATTGCGGTCTGCTCATCGGCAACCTTACACACTGCAATCCGAACGTATATCACGAAATTGGCTTCGTGATGGGAAAGGCGAAAGCCGAAGGCAAAGACGTAGCGCCCATGCTTTTGTTCCTCGATGAATCTGTAGCTGAGGAGAAAGACAAGGTCGTTGGCTTCAACCTGCGAGGGATCAAGCAACTACGATTCACCCGGCCAGAAGTCGAATTCGCGCCTGCGTTACAGGAGAACTTGGAGCGCTTCTTCAAGATTAAGGATTAAGCTTCGACATTGGGCCATACTGTCCACATTATGAGCCTCAGACAGCTGCTGACGAGTGCGACCATTCTCGCTTCCGTTCGGATAAAAAGGGCGGTGAATAGAAAGCTCTAGTGGGGTGTCGCAAACGTCGAATAGTTAAGCAGAAGGCCAATCGGGAAGTCAAAGCCTACGAATGCTGTACCGTGCCCGTGAAGCCTAGCCAGTAATGTGCCGGGGTCGCCAACTTCTTCCGGCACGAATGCCGTGTATTGACCATCGCTGCCGAGGACGGCCTTAGCCAGCCAACGTTTTGGGGCGTCCTTGCTCCAGTCGCAATGGCAGATGACGTCTGGTCTACTCACTTTGAACTACCGAGGCTCTTAAAAAGTAGTCAGAATCAAACCTCCAAATTGAACAGGCAGATTGGTCTTCTCCTTGAAGTACGCTCCCTGAAGGTCAATGAATATCCTTCCGCCCCGCTCTCGTTGGCCGAGATACAAATCTCTGATGCGATTCAGAACAGGCACCAAATCCCGGAGTTCCTCACGTTCTTCGATGGGAGTCCGGCTGAACGTGGTTCCCGCCCAGATTGAGCTGTGTGAATTCGTGCTGAAGACTGCTGGCCACTCCCACTTCTTGGTCTTCTGCAACTGAATGAGTTGTGCAATTTCCTTCAGCGTCAGTCGAATTTCTCTCCTCGCACAAACCTCCTTCGAGAAACTTCGCGAAAAAGCTAAACTTCGGAGGAGAGAGCAAGTTTGTCACTCAGAGTTTCTGATGTCCAGAGTGAATACTGGACATCCTAGCTCCGGAGGTTCAGTCGATGCACGAAACCAAGCTCTGGGCGCCACCCCGGTCGCGGTGGTCCGGGATTCGGGAGCAAGAAACATCTGATTGCCGCCCGCAAAATTCAGGAAAACATATTCCTTAGAAATCAGTGGTCATTTGAGAGCGCAGAATAGCAGAATTTCCGCTCAAAGCAGTATTAGTAACGGTCACGGCTGTGTGACCGAGCCACCGCCACCAGTCCCGGCAACGACCCGGCCCGTTCCGTAACTGCTTACTATGCCAGTCCTTGGATTGTGGTATCTCCTGCCACCGTCTCGAAGAGCCCCGCGATTTGTGCCCGAGTAAGACCTGTCACCTGTTCCATGTACTCGATACTGAGGCGAACCCCATTTGTAAGCGGAAAGCATTTCTCGCACCACTGAATCCTATCCTCCGCCCCGACATGAGCGACAGCACACAGCGCATTACCAAAGACCTCAACGCTAGATTGTTCGTTTCGCGAAAGTTTTAGAAGAGTTTCACCTGCGGTCGTGCATGTAGCATTGAAGCGATGGAGCGGTCCCTGCTCAGGATTCCTGAAGCAGTTGTGTATCCCAATAAGGTGGTAATGCCGCATTCGAAAATCAGGAATATGCGAGGACGCCGCCGAAGATGGCAACAGGATGTCGCGATTCTCGTCCACGACAAAGAAGGCAAACCCTCTCTCAAACAATTCCTCCAGCGGTGCCTTGATTTGTTCGACATAGCTGTCCCATAGTTCTGCATCATCGGGGCCGATGTACTCGCGGTCACTGAAGACATCTTTAACGAGGTCTTCGAGTTCTTCTCTCAAATCTGCATCGGAGGCAACAAGGACGTTCTTAGTAGCACCCTGAGGGTTCCGTGTCTCCTCCGAGCGGATAAAAGCTCGTGGCGAGGTCAGGACACTGGCTCCGACAAGCCGAGAATCCACAATCCGCCGAGTGACTCGGAGTTGTTCGATAGGAACATCGAAAGCTGCTGCGATAGCCTTTAGCGTCTCCGCATCCTGAGTGATACCGCTCTCGACCCTTTGCACTGTACGGGGGCTGAGGTCCGCGGCCTCCGCCAGATGTTCTTGCGTCCATGCTCGCTCGGCTCTAACTTCCTGAATCCGTTTGCCGTAAAGGTAATCAATTTTCATCTCTGTCTCCTTTGCCAAACGCATTCATCTTGCGGGCCAGTAACGATACAATCCACGACACAATCACGACAGTTTGTTACTTCTAAGTCCCCTAGCTAATCAATTGAACACTTTAGCTCCGCATATATCGCCCTGAGCGGCAAAAGACCAGTCTCGAAAGAACGTTTCATTTCCTCCTCAAAGCCCTGCTGGAACTTCGTCAAATTGACCAGTGAAATCTGGTAGTCGAGCAACCGCTTGGCTTCTGGGAGGTCAAGCAACTGGCAAAGTATTGCACTCCCTCTGGCAAGATAGCCGTTTATCTCCACGATGGTGGTTCCGGTATACATCGGTGTTGGGTCATAGACGACCGCCTCACCCGCTCTCGGAAGTTGAACCTCTCCCTCAATCATCGGGATGCAGCGCATGAAAGCCAGTAGCTGACGTCGCTTCTCCACGAGCTTTACAGCGGCAGCCCTCTTTTCCTTCCGCTCGTCCCTCAGTACGTCTATAAATTTGTCGAGCAGTCGGGTGAATATCCCGAGAACAAACCCGCAGACACCTGTCACTGTGGGAAGGGTGAATTCTGATATCCCCATACGTGCTCCTTTTCTGTGCTCATGCCGAGCCAGCTAAATACGACGATTGACAAGCCGTTCCTGCCACTGGCTCATGAGTTCATCACGGCTGTCATTCCAGTTGAATAGCTCGTAGACTCGCCGAATCGCTCTTCGTGCAATTTCGTCATAGGAAGCAGCCAACTCGGCGGCTGTGCAATCGATGTCAACCTGAACCTGTGGTTCCCGGCAAACATAGTCGCCATGAAGCCATCCCTCCCCGAATTGCGCTAGGGACCGATTCTGGGTATCCGTTAACCGAACCGAGAGGTGCACTGTGCTGTCGGGGGCAATCCGGTCGTAATACCGTTTTGCAAACAGGAAGAATTCTGTTATTTCGAGAATCACGCCCACAAACGACAAAGCCTTCTGCCCGTCAGCAACTTGGCCAGAAGTGTCCTCCCAATACTCTGACTTCCACACAAAAGCACCACTCTGGTAGGCTCGGTAGCCTTCGAGGTGTCTTCGGAACAGACCTCCGGTCGCTGTGTACGATTGGACACCCCCTGCGAAATTCGAGGTGTTCTGAGGTTCAAAATGAGGGAAGTACCAACCTCGTAGGGACACTTGGCACTCGCTAAGGTTTTGGGAGATTAGCCCGAAGTTAGGGACACGTTCACGTATGTAGGGCAAGACGTAGAACGCGACTTCCCAATGACCACTCTGTCTGAACTCGTCCGGAAGACTGGCGAGAATGAAGCGGTCCGCTTCCTCAACTTCTTCCCGGATTAGTATGGCTGACTCGTCATCTATATTCAGAGGTTTTCCTTTGATAAGTCGCTCGACCATTTTCAGAATCTGGTCGCCACGCCTCACGACTGCTCGGTTCATCAGGTCTCGCATAGTCTCGGAGCTTGAGATGACCTCAGACGCAGCGCGTTCGGTTCTTATATAAGTGGCACCTCGCCGAAGAATGAGCCGATTGCCGTCGTTCAGGTCTGCCTTGCAGATGATTGGGACGTCGATGAACTCTGGAACCTCTATCGCAACGATGGGCAAGCCATCGATGACAAATTTGTGTAATCCACATCCAAAAGGTGGGTCGGTGTAGCGGCTCAAGAAATCGTTAAACTGTGTCGCGTCAAATGCCCGAAACTCATCGTCGGCGAGGCCGATTGCCTCAAAGTCTTCGTCGCGCACTCCGAAGACCAATCTGCCCCCATCCTGTGTGTTTGCCATCGCAAGTACGTCTTTGACGATGCCACCTTTGTCCTGCGCCGTCGCTGTGCGCCAATTCATTGATTGCTTGTAATCGAGATTCTTGTTCTCCGTTTTCGCCGCTAGAAGTTCGCGAACATCCCGTTCAGTTAGCAATTAGAAGTCTCCTCGCTTCTCGAATTCTTCCACCTCTGCGCTGCTGAGCACCCTGCACCGTGGATGGAGCCCTATACGTGTGCGGCGTGGGACTTCATCACGATTCGCTTGAAGTCACTTTCGCCAAGGATGCGTATGCGCTGGCCTTTTGCGATTAACTGTTCGGCTTTGCGATGCTTATTGCTTTTCTCGTGGCCATTCAACACTCTCAAGTCTTGGTCGCCAACTACCAGCAATGTGGTGTGCTTCGTCACGCCGTCTTCAACACGACATCCCGTAGCAGCGGCAGCATCAGCAGCCTCGCGCCGGGGAATCGACAATGCACCTGTAAACGCCACGACCTCGTTGCATAGTTCTCCGTCAGGGTTGCCATCTCGCCTATGACACTGCCCCGCTAATGGCCCGATAGGCTGCTCCACTCGTATCAACCATTGCTCAGGGCCGAGCCCCGTCTCGGCGATGGCGCGTAGCAGCACTTCTCCCGCACATCGGGCATCCTCCAGAGCATCATGTGCCCGATAGTCAATGCCGAGATGCGCGGCGATATTGGAGAGTCCATATCCTGATTTTGCGAACTGCTGCCATGCCCTCCGGACTACTCGTGCAGAATCGAGCCATGTGCAAGCACATAAGTTCATCCCATAGCGGTCGCATGCTCTGTTCACCGCGAGTCTGTCGAACGGAGTGTGACAGACGACAATTCTGCTTTGCATCCGCGACACGACATTGGCTTGAACTTCTTTCCAGACCGGGGCATCACGCACTCGCTCTTCGTCAATGCCATGGATTGAAATATTAATGGCGTCGAATTCGTCTTCTGGGTTGACGAGTGAAACCCATTGTTCGGCGAGTGCGCCATCTCGAAAGGAAGCGATTCCCACTTGGCAGATGCTGGCAAGGTCGGCATTCGCGGTCTCGACATCAATAGCAACGAAGTCCATGGCTGAACTCTCCTTGGCTGCTGACATGCGCGGAACCGGAGGGGTGCCAGCAGTGAACTTGTTTGCAACAAACTGAATCTGGGGGAAATTCAGTTTGTCACCCAGAGTTCCTGATGTCCAGAGATTTGCAAAGGGAATTCAGCCCTCGCGGAGTTCTGCCTCCGGAGCGATTGAGCTAAACCTCGTGTCACGGCACACTTCACTATCTCGACCTCGGGCTTAGCGACCGCAAACACCGTCCTGCGGTATCGCTGGTTAGAGGGCGAGAAGGAGGGGTGCAGAAGCGCCACGACGTTCGCTCGTGCTCCAGTACCCAGTATCGCGACTTCATACGCGACGGGGCCGAGGCTACTTGAATCGACCGCAATCCAGTTCGTCGCATTCGCCCACTGTCGTAGCATCGGTATGATTCGGTGAGCACGTTGAACTACCGGAAGCCCGAGCAGCAGGATGACCTTCGGCTTCAACGTCCCAATCTGTTGAATGAGAAGTTCGCTGCACTCGCGTTCGTATCGAGCGTCTGGACGTGACAGGAATTCGCCGACCTGCTTGTTACCCGACCGAAGGCCGACGAACCAGTTGGTCATGAAACAGGACTCAATCGGTACGCTGGCATCGGTCAGCAATCGACGTAGGTTGCGCCACGTCGCCTTATCGTCTTCGCGACCGGAGGTCTCGATTTCATCGCGGTAATCTTCGCAGCCGAAGTTGTGTCCAATTGCCATGATGTCCGGCCACGGTGCATCAGCAGTCGGGTTCTGGAGACCGGAGCCTTCGGGGAAGAACGCGGGGCCGGGCAGACCGCCTCGTGAGATAACGATGTCGGTGCCTTCCGGAGGGGCGATGTTTCGGGCTCTCTCCTGCCATCGTTCTATGTATTCGACCAGCGAGGTTGACTCAACCTTCGGTGAGGACATTGTAGGAGAATACGCCAAAGTTCTGGACGTGCGTCTCTGTATTCGACAGAATTGAAGCCTAAATGGCACATAAGAAGCAGGCCTTCAAGTGGCACGGACTCCCACAGGCGGTGAGAGACCGTGAGCAACTTCGCGGCAACTTAAACAAATTCGGATTCGACTCGATATACACCCATGTCAGAGCGTTCCATGCTTGTTGCCCCGTTGATGTTTGGGAGTACTTTCTCCGGGGACTCAGGCCGCCTTCCCGCCAAACGGTTGTATCGAAGGCTCGGGCATTATTTCTGGGCAAGGGCAATCCAACCGTCACCGAAGACCACCTTCGCGAAGCATTGGAGGAGGTACTCTATTCTCGAACAGATGGTCGCGTGTATGTCGGGATAGATGACCGAGAGCTTGTGGAGTCCTGCGGACACTACCTGATGTTTGGGTCGGAGGCTGTTGCGGGTGTTGCAGCAGACCTAACGAGATGCCTTGGGTGGAATGTGCAGACTTTGCTTGCCGAACTAGGTACGCCTACTGTCGTTGTAGTGGATGTCCCGTGCAGTCGGATTTCCGCGACCACTTTGGAAGAATTATCGAACGTCATTCTCTCTGAACTCGAAGAGGAAGCCGTTCCGGAAGGTTCTGTCATCGACTTCACAATTGTTGTGGAGCACGGTCTTCCGAAAAGCTCTGTCGTTTCCTGTTATTCGGTTCTACGAATCGCAGATGCTGAACTGTGCCATGACTACGTCTGTGACCCGAAGTTACAGGGGTGGCGCGGTTGAAGCAGCTTCATAAGCAGTCGATTCCATAAGGTTAAGCTGCATCGCACAAATGCATGCTCAATCTTCGTCCTCGCCGCCACCTTCATGGAAGAGTTACCGTTTTGTAGCTGGTCGCTGCGATGGTGGCGGGGGTGGCACAGAATGAAGAGTACGAGCCGAGCGATCTATGCCCTTCATCCATTCAACGAATGCTTGTTCCTCCACGGCAGAAGTAGGAATGCGTTTTATCGTGTCTTCAGCGTCCTGCAACATCTCCCGTAGTTCACGCTTGCTTGCAGGAGCTTCGTCTTTCCAGAATTCGCCCTTTCTCCAGCGACGAAGCTGGTCTTCGGCCTCATCAAGCCAGTTCTTATAGGTGGGAAGTCTCGCCTCAGAACTTTCGAGGAGTGCGTCAAATATCTCTGGTTCTACGCATTCCATAAAAGGTCTGAGCACTTCCAGCGATTGAATGCTTATGCCTGAAAGATATTGGTATTGCTTCAGGTTTTGAAGCCGCCCATCGAATGGTACTTGGTAGGAATACTCACCGTTCTCCCGGACGATTTTGAAAACCTCACCATTTCGAGCCGGGAAGCGTCCCGCCACTGTTGGTCGTTGTTTCCCTCCTATTCGAGCGTCTAGAGGAATTGCAACGAAACCATGGTAGTGCGGTTCCAAACGGTAAATCGTAGGACGATGTCCCTTAATGTGGGGAAAGTACGACGTGCGCACATAATAGAGATACTCTCCTTGCTCACCCGGCACTTTGGCCTCCTCGGGTGACGCAGTCTCTACCCGTTCGCAGCGGCGATTCTTCAGGAGTTCACTGGCTTCCCCGATGATGCTCCTGAGTTGCTCATCGGAAAGAGTTCTATCGAGCCGAATGGGCTCAAATGCAGAGCACCCCTGATGGACAAATGTGAGCAGCCCCGACCGGGTCGAAGCCGGATTCGTGCACACGCCCCACTCACGCCCCGCTTCCCCAGTCAATCCAAGAAAATGGTGACACCCTGAACCGCAGTCCGACTCCTCTGGCTCTGCTTTGCCAAAAGGTTCGAAGTCTGTGTCGAGCTTTCGGACGACCTTGAGCAGTTTGTCTCGCATCTCGCTCAAGATAATCGAATCGGAGCATCATCGCCAACCGAAAGAGGCAAATCCAAGGTTATACCGAGAGCGACCAGACGCTCGACCTGCCAAACAACGAAGTCCTGTCTACCATCGCAGCGTCCATCGAAGACGCCATGAGAATAGGGAAGGTCGGCGACGTCCGCCGACCATGCTTAGAGCGGTTCCAGAGTAGTTATATGCTGGCGGATAAAGTTGGGGTAAGTTGTGTTCGGCGATTCTCCGTATCGAAGAACGATGGCGCGAGCATATTCGGATGATTTGCGGTGC
>Ga0224527_1001453_pt1 | contig 11799 bp, 7 predicted proteins | sample CBST0metaG_FD_179882 | JGI IMG/M metagenome (GOLD analysis project Ga0224527, IMG submission 179882) | Peat soil microbial communities from Stordalen Mire, Sweden - C.B.S.T0 | ecosystem: Environmental > Terrestrial > Soil > Wetlands > Peat | place: Sweden: Norrbotten County, Stordalen Mire... | reverse complement strand
CCTCACGCAGACGATGTGAAAGCGCCTTCTCGGCGGCGTCATCGTCCGCGCTCATGGAAGCCATCAGTTCATCGATCTTCGCTGCGTCGCCACGGGCCCAGAAGGATGCGATTTTCGCCAGCATCTCGTTGGACTCGGTCGCCTGCTTCAGAGCGTGAAGAATGGTGTGGTCTGCATCCTTGTCCGGAAAATGTGAGAAGAGATTGATCTGAAATGCAGCATCTTCAAGCTGTTCGATCCGCTTGTCGCCGACTTTGTTCAGGAAGTACATATCCAGACCATCTTCCGGGTTAATGCCAGCCTTGAGCATGGGCAACATGACGACCGTCAGGCCTACCATCCACGGGCGGTACTGGAAAAATGAGTCGGGAGGAACGCCATAGCCCGCAGTGAATTCGTTGAGTTTGGCGCGCGTCTCTGCAGTGATGTGCTTGTTTAGATCGTCGCCTGCCGGAAACATACCCGTGCTCATCATAAGCTGCTGTAGCTGCTGATGGTCGATTTTCGTCATGTCCACTTCAACGATGAGAGTGGAGGAAGCAGCGAATGCTTTATCCACCACTGCGGGCAACGGATACATCGACTTTTCCCAAAGGTGAACCGAGCCCAGCAGATATGCGGAACTTGTCTTCGATGAAACCTTCCACATCAGGATCGGCCTGCCCGGCGTATAGGCGCTTGCCTGGCCAAAGGCAGCAATGGAGAGCGATGCGAACAGTAAAACAAGAACCGCAACACGTTGGCACAGGCGCATGAGAACGGATCTCCGTGGCAGATCGCTGGATCTTTCTCGTCCAGCTTAGACTTCCTTCTACAGCTTTGCATTCCTCAACCGCAGCGCGTTGGTAATCACTGAAACGGAGCTGAAACTCATCGCCGCGGCGGCAAAAACCGGGTGCAGCATCCATCCGGTAAATGGATAGAGAATTCCGGCGGCGAGCGGCACGCCGAGCGCGTTGTACACAAACGCGAAAAAGAGATTCTGCCGGATGTTGCGCATGGTTGCCTGGCTGAGGCGACGAGCGCGCAATATGCCCCGAAGGTCGCCGCGCAGCAGCGTAATGCCCGATGTGTGCATAGCAATGTCTGTTCCGGTGCTCATCGCGATGCCGACGTTTGCCTGCGCAAGTGCGGGCGCATCATTGACTCCGTCTCCCGCCATGGCAACTACTCTTCCCTGCTCCTGCAAACGCTTGATGACCTCAGCCTTGCGCTCGGGCAGCACGCCCGCCTCGAAGTCGCGTATGCCGAGTTTGCGCGCGATGGCCGCAGCCGTGGTCTGGCTGTCTCCTGTGAGCATGATGACCTTCAGACCCTCGCGTGTGAGGTCCTCCAGAGCCATCGCAGAGGTAGGCTTCACTGGATCTGAGATACCAAAGAGGCCAACGAGTACGCGGTCGGCAGCAAGGTAGAGAACTGTCTGTCCATCGGCACGCATGGTCTCTGCACGCGCAGCGGCTTCAGGCGGGATGATGGCTCCAAACTCCTGCATGAGCGTGGCATTGCCGACGGCAACATATCGCGCGTCTACGTCTCCCAACACACCGCGTCCGGGACGCGATTCGAATCGCTCTACTCGATGCGGACGAAGTTGCGCGGTTTCGGCAGCCTGCACAATGGCCGCGCCCAGCGGATGCTCACTGAGAACCTCAATGCTCGAAGCCCACTGCACGAGGTCCTCTTCGTTGTGGTTGGCAAACGGCACCACGGTTTCAAGCGTGGGCTTGCCCATGGTGAGAGTACCGGTCTTATCAATGACCACGGTATCGACGCGCTCCATCTGCTCCAGCGCACTCGCATTCTTGATAAGAACACCGGCACGTGCGCCGCGTCCGGTGCCAACCATGATAGCCATTGGCGTTGCGAGTCCCAAGGCGCACGGGCAGGCGATGATGAGCACAGCCACGGCATTGACTAATGCGAGCGGCAAAGCTGGTGCTGGACCGAAGGCCAGCCACGCGATGAAAGTAATGACCGCTATGCCCACCACGGCGGGCACGAAAACGGCGGAGACTTTATCCGCGAGATGCTGAATGGGAGCGCGGCTGCGTTGGGCTTCGCCTACCAGGCGCACAATCTGCGCCAGTACCGTTTCGTTTCCTACACGCTCAGCTCGCATGAGCATTGCGCCGTTTCCATTGACGCTTGCGCCGATGACGTGGTCCCCAGGGTTCTTTTCGACGGGCACCGACTCACCAGTGATCAGCGATTCATCCACTGCGCTGTGCCCCTCCAGCACAAGTCCGTCCACGGGAACCTTTTCGCCGGGGCGCACTCGCAGTGTCCAACCGACGGCAACCTGCTCCAGAGGAAGGTCATGCTCGCGACCATCTGGTTCCACCACGCGAGCGATCTTGGGAGAAAGATCAAGCAGTGCGCGTATCGCGCTGGAAGTCTGGCTGCGAGCTCGTAGTTCCATCAGTTGGCCAACAATCACGAGGATGACGATGAATGCAGCAGATTCAAAGTAGACTGCGGGCTGACCGTGCGGGCCACGTAATGAGTGAGGAAAGAGCTCCGGCCAGAAGGTTGCGATTGCACTGTACAGGTAGCTTGTGCCCACTCCAAGGCCGACGAGAGTGAACATATTGGGACTGCGGAATTTGACGGATGCAATGGCGCGCTGGAAAAACGGGAAGCCACCCCAGAGCACGACCGGGGAGGCAAGCAGCAATTGCAGCCATGCGACCTTGTGCTCATTGAGGGAATGCTGCAAGGGCGTAGCCATGTGCAACATAGCGAGAACAAGCAGCGGCACTCCAAAGCCAAGGCTCACGCGCAAGCGAAGAGTCATGCTGAGGAGTTCGGGATTTGGCAACTCGTCGGCGCTGACGGTGCGCGCCTCCAGCACCATGCCGCACTTGGGACACGTGCCGGGCATATCCCTTTGTACCTCTGGATGCATGGGGCAGACATACTGCGTGCGCGTGCTCGCCTGAATGGTCTCGGGCTCCAGCGCCATACCGCACGAGGGGCATGCTCCCGGCTTTGCCGAGCGAACCTCCGGACACATTGGGCAGACATAAGCGGTGCCAGTTGACCCGGTGGGCACAACAAGCGATACCGCAACTGGAGCTGGCTTGATGCCGCCAAGCTGAACCATCGGCGATGGAGCATGCATTCCGGGTGTGTAGCCGGGCGCAAGATACTTCTCCGGATCGACGCGAAAGCGCTCGTTGCATTTCGGATTGCAGAAGTAATACAAGGTTCCTTTATAACTATAAGAACCACCACGGGCTGCGTCTTGGTTCACCATCATGCCGCAGACAGGGTCTTTTACTTTGCTGGCAGACAAAGATGAATTCCTTTCGGCTCGCCGGGCGACTCCGGGATGGAATCTGCACACGTGCGCGCAAGTGACTGCTATATTAACTGTAAGAGTGCCCGCATGTGTTACTCAGCGGGCAAAAGATGGCAGAGGTATCCGCATGACCAACGTCGAAATCAGCTACAGCTATGGGATGTCGCCGGATGAAGCAGTGATGCGCGGGATCGATAACATCCGCGAAGTGTATGGGATCCGCCGCCTGAAGTTTAACGAGCCGTTGCGCTCGGTGGCAGTGGAGTACGACGCAACACGCCTCAATCCTGAAACCGTTGCAAGCCTGCTGCGCCGCTCAGGGTTGGATGTGAAATAGCGGCACAAGTTAGAAGGGGCTCCGTCAATCGCATGATTGACTAAAGCCCCTTCCTGCGCCACTTCGTCTTGCCCTCATATATGCATCTGCCATGCCAAAGTATCCTCAGCGCAGAATGAACAACTTGGAGGCGGTTGCAACGGGCTGCGTGCGGAAAACTTTTCCTTACTGGGTAATAAGGACTTCCCTGCCGCCTCGCGAAGGAAGCTCAAATGATCCACAGGTCCAGAGTTGCAGAGCAGGTAAAGGTATGTGTTATAGTGAGTTTGGTCGTTGGCCACAACGGCAAGGCAAAGTGAAGCGCAACGCTTCAGGATCGCGCCCTTAGCTCAGCTGGATAGAGCGTCTGACTACGAATCAGAAGGCCGGGAGTTCGAATCTCTCAGGGCGCACCATTTCTTCCACATCCTCTTAAACTTCCCAAGAGTCTCAAGCAAGTGTCATAACGCAATTCGGGCTTGCATAGCTAATGGCGCGCCGAATTCGACGCGCCATTAGATGGCAATGACTCACTTTGCCTTGTGTTTGTGTTTCTTTCCTCTTCGGTGAATCTTTGGCTTTAACGGAATGCGAGGAACCGCCTTCACCTTGTTCTCATCCACGACTGCGCTTCCAGGGGATGTGAAGCTTGAGCCTGTAGGCACGATCCAGAGCTCCACCTTCTGGCCGTCGCCACTGCCGGTACGGACTTCAATACGCGAGGGGTCCACTCCCTTGTCTTTCTTCAGGTAGTCTTTGGTGTTCACTGCGCGCAGAGCGGCAAAAGTTAGCGATCTGCTGTCCGCTTTCTCCACGGAAGAACCATATCCGAGCACAACCGCCTTCGCGGAGGGAGTTGCGGCCATGGCATCGGCAAAGCGGTCGAGCTCGCCCTTTGCCTGGTTATCCACGCGCGTCGGACGCTTCGGGTCGCGCAGAAATTCGATTGTGCCAAACTTCACCGGCGGCGGAATTTCACTCTTCGGGATTGCCACCTCCACGTTGGCGCTGGCCGAAGCGCTGAGATTGCGATCGTCACTGACAGAGCACTTCACCTCGATCTTGCCTTCGGGAGTTCCCGCAGTATCCAGAGTGTAGGCTCGCCCGATTCCGCTGAGTTGTCCGCCGCTAGCGCTGCATGTATAACTGAGTGGGCGATCCTCCGGGTTGTTGCCGCTGAGAGTGATTGTCGAGGACTCTCCTGGAAGCAGCGAAGTTGGCACGGCGGTAACAGAGAGCGTAGGCGGCAGTTTCGCCTTCACCTTGAAAGCCGCCTCGCAACCGGTCCCTTGACGATGCTTTCCCTTACCGTCGTCCACGACTTTTGCGGTGACCGTGTAGCTTCCGGCTTCCACTCCAGTGGTGTCCACCGATGCCGCGCCGAGGTCTCCCGCAACTTTTCCGCCCGTGACTTCGTAGGAGTAGCTCAACGTGCGCTTCGGCAGAAAGCCGCTGGCTGCTACAGTGACTTTCACGGCCTCACCGATATACACCTCGCTTGGCTCCGCCGTGCAAACAGCTTTGACGTTGCCTGGAGTCCAGGGAATGCCAAGGTTGTAGATCAGTCCGGCCTGAGCACGGAATCCATTGAAATTATTCTTGTCAGTGGCGGTGGAAGCCGCATTCGCGTTATAGACGCTGTTGACATATGAGAGTTGCAAGGGGCGCACCGAGATCCTCGACGTCACCTTCACGTCCAAACCTGCTCCGCCGATGTAGGTTGGCGCGTTCTGGCTGGGGAGACCCTTCGGGCTGAAATGCTGCACACCGAGCAGACCTTCTCCAAAGGGAACAAAGCGCCACAAAGGGCGCTGGAGGCGCACTCCAACTGCGAAGTCATGAGCACTGGCGAAGCTGTTGTAGTGGCCGTTCAAATCGGCCACAATCCCCACCCAATGCGTAGTGTTGACGATGACCTGCCCCGCCCATCCGGTGGTGAAGTCCGGGACAGTGACGCCGCTCACGTTGCCACCAGCGCGATAGCCGGAATACCCGCCAAATATCTCAACTCTTGGATCGTTCAGCTCCGACGAGGGGCTATGTTGTGCGGATAAAGCCGACGGGGCGCAAAGAGTTACCACCAAAGTGAGCAATACTGACAGACGATGCACGAGCACGGCCCTCCAAACATTCAGGAAGCAACTCACCCGCGGGAGGAACCTACGGTTAGTATCCCGGGAGGGCTCAGTTCATGAGCACCACTGCAGCAAGGACTTGCAATTCCTACGCTTGAAAATTGTGAGTGTCTCAATCATACGGTCACCTACTTAGACTTCCCAAGCAAAATCGAAGCAGGGGAGGTTACTTGATCGTGTCTCCCTTGAACTCGCAGATTCCTCATGCCATCGGCTTCCCCTGCCCGACGAACTCCCCTAAAGTAAAGACATGCGAGTTTTGATTGCCACTTCGAACAAGGGAAAACTGCGCGACTTTTCAGGAGCGGCGGAGGTCTACGCTATACACGTTGAGGGGTTGCCCAACATTGCTTCCCTGCCGGAACCCGTGGAGGATGGCGCGACCTTTGAGGAGAACGCACGCAAGAAGGCTGAATATTACAGTCGTTATGCCCCTGGAGAATTGGTTCTGGCCGATGACTCCGGCCTAGCTGTGGACGCACTGAATGGTGCGCCGGGCGTGTACTCTGCACGTTATGCCACGGCAGACGGCGTAAGTGGCAACAGCGACGACACGGCGAACAATTCGAAGCTGTTACGTGAACTGGAGACCGTCGCCGACCCAGCCCGCACCGGGCGCTTCGTCTGCGTTATCTCAGCAGCGCGCGATGGGAAAGAGGTGGGACACTTCCGGGGTGAGGCTGAAGGGGTTGTGTTGCGCGAGGCTCGCGGAGCGATGGGGTTCGGCTATGATCCTTTATTCTTTATGCCGTCACTGGCCAAGACCTTTGCGGAACTCGCCCCAGACCAAAAAGCTCTGGTGAGCCACCGCGGCGAAGCTCTGCGAAAGTTCCTTGAGTGGGCACGTCAACAGATCATCACGAAGTAAGCTGCTCGCCCACCTTTCCTGCGGTTACAACTTTCAGGCGATCTCCAGTACAGCTCCCGGCATCTGATTCCCCGGAAGTAAATTCCCGAAAACCAGTTCACCCTCAAACAATCTCAACGCAGAGAGACGGAGAATTACGATGCCATTCGTTACAGTCGGCAGGGAAAATTCGAGCAACATCGAACTTCATTATCAGGATTATGGAAAAGGCAGGCCAATTGTCCTGATCCACGGCTACCCACTAAGCGGACGCGCCTGGGAAAAGCAAATACCGACACTGTTGGACTTGGGTTATCGCGTCATCGCCTACGACCGCAGAGGCTTCGGCCAGTCCAGTCAGCCTTGGTCAGGGTACAACTACAACACGTTTACAGATGATCTTCACAAACTTGTCACAGAACTCGACCTGCGGGACTTCCTGCTGATGGGGCACTCGATGGGCGGAGGAGAGGTCGCCCGCTATCTTGGCAAGCATGGAAGCGAGAACGTGACCAAGGCTGTATTTCTCGCCGGAATTCCCCCGTGTCTGCTCAAGTCCGCTGACAATCCAGAAGGAGTGGATGGCAAGGTCTTCGATGGAATTCGAAAAGCGATTCTGGCAGATCGGCCTGCATTCTTTGCCAAGTTCTTCGCGGACTTCTATAACGTGGACAAACTCGGCGGCAAACTGATCAGCGAAGATGATGTTCGCGCCGACTGGATCACCGCTGTAAATGCTGCTCCCCAGGCAGCGCTGGATTGCGTTGAAACGTGGGGCACTGATTTCCGCAACGACCTGAAACAGATCAATGTCCCAACCCTCATCATCCAAGGCGATGCCGACAGAATCGTGCCGTTCGCGAGTTCCGGTAAGCGAATGCCTGCACTGATCAAAGGAAGCAAATTGGTGGTGATTGAAGGCGCTCCGCACGGTCTTGCGTGGACCCATGCAGAGCAGGTCAATCGAGCGGTTGCTGACTTTCTAGGCAAGGCCGCCCAAACCTCAAAGGTCGCTTAACAATTCCGGCGCAAGTCAGGCTGCAACCAGTACAGGACGTTGTCAGCCTCTCTTGCGCCGTTCTTCTTCCAACTCGACGGGAAACATTTTTTCTGGGTTGATGCTGAGGAATTTGCCACGGCTGCGGGCAAGCACGTCTCCTTTGGCGTTTCGTAACTCGCCAAGGTTGTAGAGAGCTCTGCCTCGCGTGCGAACCACGCGCCCTTCCGCCACAAGCGGTTTCCCCAGAGGAACCGGGCGCAGGTAATCCACTTGCATCTCACGCGTGAGGGCCACTTTGCTCTTCAATTTGTTTGCCTTCCCCATCGCCTCGTCGAGGATTGTGGCGATGATGCCGCCGTGCGCATGTCCGGGAGGACCCACGAAATTCTCACTCAACGAAAACTCGCAGATGTAGCTCTTGCCAGCAGGCGCAAGCGTGAAGTTCAAATGAAGTCCCTGCGGATTCGCTGGACCGCAACCGAAACAGCCGTCGCGCTGCCATCCGGCTGTGGAAACATCGTGATCTTGGTCGCGCCGCGAGGTCATGCGTGGGTCTCCTGAGGGCTGTTTGCTTTTTGATTCAGCATGTCGGTTATTCGATTCACCTGCCCGGATGAATCGATTTTACCGGTGCAGAAAATTAATTACACCAACCTCTAGTATTGCAAGCATCTACCGTTAGATGTCTGGCATTCTTTCACGCTCGAACAGGGCTCTGCCCGGCGGAGGCAATCGCGGTCCGCTTCCGCCGGAGACATCAGGTGGCGGAGGCGGTGGCGGTGGCCGCGGAGACGGGGATGGACTCCACGGTTTCCATCAGCAGTTGCAGCGTTACCGGCTTGGTCTGCTCTTTACAATCGCATCCATCATGATGCTTTTCGTCTCGTTCACCACGCTCTTTGTGGCGCGTCGTGGCGCGGGCAGATACGATCCTACTACCGGCAACTTCAATACGGACTGGGTTGCGGTGCCGCTGCCCATGAAGATCCTTCTGATCAACACGGCAGTGCTGCTGCTGAGCAGCCTGCTGGTCGAGTTGGCACGGCGGAGTGCTCGACTGGAGGCGATCCTGGTTCCCATGAGCAGCATTCCCGGTGTGCGTGCGGTCCGGGAAACCTCGCGAATCTGGGTGGGCGCAGCTCTTCTAGCAGGACTTGCATTCCTAGTTGGCCAAGCTTTCGCTTGGCGGCAAATGCATTCCCATGGAGCATTGCTTGGTAGCGGTCCCGCTAGCACATTCGTCTTCCTGCTGACGGGAACTCACGCCCTCCATTTGCTTGCCGGTCTGTCTGTTCTGCTCTACGCCCTTCTTGCCGCCGGTCCTCGGCTCTCTCTGGAGCGTCGATCCATCACATTGGACGTAACCGCCTGGTACTGGCACTTCATGTCCGTAATGTGGTTCTACGTGCTGCTCGTTCTGCGGCTGATGAATTGAGGAATGAACTATAATAGCGAGATTCGGCAGGCGGCAGATTGTGACTGTAAGCGTTGTCGTCACGCTCGGGCCAGCCGTCCGTTCTCATTATGTCCAAGGAAGCCATCGTAGTACGCGGCGCTCGCGTTCATAACCTGAAGAACATCGATTTCGAGATTTCGCATAACTGCCTTACGGTGGTCACGGGAGTCTCTGGAAGCGGTAAGTCTTCGCTTGCCTTTGACACAATCTACGCCGAAGGGCAGCGACGCTACGTGGAGTCTCTTTCGGCTTACGCGCGCCAGTTTCTGGAGCGCATCGAGAAGCCGGATGTAGACCTGATCGACGGCATTGCTCCGGCAGTGGCCATTCGGCAAAAGAACCAAACCCGCAACCCGCGCTCCACCGTAGCCACAGCCACCGAGATCTACGACTACCTGCGCCTACTCTATGCCCGCGTTGGCCGAACCTATTGCCCTCAGTGCGGCGCTCAGGTGAAGCACGACACAGTGGACGAGGTGGCCACGGCCATTCTGGCACTTGAAGACGGAACGCGCGTGCAGGCTCTCTTCCCTTTGCTGCAACCAGACGCCCTCCCGCCCGCGCCCGAACCCGCGAAGAAGACTCGCGGACGTGCCAAGAAGCAGCCGGAGGTCGACCACAGCGCTCCGCTGAAAGAGCGGCTCTTCGAACTACGCAAGCGTGGCTTCAACCGCCTATTCCAGAATGGAGAGCTGTTCGAGTTCTCAACTCCCGAGTCGCTGCTGGAAATTGATTTCTCGAAGCCTGTGTTCATTCTGCTGGATCGCATAGTTGTGGACGCGGAGTCCCGCTCTCGACTTGTGGACGCCATCGAGAGCGGCTACCGCGAATCGGGCGAGGTGGTTTTTGAGACCGCGCCGCAGGAGGGCGAACCTCAGCGCCTGCGCTTCTCCCATCGATTCGAATGTAAGCATTGCAATCTGAAATTTGAACAGCCGGAACCTCGTCTCTTCTCTTTCAATAATCCTTTTGGTGCTTGCCCGCGTTGTCAGGGCTTCGGCAACACAATCGATTTTGATATGGATCTGGTGATCCCAGATAAATCCAAGACACTGGCCGAGGGTGCCGTGGAGCCTTGGACCAAGCCCAAGTACAAGCCGCTTGGAACCGATATGCGCCGCGTCGCACGGCTGGCGGGAATTCCGCTTGACGTTCCTTGGGCGAATCTCAAGGCCAGTCAACAGAAGTTCATTTTGGAAGGCGATGGGAAGTGGTTGGGCGTGCGAGGCTTCTTCGAACTTCTTGAGAAGAAAAAGTACAAGCTTCATGTGCGCGTCTTCCTGAGTCGTTATCGCGGCTACTCTCTCTGCGGTGCTTGCGGCGGAGCCCGGCTTCGCACCGAAGCACGGTTGGTGAAAATCGCAGGGCTGGATATCTGTCAGGTGAGCAGCAAAACGGTAGAAGAAGCAGTCAGCTTCTTTCAGGAACTTCAACTCTCCGGCGAGGAGGCGGCCATTGCGGGCAAGTTGTTGGACGAAATCCGCGACCGCCTGCGCTTCCTCAACGAAGTTGGCCTGGAGTACCTGACGCTTGACCGCCTGTCGTCCACACTCAGCGGCGGAGAAGCGCAGCGCATTCAGCTTGCAACGTCGCTGGGTTCGCGCCTGGTAGGAACGCTCTACGTTCTCGACGAGCCCTCCATCGGGCTGCACAGTCGCGACACGGCGCGTCTGATTCACATCCTCAAGAGCCTGCGCGATCTTGGCAATACCATCCTCGTTGTGGAGCACGATGCCGAGGTAATGGCCGCTTCCGACGCAATTCTCGACCTTGGCCCCGGCGCTGGGGAGCACGGAGGCAAACTCGTGGCCTGCGGCACTTACGAAGAGATCCGCGCCAATCCCAAGTCCCTCACGGGCCGCTACCTGAGCGGCGATCTGCAAATCCAGATACCGCAGGAACGACGCGTTCCGGGCAAGCGCGTCCTTCGCCTGCGCGATGCACGAGGACACAACCTGAAGGATGTGGACGTTACCATTCCGCTGCAAATGCTGGTGGCCATCACTGGCGTCTCGGGTTCAGGCAAGAGCACGCTTGTGCATGACGTTCTCTACCAGAGGCTCGCAGCCATCAAACGGGAGACGACTGGAATTGTCAGCGAGGGCAGCCTGCGCGAACTCGAGGGCGAGCAGTGGCTCGACGAAGTGCAACTGGTCGATCAGTCGCCCATTGGCCGCACGCCGCGCTCGAATCCCGTGACCTACATCAAGGCATTCGATCCCATTCGCGAGCTCTTCGCTTCCCTGCCCGAGTCCAAGAAACACGGCTACACGGCTGGACACTTCTCATTCAACATCCCGGGAGGCCGCTGCGATACCTGCTCTGGCGATGGCACCGTAACAGTCGAAATGCAATTTCTTGCAGACGTTGAGCTGATCTGCGAAGACTGCAAGGGTACACGCTACAAGCCTGAGATTCTCGCGGTGCGCTATCACGGCAAGAACATTCATGACGTGTTGAACATGACCGTGAAAGAAGCGCTCGGATTCTTTACCGGAGTTCCCAAACTGCTGGATAAGCTTCGCGTGCTGGACGAAGTTGGCCTCGGGTACCTGCGCCTTGGTCAGTCGGCGACCACGCTTAGTGGCGGCGAGGCGCAACGCATGAAGCTGGCGGCGCATCTGCAACCGCAGGCGCGCGACAGCCTGCGCAAGAATCCCGATGGCACCAGCATCAAGCGCAAGTCTCACATGCTCTACATCTTCGACGAGCCCACCACCGGACTCCACTTTGACGATGTAAGC
>Ga0224527_1001452_pt1 | contig 11799 bp, 10 predicted proteins | sample CBST0metaG_FD_179882 | JGI IMG/M metagenome (GOLD analysis project Ga0224527, IMG submission 179882) | Peat soil microbial communities from Stordalen Mire, Sweden - C.B.S.T0 | ecosystem: Environmental > Terrestrial > Soil > Wetlands > Peat | place: Sweden: Norrbotten County, Stordalen Mire... | reverse complement strand
GAGCAACACAAGTCTGGCCCGTTCAGCGCCGCTTCTGATGCAGTCCTGGAGAGGCTGGACGCACTGGTGGGAAAGCTGCGCGCGGCGGCAGAAAAGAACTCGCCTGGGCGCGCGTTCGTGTGCGTCGTCTCAGACCACGGCTTCGCTAGCGTTCAGCATGACGTCAATCTGTATGGAGCATTTCGCGAGGCAGGGCTCTTCACTGCTGACAACAGTCACAATATCTCCGCTTGGCGTGCGATGCCGTGGCCAGCGGGCGGAGCGGCTGCCATTATGCTGGCCGACCCGAAGGACGAACAGACATTCAAAAAGGTGGAGGCCTTGCTACAGCGGCTTGCCGCTGATCCGGCGAATGGAATCGACCGCATACTTTCTCACGAGGAGTTGCAGCGAGCCGGTGGTTTTCCGGACGCAGCGTTCTTCGTTTCTTTCAAGCTGGGTTACGAGCTTGGATATGGCTTTGAGGCTCCACTAATCTCCGCACCTGCCAATGGCGGGATGCACGGATATCTGCCCGAGAATCCAGAGATGCATTCGTCATTCTTCCTGGTAGGGCCGGGAGTGGCTCAGGGGAAATCGCTGGGAGAGGTCGATATGCGCTCCATTGCACCCACGCTTGCTAGCTTCCTCCACCTTCATTTGCCGGATGCGGAACTTCCTGCGCTGGAGTTGAACCCGAGTACTAGAGAGTGACTTGAAATTTCCAATGAGGTCGGTTGAGACGGCGGCGGCACGGATGCGACCGTGCCGCGCTACTCACAACATCACTCAGAAAGGATGTCAGCGCCAACGCATGTAGGTCCCACTCTGTTCGGCTCAGCACTGCAACCCAGCTTTCAACTCAGCGCATCCAGTCACGATGTTGCAAAGGAGCTGTACAACAGTACGCAATCCGGGACTCGCGATGTGGCGGGTTCGGCAGTGAAATTCACGGTACCCACGGTTGCTGACGGCCACGTCTTTGTTGGGACTGGGAATGAACTCGACGTATTTGGATTGCTGCCGACACAGTAGCGTTTTGCTGCACTTCCGCTGCTGCAATGAGTACCCCACTTGACGCCTGAGCTGCACTCAGTTAGTCTTCTTTTGATATCCGACCAAATCAGTCGTATATTTTGGCGACCAATTAAGTCGGATATCGAATCAACAATCTAACTCTCGCAGTTTCGGAGCTTTGCACGTGGTGTATGCCTTTTCAGACGGGTTCAAACAGTTATCCGCTCGCGCGATATTCCTCTCGGCGGCTTTTGTCCTTACATCTTGGACAGCCGCTCCCGCACAGCAGGATCCACCCTATTTTGTCACTTACTCTTCCGTGCTTGAGGAGCCGGGAAACCTTGAAATAGAGAACCAGAACATAGCAGCGAAACCAAGGAATACGAATGCCTTCTTTGCACCTACCCTTGAGTTTGAGTATGGCGTAACGGCCTGGTGGACTGCGGAGGCTTACCTTCAGGGTCAGGCGACCAGCAACGACTCTACTGTGTTCACGGGCTATCGGTTTGAAAGTCGATTCCGCCCGCTTCCCAGAGAGTACTGGATCAATCCTGTGCTGTACGTGGAATACGAAAACGTAAACAACGCCGACAAGAGCTTCCTTGAAATTACGGGAAATACGAGCACCTCGATTTTGGAGGTGCCAAATGCCAGATTGCGGAAGGAATTGGAGCGCTCAATCGAAGGCAAGTTGATTCTTTCCAGCAATGTGAAGGGCTGGAATTTCTCGGAGAACATCATCGCCGAGAAAGCCGTGAATGAGAGCGAGCCTTGGGAGTTTGGATATGCCATCGCGGCTTCCCGTCCATTGCGGCTAAAGGGAACAACCCGGTCCTGCGTTCTTTGTCTGCAGAATCTTTCGGCGGGGGCAGAACTGTTCGGCGGGTTGGGGACGCGATACTCCTTCGGTCTGAAGCAGACTCAGCAGTATGCTGCGCCGACCATTGCGCTGAACACGCCACATGGGATGACGTTCAAGTTCTCTCCCGAGTTTGGACTGAATGACAATTCAGCAGGCGTGCTATGGCGCTTCGGCATGACTTATGAGATTCAGCAGTTTCGTGATTGGTTCCGGAGATCGAAATGAAGACTGGTGTGTTGTTGCTCCTGATTACCGCTTCAGCGGTATGTGTGGCTGCGGCGAATGGTTCGTGGCTGAAGAAGGTGCCTAAGGCAGATCGTGAGCGTGTAAGTCCTTATAGCGGAGTTCCCGACGCTGCGTCAGCGGGCAGACTCATATTTTCGGATAACTGCGCTAAATGCCACGGCGAAGATGCGGAAGGTAAACGCAATCGGCCAAGTTTGCGCAGTGAACGCGTACGAAACGCCACGGATGGCGAGATTGCCTGGTTGCTGAAGAACGGGAATATGTTCAAGGGAATGCCAAACTGGAGCGGACTTCCCGAACAGCAACGCTGGCAGGTAATCGCATATATCCGAAGCCTGAATTCTCCCGTGTCCGGAGTACGTCCATGAGACTCTTTACGAAATCTTTGACAGTGAAGATTGCTCTGGCAGCTTTTATGATGTCCGCCTTGGTTTCAACAACCAGTTGCGGATCGGGAGAGGCACCCAATTCTCCGACTGAATCCGATTCCACCCCACCCGCGGATTCGATTGGCGAGGCGCTGTTTCTCGACACCCGCTTTTCCGAGTTCTTTGCAGCAAATATGACGGATGTAAATAGTCCTCTGGCAGCCGGAGACCCAGTGGTAGCGCAGGTTCAGACCCTTGCTGGTCCACTTCCGGGCCCCTTCGCCGGACAGTCCATCAATTGCAGGTCCTGTCACTTTGTGACCGAATTTCAAGGAGTCACTGGAGGAGGCAACCGGACTTACGCGGATTTCACAACACGCAGTCCGATTCCACGGACACAGCCCAACGGACTCGATCACACGCCGCGCAACTCCATGCAGATGGTGGACTCGTTCGCCACACGCTCCGGGTCGCTGTTCCTGCATTTTGACGGGGAGTTCGCCTCGGGAGAGGATCTGGTGGTCGGAACCATGACCGGAAGAAACTTCGGATGGCTGCCCACCCAATACAGCCGGGCAATCGCCCATATCGCGAGGATCGTGCGAGAAGATGATGGCAGCGGCCAGCTTGCCGCCGACCGTCTGGACGGATTGAGCTACGCAGTCATCTTCAAGGGAACCGACTCGAGAATCACAAGCGATCTACGTTTGCCAGCTTCGCAGCGGCTCGACGTCTCGACGGCAACCGACGCCCAGATTGTCAACGAGATTGCACTTTGCATGACAACCTACATGAAGGACTTGCTCTTTCAGCGGGATACATATGGGCGCTACATCGGTTCGCCCTACGATAACTTTCTACGCGTGAACCACCTGCCAGTGGAACCTTTGGCGGGTGAGACAAAGGCGGCCTACAACCAAAGACTTCAGAAGGAGGTGTTGGCGCTTGGGAGTCCGATCTACATCACGCCCAAGGATGGCTCGTTCAAGTATCATTCGCAGCCATATCAATTTGGAGCCTTGGAATTGAAAGGGCTGAAGATATTCCTGGCGTCGGCGGCCCCAGGTGCGGCCAATGCTCATGCGGGGAACTGTGCCGCATGTCATCAGGCACCCGACTTCTCCGACTTTGTATTCCATAACAATGGCGTTTCGCAGGTTGAATACGACGCCGCCAATGGATCAGGCGCATTCGTGAATCTGCTTGTTCCGAGCCATGCGCAGCGTATCGCAGATTTCGATGCCTACATGCCCGCTTCAGCGAATCATCCGAACGCCATGGAACCGTTCCGGCGTCCGGCAGATGCCTCCAATCCAGCATTCGCTGACTTGGGACTCTGGAGTGTGTATATGAATCCGGACATACCGAATCCGCAAACCAACTTAGCCGGATTTGTCTGTGCGGCAGGCAAAGACTGCTCGGTGGATTCGGGACTGGCCTCGACAATCGCACAGGTCAAAACTCCCGTGCTGCGCGACTTGGAGGACTCTGCGCCATATTTCCACAACGGCAGTGCTCCAACGTTCAATGATGTAGTAAACCACTACATTCAGATGTCACAGTTGGCGCAGTCGGGGAAGATGAGAAACGCACCCTCGGAGTTCGCGAACATGTCATTAAGCCAGGAAGACCTCGCGGCGCTTGTAGCTTTTCTACAGTCGCTGACTGAGGACTATGACGACACATAGAATCATCCGCTCTTACTTCCGCAACGGCACAGTCACATGACTGTGCCGTTGCGCTCGCAGGTCGCTTATGATGGAAGACATGCTGAAGGCAGATGGGCGCTACTCGCGGCAGATACTTTTTCCCGGCATTGGACCGGAGGGCCAGCAGCGGCTTGGTGCTTCGCGCGTGGTGATTGTGGGTTGCGGCGCAACGGGATCGGTTCTCAGTTCGCTACTGGTGCGCGCTGGAGTTGGCTATGTGCGCATCATCGACCGTGACTACATTGAGCCGAGTAATCTCCAGCGACAGGTCCTGTTTGACGAGCAGGATGCCGCTGAGTCGCTGCCAAAAGCAATTGCGGCGCAACGCAAATTGAGTCAGATCAACTCCATCGTGACCGTGGAAGCGCACGTCGAGGACTTGACTCCCTCTAACTGTGAAGAACTGCTCGAAGAAACCGACCTCATTCTCGACGGCACAGACAATTTCGAAACCCGCTACCTGCTCAATGATTACGCCGTGCGTGAAGATCGCCCCTGGATTTACACTGCCGCCGTCGGAAGCTATGGTGTGACCATGAACATCATGCCCGGCGCGGGTGCCTGTCTTGCTTGCATTTTTCCGCAGTCGCCAACAGGTGCGGTAGAAACCTGCGATACAGGGGGCATTCTGAATTCAGCAGTCAACCTGATTGCTTCGGCCTCTGTAACGGAGGCAGTGAAGTTTCTCGTTGGAGCGCGCGACAAGATGCGCAACACCTTGCTTTCAGTCGACGTATGGCATAACGATCGCTCGGAGATTCGGGTCGATCGTCCGCGCGAGGGATGCAGCGTGTGCCATGATCGCAAGTTTGTCTATCTTGCAGGACGCGCCCACGCACACATCTCCCTCTGCGGACGCAACTCGGTGCAGATTCACGAGCGCAATCGTCCCGTCCAATTTGCTGAACTGGAAGCCCGTCTTGCTCCTCATGGCGAGGTGCGCTACACGGAGTATGTGCTGAAGTTCCTGCGCTCTCCTTATGAAATCACGCTATTTCCGGATGGTCGCGCCATCATCAAGGGCACAACTGATATCGGCGTGGCGCGCAGTCTCTATGCGCGCTTCATAGGCTCCTGACATAAGGGACAATTTCACATCAAAAGTTTCGGTAACTGAATCTTCGAAGAATGGGCATGAACTTTCGTTCGGCTCTGCTCCTGTTCTCTGACTGCGTGTAATCGGTAGTATGAACAGGAAGCCTTGGGCTCCTATTTTTATGGAAGTAGCAGTGAACTTGTGCGCATATTAGTACTCAGCATTAACTACTGGCCGGACGAAACTGGAATTGCAGCCTTCAATACTTGGCGTTGCGAATACCTTGCGTCGCAAGGACACCAGGTCACCATCTGTACCGGTCCTCCTTACTATCCGCAGTGGCGCGTTCCGCAGTCATATCGTGGCAAGCTGATCCAGCGCGAAGTTCGCAACGGCGTAACTATTCTGCGCTCGTGGATGTTTGTGCCGCAGGCGCCTACGGCCAAGAAGCGAATCGTGCATGAGGCTACATTTCTTGCGTCTTCATTTCTGCGTGCGTTGGCTACGAAAAAGCCTGATCTGATCTTCGCGGTCTCACCACCGCTGGGAATCGGGCTCGTTGCGTCCACATTGAGCCGCTTGTGGAATGTGCCCTACGTATTTGACGTGGAGGATTTGCAGCCGGACGCGGCAGTCGAACTGGGCATGATGAGTCCCGGACGTCTCACCGACTTTCTCTACAGGGTTGAGTCGAGAGCCTACCAGAGCGCCGCGCTCGTCTCCACCCTCACCGAAGGGATGCGTAAGCGCATCGTCGACAAAGGGATCGACCCTGCCAGGGTCGTGCTTTTTCCGTTGCGCTCGGATTCCTCACTCTACACACTGAGACAGCGTATCGACCGCTCCGCCTTCCGAGAGAAGTACGGACTTCGTGGCAAGATCATCGTCTCGCACTCAGGCAACATGGGTGTGAAACAGGGTCTTGGGGTGATTCTCGATGCTGCCGAGAGATCACGGGAGCGCGACGATATCCGCTATGTCTTCGTTGGCGACGGAGCAATGCGCGTGCAACTTGAAGCCGAGACACGTACTCGCGCTCTCAGCAACGTGCTCTTTCTGCCGCTTTTGGAGAGTGGTGAGTTCGAGCAGATGCTTGGGGCTACCGATATCGCGCTCATTACCCAGCAACGCATCGTCAGCGATATTGTGTTTCCCTCGAAGACCGTGACTCTGCTCTCCGCCGGATGCGCTGTGATTGCTTCTGTGAATTCTGGCAGTGAGGTGGCGCGTGCTGTGTTGCGTTCTGGGGCGGGGCTCGTAGTGGAACCGGAGAGCGGCGATGCCCTCTGGAACGCAATCAGCGAACTCGCCGGTAGCCGGACGGCAATGGCCCGCATGAGCAGGCAGGCAAGGCAGTTCGCAATGGAGCTATGGGATGAGCAGCGCACGCTGCCGATGATGGCATCACATCTCTCGGAGTGCGTCCGGCAATGGAACCGCCGCAAATCCCTGGTGGGCAATAAGTATCCCCCGGCAGTCGCCGAGGGAGAAGATGAGTAACCATGCTAGATGCCTCTTGAATGAGGGCCTAAGGTCGCACCACCTCTAGGACTTCCTGCGTCATCTGAAGATGAGCAGGAACTGCTCCCTCGGTTTGCACGGGAACCAAACTCATCAGCGAACTCACAACCTCGGTGGCGCTGTACGAATCCTTACCTCCGGCCAGGAATGGCAGCACACATATCAGGTCATCTCCCGTGGTGACCAGGCCTGGTTCAACGGTGCCGTCCTTCTGTATCTGCTCCAGACCCACGTCGGTGAGCAGGCAGTTGCACAGGCACTTTCGTCCAACGGTTTCTTCAAAAACGCCACCCTTGGCAACGTAGGTCTTTTCCGGCTCAGAAGAACACCGATAGGCGACCTTGCCTTCCGGTGTGCGGTAAGACTCGCGCAGAATACCAATGTCGCAAATTCGCTTCCGTGCGGCATAAATCTCCGGCTCGGAGGATGTGCCCTCTAACTGTGCAGCCTTGAAGGGAAAGCCTGTCGGAGACGAAAGTGGATCGGTGAACACCGTGGCCTCGCCGCGCAGGATTTTCTGCAACAGTTCGTGCTTATATTCTGGCCGCAGGCCGGATTCTTCACTGAACGCAAATGCCGTTCCCACCTGTACGCCTGCCGCTCCCAGTTCCAGCGCCTCAACCACTTTGTCCGCAGTACCAAAGCCGCCCGCCAGCCAGAAGGGAATTCCAATCTGACGAATTTTGTCCAAGTCCACTTGGTCGCGCTCGCCGTATACGCACTCGCCGCGTTCGTTCAGAATCTGTTGTCCGCGCGGCGGAGCGTTGTGTCCGCCTGCTGTCGGACCTTCTATCACGAACCCATCCACTTTACCGTTGGAGCGGCGCACCATGGTTGTCGCCAAAGTGTTTGAAGAGATGATCGCGAGAAAAATGGGACGCTGGAGATTGGGCACGTTCTCCCCAAAATACTCACGGGGATCAAAGCGCATCAGGCAGTCATCATCGGCTTGCGCTCCGTTCACATTCAGAGGATAGCTGGCAGCCTCACCAGCGGCAAAGGCATCCAGCACTCCCGGAACCTTGAGCGGAATCCCCGCACCCATCAGAATATAACTGGCTCCGCCCATCATCGCACCGTACAGCGAGGCAAGCAGCGGAAGCTGAATCTTCTCCATGCAGTTAATGCCGACCGGATTGCTGTGCCCCTCGCGTGCCAGGAGGACTTCCACGAAGTTGGCAGCAATGAGTAGCTCGGTGGCTTCCCGCGAATTCACCCGCGCGAGCATTGGCACCAACTTGTAGGGCACTCCAGCAGCGCGCCCACCGGCAATGAAGTACTTTGCCAGAATGCGCTCGGCTATCTCAGGGAAGGGGAATTGCGCCAAGCCGTGGCGCATATGCCCTCCAGGATCGCCGTCCTGGAGGCGTCGTGACAAAATCGTGTCCAACGCCACGCTGGAAACCACCCCGAGCTGCCCAGTGAGGGAAACCGTCCTCGCCAGCCGCCAATTGGAAACCGCCGCACCCATTCCGCCCTGAATTACAACCGGATACTGACTCATACTGACATTGTTGCAAATGTCAGTAAATGGCTAGGTCATAGTTTTGTATTACCTGCACGGGGAGGGTTCATTCGTCTTTGAGCGCGTGCGTGCCATGAGTGATCGCAGCACCCGCGCGGAGCGCCGCAGCGACTGCCACCACCTCGGAAATCTCCTGACTGGTGACACCGGCTTCGCGCGCTTTGTCTGAGTGAATCTGAATGCAGTACGGGCATTGGGTCGTCAGCGCGACAGCCAACGCCATCATTTCCTTGTACTTGACTGGAATGGCTCCGGCCGCCATCGCCGCTTTGTCAAACGCCCAGAACGCTTTGATTGCTTCAGGTGCGCCAGCCTCAAGGCTCTTCAGCTTTTTCAGGTTCTTCATGTCATACATCGGCTACATCCTCCTCGTCTATCAGACGCTGGAGCTTCGATGTGACCGATGCCGCACGGGTTTCAACCTCAAATGTAGAAAGCAAAATACATCTTGCAGGGACTTCAAGTGCTACTTCATGTCATAGATCGCAAACTGCACGTGCCATGTTGTTGATTGTCCCGGCTTCAGATAAACCACACCGGTATCCTGATTGCCCCAGACCTTCTTGTCGAAGGGGTCGGAGAGATTGTACTGGGGCTCGATGGCGACGAAATTCTTCGCAGGAGGCGCGTACATCTGGATCGTGCGAATCTCCTTAGAGAGGGCGATAATCTTGATCCCGTACTTCGCTGCCGGATCAGTGACGCGCACCTCTGCTGCTCCCTTTGGATTGCGCTGGAGTGAGGTGAAGCTGTCATCGACGAACTCTGTTCCCAGTGGCACCCCCTCGTCGGCATTGAAATCAAAGCGCGATTCCTTCACCGGAACCAGCACCCCGAGCGCGAATACATCGTCGTAATTATTGGAGGGAGCTCGCATCGTGGCGGGCATATGCACACGCGCCTGCTTGCGGTCTCCGCTGGGAATAGCGAAGTACGGGTGCATGCCGATGGCCATTGGCAGGCGCTCCGTTCCCACGTTGGTTGCCGTTACCTTTAGATCAAGCACATCGCCCGTCAGTTCCGCCTGCACCTTCACATCGGTCTGCGACGGCCAGTGCCCTCCAAAGTTCCCTGCGTGCAGCATGGCGGAGACGTGGGAGCTGTTCTTGCCGCTGCGCAGGTCAATGTCCTGAAACTTCGCATTCAGAATCAGCCCGTGCATCGCATGTAACTCGGCTCCGGGATTATCGCCCTTCCAATTTGCGGGTAGCGTCAGCTCCTGCCCATTGGCGCAAGTTTCTATTGTCATGCCATCGGCGGAGAGCGTTCCTCGGATGCGGTTGGGGTAGGGAAGCAGGAAAGCTCCGCCCATCTTGAACGCCTCGTTGCCAAACGGGTCAGGCCCGTCCAGCTTTGTCTTGACCTCTTCCAATGAGGGTGATGCGAGCAGGTTGATTACTCCCTTGCCCGGCACAAATGCCTTGATCTGGATCAGGTTCATGCCGTGATTAGGAAGGAACTCTGCTTGGACGAAATGAGCCCTGTCGGTTTGCGTGGAAGCATGCGTCAGTACAACTGGATTGTTTGCCGATACAGACTGCTGTGCGGCCACCGATGCTCCGCCAAGTCCCGCAATAGCAATCGCTACTGCGCAAAGGTTCATGCATGACGTTATGAATACCTTGTGTGACACCATGGATTCTCCTCCAGCGCCTTCGGTTTGTCGCTTACGTCTGCCCTTGGGGCGCGCATTTCCTGATCACTTCCGCGCATAAAAAAGAGCAGAGGTTTTAAGCCCTCCGCTCCTGTGTTCTTGATTTTCTTCTTCCATTGTCCTAGATGAACATCTCGTCACTCGGCACGGCTTTGGCGCGCCGAGCCTTGCGTCCACCCACAAACTCGCCGAATCCAGCCATCACGCCTTCCAACAGTGCGGAGGCATGGCGCATTGGAGAGCTCACGGTGTGCTGGATAGTCTCAGCAACATGGTCCACACGTTGAATGGTTCGTTCGGCCAACACCCCGGCGTTGCCCGCCTGGGTTCGCGCAATGTCCACAATCTCGGTCACTGCTGCGTCAATATGACCAGCCTGAGCCCGCACCAGATCGGAAGTCTCAGCTACGTTTCTGATAACGGTCTGGATCTTCGGCGCGCTCTCGTCCACAATGCCGCGCACGGTCGCCACCAGCGGGAGCACATCGTTTTCCACCTTAACGGAAAGCGCCTCCATACGCTGGCTCATCTTGCGCGTGGAGAAGAACATTCCCGCCAGGATCAGGGTCTGCAAAACCACTGCAACCGAGGTCACCGCGACAAACGCAATGAGTATGGTCGTCTCATTCATAATGGTCCGTCCATTCGCGCGCAGGGCCACCATCCGATGGCCCTGCATTTGCGAATCTTGCGAAGTTACAGGTTCGTGGCGTCGGGATCAGGAATCGGATCCTCGTGGCTTGCTTCCCGGTATGCCTGGCGGCCGGCTTCAAAAGCCGAGCGGATGTTGTCTTTCTGCTGAGCAATCACGTCCTTGCCGCGATCGGCCCATTCCTGTGCCTGTTCCTTATACTTGCGTGCGCGTTCCTGCACCACTTCCTTACCTTCTTCAGCCGCTGCCAGAATTGACTCGCGAGTTTCACGACCAGCTTTGGGTGCGTAAAGAACGCCAACAGCGGCACCAACGCCAAGCCCTGCTAGAAACCACAAAATACCGCCACCACCGCTGCAGCCGCAACTTTCGTCAGACATAGAATGCCTCCTGAATACACCTTAAGCGCTCAATGCTAGCATTCACATTCAGGAATTACAAACCAGCGCTCTTCCGCTGACAACGCTTCGAAATGGCATCCTCTGAACCATTTTGCAAGCAAGACTGACACCAGTTCTGCAAGAACGATCATCCCGAGTAGCTGGCCTCCGCTAGAACTGTAAAGAGGTCTCAGGCTCACTACTCGTTGTACAATTTTGCTTCTGGCGCTGAATATGTGACGCGCGTCACGCAATCTGGTGACAGTTGAACTCAGGGCAACCCAGGGTGTTTGTATAATCACCGTGTCCCTGCCTCGTTGGTGGTTCGTTTTGAGAGGTTGGCTGGGACTCCTTTTTATGCCTTTGCTTTGGCTACGAGTTGCAACCGTGTTGTACGGCGTGGGTCTAATCCACGCCATCCTTATGCTCCGGCAGCGGGGAGAGCGTTCGGGACGGATCGCCGTACCTGCAGTCGCTCTAGGGATGGTCTTCCATTTCGTGTCGCTCGTGGAGACTGCGGGTATGCACGGGATGGTCGAACTGACGAACATACGCAATGCCGAGTCGAGTCTTGCGCTGATAATTGCCCTCATTTTTACTGTGATGTATCTGCGCTACAAGACGGCTTCGCCCGCAGCACTCATCTTTCCGCTTGTCTTTATCCTGACCTTTGCTTCGGCTCTTTCGGAGCATCAGGTCACCATCACGACCTCGTCCATTTTTGGGGGCTGGATCTTCTTCCACGTCTGCACCTTGATATTCGGCTACGCAATGCTCTTCCTTAGTTTTGTGTCGAGCCTGCTTTACCTGGTGATGGCGCGCCAACTCAAGCTCAAGCAGTCCTCTCCTT
>Ga0224527_1001449_pt1 | contig 11827 bp, 10 predicted proteins | sample CBST0metaG_FD_179882 | JGI IMG/M metagenome (GOLD analysis project Ga0224527, IMG submission 179882) | Peat soil microbial communities from Stordalen Mire, Sweden - C.B.S.T0 | ecosystem: Environmental > Terrestrial > Soil > Wetlands > Peat | place: Sweden: Norrbotten County, Stordalen Mire... | reverse complement strand
GACACCGGATTCCAAAACGGTCTATGTCAAATATTGCGCCGCCTGCCACGGTAACACGGGGCAGGGCGGAATGGCATCGGGGTTTAAGACGATAAAGAAGAGTGATGCGAAATTAGCGAACGCTATCAAAAACGGCGCCAAGGGCGGAATGCCGGCATTCGGCAAAACCTTGACCGACACCCAGATCGCTGCGTTAGTCACCTATCTGCACACATTCAGCAAAAAATAGATGTTCAAAAAGCCATGGAACGGCAGCAAGTCGGTTTTCAAGAATCTTTCGGCCTGCTCGTTCTTCTGTTTGTTATTAGCGACACTGGCCAATGCGGCCAGTGCGCGGCCGGCTTATCTGGATACAATGGTAAAGACCTTTCCCCAGCAAGCCGCTTCAATCGAGCAGCGTTCCTGCACAAATTGCCATAACAGCCCGTCCGATTTCTCACGAAATGAGTACGGAAAGCGGTTAGAGCTGCTAATTGCGAAGTCCGGTGGACAGGATCCGACGCCTGCGATGCTTAAAGAAGCGCAAAGCATTGGTTCCCCTGCGGAACAATCTCGCAGGGCACAGCAAAAGCCGACAACTCATGCATCGCTCATTCCAGCCAACTGTGAGCATCCAGCGCTGGTTCACTTTCCTATCGCCCTTTTTATATGCGGCATGTTCTTAGATATCCTGGGATTTATTAGAAAAGACAAGTCAATGTTTCTCGCAGGATGGTATAACCTGGTTCTGGCAGCAGTTTCGTCACTCGCAGCTCTGGCAACCGGACTTGGTGCCCTTCTTTTTATGCACATTGCCGCTTCAGGATTAATACGCCGGCATTTGTCTCTCGCGATACTTTCCACCATTCTCCTCTGGGTACTTGCCGGATTGCGATTTAAAAGACATGAAACACTATCAAGATCAGGACGGGCCGCCTATTATCTGCTAGCCGCAGCAAATCTCATTATCATTGCTGCCGTCGGCCATCTCGGAGGAAAATTCGTTTACGGAAGTTAGGCCGGCGCCTCGCAGGCGCTAGCACTTGTTACTTATAAACGCTTGTTGCTGCAAGAAATCCGTCTTAAGGTGGAGACAATAACGATGGGCATAACGTGATAATAAACAGAGAATTATTACCCCGTATTTAACGCAATCTGCGGTGAAAGGATCATTATGCCAACCCTCGCCCCCTACACGGATGCCGATTTTGCACATAGTCCGTTCGTCGCGTTCTACGAAGTCACTCGCGCCTGCGCTCTAGTTTGCAAACATTGCCGTGCCTGCGCCCAGCCGCTTCCTCATAGAAATCAGTTAACCACGGAAAAATCCTTAAAATTGATTGATCAATTTGCAGATTTTCCGAAGCCGCCGACACTGATTTTTACCGGCGGTGACCCAATGGAACGCCCGGACATATTCGAGCTTGTGCGCCATGCTAACGATATTGGCCTGGTCACTGCGATGACACCCTCAGCAACATCGCTGGTAACACGCGAGGCTCTTATAGGGCTGAAAGAAGCCGGCATAAGCCGCCTTGCAGTGAGCCTCGACAGCTCGGTCGCAAGTATTCACGACAATTTCCGCGGAGTTGAAGGCAGCTATGCCCGGACACTCGAAATCATGCGCGACTGCCGCGAAATCGGGCTTTCGCTGCAGGTAAACACGACAATTACTCGGCGCAATGTTGACGATGTTGATGCGATGGCAGAAATGCTCGGCACCATGGGTGTGGTGATGTGGTCTGTGTTTTTCTTAATCCCGGTAGGCCGCGGCCTGATGGAAGAACGTATATCGGCGCAGCAATATGAAGAGCTTTTTGAAAAACTCTGGTTGCACGCACGATCTAAACCTTACGGCATCAAGACAACCGAGGCGCACCATTATCGCCGCTACGTACTTGAACGAATGGGCGACCCATTAACCGGTGGGAAAGGTGGAAACCCCACCCGGCCCGACCGTGTCCAGCGAGCGCCGCTCGGAGTCAATGACGGCCGTGGTGTAATGTTTGTCAGTCATACCGGCCGTGTCCAGCCCAGTGGGTTCCTTCCAATTGTCTGCGGAGTCTATTCCGATCAATCCATTGTCGATATCTATCAGAATTCCGAAACTTTGATAAGGCTGCGAGATAAAACACTGCTCAGAGGAAAATGCGGATACTGTGAATACAAAAATGTATGCGGAGGCAGCCGTGCCCGCGCCTACGCAGTTAGTCAGGACATGTTAGGCCCCGAACCTGACTGTGTCTATATACCAAAGGCATTAAAGAGGCATGAACCATGCTTAGCGTAAGCAATCTGCTATGCGACCACCAGGCGGGCAACGAGCGCTTGCGCTACGGACACAGGAAGGCCGACCTTGCAGATGCATCCAGCGATCCTTTCCACGGTGCCCCGAGGCCCGTGGTAGTATGGAATGTTACCAAAGCATGTAACCTTCGCTGTGTTCACTGCTATGCCTGCGCCACTCCCGGACCGGCAGAAAACGAATTGACACACCAGGAAGGGATTGCCGTCCTTGACGATCTCAAAAAGTTTAATGTTCCCGCGGTTCTATTCAGCGGCGGCGAACCACTTTGTAGACCTGACATTCTGGAGCTCATCGGCTACGCCCAATCCATCGGTTTGGTTTGCACACTGTCCACCAATGGCGTTCTCATAGACGAGAAGATGGCGGACAAGCTCGCAAGTCTTGGTCTGAAGTATGCCGGCATCAGCCTGGATGGCAATGAATTTCGACACGACAAGCTGCGCGGCAAGCAAGGGGCCTATAAAACCACACTTGCCGCAATCGATCTGTGCCGAGAGCGTGGAATTAAAACCGGTTTGCGCTTTACTGTCCACTCATTGAATTCATCCGACCTTGACGAGATCTTCGATGTCTGCCTTGAACATGATGTCGCCCGCCTGTGTGTTTATCACCTGGCGTACTCCGGCCGTGCCGACAAGATGCAAAAGGTTGATCTGCTGGCCGAAGAAACAAGAGCCATTGTCGACCGCATCTTTGAGCGCACGCGTAAGTGCCACGATGACGGTTATGCGCTGGAAGTGCTTACTGTCGACAATCATGCGGATGCGGCGTATGCGCTCATTCAGCTTGAAAAGTCCGATCCTGTACGCTTTGCCCAGGTAAAAGAACGCCTCGAAGGCACGGGAGGAAACCGCTCAGGGTGTAATATTTCCTGCATCGATCCTATGGGCAATGTCCATTATGATCAGTTTAGCTGGCACTACGACTGTGGCAATGTCCGTGAAAAACCATTCAGCCAAATCTGGTCGGAAGCACTGGATCCACGCCTCGCGATACTCCGTGACCGAAAGGCGCTGCTTCCAGAGCGATGTCAAAGATGCCGGTTCATCGGTATTTGCAACGGTAACCTGAGAACACGAGCAGAATCCGCAACCGGCGACTGGCTCGGCTTCGACCCAAGCTGCTACCTTACGGATGAAGAAATTGGGATCGTGGCATAAGGTGTTCTAAGTAAACCATCTCACCCGAAAACCTAGCTTTCCCATAAATGGGCCCCTGTCTTTCCTAAGATGAAAGACGGCTGAAGGAATTTGGACTGAATCCGGGTCCCACATCTCGGGGCCGAGGGTGTCCTAAGTCCGAGTAGACGGATGATGCTTTTCCGTGAAACAGACAAAAGACAGGTGCCTTGCCGGCAAAGCAAAAGGACAAAATCCAGGCGTGGCCGTTACGCATTGTGCCTGCTTCAAAATAATTTACGTGTATCTATCTAAAAACTGACGGCCGGGGCTATAATGTAACGGTTGGTTAGGGCTGTTGTGCCTTAAGTAATGCATGCGTAGCTCAGCGGATAGAGCATCTGTCTTCGGAACAGAGGGCCGGGGGTTCGATTCCCTCCGCATGCATCCCATTTTTCTTTTCTAAATCATCTACCCTGCCCCATAACTCGGGCCCGTTCGCCCAAGTCTATGGCAACGGCGTCGCATCGTAGTCGAGCATTACCCAAGCCGACGGGTTGCGCCAGACACGGCATAATGCCGGTGCGCCTGGGGCAGCGCTCTGATCATTTGTGTAAGCTGTTGTTCCGGCTGCGTTCTTTTGCACAGCAAGCGCGGTCACATTGGGTAAATCATTTTCACTCGCAGATTTAACTGCCGGCAGTGCATAGAATAAAGGAACGTCAATGGCAGACGCTTTTTGAGCGCTTAGCCGTGCGGCGTTGTCGACGGCGTAAATCGGTATAAGGCCGGCTCCGCTTCGTGAGCCGGGGACGGCATAAAATGGTATGGAGACAATGGATTTCCAAACACCGGCAGCAGCAACTTGCTCGCGCATAGCATAATACAAAGCGCCATTCGCAGAGTGCACTAGATAAACGGGCTCCGGCAAAGACAGACGGTTGTCGTCAAGAGCCACCCGGTACATCAGCTGATTGTAGTTGTATCGCGGAGTAATATCCTTAACATCCGAAAATGCATCGGTATATGTTCCCTCAAAATAAATAACCCGGCCTCCATCCTGATCAAAAAACGGATGCTGGGTGGGGTTATAAAATGTGTAATGATCATGGGTCGCGATCTTGCGTGCGTAAACCCAGGGTCCAGCGGGCGAATCTGCTGCTGCAAACCAGACTTCGCCGAGATGAGAAGGCGAGCCGCCTTCCTCCGTGGTAATCATAATCCATCGCATGCAGTAGGCATTCCAATACACCGAGCCGCCAGTCGAATGTATCGCCTTGTCGGTATCTATGTCTCTGAGCAAATAAACATTTTCACCGGCCTTAATCCGGCCCGAAGATTCAAGATCGTTCATTTGAGCATAGTTAAGAGGCGGTGTTCCCTTCTTCCAGCCCCAAATGAGATGTCCATCGCCCGCGGCTCGATCAAGCTGAGTATTAGCCCCGTCAAAATGAGCCCCTTTGCTCAGACAGGTAAAGCCTTCGTATTCGGCCAGGTCAGTGACTGTTTTGAGATCGGGCCGGCAGCGTATCAGTGGAAAGCCCGCTGTCTGTCCATCCTCAAAATAAAGGTATTTCGTCCCATCTTCGGAGACGTGAAAAGGGTGTCCATCGGGCTGCAGCGAGTTCTTGAAATCGTAAGTGCAGACCGGTTTAAACACAGCGGACTGATCGTCAAACTCGGCCAAGCCGGCTTTTACGACTTCCATCCCCTTCTTAATTTCCGAAAAATGAGTAAAAAGATGCTCTTTTCCGGAGTCCAGCATTGTGAAGAGTCCTCCTACCCATACTGGGCCGGGAGACTCGGGCAGCGGAATCATGCCCCGGCTGAAGCCGCTTTTATCCACCCAATAGGTCAGATCGACACCGATACTGGGGTCTAAGCCGCCATCACTCGGCAGCAGCGATGCAGCGCCCGATGTGCTGTATTGGCCGAGAGGATAGCTGGGACGCATAGTGTCACCGAAAAACCAGTAGAGTTTTCCCTGATAAGGCGTTACTTCGACAGTGTCCTGTCCCACGACTAGGCCATTCAGCAGCGGCTGTTTTATCGGAACGCTTTTTCCGGTCAGCACACTATCTCGATAGATTCCCGCCCCGGTCAGTCTGTAAAGACGCTCGGCAATGTTATCACGCTTGATTTTAATGACTGCTTTTCCACCGGCAGTCACGGTCTCCGCAGTCCCACTATTTCCATAAGAATCTACTGGATATTCGTATCCCGGACTTGAGACATGAAAATAGACCGACCGCCCCATCAATTCCGGGTCATTGATAGCGACAATGCCGTTGCTGTCTGTGTAGTAGCGAACATCGTTAACAGTTCGCAGCTCAACAAGAGGAACTCCACGCCCACTTTGGTCGTCAAGCACAGTGATTTGAAAATATTCCGCCGGCGCTGCGTATACCGATGAAATAGTGCCGGCTGCTGCAATCAAAAAAACAAACACGTAAAACCGAACGAAAAAAGGATGTCCAAAGCTATCCTTACAAAAATTCAACATTCAACATCCTTTTAAACAAACTATACTGCGCTTCTGCTGAGAGGCTGTACAACGGTCCCGGTTCGGGCAGATTCATATATGGCATCCATCAACTGGCTCTGCAGAATTCCATTCGCCGGGGTAGTCCGCGGCTCAGCTCGCCCCAGGATAGCATCAACGAAATTATCGTCCGGAGTATTGGCGGTTCCTTCGAGCAATAAATACCTGTCTTCATCGCGGCCACGGAAAACCTTGATCCAGCTTCCGCCCCACCCGTCAATTTCAACACGCCCATCTTCAAAGCAAAGACTCATTCCAGCCCCATCAGTTGCGCAATTACCATTGACTGCGACGGTTGCGAGAGCTCCATTCGAAAAGCGTATGTTAACACTGCCGTTGATATCGACGGGTGTGCCTGAATTATCAATAAATGCCTGCACATGAGTGATTGGCTGCTCAACAGTCCATACTAAAGAATTGAACAAATGCGCTCCCGAATCGTACATCTGGCCGCCGCCGGAAAGCTCAGGCATTTGACGCCAAGATCCTGCCGTTCCTTTTTTCCAGTTCTGCGACAGCCATGCGGACACAGTCTCAAGATTTCCAAGTTCCTTTGATCGGACAATATCACGGAGATATTTAAATTCCGGCGTACAAGGTGTGTTGTAACCGACAGTTAGAATTTTTCCTGACTCAGCTGCCCGCATTGCAAGCTCATACGCCTGTGATGAGTCCGTGACCATGGGCTTTTCCATAAGGACATGGCAGCCTTTTTCCAGGGCCTGCAGGCCGTGATCAAAATGAAGAGTATGCGGGGTGACAATCACCACTCCGTCCAGATTCGCTTCAGAATACATATAGGCGGGATCGGTAAATATTTCGGGTGCCGGCTGATACTCGGCGAGATGCCGACCAATGAAGCGATGAATAATATCTTCACTAATGTCGCAAAGCGCGACTATCTCGACATCTGGATTTTCTCTAAAGCGATGTGCATGGACACCTGCCATACCACCGGTGCCAAGTATCCCAATACGTAATTTTGACATTTGACTATTCTCCACCAAAAATGGTTAACAGGTACTCAGGTAATGTGCGGCCTCAATCAGGCCGGTTTGTTCAGCTTCATCGCTTCCATGGTAATCACGATCTTCCAGTTCTATCGAAACAGCCCCCTTGTATTTCGCAGCCGTCAAAATTCGCAGAACCTCCTGCCAATTCGTCCCGCCGTGTCCTGGAATGGTATAACGCCACGACGATGCCCCGCAAAATGGATCAGGCTTAAACGCAGCAGGCTGTTCATGTCCATATTCATAGAGATCGTCAGTGAGGATTGCTGTATCCTTACCGTGCACATGCCCGACTCGGTGTGAAAATTCCTTAAGAAACCTAATTGGATCAATTCCCATACGCAGCAGGTGGGACGGGTCGTAATTTATTCCTATCGCCGACGAGGGCACTTCCGTAAATGTCGCCCGGTAGGTTTCGGGTGTGCAGCAAAGAGCGCCTGGTCCCGGCCATCCCTCAATCACTAATCTGCCGCCTTTGGCTTCAAGGACTGGAGCAAGGCTGCCAAGACTTTCAACCATATACTTGAAGTTTTGCGCTCGAGGGAGCTGGTGATCCTCGGGAAGCATTACTGCAAAGTAGTTTTGTGCGCCGCAGGCCTCAATATGAGCGGTGTTTTCTGCAACCGCATCAGCTCGTTTTAACGCGTCAGAAGAAATAAGCTTTTGCCACGAAAGAAGATCGACGGAGCCAACAATAAGCCCGGCCTTGACGACGGGGGCGATGTCGGCCGGATTATTGGACAGATCTATCGCGGCAAATCCGTGTGTTAAGGCCCAATCTATGGCAACATTCAGATCACTTTGCCACTGCCACCCACCACGTCTAAAACCAATCGGATAGTGTCCTGTTTTCGTTTTATTAACAGCCATCAAAGTTAATCCTTTTGCTTCAAAGAGAATCTAACTTGATGTTCCGCATCTGAACAGCTTACACCTGCAAAAAATGGCTGCCGATGGACAAGAATTCATTGGCCGGTAAGAGCTACCCCTAAATCCCCTTCGTTGCAGAACTTGACAGTTTCTTGTTCCCACAGCCAATCGTCAACGCCGTTCCGCTGCCAAAGGGGAAAGATTCTGGGCTCATTGGGCGAACGAATCACACATGTATAACGCGCTCATCCCTTTCGGAAGCGGAGTGCCGAAGACGCATTTGCCACCGAAATCGCAAAACCCAGCACGGAACTTTCGAGAGACCGAGGGTGAGCTCGGGTGGGGTATCAGGACAGCAATTTGAATTGCTTGAGGGAATCGATGATTATCGCCAGGGACTCTTCTTTTGTTTGGGTGTGGCTGTTAACAACTATTTCGGGGGAAATTGGTGCTTCGTACGGGTCGGTGACTCCGGTAAAATGTGGGATTTCTCCGGCCATGGCCTTCTTGTAGAGGCCTTTGACATCTCGGGCTGCTAGCGTGTTCAGTTCGCAGTCGACAAAGACCTCAACAAAACGGATGCCGTCCTTCTCCACTTCCGCGCGTACCTCGTCACGAATTTCGCGATAGGGAGAAATAGCCGCCGTGATAGCAACAACGCCATTGCGTGCGAGCAGCCGGGCGACATACCCTATTCTTCGCACATTGATATCGCGATCTTCTTTGGAGAAAGTAAGGCCGGCAGATAAATGTGTGCGTACTTCATCCCCATCCAGCAGCTCAACATTCAATCTAAGGTTCTTTAGATAAGGCACAAGCGCCGCTGAAAGTGTCGATTTCCCCGCGCCGGAAAGGCCGGTGAACCACAATACATATCCGGGAAGCGAAGCAGGAGCATCATGCTCAGTCGTAGATAAAGCCATGGCCTAAATCATACCCCGAGCACACGGCTTTACGACTCCAGCCAGCGATCTAGCCACTGATAACGGCAGTCTGAAAGCGCTGCTTTTTGGCCGCACACACATAAATATTCTCTGTGTTCAGCATATCCATAAGCTGCTACATTTCATTAGCATGCCGCCAGTTATCCGATTCCGATATTATCAAGCCTAAATATAAGATGGCAACAGTAGCCGCGAAACCCACCAAATCTGTCAGCGGTTTACCGTAACAATAGGCGACCGTATCCATGAGGGTTATCAAAATTATAAATGCTGTTTGCAGCAGGCGAAAGAACACGCCTGATTTAGCAATCAGCCTCTTTTTAGGCCCCATGTCGGCATTCCGGACACCTTTTGCTCGACGTCTGTCGTCTACTTCCTCTAGGATCAAGTAAACAAACATACAGGCGGCAATAATCACAAAATTCACCAGGTGCATTGCAGATCCGGAACAAATGGCGATGAAGCCGTAGATGCCTACACCGACAGTCGTCGCTAATATGATGCACAGATACATGATCGCGGCATTTCTTGCAGAAATCCTTTTTTTCGTGGGTATCATATCATCGTTCATCTTGTTTGCTCGACGCCAGTTGGCGGCCTCAGATATGATCAGGCCTGCATACAGCACGGCCAACCCGGCGATGAAACAGGCGGGCGACCTACGAAGACAAAAGGCGTAAGTGCCTTGAACAGTTACTGCGATTATCAACAGCACAGTAAACAGCCTGGCGAACACCATAGATTTCGCAGGTATTTTGTTGTAAATGATGCTTCCAACTTCCAATGTTCTCAATTATGACTGGCCTAATCATCCGAAATGTCAGCAAAATGATAGCCGGCATCGTCAACCTGCATCGCCATCGGCTTTTAAAACCTCCCGGTCTGGAATCAAGTCTGGATAGAAGCGGCTGATATCCCTGCGAAACGGCTCACACACAAACGCCCACCCGGAATCGGTAATGTCTATAGGAGGATCAAGGGAGAATGGCTGCAGCCGAACAACATTTCCGTTTTGTCGGATTTCCAGTACGTCGTAGGACGGATGTTTTGCGCTCAGAGATCGTGCGACAAGGCCGCGGTAGCAGGTAGTCCTGTAAGGCAGACATAGATCGACCGTCCTTGTTTTACCAAGCGATCGTTCACTAAGCATACTGCCGTCAAGCGAAATCTTTGACCAGTTACAGAGCGTAGACGGAATTCCAAAAATATAGTTTACTCCCAGGATGGCGATAAGAATAAGTAGAAAAGAATTATTCAAACGTGAGCTCAGTCGATATCTATAAATCATGATTAAGATAGTTTCAAGTGTGCGCTCAGTGTCTACCCCACAGGTAAGAGGCGTAATCAAGTTTTGCAGTATCGTTGTTCATGTTATTTCAGGTCGACGTGCGGAGCAGGAAGGCGGTCGGAGCCGTAGATGAGTGTTCAAGTTTTGAAAACAGCAGTTCAACAAAGTAAACATTGTCAGCGATCACGAACAAGCGATAAAACTAATAGATCTAATCACTCGTATGATAATGCATGTTTGCAATGATGTCAAGTGCTACAAGCAGAACCGTCAGGGCCATCGCATCTTAAATATTCTTTAGTAAACGTTTCAGCCCGTCGCCCGCTTCGTCCACTGTTCTTTTGCGGATTCCGCTCAATGAATTGGCGGCTGAAGGCCGCAGACGGCAACCGTCGAAGCGACGGAAGATCCTGCCTTCGCCGTTCACTGTTCTTTTGTCGCCGCGACAATTGCCCGAACGGGCCTATAGCCGCCAATTCATTGAGCGGGCCTTCGCGATGGGAGATCCTGCCGTCGCGGAATTGAAGGGAGGGATCAAAGGGTGAGCTCTGGCGTTCAGAACAGCGGATTAATTAGATGCGATTGCCCTGGCAGAACCGTGCTACAAGCAGAACCGGCGCGGGGGCCGGTGCTACGATTTCAGAAGTGGAGTGCCGAAGAAGAAGTTGCCACCGTTACTTTAAACGCCGCACGGAACTCACGCGGGGACAAGGGCAAAGTCCGAAGCTAACTGCTAAGCTTTTCATAAAGCGCAGCGACATCCGCTGCCATTGCATCTAGCGGGACTTCGGAACTGATAACGAAATCTGCTTTAGTTAGCTTTTCGGACAGAGGCATTTGGGAATTAATCCTTGCGATAAGGTCCTGCTCATTCTGTTCGGGAGATCGCAGTTTCAGTCTTGCAAGCTGCGTGGACATCGGGCAGCTCACTACAAGGACGCTGTCGAACATGTGCGTTAGACCTGCCTCATAGAGAAGCGGTACTTCGACGGCAATCAGCGCCTTTTTGTTTGACTCGATGCTGGATTTCATCAGGCGGTTTATCTCAGCAAGGATCGCTGGATGCGTGATGGCTTCTAGCTTTTTGCGAAGTGCTGCGTTGGGAAAGATATCTTTAGCGAGGTGTGCTCGGTCGATGGCCTGGTTATCGTCTATTTGGGCATACTGAGAACCAAACACGCGAAGTACTTCTGCCGCAAGCGGTGTTCCTGGCGCAGTGATCCTTCGGGCAATTTCGTCGGCGGAAATCGTTATCGCTCCAAGATCGTGGAAGATACGGGTGACTGTGCTTTTGCCGCTGGCGATGCCGCCGGTGATTCCCAAATTCATCGCAAAAAGAACCTTAAACAAAAATAGCCCGGCATTGCTGCCGGGCTGAGATATCCACCGAAATCGAAGCTACGCTTCTTCTTCTTCGTCTTCTTCGGTTCCTGCAGTTTCGTCGTACTTGTCAGCGTCCTTGGCTCTCTTACGCCCGGCCTTGCTGGTTGCGCCGCGCAGTGATGCGAACTGCTCACTGAGCACATCGCCCAGAGTAACACCGCCGCCGCTGCCCATGCCGCCGCCCATGCTGCTGCTTCCGCCGCTGATGCCGCCCATGCCTCGGTCGCTATTGCTGCTGCCCGAAGGAAGGTTGCGCTCGCGCTGCCTTTTACCGCCGCCGCCACCGCCGCCGCTGCTGAAGTCCTTGAACTGGCGATATTCTTCTTCTCGAGCCTGAGCATCCTGAGCACGGGAAGCTTCTTCCTGCAGTCGGCGGATCGAAAGA
>Ga0224527_1001448_pt1 | contig 11838 bp, 12 predicted proteins | sample CBST0metaG_FD_179882 | JGI IMG/M metagenome (GOLD analysis project Ga0224527, IMG submission 179882) | Peat soil microbial communities from Stordalen Mire, Sweden - C.B.S.T0 | ecosystem: Environmental > Terrestrial > Soil > Wetlands > Peat | place: Sweden: Norrbotten County, Stordalen Mire... | reverse complement strand
CGGAGTTCCGGGTATTTCATTGCCGTGCGGGACGAATCGCGAAGGCTTGCCTCTGGGCGTTCAGATACTGGGCAAGCACTTCGATGAAGCCACTGTGCTCAGGCTGGCTCATGCTATAGAGCAGGAGCAGCCATAAGCAGTGCGGAAGAGACCTCTCATTTACTGGCCAGATTTGCCGTGGGAGCGATATCTCACAAGAAGAAAAACTAGGCTGGAATAAAAAACCCACGATAGTCCGACTCCGACCACCGCCGCAAGAAAGTGAAGAGGTGTTCCTTCGTAGTGATGCTTCTCGGGTGGGCCGAAACTTGGGCCAGGACCAACCAAATGCTCACATAGGACAACCGGCCACAAGGCTACTTTTGCAATTGCCTCCACTGAGGGAGGAACATCTATAACCAGCTTCTCCGAAAAGAAAAACAAGATAGCTGTAATCAGCACGCCGCCCATCGCGGAGACCAACAGCCACTTAATTTTCAGACCCACGGCGGCTCCTTACAGAAAAGATAGTACCGGTAATCGTAAATCAACTTCCGCTGGTTAGTGTGCTGCGCTGACTGCGCCTTTCTTGGCGATGGCTTTGCGCAGTAGGAAGACTACGGGTACGCAGAGGAAGCAGACGGCGGCGATGTACTGGAAGTCATCGACGTAGGCACGCAGGCGTGCCTGCTGGCTCAGCACGCGGTCGATGATCTGATAGGCCTGCATCTGCGAGCCTCCTACGCGTGCGGTGAGTGCCGTGGTGCCGTTCAGCATCTGTTCGAAGAGGGTGTTGGCGTGGTTCAGGTGGCCGGACATTTCTACCCGGTGTACCTGCTCGTGGCGGGCGACTACGGTGTTCACGATGGAGATTCCGATGGAGCCGCCGATGTTGCGCATCAGGTTGAAGATGCCGGCGGCGTTGCCAATCTCCTGATTGGGCAGACTGGCCATGCTAGTGGATGCCAGCGGTACGAAGACCATGCCTGCACCGAAGCCGCTCAGGACGATGGGCCAGAGAAAGCTCCACTGCGAGATGGCTAGGTTGACCTCGGCGAACCACAGACCGCAGAAGCCGAAGAGCGTGAAGCCGAAGGCGAGCAGGTAGCGGTTGTCGATGCGGCTACTGATGAGTCCTATGAGCGGCATGGCCACCAGTGAGCCGAGTCCGCGCGGACTAACGGCCATTCCAGCGTCGAGCGCGTTGTAGCCGAGCAGTTCCTGGTAGAGCAGCGGCAGCAGTGTGATCATGCCGTAAATAACGCCGCCAAAGAGTCCTATTAGGATGCAGCCGAGGGTGAAGTTGCGGTTTAGCAAGACGCGCAGCTTTACCAGCGGATTATGGTTGCGCAACTCCCACACGATGAAGCTGACGAAGGTGATGACGAGGATGGCAACGGCCCAGCGAATCCAGGTTGCGCCGAACCAGTCGTCCTCCTGTCCCTTGTCGAGCACAATCTGCAAGGCACCGAGCCAGATGGCGAGCAGGCCGAAGCCGATGCCGTCGAATCGTCCGGGCTTGGCGTCGCGGATGTAGTCTGGATCATGCACGTAACGCATGATCATGATGATGGCTAGGATTCCTACGGGAATGTTGATATAGAAGGCCCAGCGCCAGGAGTAAGTCTCCGTCAGCCAGCCGCCCACGGTGGGGCCCAGCACGGGCGCAACGACCACACCGAGTCCGAAGAGTGCCATGGCCTGCCCGCGTTTGTGCGGCGGGAAGCTCTCCAGCAGGATGGCTTGCGAGAGCGGTTGCAGGGCTCCGCCTCCAGCGCCCTGCACTGCGCGCGCGATGAGGATGACGGCGAGGCTGTCTGCGGCTCCGCAGGCAAAGGACGAAATGGTGAAGATGACAATGCAGGTCAGCAGGAAGCGCTTGCGTCCGAAGCGCTGCGAGAACCACGAACTTGCGGGAAGAATAATGGCGTTGGCGACGAGGTAGCTGGTTAGCACCCAGGTGGCTTCATCGTTGGTGGCTGAGACCGAGCCTGCGATGTAGGGCAGGGCAACGGCGGCAATGGAAGTGTCCAGCACCTCCATGAAAGTGGCCAGCATCACCGAAATTGCTATCAGCCAGGGGTTTGGAGCTGGTTGGGCGGCTGCGGGGGCTACGGGTGAATCACTCATCTATCGAATACTCACTTCGTCTGCGCTCGTTTCAAATGGTATGAATGCCCCGACTATGGGACCGGGTTGGCACTGGGAGTTGGATTCACTAATTATATCGTGCGATTCAATTTCCGGCAGGAGTGGGATTAGCTGGAGCAGTGGGCGGATGAGGTGTGGCGTCCACCGGCTTGATGTTGATGAGTCCGCCGCCCACCAGATGCAGGCGGGGTTCACTCTCAATCGCGTCCAGCAAAGCGTGCGTCATGCGGTCGTCGATCTGCGAGGCATCGGTGAGCACTACGGGATAGAGGACCATGATTTCCAGCCCGGTCTCCAGCAGGCGCAGGCGGGTTTGCGGTTCGGTGTCGGCGATGTGGATGGCCAGCGAGCTTTCGAGAACGCGGTGCTGCTGGTCCAGTTCGGGCTTGTAGGTGTTGTACACGCTGGCCACGGCCTCGGAGATCTTCTGCTCCGCCAGGGTGTAATCCACATCGGCTGCGAGTGTGAGTGAGATTCTCCTCCACGCAAAGTTGGAGCCGGGAAGCTGCTTGAAGAAGTTGGACGTCGGCTGAAAGACCACGGAGTTGGAAAAGACAACCATGCGACCTGTGGGATGCGCTTCGCCGCTGGAAACATCGAGTTCAGCCAGGTGCAGGCGTACGAGGCCGATGTCGACCACGTCTCCGGTAACTTCACCGATCTGGATGCGGTCTCCGACGCGAATGCCGTACCGTCCAATCAGGAAGAAGTAGGCGGCAACGCTGAGGATGACGTTTTGCAGTGCGACGGCAATGCCCGCCGTGAGGAATCCGGCAAAGGTGGCGAGTGAACCGATTTCGGTGGAGAGCGCGATCAGCAGGATGAGAACGATCACTACGGCGACCACGATGCGGCGCAGCAGCAGAAACTGATTGCGGCGGCGCTGCTCGCGGATGTAGCGGAAGATGGCGCGACGCCAGAAGTCCGAACCCACTCCGACAAGGATCAGTGCCAGCACAAGGCCTGACAGGCGCAGCAGCAGCCCTCGCCCTACGGTTTTGTAGGTGCGTTCAGATTCGCTGTGCCACTCCGAAAGGTTGTTGGCCGTGGAGTCGAGCAATAGGCTTGCCTTCGCGAGCGGAAGGAGAATGCTCGAAAGTCGGCGGAAATCTCCGATCAACGCCTGGATTTGCTGACTGCGAGCGGCCAGAACTGTAGGATCGTTGGATTCCGGCGCTGCGGAAAGATCATCGCCACGCTGATTGACCGCGCGTAATTGGCGGATCAGGGGTTCGCGGATTTTGTCCAGCGAGGCGCGAAGCTGCGTGGTGGCCGTGATGGCGGTGCGCTGGGCATTGATCTTGTTGGTGAGCGAGAAGAGATCGCTGGCCAAGCCGATTATTCCCGTACCCGGCTGTTTAGCGGGTGCTGCCGGCGTAGCGGACGCGGATGGCGCGGCCATTGGTACGGGGCTGAAGACGGTAGCCGGAGTGGGCGAATTGGTGGAGGGAGTGGAAGTTCCAGCAGCCGCAGGGGCGGAGCTGCTCTCCTGAGCGGGTTGGCCGGAGGCGGCATTCGCAGAGCTTTCGTTGCGAGTTGTTCCTGTGTGAGAGGGATGCACCGTGCGCACCACGGTTCGGAGTTCAGGAATGGTGCGCTCGAGTTCATTGATCTTCCCCAACAATCCTTCCGAGGTTCCGGAGGCAGCGAAGGCGGTCATGCTTTGCAGGGCTTCCAGCTTTGCCTGAGCCAGATCGAGTTCGCTCTTTTGTTCCGCAATCTGTTCGTCGAGAGTCTGACGCTTCTTTCCCGTGGCGCTGTTGGCCTGCTGCTGCAGAGTGCTGAGGTCGGAAGTAGCCTGCTTCACCTTCTCCTGCGCACTGGTGAGGCTCTGGACAAGGCTCGTCCTACCCTGTGCGCCATCCACTACGGGAGCGGTGCCCTGCGGATTCTCAAGCTGTATCTGCGCGGATTGGGCGCGCGCGAATTCGAATATCAGCGCGACGGCTTCCAGGCTCGAACTCTGGTTGTAAGAGGAGTAGATGGAATCGCCCTGATCGGTTGAGAGCTGGGCCGGGGCCTGCACATGACGGTACCACTCCACCGATTGAGTGAGGAAGGCGAGAAGAGTGTTGCTGGAAGAGTCCGGCTGCTGGGCAAAGCACGCGCAGAGCGCGCCGACAATCAGCAGAGCGGAAAGCAAGGTACGTCGGAATGGCAACTGTGTTTTAGTCTGGCGCAGGGTTGTGCCTCAGAGGCGGTCTTTGTCCTAGAACTCACTTTTCATTGTAGATGAGCTACATGGCGGGCAGGTTGTGAGAAGCGCATGGAAAGAGATAATCCCACGTTCGCCTCCCGCGAAAATGGGACTATCTCCCGGTAGCATCAGCCGTTAGCGGCGGTCATCTCGACGGTCGTCATCGTGGCGTTCCATCCACTCGTCACGATCACGGAAGATAGCAATCGAGGAGATGCGGTCATCCCAATTCTTGTGCCTGTTGTCAGCGACCGGAACACGGCGCAGATCGTCAATATCGTGATCTACCAGCAGGCTTACCCCGCGGAAGTTGGTATCGTTGAAGACGCGCAAGCGTGCGCCTCCGAATACACGAATGGACTTGACTTGGTCGTTGAACCCTCCCGGCATGTTGGGCCAGCGGTCATCCACCTTCATGCAGAATGCGTCTCCACGGAAGTGGTCTCCCCGGTAGAAGCAAGCTCCCGACCTGGGCCGATGCGGCCGACCCCAATCCCACTGGGCATTTACTGGTAGAGACATGGCAAACAGCAGCAGAACGGCAACGGGTAAGTATCTTAAACGCATAGTTCCTCCCTCCTATCTTAGAGACTTTACTACAAGCTCAAGGTGCCCTGTCCGGCTCGCGATATCCAAAAAATGCTGAGGAAAACTAGTCCGTATTAGTGCCTCGGAGCGGGCGTGTGCGCCAATCGAAGCGGATGGAGAGCATGCGGAGCAGGAAGCAGGAGAGAGTCCCAGCCACAGTGCTGGAAGCGCGGCTGCATCCCGCAGCGTTGCAGAGCAGGAAGGCCGCGCTGCCGAACAGTGCTGCAATGGCGTAAAACTGCCCACGTTCAAAGACTCTCGGAGTTCGTCCGCCAAGCACGTCGCGTAGCGAACCTCCACCCACGGCGGTGACCAATCCGAGCAGAATGCTGGGCAGCAGTGTGAGTCCATCATTGAGCGCACGCGTGGTACCGGCAATGGCAAAGAAGCCGAGTGCGGCTGCGTCAATGAAGTCAATGGCGCGATCCATGCCCGGACCCATGCGGTGCTCAAAAGCGGCAGCAACCGCGGCACCAATCAGGGCAATCCCGATGTAGCGGGCGTCCTGAAAGGCCAGAGGCGGGCCGTTTTGCAGAATAATGTCCCTCGTGATGCCGCCACCCAGTGCGGTGACGAACGCCAGTCCAAATACGCCAATCAAGTCGTACTTGTAGCGAAGGTCGCGAACGGCGGCGAGGCCTCCGCTCAGTGCTCCGGCAAAGACACCGAGAAACTCAACGACGAAAAAAACGGTGCCCAGATGGATCAGCTTCATACAGTTCCATTATGCAGGAGACGGCCCGCACAGACTGCTCAACTGGACAGTTCAAGGCAAAGCGTAGTTACATTACATCAGTATTTGCGAGGCAGGAACGTGCTGCAGACGATAAAAGAAGACATCCAATCCGTTCTGGATCGCGATCCGGCAGCGTCCAGCAAACTGGCCGTGCTGCTGTATCCGGGGCTCCACGCAGTGTGGATTCACCACCTGAACCACTGGCTGTGGCGTCGAAACTTCCGCCTACTGGCACGCTATCTTTCGCAGGTGGCCCGCTTCTGGACGGGCATCGAAATTCACCCCGGCGCTACCATCGGGCGTAGGCTGTTTATCGATCATGGTATGGGCGTTGTCATTGGCGAGACCGCGATTGTTGGCGATGACGTGACGCTTTATCACGGCGTAACCCTGGGCGGCACCAGCCTGGAGAAGAAGAAGCGCCACCCAACCCTGGGTAACGGAGTGGTGGTCGGCAACACGTCCAGCGTGTTGGGAGACATTGTGGTGGGCGACAACTCACGCGTAGGCGCCGGGTCCGTCGTTCTGCGTGACGTGCCAGCGAACTCCACAGTGGTTGGCGTGCCCGCGCACATTGTCTATCGCGACGGCCAGCGCGTGTTGATCACCGATCCACGAGAGATCAAGGACCCGTTGAGTGACGCTCTGATTGCGCTTGCCAAGGACGTGGCTGACCTGCGTTCGCGGTTGGATACTCTCTCGCACTTGCAGGAAGCCGTGATGGTGGATGGGAACGTCGCAGGACTTGAGAATGAGGATAAGCTCTGCCGCGACTACCGCAGCGAGTTCGACAAAAGCAACTTCGCCGACTTCGGCGCTGGAATCTAGAGGGACGTTTTTCAAAGTTGCGCGGAAGAGCCGCTCACGATAGCATCTATAAGTCTCGCGCTTCCCTCCAGCGCTTTGAGGCGCGGTCGCCAAGTGGTAAGGCAGAGGTCTGCAAAACCTCTATCGGCGGTTCGATTCCGCCCCGCGCCTCCAGCATCGCCTCTCCTTATCCGGAGCAATCCATGAAATTCCGTACCGCGTGGCTGTCACCTGCGTTGCTCCTGCTTGCTTTAACTGCGAGCTGCAAGAGCGGAAACGAGCGCGCACTGGCAGAGGCCCGCGCCATCGTTGGAGGCGACCCTGTGCGCGGTAAGTTTCTGATGTTGCGATACGGCTGCGGCGGTTGTCACAGAATCCCCGGAATTGTGGGAGCTGCTGGGAAGTCCGCTCCATCGCTCGAACACCTGGTGCAGGAAGCCTACATCTCCGGCAACCTGCCCAACACGCCGGAGAACGTGATTCGCTGGATACAGTTTCCGCACTCCATACTGCCCAAAACCAAGATGCCGGAGATGGGCATCAGCAGCTCGGATGCACGAGATCTCACTACTTACTTGTGGTCGTTGCGCTGAATAGCGGATTTTTCGTTTGACCTCACGCCGCATCCGTCGTAGTCTTTTTGGGTGAGCAATGCAATTCCATCCCTCGCTGTTTGCTCCTCCCGTCGATGGTGGTCCTACACCGTCGTGTGCCTCTAGTCCAGGCACGTTCTTCGTTTCTCCGCAACGAAATATGAAAACTTCCGCAGCTGCGCTTTTGCGCGTTGCGCGCAATTCAGGACGAACGACATGAAAGCAGGCTCCGCAAACTCCGCTGTTGCGCTCTCTCTTCCAGAGCTGCTTCGCTCGCTGCTGGCTGCACGCGACCTTACCCGCAATCAGGCCGCGCACATGGTGGATGAGATGCTCGCCCCTGAGACTCCCGATGCGCAGATTGCAGCGGCGCTTGCCCTGATGGTTGCCAAGGGAGAGAATCCCGAGGAACTGGCGGGTTTTGCCGACTCACTCTACGCACGCGTACTGCCCACGGATATTCCTTGTGATGTCTTGGACACTGCAGGCACGGGCGCGAGCAAGGTAAAGACCTTCAATGTTTCTTCCGCCGCGTCGTTCGTCATCGCCGGAGCCGGTTGCGCTATCGCCAAGCACGGGGCGCGAGCTTCCACCAGCCGCAGTGGCAGCGCAGATGTGCTGACCGCGCTCGGTGTTTGCATTGAGTGCGAGGCGAAGATCGCGGTGCGTTGCTTGCGCGAGCTGGGAATCTGCTTTCTCTTCGCGCCGAAATATCATCCCGCATTGGCGCGTGTTGCGCCCATTCGTCGCGCCCTAGGAATTCGCACCACATTCAATCTAGTCGGTCCCATGGTGAGCCCATGCCGTGCGCAGTATCGTTTGCTTGGCGTAGCAGACCAGGCGCGCATGGCGGATGTGGCCGGGGCGCTTTCCCTCATTGGCGTAAAGCGCGGATGGGTGTTGCGCGGCGGCGATGGACTGGACGAGATCACCACTGCATCCGCCACTCGCGTGCTTGAAGTTCGTGAGGGTCGCAACAACGAACTTCTCACCGTCTCGCCCGCAGATTTCGGAATCGCCCAGCAGCCCACCGACGCAGCGCGTGCGGAGAGCGTGGAAAGCAACGCGGCCACTGTTCGCACAGTGCTCTCTGGAGAGCGTCGCGACGTGGCTCGCGATCTGGTTGTGCTGAACGCAGCGGCCGCCCTGCATGTCCGCACCGGAGATGGACTCCGCGAATGCGCCGAACGCGCGCAACGTTCGATCGATGATGGCGCGGCACTGCACAGACTGGAATCACTGATTGCACTATCGCAGACTGGAGACGTGGCATGAGCGCGGAATTTCTGGAGCGAGTGATGGACGCCAAGCGCCGCGAACTGAGCCTGCTCAGCGACCAGGTTCGCGAGGAGGCGCGCGATGCAGCCATCGCGGCGCGAAAACAGTGCACGGCTCGCTTTCTGCCAGCGCTGCTCGCGCAGCCCACGGCCATCATTGCTGAGTTCAAGCGGCACTCGCCTTCGGCAGGAGACATTCAGGGCCGCGCTGATCCGCTTGAGGTCGCGCTCATCTATCAGGCGGGCGGCGCGGCGGCCATGTCGGTTCTCACCGAGCCTGAACACTTTAGAGGCTCGCTCGACGATCTCCGCCGCGTGGCGGGTGGTGTGCAACTGCCTGTGCTGCGCAAAGATTTTATGGTCGACCGACATCAAGTGTACGAGGCTGCGCTCGCTGGGGCAGAAGCTGTGCTGGTGATCGTTGCTGGATTATCCGATGCCGACGCGTTGAAATTGCTGGACGCTGCTCACTTGGTTCATCTCGATGTGCTGGTGGAGGTTCACACCGCTGAGGAGTTGCGGCGTGCGTCAGCCCTGGGCGCAACCCTGATCGGGGTCAACAATCGCAATCTGAAAACCCTCAAAGTCGACTTGGAAACGTCAATGTTGCTTGCCGGATTTGCCCCGCCGAACGCGACGCTGATTGCAGAGAGCGGACTGCGCACACGCGCTGACATTGTGCGCCTTCAATCAGCCGGATATCAGGCGTTCCTCATCGGCGAAAAGCTAATGCGCTCGGACGATCCACTGGCAACCCTGCGTGAGTTGCAGGCCGTGGAGCAGCCGCGATGAGCGTGGAGATCAAGATGTGCGGCATCACCAGCGCTGCTGACGCCTTGGCTGCGGTGGGCGTAGGCGCACACATGCTGGGACTCAATTTCTACGAGGCGAGTCCGCGGTGCATCAGCGTGGAGCGCGCTCAGGAGATAGCGGCGGTCCTCGCGGGACGTGCAAAGCTGGTCGGTATATTCGTAAATATGAATGTATCGCTCGTGCTACACACCGCTCGCACCGTGTCGCTTGACGCAGTGCAACTCCACGGCAGTGAGTCGCGTGAAGAGTGCGAGGCTGTTGCGACGGAGTTCCCGGTAATTCGCGCGCTGAAAGTGGACGCCACGTTCAGCACTGCGCAAGCCGCTGAATTCGCAGGTTGCACCGGGTTGCTGCTGGACACAGCATGCGCGGGTCATGGAGGTTCGGGCGCTAGCTTTGATTGGAGCAGTGTGGATTGGGCAGGCGTGCGCGCGGCAGTGCCAGCGTCAAAGTTGTTTCTCGCCGGAGGGTTGCACGCGGGTAACGTAGCGGAGGCGATTGCTGTTGCGCATCCGGATGTGGTCGACGTGTGCAGTGGAGGCGAGATGGAGAAGGGGATCAAGAGCGTGGAGCGTATGCGCGAGTTCGTAGCGGCGGTGCGGGCCGCAGAGGGGCAGGAGCGATGAATGATCATGCAGTTTTGGAGAGCCTTTTAACCGCCTCCGGCGAAGGTTACTTTGGCAACTACGGAGGGCGGTTCGTGGCCGAGACCTTGGTTGCGCCGCTGGAAGAGCTAACTGCGGCCTTTGCGGCGGCGCGCCGTGACCCGGAGTTTCAGCGCGAGTTGAGCGGATTGCTTGCCGAGTTCAGCGGACGTCCCACGCCTCTCTATTACGCCGAGCGCCTCAGCGAATACGCGGGTGGCGCGAAGATTCTGTTGAAGCGCGAAGACCTCGGCCACACTGGCTCGCACAAGATCAACAATGCGCTGGGGCAGGTGCTGCTTGCGCGTCGCATGGGCAAGCGCCGCATCATTGCCGAGACCGGCGCCGGTCAGCATGGCGTCGCCACAGCCACGGTCTGCGCACGCTTCGGACTCGAGTGCATCGTCTACATGGGTGCCGAGGACATGAAGCGGCAGGCGCTCAATGTGTTTCGCATGGAACTGATGGGCGCAGAAGTGCGCAGTGTGGAAGCCGGTTCCAAGACCTTGAAAGACGCGATCAACGAAGCGCTTCGCGACTGGGTCACGAACGTGCGCGATACCTATTACCTGCTCGGCTCCGCACTCGGGCCGCATCCATACCCCACCATGGTTCGCGAGTTCCAGCGCGTCATTGGCGACGAGGCTCGCGCGCAGGTGCTGTCCCGCGAGGGACGTTTGCCGGATGCGGTGGTGGCGTGCGTAGGTGGGGGCTCCAACGCGATCGGAGCGTTCACTGCTTTCCTCGAAGATAAAAATGTGCGTCTAATCGGCGTCGAAGCCGGAGGACGTGGCGAGTCACTGGGCGATCACGCGGCGCGTTTCCGCGGCGGAGTTCCCGGTGTGTTACAGGGGACTTACAGCTATGTGTTGCAGGACGACGACGGACAGATTGCGCCGACGCATTCGGTGAGCGCCGGATTGGATTACGCCTCGGTCGGCCCTGAGCACGCGCATCTGCGCGAACTGGGCCGCGCCGAATACGTCTCCGCCAACGATGCAGAGGCTCTGGAGGCATTCGACCTGCTCTCGCGGCGCGAGGGAATCATCCCGGCCCTCGAATCGTCTCATGCGGTCTTTTACGCGGTGCAGCTGGCGCGCGAACTCGGCAGCAAAGGATTGATTATTGTGAATCTATCAGGGCGCGGTGATAAGGATGTGGACACCGTGGCCAGGCTCAAGAAAGGCGGCGCACAGTGACCTCACGATTGCAGCAGGCTTTCAAAACATTGCGTGCAAGCGGACGCCGTGGTGTGGTGCCTTACATCACGGCGGGCGATCCTGACTTGGAAACCACCTACTCGCTGCTGGTCGCAATGGCGCGTGGCGGGGCGACAGCCATCGAACTCGGCGTGCCCTTCAGCGATCCTGCCGCCGACGGTCCGGTAATTCAGCGGGCGTGCGAGCGTGCGCTCTCCCACGGGGTGAAATTGCACCACGTGATCGAAGTTGCCGGACGAGCGGTCAAGGCCACGGGTGTCCCCATCGTGCTCTTCAGTTATCTCAATCCTCTGTTGCGGCGCGGCCTTGAATATGTCGCGCAAGATGCTGCTGACGCAGGTCTCGCCGGAGTGCTGGTAACGGATCTTCCGGCGGAGTCAGCGCAGGGATTTTCAGACACTTTGCAACGCCGAGGACTAGATCTAGTTTCACTCGTTGCTCCGACGTCGAGTGCCGAGCGCATCGCGCAAATTGCCAAGCACGCGACAGGATTTCTCTACGCTATTTCGGTGACGGGTGTTACCGGCACGCGTCAGCAGTTCAGCACAGATGCGAGTGCCCTGCTCAGTCGCATTCGCAGTGTGACGGATTTGCCCGTAGCGGTCGGCTTCGGCATCAGCAACGCGGAGCAGGCGCGCGAGGCGTGGGCACAGGGCGCGGATGCGGTGATCGTCGGCTCGGCAATTGTCAGAAAGATTGAAGAGTTCGGAGCTGAGGCTCCAGCGGAAGTGGAACGCTTTGTGCACGAGCTAATTGCGGCGCAGGCGGTGGAGGCATAATGCTTATATTGATGAATGTAAATGCAACAGAGGAGCAGATTCAGGGTGCGTGCA
>Ga0224527_1001447_pt1 | contig 11838 bp, 5 predicted proteins | sample CBST0metaG_FD_179882 | JGI IMG/M metagenome (GOLD analysis project Ga0224527, IMG submission 179882) | Peat soil microbial communities from Stordalen Mire, Sweden - C.B.S.T0 | ecosystem: Environmental > Terrestrial > Soil > Wetlands > Peat | place: Sweden: Norrbotten County, Stordalen Mire... | reverse complement strand
TCGCTGGGTGCGACTGGCGGCAAGCTCTTCGCCGCATTACAGGATGCAGGGCGGGGATCAAGCACCGGGCGCGGGCGAACGCGGCTGCGCAGCACGCTTTTGGCCGTCGAGGTGGGGCTGACAGTGGTGCTGCTGGTCGCCGCCGGGCTGCTGCTGAAAAGCTACGCCAGACTGCGCGCGAGCGACCTGGGATGCACAACCAAGAACGTGCTCACCATGCGCATCAATCTTTTTGGCCACACCTACAGCGAACCCGTACAGCGCGTGAACTTTTATACCGCGCTGCTCGACCGTGTGCGCGCGCTGCCCGGCGTGGAAGCGGCTGGTTTTACCCGCCTTGTTCCCGGCCAGGGCTATGGCGGCGACGACGCTTTTACGGTTATGGAGCATCCTCCTCTGCCGCAAGGGACAATTCAGTGCGCGATCAATATCGAGGTCGATCCGGGATACTTCCGCGCGCAGGGCATTTCTCTTCTGCGCGGGCAAGGTTTCGATCCGAGTCGCGTTCTCGACAAAGCCAATCAGGTGGTCATCAATGCGGTTTTTGCGCACCGCTATTTCCCCGGCGAGGATCCGATCGGAAAACATCTTCACTACAGGGACAAAACATGGGAGATTTCCGGAGTGGTCGGCGACACGCGCTATGCACTAAACAAAGCGCCGGAGCCCATTCAGTATTACCCGCTATTTGCCGGGGAATTGAATAACGGAATCCTGGTTGTCCGCTCCAACCGCGATGTGGAGCAGTTCGCCCTGCCGGTTCAGCGCGTCGTGCAGGAGCTGGACCGCGATTTGCCGGTCTCCGACGTGCTTACGATGGACCAACTGCTGGGTAAGGAAACGCTCGACGCCAGCTTTAACGCAACGCTGCTTTTGGGCTTCGCCGTGTTGTCGCTCGTACTGGCGGCGGCGGGAATCTTCGGCGTGCTCTCGTACATGGTGGCGCAGCGCACCAACGAACTCGGCATCCGCATGGCGCTGGGAGCGCAGCGCGGGCAGATTCTGGCAAAAGTCCTGTTCGACGGCTTGCGCCCGGCGCTGGTGGGATTGATTTGCGGCTTGGCGGCCAGCGCGGCGGTGGTGCGGCTGATTCGCTCGATGCTGTTCGGGACAGCGCCTCTCGATCCGGCGGTATTCGCGCTGGTCAGTCTGGGGTTGATCGCGGTGGCAATTGCCGCCTGCATGGCTCCGGCATGGCGTGCCTCGCGGCTCGAACCCATGCAGGCTTTGCGCAGTGAATAGTGCGCCTTTGAGGAGATTGCAATGAACATGCTTGTTCAAGACTTTCGCTATGCATTGCGGCAGCTTCGCCGCGCTCCGGGCTTTGCTTTCACCGTGGTACTAACGCTGGCTCTTAGTGTCGGTGTGGCCACGGCGGTTTTCTGCGTCATCGATACGGTGATTCTGCGCCCGCTGCCTTATGTGCATCCTGAGCAAATCGTTTCTATTACCAGCCACAGTCGCAGCGGCTACGAGCAACCGGCTTCCTGGCCCAGCTACAAAGACGAGCGCGCGCAGGCTCATGCTTTTGCGGCGCTGGCTGCCTATAGCGTTCAGAAGATCACCTTGGAGACGCCCTCCAATGGCCCGGTTTCGCTGGATAGCGTGCACTCGACCGACAACTTTTTCCAGGTCTTCGGCGTTCAGCCTCTGCTGGGACGTACTTATCTGCCCGGCGAGGAGCAGGACGGCAGAAACAATGTTGCCGTCTTGAGCTATGACGTGTGGAAGAGTTACTTCAACGGCAACCGCAATGTCCTGAATCAGTCGGTCAAGCTGGATGGCAAGACTTACACGGTGATCGGCGTAATGCCCGCCGGTTTCCGCTTTCCACTCAGTGTGCGCAGCGCCATCTATATGCCCTTCCATGTCAACCCGGCGCTGGTGAACGAACGCCACACTCATTGGCTGCCAACCGTGGGGCGTTTGCGGGACGGCGTTTCCATCGCGCAGGCACAGAGCGATCTGGCGCATGTCTTCAATGACCTGGGCCGGACTTATTCCTCCGACGAAGGCCGCACGGTGCAAGTGCAACCGCTGGCGCAGAGTGTTGTCAGCAAAAGCAAGGGGCCGCTATGGACGCTGCTGGGCGCGGTGCTGGCGGTGCTGTTGATTGGCTGCGTCAATGTGGCCGGGCTGCTGCTGGCCCGCGCCGTGAAGCGCGAGCGCGAAATGGCCATGCGCGTGGCCATCGGCGCGGGACGCGCGCGGCTGATTCGCCAAGTGCTGACGGAAGGAATCTTGCTGGCGCTACTGGGCGCGGCGGGCGGTGTGCTGCTGGCCTGGACGCTGCTCAACGGGATGCGCGCCTTTCTCATCAAAGCCCTGGCGCGCGGCGCCGACATCCACATGAATTGGACGGCGCTGGCGGCGGCCATTGCCGTGGCTATTGTGGTCAGCCTGGCGGCCTCGCTTATTCCCGCGCTGCATCTGTCCGGCATCGATCCCAACCGCATGCTCAAGGCTGGCGGCAGCGCCGGTACCGGGCGTGGACAGTATCGTCTGCGTTCTGGCTTTGTCATCACGCAGGTGGCGCTTACGCTGGTGCTGCTGGTGGTGGCCGGGATGCTGATGCGCGTGGTTACGCGTTATCGCCATGCCGACCTGGGCTTCGATCCGTCCCACATCGTCACCGTCAAGATCGGCCTTTCCCCGGTCCGTTATCAGGGGCGCGACGTGTTCGGCGATTTCTATCAGCCGCTGGAGGAGCGCGTGCGTCATCTGCCGGGCGTTCAGGCCGCGGGTCTTATCAATATGCTGCCCATCGATGCTTATGGAAACAGCTCGGATATTCACATTGCCGGTCAACCGCCCAATCCCCCCAATCAGGAGATGCTGGCGGAATACCGCATTGTCAGCGCAGGCTACTTTGATGTGATGGGCCTTTCACTGCATCGAGGACGGCAATTTTCGCGTGGCTTGGACCGGCCGGAAAACATCGCGCCGACGATTGTGGTGAACGACGCTTTTGTGCATAAATTCATCCCCGCCGGCCTCGATCCAACGATGCAAAAACTCGACAGAGACCCCAAGCCGGAAAAGTGGATTCATATTGTCGGCGTTACCGGCAATGTGCGCCAGAATCTCTATGAGCAGCCCCTGGCCGAGTTCGATTGGCTGATGGATGAAACGCCCCTCAAGGATCGTGCCGACGAGTTCTCCGATATGACCTTGCTTGTGCGCACCAGCGGCGATCCCACGCAGGTGATTCCCGCCGTGCGTTCTGTGATGCACGATCTCGATCCAACGGCGCCATTCCAACAGCCGCGTACCATGACCGAGGTCGTCTCCGAGAAGCTGGTCTTTGAACGCATGGAAAGCTGGCTGTTCGGCATCTTTGCCGGACTGGCCCTGGTGCTGGCGCTGGTTGGTTTGTATGGGCTCATCAGCAACGAGGTGGAGCAGTCCTCGCGCGACATCGGCGTGCGCATGGCGCTGGGAGCGACGCGTCCCGGCATCCTCGCCATGGTGCTGAAGCGCGTGGCGTGGATGCTGGGGGTGGGCGTCGCGGCGGGGCTGGTGCTGACCCTTTTTGCCCGCAAGCTGATCGGCATGGTCATCTACTTCGACGCGCAGAAAGAGGCAGGCGGCTTTCTTCTGCTGGCCTTGCTGCTGGTGGTTGCGGGCATCCTGGCGGCGCTGATTCCGGCCGCCCGCGCCGCTTCCATTGAACCCATGCAGGCTTTACGAAGCGAATAACCAACTATCGAGGAGAGCTACAAGAATGAACACGCTCGTTCAAGACATTCGCTACGCGCTGCGCCAGTTGCGCCGCGCGCCGGGCTTCACGCTTGCAGTGGTGTTTACGCTGGCGCTGGGGTTGGGCGCGAGTTCGGCCATCTTCTGCCTCATGGATTCGCTCTGGCTCCATCCCATGCGGATTCCGCATCCGGAGCAGTTGGTGCGCATCTTCGCGACCACGCAGCAGAATCCGGAGGGCATGTTCACGTACTCCGAATACAATGCCATAGCCAAGCGAGCTACGGCGATGAAAAGCGTGGTCGCCGTGGGGCGCCGCGGCAGTCAAATGCCGCGCGCCGATGGCACCACGGCGTTGTTGTTAACAAATGTGGTTTCAAGCAATTTCTTTGAAGCGCTCGGTGTGCATCCGATCCTGGGCCGCGTCTTCACGACTAACGACGCACAGTGGCTTCGCGTTCATCCCGGCGTCGTGCTCGGCTACAGCTTCTGGCGCCGTGAGTTTTCGGGGGATCCGTCCATCGTTGGCCGCCAGATCACGCTCATGCGCGGCAAGGATCATCGTATCCAGGTGGACGTGTGGGGTGTGCTCCCGGCTAATTTCCGCGAGATCGAAAATAATTTAGATAGAGACTTGTGGATGCCAACCGAGACTTGGACTGCCTACACCAATTCAGAAGAACTGACATCGCGTGAGTTTCGCTGGTTTAATGTCCTGGGGCGTCGAGCGTCCGGAGCCACGGTGTCAAACGCCAGCCAACAGGTTTCCGCCATCGCTCAGACCTGGGCGACAGCCGATCCGGACATTAATCATGGACGCGGTGCGCGCGCCGTCAGCGATTTTCGTTATCGCATGAATAATGCCGGACCAGGTGGACTTATTTTGTTTGCCATCGTTGGCTGCGTCGTATTGCTAGCTACGGTGAACGTCGCGCATTTGTTACTGGCGCGCGGGCTTACTCGCCGTCCTGAAATTGCCTTGCGCCTGTCGCTGGGGGCGCAGCGCGGAACCATTGTTCGCCAGTTGCTGGTCGAAAATCTTCTGCTGGGCGCATTGGGGCTGGTCGCCGGTCTTGGCCTGGCTGCGGGAATTGCCGCGCTGTTGCCGCGCCTGTTGGTCAAAGAACCGGCGATGCTTGTCGAGGTCGGGTTGTCAGCGAGCAGCTTTCAACTGGATGCCCGCGTCTTCCTTTTCGCTTTTGCGTTGGCGTTGGTGACGATGCTTGTACTGGCACTCATTCCACTTTCCCAGGTGGCGCGGCCGCAACTGCTGCCCTTCCTGCAGGCTGGCGCAGTCACGCGCACGGCGGGTAAAACTCCAGCCATTCGCCGCGCCGCCATCTGGCTGCAGATCGGCATTTCTTTTGCGCTGCTCGTTTCCACCGGTGTGTTGGTGCACAGTTTTCTCAACACGCGTACGCAGCCGATTGGATTGACGCGCAACCAGGTGCTGTTGGCCTGGACGCCGGCGCCGAACGCGGTAACATGCGATGCGGCGGCGGCGGTTGAGCGCATGAAGGCATTGCCCGGCATCAATCGTGTGGCTTTCGCCATCCGCGCGCCGCTCAGCCTTTCCGAGAATGGCATTGCGATCAAGACTCTGCTGCCCAGCCATCCCGAACTCCGCGATCCGGTTGCGATCAAGTTCAACGCGGTGAGTTCTGGCTTCCTTGATGTTACCGGCACGCGCGTCGTGCGTGGCCGCGGCCTTACCGCCGCCGACGATGCGGGCGGTTCGGCTGTGGTGCTCATCAATCAGGCCATGGCGCAGAAGTACTGGCCCGGTCAGGATCCTATTGGTCAAGTAGTGCGGTTGGCTGCGCGCAATATCGACGCGCGCGTAGTGGGAGTTACAGAGAATGCGCCCATTAGCCAGATCGGCGAGATCGCTGAACCTTATCTCTATGTGCCGTTTCGCTATTATCAACTCCATCTGTCGAATATGGGCGAGATAACCTTCGCTCTGGAGACGAAGCAGAATGCAATGAGCATGGCTCAGCCTGTGCGGCAGGTACTTATTCACACCGACCCACTGCTGGATCCAATGATGGTTACTTCACTGCCGGAACTTATCCGTTACTCGGCCGGGACTTACCAGATGCTGGCCGAATTGGTCAGCGTTCTTGGCTTTATCGGACTGGTTCTCACCATCGTTGGCCTCTACGGATTTCTCGCCTTCCGCGTCACCCAGCGGCGACACGAGATCGGCATCCGCATGGCTCTGGGGGCCTCACGCCGAGCTACGGTTTGGCTGATCCTGCGTGACACGGCGTCCATGGCGGCTATCGGTTTGGCAATTGGCCTTGTACTGGCGCTCGCAGCCACGCGTCTTGAGACTGCCGTACTGTTTGGCGTGCGTCCGCTCGATGCTCTTTCTTTGGCAGAAGCGCTGGTCGTTCTGGCTGCAGCAATGGCCGCAGCAGCGTGGCTGCCCGCGCATCGCGCCGCTTCCATTGATCCCATGCAGGCCTTGCGCTCTGAATAACGCGCCACCAAGGAGGAACTAAGAATGAGTACGATCATTCAGGATTTGCGCTACGCACTGCGCCAGTTACGGCGCTCGCCGGGATTTACCTTCACGGCGATCACGGTACTGGCCCTGGGGCTGGGCGCGAACATTGCCGTCTTTACCATCCTCAACGGCATTCTGCTGCGCCCGCTGCCTTATGCGCGGCCAGACCGTGTGGTCACCCTCGAAGGCGCCGGCGGCGGAGAGTACTACGGCATGTCCTATGCCAACATGCTGCAGTTGCGCGATGCCGCCGGAACAAGGCCGCAATTCGCAGCGACCATCTGTTGCGGTCAGATGGCCAGTGTTGTCGGCCCCGGTGGCCGCTTCCAGGTCAAGCAAACTCATGTGACCGCCGGTCTGCCGGACCTGCTCGGCGTGCAACCCATCCTGGGCCGTTCGTTCCGCGACGAGGAGAACGATCCTGGTCGCAATCGCGTGGTGCTGATCGGCGAGGATGTGTGGCGCAAGCTGTATCGCTCCGATGCGCACATCGTCGGCCAGACCCTCACCATCAAGAGTCAGCCCTACACCATTCTCGGCGTCATGCCCAAGGGCTTCTCGTTTCCGTATGACGACCAGATGCAAATCTGGTCCCCTGCCAAACTGGATGCGGCAGCGCGCTCCTCGATGAGTAGCTCCGCCATCATCGATGGAATGTATGCGCGGCTGCCCGATGGAATGACCGAGGCGCAGCTTGCCGATCAACTGAGCCGTGCGCAGGCTTCGATTGCCAAGCAAGTTCCCGACGACCAGCCGCCTACGCGCATCAAGGTGACTAACTATCAGAAGTCGCTCAACAACGAAACGCGCAAGCCGTTGCTGCTGCTTTATGCGGTGGTTCTCGGCATCTGGCTGCTGGCTTGCCTGAATGTCACCAGTCTCATGCTGGCGCGCGCCGTCTCGCGCAGCCGCGAACTGGCCGTGCGCGCCGCTCTCGGTGCCAGCCGCTTCCGTCTGTTGCAGCAAACGATCGTCGAAAGCCTTTTGTTGAGCGGCATTGGCGCGGTTGTCGGATTGCTTCTGGGCGAAGGCGCAATCAAGCTGCTCTGGCGGCAGATTCATCGCCAACTGCCGCTGACCGGCACCATTCATCTGGATGGTCGCGTGGTTGCTGCAATGATTGTGCTCACGCTTTTCACGGCGATCATTACCGGCGTTTTTCCCGCGCTGCGCGCCATGCGCCGCGACGTGCAGAGCAGCTTGCGCGGCGTGAACAGCACCGCCTCGGCCAGTCAGAATCGTACCCGCGAGGCGCTTGTCGTCGCGCAGATCGCTCTCACGCTGATTTTTCTGGTAGGCGCTGGATTATTTCTGCGCACCATTCATGCCCTGCGCTCGGTGCCGCTCGGCTTCATAGAGCAGAACGTGCTTACCGGCGGCATCATTCTCAACGGCGGCGGGTCGCACCAACTCGAAGAACTGGCTGGTACTGCGAAGGACGCCAATATTGTTCGCACCTCCTATCTGCCGCTGCTGGAGCGGCTGCGCGCCATTCCAGGCGTCAAGGTGGCTGCGCTCAGTTCTGTGCTGCCCATGCGCGCCGAGTTCGCGGTGACGATCGCGGGGAATCTCGATCACAAGGATGTTCCCCGAGCGCAGAGGCCGATGGCCGATGGCCGCTTGGCTTCGGCGGGCTTGGTGGAAGCCATGGGAATCCCCATGCTGCGCGGTCGCTTTTTTTCTGAAGACGATACTTCCACTTCGCCGCCTGTTGTGGTCGTTAATCAGGCCTTCGCCAATAAGTATCTACCTGGCCAGGACCCCATCGGGCACATGTACACGATGGGCAAGACCGGACGCTTTGCGGAATCGCGCATCGTGGGCGTCATCGGCGACGTTAAGCAACGCAAGGTCACCGACGCCACCAAACCGGAGATTTACTACTGTCTGGCGCAGATCGAACCCGGCACACCGCTCTATGGCGTCGCAGTCGCCTTCATCCAAGTGGCGATTCGCGGCGCGGTTCCCGCCAACACCTTACGCGCGCAGTTCGACAAGGCTCTGCACGAGGTCGCTCCTGACTCGACCACAACCGATGTAAAGACGATTCACGAAGCGGTCGAAGATTCCTTTGGCAGCCAGACTTTGATTGCACATTTACTGGAGAGCTTTGCCGGACTCGCATTGATGATCGCCGCCGTCGGACTCTACGGCCTGCTTTCCTTTACTGTGGCGCAGCGCACGCGCGAGATAGGCCTTCGGCTTGTCCTGGGCGCGCCGCAAGCCAACATCCTCAGCCTGGTTTTGCGCCGCGCGCTGCTGTTGGTCGGCATTGGGTTAACTCTTGGCGGAGTGCTGGCGTGGTTTGCCGTCAAGTTTGCAAGCAGCTATATCTATGGCGTTCATGCACACGACGGCTTCACCTTTGCCGCGGTTGTTGTTGTTCTGGCCGCGGTTTCCTTTCTGGCGGCCTGGTTGCCCGCGCGCCGCGCCGCTTCTATTGACCCCATTCTTGCTTTGAGATCGGAGTAACTCGAGACATCATGATTGAACTGAAAAATGTAGAACGCAGTTATAAAACAGGCCCCACGGAAACCTGGGTGCTGCGCCGCATCGGACTCACCATTAACGAAGGCGAATTCGTTACCGTGATGGGGCCGTCCGGGGCAGGGAAGTCGTCGCTGCTGAACGTGCTGGCATTGCTCGACGATGGTTGGAAGGGCGAGTACTGGTTTGGCGAAACACAGGTCCATAAGCTCAATCGCAAGCAGCGCGCCGACCTGGCTCGCCAGCGCATTGGCATGGTTTTCCAAAGCTACCATCTGCTTGACGACCTAACAGTGGCCGAGAACATTGACTTGCCGCTTTCTTACAAGAATCTGCCAGCCAGGGAACGCCAGGGGATGGTGGCAGACATTCTCGACCGCTTCAAGATCGTCGCGAAAAAGGATTTGTTCCCCTCGCAGCTTTCCGGCGGGCAGCAGCAGCTTGTTGGCATTGCGCGCGCCGTGGTTCATGCACCCGCACTGTTGCTGGCTGACGAGCCCACCGGAAACCTGCATTCCACGCAGGCCCGCGAGATCATGGAACTTTTCCGCGAGCTGAACCGGCAAGGCACCACCATTGTTCAGGTGACGCACTCTGAAGAAAACTCACGCTACGGCCAGCGCATCGTGGAACTGCGCGACGGCTGGATTACGCGCGATGAAAATATTGCGGCAGGTGTCATGGAGGCTGGCAAAAAGTGAACCATCAAAAAACAAGTCCGGGCAGATGCATACAGGCCGTGGCAGCGATTTTTCTGTTGCAGGTGAACTTGGCGCTGGCCGTCGAACCGGCAGCTTCCGTCCAGGCGCCTGCAGCCGTCACCGCGCCTGCGCTGGTTTCCGGAGGCGGCATTCCCTTTGGCCGGTTGCAGCATTCCTCGCGCAATCCCATCGATGCCTATCGCGGCGACTCCGTTCCTCCGCCCAGCATGGCGAACTCCGTGCGTTTGGGTACGCTGGTGCGCGACGGCAAAATCTATCTCTCCCTGCGCAACGCCATCGACCTCGCGCTTGAGAACAATCTCGATCTGGTGATCGCGCGCTACAACCTGCCCATCGCACAGATGGATGTGCTTCGCACCAAGGCTGGCGGGTCGGTGCGCGGCGTCAACACGGGCGTGGTTTCAGGCACGCCCGGCGGCGGTGGTGCAGGCTCAGGTGCGGGTACAGGCGCGGGCGGCACTTCGAGCGGCGCCGGGGGCGCGGGCTCGGGCGCTTCGGGCATCGTTTCTTCAACGCTCGGAACCGGCACCTCTGTTTCAGGTTATGACCCGGTCATCGGCGCCAACGTGTATACCGACCACACTGCGGAGCAACTGACCAACTTCCAGGTGGAAGGCGTTTCAATTTACAAATACAATACCTCGGTGGCCAACCTCACCTATAACCAGGCCTTTCCCACTGGCGGTAGCCTGCAAATGGTTTGGGATAACAGCCGCGAAACCTCCAACGGCGTCTACGATTACTTCAGCCCGTCGTTTTCCTCATCGCTGGAAATTGTTGTCCAGCAGCAGTTGCTGGCTGGCTTTGGCCTGGGGCCCAATCTGCGCTTCCTGCGCATCGCCAGGACAAATCAGAAGATTTCCGACATCGCATTTCGTGCACAACTGATCGCAACCGTAACGCAGATCTGCGATATGTACTGGGACTTGGTAGCAGCCTACGATACCGAGCAAGTGGGGGAGCGCTCGGTGGCTTTTGCCACGGAAACCCTGAATACCAGCCGCAAGCAGCTTGAGTTGCAGGCGATTCCTGAGATGGATGTGCTGAAGGCGGAAAGCGAACTGGCCGTTCGCGAGCAGGATCTGACCGTTGCTCGCACCAATCTGGAGTTGCAGGAACTCTACATGAAGAACGCCATCACGCGCACTCTGGATGATCCACTGCTGGAGGAGATGCCGGTAGTGCCCGTCGATCACATTGCCAGCCAACTCCAGACGGACATGGAGCCGGTTCAGGATATGGTGACCGCGGCACTCAGAGATCGTACCGAATTGCTGGAGTCTACACTCGATTTGCAGAATCGCGAACTGAGCCGCAAGACCGCCCGCAATGCGCTGCTGCCCACGCTCGATCTGTACGGCGTATACGTTGGCACGGGAGCAGCGGGCCAAATGAATCCCAGTTACTATAAGCAGTCGGTCACCACCACGTTGCCGTCGAATTACGGTGGCGCCCTCAGCGATGCGCTGAATGCCACCGCGCCCGAGTACCGGGTGGGCCTTTCGTTGAGCATTCCGCTGCGCAACCGCATTGCCCGCGCCGATCAATCCCGCACCGAGCTCGAATATCGTCAGTCGCAGGTGTATCTTGAGGAGTTGAAAAAGCGTATTCGCATCGAGGTACGTAACGCGCGGTATGCTTTGGAGCAGGGCGCAAGCCGTGTGAACGCCGCACGTCATGCACGCGACCTGGCCCAGAAGACGCTGGATATCATGCAGAAGGAGCAGAAGCTGGGCGCAGGATCGAATCAGCAGACGCTGGCAGCCGAGCACGACCTGGCCTTGGGCGAGTCCGCGCTTGTCACCGCAGAAACCGCTTATGAAAAGGCGCGCATCGAGGTGCGGCGTGCCACCGGCTCGGTGCTGGAAAACTATGGCATCTCAGTCGCTGACGCCAGGGCAGGCGTCGTGGAGGATAGCCATTCCCGCTAAGCAGGAGAAAATCCGCGTACTGGTAGCCGACGATCAGCCCCACATCCTTGATGCGGTCGATCTGCTGCTCGCTCCGCAGGGCATCGACGTGGACTGCGTGCGCTCGCCTCAGCAACTGCTCGATGCGTTGGGGCAGCGCGACTACGATGTGCTGCTCATCGACCTGAATTACACACGCGACACCACCTCTGGCCAGGAGGGCTTAGACCTGCTGGCCCGCATCCAGGAGTTTGACGCGCGTTTGCCTGTGATCGTCATGACCGCCTGGGGCAACATTGACCTGGCTGTTGAATCCATCAAGCGTGGCGCGCGTGACTTTATCCAGAAGCCTTGGGAGAACGAGCGCTTGCTCTCGCTTATCCGCGTTCACGCCGAACTGCACCAGGCTCTGCGCCGCGCCCGCCAGCTCGAATTTGAAAACAGCCTGCTTCGCGCCGAAGGCATGCCGGAGTTCATTGCCTCAGCGCCCGCCATGCGGCCGGTGCTT
>Ga0224527_1001445_pt1 | contig 11851 bp, 4 predicted proteins | sample CBST0metaG_FD_179882 | JGI IMG/M metagenome (GOLD analysis project Ga0224527, IMG submission 179882) | Peat soil microbial communities from Stordalen Mire, Sweden - C.B.S.T0 | ecosystem: Environmental > Terrestrial > Soil > Wetlands > Peat | place: Sweden: Norrbotten County, Stordalen Mire... | reverse complement strand
GGCTTTACAAGGTGGTCGCAAGGGAAGACCTCAATAACAATACTGCCCCCGATTGGATTGCACCTGCTCCGGTGTCGGTGCAGGTAAGTACTGCCGCGGTGGCTGCTGTGCCGGATATTGTACTGAAAAGCGGCGGGATAATATCCGGATCGGTTCTTGATGCGGACACTAATAAGCCTGTTCCAAATGCGTATATACAGTTGACGGGAGCACTAACCGGCTCGCGTATTAATGTCGCGCATGCAGTGACTGATAGCAACGGCGTTTTTACGGTGCATGCTTGGAATGGACCTATCAATATTCGTGCCGTCGATGCGCCGGATGATTATGTGATCGATGGTTTTGATGCGGGCCAAACTGTTACTGGAGCTGAAGGACAGACTGTGATGCTTGACCCGATTCTGCTCACACATATGCCGCCGATTGCAGGCAGCGTGGTCGATATAAGCGGTAATCCTATTTCAGATTTTTGTTTTACCACCCATCTCGATTTGGCCCATGGTGGTGTAGGTTTTGAAGGGGCAAGCCTCACAGACGGTAAGGGCCAATTTACGATCCATGCGCTAAAGCCGGGTACATATTCTCTAAATCCGGGATACCTATGGAAGGTCGTTTCGCCAACATCCTTCTCTGCGCCGTTAACGGCGCCGCTTAAGGTTGTGCTGGATAAATACCCCACCATTTCTTTTCAGGGAACGGTAGTGGACACTGGTGGAACGCCCATCGCATCCGTCACCATTCCCTTCGACCTTATTGATAGTGATCCTGTCGGGTTTTTAAGTACGCAGGCTGATTTTATCAGCGGTAGTGACGGGCGCTACTGCATTCCGGCTGCGCCGCTGGAAGTTAAGCTCATCGTCCGTGGCAAGCCTGAGAAGCATGGTTATGTTTACAAAAACGGCGGTGATCTCACATCAACCGATGGCGTGGTTAGTATCAGTCCGATAATTATGGCGGCGCTGGATGGATCAATCGTCGGCGTTGTAAAGAACGGCTGGGGAAATCCTGTCGCCGGTGCTTGGGTCTATTCTCCGAATAATGGAGACGATGAGCTGCTTGTGCAAACCGATTCTTCCGGCGAGTTCAAGCTTAAGAAAATGCTTGTCGATAACGACACGGTCTTTGCCGCAAAAGGCCGTTTTGCAGCGCAATGTACCGTGAAGGCGCTTTCTTCTACTGCTCCTGCAGCAAAATCAATAATACAGCTCTCGGGAGCGCCGTCAGAAGCGCTTGGCGCATCAAACCTGACAAGAGCGGCCATGCTGTTGAATAACGATGTCAATGACGTCCTTCTGATGAATAACCATCCTGATGGCGGTTATATTCGTGATGAGGCGGCGCATATCCTTGCAGATGTCAGTCCTCAGGCGGCGGTAAATTTTATACTCTCTTCGTCCTCAATCGATACCGACGATCTTGGACAAATAATTAGCCCGCGCCTGACAGGCGATCCGCTTGGTATCGCAAAGTGGGCGCTCGCACCTGTCGAGCGAATAAGCGGAAATATTGGCCGTGGAAGGGATGCAGCAGAGCTTGGACTTGCAGCGGCATCCAGCAGCTCACAGCTTGCCAATCAATACTATGGCATTGCCGCGCAGTATATTAATATCGATTTCATTGATCGAGATTCAATCACAAGCGCCATGGACCTCACTGCGCTGGCCTACGCTCTGCATCGGCCTGATGCGGACCACGACTACAATAAAGTGATGGCGGCCCTAGCAACAATTCTTGCCAGCCTGAAAAAACAGCATCACTCGATTGGGGAAGATCCCCAATTGTTGACGACCATTTCAGTGATGGCGAAGTCTCTGGCCCTGGGGAATGTCGACAAAACCATTGTTATGCTCTCAAAAATGGACTCGGTCCAGGTTAGCCATTCTCTGGTAGGTGTCATCAATGAACTGCGTGAAACCAACCCCGACGGTGCACTTACAGTGCTGCATGCATTCGAATCGCGCAAAGATTCTGCGTGGGATGATGTTGAGGGGAGAGCCTTTTGCGCTGCGCTTCCGTTAATCTATAAGGCAGATCCGAAAGAGGCTCTGGCGCGAACGAAAGCTCTTTCTAATAATGAAGTCTCTGCCGACGGCCTGACTATACTTGCCGATCTTATGCCGCTATCGGACGCAATACCACTATATGAGGAGGCGCTAAAGAAAGCCGATCTTGGATTTAGCGGCAACTTTTCGCCTGCCCGTGTCGCCTACCGGTGCTGGCTCCGCGACCCAGCTTTGGGAGCAAAACTCTTCATTGAGGCTCGTGACAAGATGATGACGGTTGTGGATACATCATCAGTCCCCGATTTCGCGTTTTACTATTCGAATATCGACCCCGCGTATAGCCGTTTGCTGCTTGAGAAGAAATTTGCCGAGGATCTTCGAAGCTTGCTTCCTAAAATTCAAGGCGATACAATAGATGTCGATGTTGCAGCGATGGCAGCGATCGATATCAATCGAGCAATCGCGATGGCCGCAGAGATTAAAGATCCGAATGTGCGGTTTGCTGCTGGTTTGAAAGCTGCGCAGTATGTGCTGCTGACACCGCAGCAACGCAGCGCACTTCCGTTTTCGCAGTGGCGCATCGGTGTAGAATGGACGCCGGGGATGCTTCCGACAAGTTTGATGTACAACTGAGGAGTTACGATGAAACACTTCCTATGCACGTTCTGTTTCGTGATTGCCTTTTCGGCAATCACACCTGCGTTTCGCTGCCTTGCCGGCACCGCAGACGGCTATGTTGCCGACCGGTTAGGAAAACCTATCGCGAAAGCGACTGTGTATCTGTCGGAAGATCTTTCCTATGACGATACTACAACCACCCTTACTACCGACAGCTCCGGTTCGTTTTCTGTGAAGCTTGCTGACAGTGCCGATTTCCGTCAATGTGTCATTGATGCGCCAGGCTTCGCACCGAGCGGGGGAGACTTACGGGTAGGCACCAATTCTTTTACGCTTAGGCCGGTGACGGCTGTTCCAGGTGCGAGTATCGTCGGCAAAGCAGTTCGCGAGGACGGAACACCGGTATCCGGCGTCCGTATTGAGGCCTTTCCCCATGACTTGTCGAGCTCCGGGAGCTTCTTGGCCGTCACTGCAGCAGACGGCAATTACAAATTAACCGGTATGAGTGCAGGCACTTACAATATCTGCGACATAACACCCACTACACGCCTTAGGACAGTCGATTGGGTTCCCCCTAAACCTCTGCTGGTTCACGTAACCGGGACCGCTCCCGCTGCAGCGCCCGACCTTGTTTTGAAAACCGGCATGACAGTTACCGGCACTGTTCTTGATGCAGACACCAAAAATCCAGTTCCGGGTGTGCGAGTAACAATTATCAGTTCCATCCCGGCGTTACCACCTACACCTCTTTTCGCGTTTACCGCAGCGGACGGCAGTTTTACTGCGCATTTGGAAGCCGGCCACTGGAATATTAAAACAGAGTTCCTACCGGATGATTACGTCGGAAACCAACCCGAAGAGTCTGTATCATTGGCTAACTCAGAAAGTTTTAACTTAGATCCAATCCTGCTAAAACGTGTGCCTCCAGTAGATGGAACAGTAGTTAATGATTCCGGTAAGGCTGTTTCCGGTATATCCGTACGGGCGGTGCAGTTGGACAATGACTCAATCGATTTCCCGCTGATGCCCACTGATAATTCAGGACATTTTTCTTTATATGGATTAAAGGCGGGGCAATACTGGGTCGATCCAGGATACTTGTGGACAGTAATCTCTCCTAAAGCATTCACTGTACCGTCTGCCGCAGCTGTTCAGCTTGTGGTAAAGAAGAATTCCACAACAACAATTAAAGGCACAGTGGTCGACATGTCGGGCAAGCCGGTTGCGGATGTCGATGTAAGATATTATTTGGATTATGTCGACCCCACAGGAAGCACGCGGCATTCGCCCGCTGAATACTTCACTGCGGCCGACGGCAGCTTTACGTTAACCGATGTGCCGACGGATGTGACCTTGATCGAGTGGCAGGGCGCAGTAAAAGATGGCTATCTTTACAAGAGTGGTGGGCGTATTACATCAACAAACGGAAACCTATGTGTCGCTCCTGTAGTGATGTATCGGGTTGGTGGTTAGAGGCTGCGCTGAATCTCGCCATTCTGCAGCGCCATTGGACTTCTGATTGAAATTGTGTAAAGGAATTATTTGATGAACCGTCGTTTTTGTTCTTTCCTTTTTGTCGCAGCTATTCTCGGAATAGTTTTGCCGATCCGCTGTTTCGCCGGTGTGGCAACCTGCCATGTAATGGATACGGCAGGCAAGTCTATCGCAAATGCGACAGTTTATATTCAGACACAATTCCCTATAGGTATTGCGTCCGTAACAATTGTCACCGATCATTCCGGCGGCTTTTCTGTCGACCTTGGGGACATTGAGACCTATCGAATATGCATGATTGATGCGCCTGGATTCGCACCGAGCGGCGGTGTGGTGGTTGCTGGTGAGAACTCGTTCCGGCTTGGGCCCCCAACACAGGTAAGCGGCAAGGTCGTTGATGAAGGCGGAAATCCAGTGTCCGGGGCAATTGTATCTGCAGTCTACGCGGCTCGCTTAACGCAAGGCAACAATTCAGGGCCCGAGCGCTGTTCTTATCTCAATATGGGAAAGTTCGCGAGCCGCTACACTGCGACAACCGATGCGTATGGCACTTACACAATTACGGATCTGCCCAAGAACTGCATTGTCGCGTTTCGGCTGAACGACCCTAGATATGTTACCGCCGACGTCTCGACAATTAAGGGAGGGGATGTCGCACCGCCATTACTGCGCTTCCCGGAACCAGCATCACCGGAAAAGTTACCCGTCAGGACGGAAAACCGCTTGGCGATCTGGAGGTGTATGGAGTTTGGGATGGGCCTATGGTGTACACTGCGGTTGCGGCTGATGGCAGCTATAAGCTGACTAGCCTTAAGCCCGGAACTTATGCTCTCTCTGTGGGACTTCCTATCGGCAGTGACTCCTTCAAGGCTCACGATTGGGCTGCGCCTGCCCAAGTATCTGTTGCGACGACTCTTGCTGCGCCAGGAATAGCGCCTGACATAATACTGACCTCCGGCGCGATTATCGAAGGTTCTGTTCTTGACATATCCACGAAGCGGCCTATTCCCGATGTTATTATTGATTTTCAGGGCGACGGTCCGCGTACCAAGACCGATAGCGATGGAAAGTTTTCTGCTCATGTATTGCCTGGAAAGACACGCGCAGTGGTTTTCGAATGGCCGCCTGTAAATAATCCGCCTGGGCAAAATGTCGTCGCAGTGGCGGGGCAGACGGTGACAGTAGGTCCGATATACATGGAATCTCCTGCCAAAGTTTCCGGAGTGGCAGTTGACGAAGCCAGCAAGGCTATTTCCGATATCAGCATTGATTTGGGCGAAATACTTGATGAGTCAAAGGCCGTGTATTTTGCGGATTCAGCGACAACCGATCAAGCCGGTCGCTTTAATTTCCAAGGTGCGTTCCGCAAGCTGACTCCAGGAACGTATCGACTTTTCCCCGGGTATCGTTGGACCGTTGTCTCACCGACAACCGTTTCCCTTCCGGATCCTGCCCCAATCAAATTGATCCTAAAAAAGAGCGCGATGCTTTCGCTCCAGGGAATGGTCGTGGATACCGCAGGCAAGCCGGTCTCCGGCGCGGATTTAACCTTTGATATAGACGAGGGAAACCCCGGACAAGCGACTTTGGAAGGTATCAGCGGCGTTGACGGTAAGTTTGCGTTCGCGGAACTCCCCACGAATGTGAGTTTGATTAAACGCGCAAGAACAGAGAGGGACGGATATGTTTATAGGAGCGGAGGAGAGGTCAAGAAAGCCAGCGACCAGATTATTGTAAGCCCCATAGTAATGTCACCTATCAACGCGGTCGTCGATGGAGTGGTTCACAATGGTTTGGGTAAACCCGTCGCCTATGCCTGGATTTACTGTCCCGATTCCGGCGATGATGCAGAACTGATTCAGACAAATGTTGCCGGCCATTTTAAGTTGAATAACCTTGCGCCTGGTAAGTTCACCCTGCTTGCATCAAAAGGTCTGTTCTCCACCAAATGCATTGTTCAGGCATCTGCTGTTCCGGCAAATACAATAGTTCAGCTGCCTAAGATACCAACCCTTCCACTGGGCGAATCGAACTTAACTCGGGCAACCGCATTGCTTACCAAGCATTTAAACGATATTATGCTGGGGCACGAACATGAAGATTCTCGATACCCGCTTGATGAATCGGCGCATATTATCGCCGAGGTAAGCCCGGATGCTGCCGTTAAGTATATTTTGTCGTCGAACTCAATCAGCACGGACGATTTGGATACAATCGTCTCGTCTCGACTTGGGGTTGATCCTGCAGGCATTGCACAATGGGCGCTTGCACCCGACCAGAAAATGAGCGGGAATACGGGCAGGGGACTTGTTGCGGCAGAGATCGGCCTTGCGGTGGCACCGAATGATCTTTCCGAAGCAAAGGAGTATTTTGATATTGCCGCACGCAATGTTAACCTGTCCTATATTGATGCCCGCTCAATTGATACTGCAATGAATTTGACAGCGCTGGCCTATGCGCTGAATCGTCCGGAGGCGGACGACGATTACGCGAAGGTTGCGGCGGCGCTGGATTTAATCATTGCGGACGATAGGAAACAGGCGAATGCGGAATTTTCTGTGCAATGGCGACTAAAGTCGCTGTCAATGATTCTGGCTAAAGGCAATGTCGACAAAGCCATTGATTTGCTTTCCAAAACTACTGCGGAACCGCTGACTTATAATAAGGCCCCGATAAATGTTATCAATGAATTAGTTCAGACCAATCCCATCGGTGCTATGAAGGTTTTCCATTACATAGACAGCCAGACCAACTCCGACGATTACGGGACAGCCGAACGGGCCCTTTGCGCGGTGATTCCGATCTTATATAGGAGTGATCCGGCGGCGACCCTGGCTAAGGTGACTGCGATTCGTGACCCCGCAATATGTGCACATGGGCTGACTGATCTTGCTGATCTGCTGCCGATGCCCGCGGCAGCTTCTCTGTATGTGAAAGCTGAAGACAAGGCAAGCTACGACGTCAGAACCAATGATGATTACTCGCCGGCCTGTGTTGCCTATCACGCATGGCTCCGGGACAAAACATTGGGGGCTAAGCTGTACAAAGAGGCGTTTAAAAGCTATGTTACCGAAGAGGAATCGTCAATGCCAGGGAACGGGCCATCCAATTCGCAATTTGCTTTTTACTACGCTCATTTCGATCCTGCCTATTCAAGACTTCTTCTGGAAAAGCAATTCGCGAAGGACAATCATGACGGCATGCTTAATAGTAATGGTGACCAGGTAGATGCTGATGTTGAGGCTATGGCAACGATCGATCTTGACCGCGCACTGACGATGACCGCATCAATGACTAACCATTACCGTCAGTATGACGCCGGGTTTAAAGTGGCGCAGTATGTTCTGCTCACTCCCGATCAGCGAGCCCAACTGCCGTTCACTGCCTGGGTTAAAACAAACGGCTGGACCCCCGGCAGCCTATCCGGAGATTAGCCAGCTGCTGAAAATAGAAAGATTTGCAATGAAGCCTGTATTATGCTGTGTTTATCTGCTTACTGCGATGCTGTTAGTAGCTTTGCCTTATTGCACCACTGCCGATACCGCCCCGCCCACTGTTGCGCCTGTCACGTTTTCTGGAACGGTGGTTGACGATGCGGGTAATCCGGTTTCCGATTTAAAGGTCAATTTACAGTTGACACTGAAGGATGGCGGCCCTTGGACGCCTGGTAACTCGACGCCGACCGATAAGAATGGCCTGTTTACAATCGATGGCGTAAAGCCGGGACATTATTGGGTCAACACAGGCTATCTCTGGACAGTTGTATCTCCCACAACTTTTTCTGTACCAATTACTACCCCGTTCAAGCTGGTGCTGAAGAAGAATCCGACGGCTTCGCTGCAGGGGACGGTTGTAGATACCGCCGGTAAGCCGATCTCCGGAGCAACTATCACCTTTTCCCTAGACTCCCTGACCCCGATGGGATTCACCACCGGATCGGCTGCAGATGCTATCAGCGGCGGCGATGGCAAGTATACGTTGGCGGTCGTCCCGGCTAATGCAAGTATGATTGGTCGTTACAAGACAGTAAAGGACAACTTTGTTTACAAAAGCGGGGGCGAGATTAAGGAAGCAAATGGACAGATAATTGTCAGTCCTATAGTCATGGCGCTGCTGGGGGGAACTGTTGAAGGGTTGGTTCACAACTCATTGGGCAAGCCGGTTGCGAATGCCTGGATCTACTGCCCCGATGCTGCCGAGAATACGGCATTGATACAGGCGGATGCCGCTGGAGAGTTTAAACTAACCAATCTGGTGCTCGGAAAGATAACTCTGTATGCGGCCAAGGGCCTTTATTCTACACAATGCACTGCTGACGCCGCGGCATTACCGGCAATAACTGTAGTTCAGCTGCCGGCTGCTCCAACCCTTCGGCTTGGCGCACCGAATTTACCCAAGGCAGCCGCACTGCTGACAAAGAATATGAATGATCTTATGTCCCAGCAGAGCCATCCGCAAATAGAAGCGCCGCTTGATGAATCTGCGCACATTATTGCGGAAGCCAATTCGGACGCTGCGGTGAAGTACTTTCTGTCATTTGCGTCAATCAACACTGACGATCTGGAAACGATTGTCTCTGCTCGGTTAGATGTAGATCCTGTTGGTGTGGCGCAATGGGCGCTCGTGCCACTTCAGAAGATGAGCGGCAATAGCGGAAGGGGACGTGTTGCGGCGGAGATTGGCCTGGCGGTGGCACCTTACGATCTTTCTCTTGCAAAAGAGTATTTTGAGATTGCCTCGCACAATATTAACTTAGGTTCTATTGATGGCTCTTCTCTTGACACTGCAATAGGCTTGACATCACTGGCCTATGCGCTGAATCGACCGGAGGCGGACGATGATTACGCGAAGATGGCTAATGCATTAGATGTAATTACGGTCGACGATAAGAAAAAGCCCGATGCAGAATTCATTACGAAATGGAGATCAAAATGGCTGACAAAGATTATGGCAAAAGGTAATGTCGACAAAGCCATTGATATGCTTTCCAAAATGACTCCAGAGCAGTTCAATGATTCGCTCATTGCCGTAATCGGTGAATTAGTTAAACCCAATCCAATCGGTGCAATAAAGGTCTATCACTACATAGACAATCAAAACGATCCAAAGGCAGCCTGGATGCGCGATCGGGCCCTTTGTGCAGTAATTCCAATCCTCTATAAGAGTGATCCGAAGGGCACGTTGGCTAAGGTTGAAAAGATTTCCAATAGTGCGTTATGTGCGCAGGGATTGACGGATCTTGCTGATTTGATGCCGGCTGCGGCGGCCGCTCCGTTGTATTTGGAAGCTGAAGACAAATCCGATTTCGGTGCCGGAATCAATGGTGGCTACACACCGGAATGTGTTGCCTATCATGCATGGCGTCGCGATAAGACACTGGGGGACAAACTTTACAAGGCCGCGTTTGAGAGCTTTGTCGAAGTGACCACGTCGGCTCCGCGCGGACAGGGAGCATCGAGCAGCCAATTCGCCTTCTACTATTATCATTTTGATCCTGCCTATTGCCGCCTGTTGTTGGAAAAGGCGTTTATATTGGACAATCGCGCCGATATGGCCTATTACAATGGCGATAGCGCGGATGCGGATGCTGCAGCCATGGCCGCCATAGACAGTGACCGCGCTGTGACAATGGCCGCAGCGATTACTACAAATTACCGTCGTTATAATGCCGGACTTAAAGTGGCACAGTATGTCCTGCTTACTCCAGATCAACGTGCCAACCTACCATTCATTGCCTGGGTCAGAACTTCGGACTGGACTCCCGGCAATCTGACGGGCAATTAATTAACTGCCGAGAAAGAATATTTGCCGTGAAACACCTGTTTTTTTGTGTTTGTTTACTTATTGCTGTACTGCTTTTAGATTTGCCTTTTAGGAGCGCTGCCGATACTGCTGTTTGTCATGTTGTCGACCCCGCCGGCAAGCCGATTGCCGGTGCCACTATTTACGCCACTGTCGCCGATGGTCCTGTCCCGGAAATTAAGACTCTCACGGCTAATAAGTCGGGGGACTTTTCAATTGACATTGGCGATGGTCCGCAGGAAGGAAAGTCGTGTCTTATCGATAAGCCCGGGTTTGCGCCGAATGGAGGAATCTTTGTTTCGGGCGACAATGTATTTGAGCTTACTCAGCCTGTCAGTGTCAGCGGCAGAGTAGTGAACCCCTTCGGGCAGGGCGTTGCTGGAGTTACCGTCTCGGCTGATTTCGTCAACACAGATACTACGCGAGGGAATGATAACCCACAGCGCTATTGCCGGCTGCAATCAGGGCCTCTCGCAAGCAAATACACCGTGAAGACCGATCTTAAGGGCGACTACACTTTGACGGGCTTGCCTGCAGGCAGTATCGTTCCAGTAGAGATAAATGATCCTCGCTATGTGACTGCGGCAGTGAGGACGCTTCCGGGGTCGCTGACTGCTCCGCCCCTAACCGCTGTTCCGGGCACAGCAATTAGTGGAAAAGTTGTCCGTGCCGACGGCAAACCTACCGGAATAGTTTTTATTTCGCCTCAGCTCGTGAAACCAAACGGGGGGATCGGTTATATGGCGAGAACGGTGACGAAGCCGGACGGAACATATCATCTTACCGGGCTTCCGCCGGGGAATTATACAGTGGGTGTGGATACCGACCCGTCAGGCCTAACCCCTATTGACTGGATTGCGCCGACACCAGTCTCGGTGACTGCCGGCGTCTCAACGCCCGGTGCCGCGCCTGATCTTGTGTTGACAAGCGGGGGAATATTAACCGGCAGCGTACTGGACGCAGTTACCAAAAATCCTATCGCCAATGTCCTTGTCCGTGCTTCAGAAGGGGGCGGTGCGCCGAATCAACGTATGGTCAACGCTGTTACGGCAAAGGATGGCAGCTTCACGATGCACGTATGGAATGGTGCATCCACATTCGCTCTCCTTGGTGTGCCTAGTAACTACGCACAAAACTCCGCTTCCTGGCAAAAGTTCACCGGTGTCGAAGGACAGACGGTGACGCTTGATCCTGTGTTATTGCAGCCGGCCCCAGTCGTTTCCGGTACCTTGGTTGACGACGCGGGGAATGTTATTCCGGGCTTGACTGTAAAAGCACAATCCGACAGTTTGGTGTGGGATAGCATTGCGCCGGCGGTCACAGGGAAAAACGGCGAGTTTTCTCTGCATCAAATGTCGGCCGGTACTTATTTCCTTGATCCCGGCCCCCACTGGAGCGTTGTTTCACCTAAAAGCTTTGTCGTGCCCCTGGCTTCGCCACTTAAGCTGGTGTTAAAGAAAGTTCCGCTTGAAGATCTGCAAGGCTCTGTGGTTGATACTACCGGCGCTCCTGTTTCCCGAGCCGATGTGGCTTTTGTTGTCGCACACATGAACGCGGATGGGAACCCTGTAGGAAATCAGGTCGATGTGGCGACCGGGGATGACGGCAATTATTCTCTCTTTAATGCACCAATAAATCCGAGCTTGGTTCTGCGTGTAGGCGTTAGCAAAGACGGATTTTCTTACCGCAGTGGCGGCGATGTCAGCATTGCCAATGGCCGGCTTGTCGTAAGCCCAATTGTTATGGTTCAGATTAACGCTAAGGTCGCCGGAGTTGTACGGAACGGCCTCGGCAAGCCTGTCGCCGGCGCATGGGTCTCGTGCCGGAATGGTGGACTGTCAACTTTACTTGTGCAAACAGATGCCGCAGGGCATTTTGAGTGGAACAATCTTGCTGCCGGCGCGGTTGATATTGATGCAGCTAAAGGACTTTTC
>Ga0224527_1001444_pt1 | contig 11853 bp, 9 predicted proteins | sample CBST0metaG_FD_179882 | JGI IMG/M metagenome (GOLD analysis project Ga0224527, IMG submission 179882) | Peat soil microbial communities from Stordalen Mire, Sweden - C.B.S.T0 | ecosystem: Environmental > Terrestrial > Soil > Wetlands > Peat | place: Sweden: Norrbotten County, Stordalen Mire... | reverse complement strand
GCGTTATGGGAGTACCCTCGCAGTTTATTGTCGCGGTAAGCAAAACTATTGGTTTATGCATTTTCGATAACAGCCTTTTTGTTTGATAAATCGTGTTCCAAAAAATCTTCCAGCGCAATTTTCCAATGGCGTAGGGGCAGCTTTCCTTGTCTTTCCAATGTAAGTGACTTCATCACCGAGTACGCGGGCCTTTTTGTCGGAGACGGCCATGCGGCTGCGGAAATAGGATTGACAATCACTCCTTCAATTCCTGCTAAGGCAATAATCGATTGCGCAAACTCATGCCAAGAACATTTTCCGCCATTGGAAACGTGATAGGTTCCGTACTCTAAGCCGTCTGTGATTTCCAGTATCCGTTGAGCAAGGTCGTCAACAAGCGTAGGAGAACCTATTTGATCTGAAACAACATCAAATGACGTCCGTGTAGCCGCCAAACGCAATATCGTCTTAGGAAAACACTTTCCCACGGCACCAAACAGCCAGGACGTTCGCACTATATAGCACTCTGGGCAAAATTCATGTACTAACTCTTCTCCGGCAAGTTTTGATGCACCATATACATTAATGGGATTTGTTTGATCGAGTTCAGAATAAGGCTCTGTTTTCGTTCCGTCAAAAACAAAATCCGTCGAAATATATACGAGTCTAGCGCCCACTGCGGAGCATGCGGTCGCCACATTTTTCGCGCCGTCGGCGTTGACCTGAAACGCGGAAGCTTTATCCAGCTCGCAGCCGTCAACATTTGTCATCGCAGCGCAGTGAACCACCAGATCGGGATTAAAAGCGACTATTGATTCGCTTGTGGCGGCCGCATCGGTTATATCTGCACGGGAACTGTCCGAAGCAAATACTTCATGCCCTTGTGAGTTAAAAAGCCGACAGACTGCGGTCCCGAGCATCCCGCGGCCCCCAGTAACAAGAACGCGCATTAAAAATCCCCCATTAAAAATCGATTCACGTCTCCCGCGAACTAACCAGGCTGTATGGTCCAGAAATCCTTGCCCAGGCAGTCATACGGAAGCCGTCGTTCATCAGGATCGTTTATGTCGAACTGTTGACTGACGAAGTAGAATATTGACGCCGGCACGGTGCCGAGGTTTGCGACGCCATGGCCGACGCCACGGGGAATAACCAGCAGCTGTGCTTTGCCGCCTCCAAGCGGGACACGCATTGATATGCCTTTTGTTTCAGAATCCGCACGGACATCGATCATGCCGACGAGCAGCCGGTCGGTGGGCGGCACGAACCAAACATCTTCCTGGCGAAAGTGAAGATGGAAGGCCTTGATTGCCCCCGGAAGAACCAGGGAATAGGAAACCTGTCGGACACGAAATTCTGGATAAGCATCTAAATGCCCCGTTTCGTCTATCCGGGCCAATTCGGAAAATGATCCTCCATCGTCAGTCATTAGCTTAAGATCGATGATTTTAACTCCATCAATGTACTGTCGTTTACCATATTCCTGAGTCGTGACTTTATCTCTGAAGTCCGTAGATATGTTTGCAATACTGAGTGGATCTTGCATGGTTCTTTTCTCCAAATTAATAAATCGAATCTTCCAATAGCGATATTAGATACTTACCATAGGAGTTCTTGGCATATTTCAACCCTTCTGCCCGTATCGTCTCCGCGCTAATATATCCCAACCGATATGCTATTTCTTCAAGACATGCAACTTTGAGGCCTTGACGATGCTCAATTGCCTGAATAAAATTGGACGCATCCAAAAGAGAATCGTGTGTGCCCGTGTCTAGCCAAGCGATACCTCGCCCGAGCACCACGGTGTTAAGTTCGCCGTGCTCAAGGTAGCATCGATTGACATCCGTGATTTCGAGTTCGCCGCGGGGCGACGGCTTGAGTCCCTCGGCAATCTCGACTACCTGATGATCATAGAAATAGATACCCGTAACCGCATAACGAGACTTGGGATTTGCTGGTTTTTCTTCCAGAGAAATAACGCGGCGTTCGGCATTAAATTCCACTACGCCGTATCTTTCAGGGTCTTGAACCGGATACGCAAAGACTGTTGCGCCGCTTTTTTGCGCCGCAGCATCTTGGAGAGATTTTGAAAAATCTCGTCCGTAAAAGATATTATCACCCAACGCCAGGCAGCATCCTTGTCCTGCGAGAAAGTCGCGTCCAATTAAAAATGCCTGAGCAAGCCCTTCAGGAGCGGGCTGAACAGCGTATTGAATCTGCAGTCCCCATTGGGACCCATTTCCTAGAAGCTGCTCAAATCGCGGCGTATCGTCCGGAGTCGATATTATCAATATTTCCCGGATGCCGGCCAGCATTAAGGCTGACAAGGGATAATAGATCATTGGCTTATCGTAAACCGGGAGAAGCTGTTTAGAAATACATTGAGTTGCCGGATATAGCCGCGTACCGGATCCTCCTGCCAGAATAATTCCCTTCATTTTCCGGTTCCCCTGGCACCTACAAGGGTGCGACCGTCATAATTTCGACCAATCCACTCTTGGTATGCCCCACTAGTTACATTTTCGATCCATTCCGGGTTATCTAAGTACCACTGAACGGTCTTTCTCAGGCCGGACTCAAAGCTTTCTTCCGCCCGCCAGTTGAGTTCCGATTCTAATTTATTCGCATCAATAGCGTATCGGCGATCATGTCCTGGGCGATCTTGAACATAGGTGATTAACTGCGCATGCGGTGCAAAAGCGGATTGCGGCACCAGCTCATCCAGCAGCGTACAGATGGTTTTTACTACTTCAATATTACTTCGCTGGTTCCCGCCGCCTATATTATACGTTTCTCCAAGCCGGCCTTTTTCTAAAACGCGAAGGATAGCCTTGCAATGATCGTCCACAAACAGCCAGTCGCGTATTTGCTGACCATCTCCATAGATCGGAAGCGGCTTTCCTTTCAACGCATTGTTGATTATCAGTGGAATCAACTTCTCGGGAAATTGAAATCGGCCATAATTGTTAGAGCAGTTTGTGGTAATCGTCGGCAGCCCGTACGTGTGAAACCAGGCACGGACAAGGTGATCCGAGGCCGCCTTGGACGCCGCATAGGGGCTGTTAGGCGAGTAGGCGTTACTTTCTCGAAACGGGGGATCCTCTGCCTGCAAAGTTCCGTAAACTTCGTCGGTAGAAACGTGAATAAATCTAAAATCCCCTTGTTCCTCTTCTGTGAGGCTCGAATAAAAGGCGCGCGCCGCCTGCAGCATGGTAAAAGTTCCATCGATATTTGTCTTCAGGAAAGCCCCTGGGCCGTCAATCGAGCGGTCAACATGGCTTTCTGCTGCAAAATGCACGATAGTTGTTGGCTTATGCTGCTTCAGTACGTTTTGAACAAACTCATAATCACAAATATCTCCGTGAACGAAAGTGTAAGATGGACTATTTTGAATTTCCATCAGGTTAGCGGGATTGCCTGCGTACGTCAGTTTGTCGAGATTCACAACACTTGTGCTGTCAACCCCAATAATTTGGTGGATGAAGTTAGAACCGATGAATCCACAACCACCCGTGACCAGGACTACTGAGTCATTTTTTAAAATCATAAAATCATCCCTATTTCTTTTACTAAGTTATTAATTAGTCGCTCTTTCAGCAATTCCAATAAGTGTTGATTGCTTTCAGTGCGGCGATTTTCGATCTACAAATGAATGCGTTATGTTCAGGCCGCCGTGCTGACTTCCATGGTCTTCAAAGATTCTGAGGCGGCGGTGTTAGCTATTCTCTTTATTTCAGATTTCATCAACCTAGGAAGTACCCAGGCGGGCAGCACCAAGCTTGCTAGAAGGTATGACAACGCCATCCCAGCGCCTCCGAGCTTTGGAACAAGTATAATGCCAAAGACGATCAAAAGTGTTCTTTCACATAGTATGACAACTGCGACCCTCCAGATACCCGGCATTCCCATCATAGTTGTATACACGAGATGCGTCCACACATTGGCGACCAGGTATAGACTAAGTATCCAGAATAAAAGCATGTCGTGAATAGCGCCGAGATGCAGGATATGCTGGCATATCCATGGGCCGGCAGTAGACATTACCAGGGCCACCGCGACAGAGTAGGCTGTTAAAAGAAGGCGGATTCTTGAGAATGATCGCTTCATCCAGGCTACATCATGGTGGGCAACAGCATCAGCGAATGCCGGCCAAAGTGGCTGAGTGAGGATAGTAACTACTGATCCCGCTAGGCCGACATATCTAAAAACCATGGAGAACGTATCCGTTGTCCGTGTTGAACTGAGGTGCGCCAGAACATAAGTACCGGCCTGTGCTTCAATTACCCCGCTTACCTGGATCGCCCAGAACGCGGCCCCAATACCCATTAAGGTTCCATAATAGTTTTTGCATGAGCGAAAAAGCCCGCGAATTAAATACGGCCTGCGCTGAAGCAGCACAACCATATTAACTATTCGCGAAAGCATCGGAGCACCATACGATACGCACACCACATTGATAATGGAGGGTGCATATTTGCAAACGAGGAATAATGCAGCGATAGACAGTACGTTCGCTACCATCTGGCCCAGGTTGCTGAACACCTGCTCTTGATAACCGGCCAAAGCGGAGTCCACTACGCCTGCAACAATTTGCGCCATCAATACGAAGACGCATATGTCGGATACTGAGATTACTTCGGAGCGATCATGCGCAAAGCTCGCGCCGAACAACTGGCCCGGCGGGACGACATGGATTACGGTCATTATGACAGCCGCCCCAAGTGTGCAGGCAATTAAGGCTATGCGGAAAGCTGTCTGCAGCAACGCCGCTTCGTCTTCGCGATTTTGTGCTGCATTAGCTCTTGCTATCCCCTGGGTCAGTCCTGGCCCTGCTCCCATTTGTACAAGAGCAATGGTTGCCAGCAAGGCAGTGAGCAATATATAAAGCTCATATTGTTTCGGCCCCAATGAATGGAAAACCAGCGGTATTGAGATCGCCTGTAGCGCGAGTCCCGTCACCTTACTCAATCCAGAACTAGTTATCGCTAATTTTAGCAGCGTTCCCCTGCGGGCGCGGTGATCATCTGCCCTAAAACCCGAAAGAAAATTTAGTCGCAATTAGTACCTCTTACACATTGTGGCGGCTTATTAAAATCTAAAGGCAAATTGATCATATAGTCATCATTCTAATTTTGTCGATCATTTACCAACGTTCGCAAGAAATATGCCAAGCTCAGGTTTCGTCGAACGGGGACCATCAATGTCTTACCCAACGGGCCGATGAGCAAAGCATCGGGACACGGGCAGTCACATAGTTGCATATGTGCATTCTGGGAGGAACAAGTGAGGTACTCGGCAAATTCGTCATAAGAGGACGGACAGTCTCAATACGACCTTTTGGGAGTGTTCTTCGATTGATGGTGAATATTCGCTGATTTGGCATGATTCATGCTCAAAGCACGAACATGGCTACGCAAATCGTTAATCCAACTGTGGACACACCACAGCCACGGCTCAGGCTTCCTTACCTTGACGGTATTCGCGGCCTCGCGGCATTGTTAGTGGTTGTTAACCACCTATGGTCATTGTCAGGGTCGCCAACGCCCTTCTGGTCGCTTGTTTGGATCGGTCACGCTTGCGTCGTGGTATTTATTACGCTTTCCGGCTACGTTTTGATGTTGCCCGTTTCCTACGGTGGAAATCATCGGATGACCGATATCTGGGGTTTTATAAAGCGGCGGGCGAAGCGAATTCTTCCTCCCTATTACGCTGCATTACTTCTGTCAGGTTTAACAATTTGGTGTCTGCCATCCGTGAACCGGCCAATCGCTTCGAACGGATTTCATTTTATTAGGATGGGCGCGCCGGGTGGCATGTTATACTGGAAGGACGTAGCCCTTCACATTCTGCTGATCCACAATATCTCACCGTCGTTTATTCGTTCGTTCGACCCGCCACTTTGGAGTATTGCAACGGAGTGGCAGATTTATTTTGTTTTTGCGTTGTTTCTCCTGCCGGTTTTACGTCGATTTGGCAGTATAGCTTTGCTTATTACCGGGTTTGCTTTCGTTGCTTTTGCTCAAATATACCGGTTTGCCCCAGCCGACCCGTGGTTAGTCGGATCATTCGCAATAGGCATGGTGGCAGCTGATCTATCACTTAGGAAAAATATTCGCAAGAAATATTATCTGATCGGTATAGTGATGTCGCTCATTCTCGCAAGGATATTCAGACATCTGCACTTTGGTTCGACTTGGGAAGGTCAATACCCCCTAGTGGACGAATTCTTTGCTCTGGCGACCGGGCTTACGCTGGTTTATATGCGCTTCGCGCCAACGTCTCTTGCTAATCGTTTTTTTGGATCAAAGCCCCTCAAGGTTCTTGGCGAGTTTTCATATAGCCTTTATGTTATACATTGGCCAATCTTGGTGCTTATCACATACCCGGTGCCGGGCGGCGGGCGTGCGTATTTTCTTAAATACTGTTTACTCTTGCCGGTTGTTCTCGCCATAGCGTATGGCTTTCATCTGGTTTTTGAACGACCATTTATGCGGTGGAAGAACCCAGCGTAGCTAATAATTAGCGATTGTTTAGGGCCTGGGGAAGGGGAGGCGAACTGTTGCCTCAGAGCCAGTCGCATTTAAAATATGCCGTCGTAAACCGTTCAGAAAAACCTCATTTCACGCACCTCTCCCTGTCGGAACCGGAGTGCCCGCACACGCTGTCGTTATCGGCACAGTCAAGGTTGGCCACGGAAGTGCGGAGAGGGATTTAAGGGTGAGTCTGACGCTGACAGTCTTGCCTATAGACTGAGAGAACATGAGTAGATTTAGATGCGGTAGCCCTGAACCCTTGCCTCGGAGCCTGCGAGAGGCGAGGACGCAGTGGATTGCCAACCTTCACGATTGTTTCCGGTTTGCCAGATAAATTGGTCGACCGGGGCCCCCAGCTACGGAATGTCTACTTTCTTCAATAACTTCACAAGAAACTTCCGGGTCGACGTTGTTCAAAGCCGACTACGCAGGGTTTTTCCAGCGCATAAACGGGCGCTCAAAGACATAATGAAAACCATATGCCAACAGTAACACCGGCACGACGGCAGCGCACATCCATGCAAAATACCAGTGATTATGCGGCACTATCATTGCAAACGCCACCAGCAGGGGAAAGTGAATTAGGTATAAGCTATAGCTAAACTCTCCAAGTATCTCGAATGGCTTCAGGGTAAAAAACTTCGCAGCAAACGAACTCCTGGCCTGGCTGAGATAAATAAGAAGGCACCCTTGGAGCACCGACCGTGGGATATCCCCAAAAGCAATATTGATCGCCCATTGGTGACGCAGTATAACGGCCCCAAGGATGGTTGCAGCAACAGCTGCTAGGGTTACCCAGAGCAAATGCTTGCGCCAAAAAGTGTTCTTAACCGATGCATCAGCTGCCAGTATTCCAATTGCAAAAGCCCCCACAAGTTCAGGCTGGGCTGCAAGAAGATGACCGAAAATCGGAAAGAGTCCAAAGGCGAAGCCGACCGCTGCCGCCGCAACTCCGCCAAATCTCGCTCTTATAGGGAGTAGTATCAGAGGGAACAAAAAATAAATTTGCCACTCGGTGGCGACGCTCCACAATGGTCCGTCTATCTGCGATGAATAATGCCAAAAAAGATTGTGCACTAAAAACAAATGGGTCAGCAGCGACGGAATAAAATCGTGTTTGGCCGGCCAAATTGTATAAGTATGCCAAGAATTAAGCATTGCATTGGCACCGGGGAATGCGAGCCCAATGACGATAGATACTGCAATCGCCGCATAATAGGGGGGCAGTATTCGACGCGCCCGGCGCTTAAAGAAATCAAGGTTGTTTGATAGCGACGATAGGTTCTTCTGGCTGACCGGCAGCATCAATGAATAGCCAGATAGGACAATAAACATAAGGACAGCGAGATGGGCCTGTATAGGGCTCTTCATTGCACTGCCTGACCAGACGGTCACGTGACTAAGTACAACCCAAAACGAAGCAATCCCACGAATGCCATCGAGATAAGGAAGCCTAATCCGTGAGGTTCCTGTGTGAATGGGAGCCCCAGTAATTGTTGTAGTCATGCAAGCCAGTAACAGCAAATTACGTGCCATTAACGTAATGTATATTACAATAAATTGATTGTCGTGTGATTAAGCTAATATGGCGTTGTGTTTGTTTTCCTGATTTTTTGAAGCGTTGGAAAATTTATAGACTTTTTACGAAGTTTCTCAATTGCGCAAGAAAAAAGGCCCTTTTACAGAGAAGAGCCTTAAAACCCACCATGGGGTTGTAATACAACGCTAATCAATCGCGTAAACGATTGTTCAAATACCAATCAAAGCAATGTACCCGGGAAGGGGGAAATAATTTACACTGTGGGAGAGGACATTACAGCATCTATCAAATCGGAAGAAAATTTTTCGACAGAATGGGTGGCCGCCAGTTCTGCTGCTTTTACTACCAGGCTATCATAGTATTTTTTGTCACATGCCAGCCGCGTGACTGCTTGGGTGATGTCTTCGGGATCGGTCTGATCTACTACGACGCCGGCTCCGTAGGTTTTTGTCATCCAGCCAACTAAGCCGCTTTTACACGCGATAATAGGAAGCCCGACTTTGGCAGCTTGGATCATCACATCGCTCATTCCGTAGAATTCGTTGTAGCCGATCCACACAATGTCCGATGCTTTGAATATTTCATATTCATCGTCTCCCATCAGGAATTTGTTGATTTGTATGACACGGCCGCTTTGGTTTATTGCCTCGGATAAGGTTCCCAATGCGTCCTGTGCATCCTTCCACTGCGGACCTGCAATAAGAACTCTAATGTTTTTTGGAAACGTGGAGGAATTGATTGCCTGAACCAGTGTAGCTAATCCCTTTCGTAAGTCAATGATTCCAAAGACCAGCAAGACCATGCTGTCATCGTCGGGTATCCCGAGTTTTAATCTTGCTTCTTTTTTTGAAATGGTGCCGTGCATTTCGACTGGGTCTACTAAGTAGTGCAGTTTTCCTGCTGTCTTTGGCAGATATTTTTGTGTGTACGCTGCTTGCAGCTCGTCGATTGTAAACACTGCGACTAGATTACGTGCGTTCAAAAGACGAGCATAGAGCCACTTCATGACGCTATCGGAGCGACGAGGTGGGCGGAGCGCTCCCATTTCCCCTAAATGGAACTTGAGCTGCATCGTTAACGCACCCCACGGTAATCGGCCGAAGGGCGAGCCGATCAAGCCTATTGCCTTGTCGCTGCGATCAATAAAGGGAACAAGCACAAAGTCGGGGCGTTTGTCGGCCGGCATTTTCTTGATCAAGTGAGCGCAATGGGCCTGGCACAGCCAGTTCCCTATTTGTCGAGTTACTAAATTACCGCTGCGTGACCAATTTTCAATAAGGGAAGGTTGGAGCACAACCGTCTTTAGGGAGTCGCCAAACTCTTCGGCTACTCCCTCATAGGCCCGATATGTCAGCGCAGCCGGTTTGGTGAATACAACGACATTAAGCCCTCTCTTGATTGCTTCTCGCGCTATTCGGCGAACGTACAGCAAATGATGACCGCCGTGATCCAGCTCTATAATTGCGAGGGACTTCATACTATGACTTGTTCCGTACTTCCCATGAGTGCACAATCTCGCCAAATATGTCATCGAGGGATTTTGTGAGGTCCCAATTGGGGTAATGTGCCCTCATTTTGGAGAGGTCGGAAATGTAGCAAATATGGTCGCCCTGTCGGTTCTGATCGACATATTCGTACACTTGCGGCTTGCCGGTAATCGCTTCTGCCCGGGTAAAGGCTTCCAAAACAGAGCAGCTATTATCTCGTCCACCACCGATGTTATATACTTCACCGCTGCGCGGAGCCTCAATAAAAGCATGGATGAAACGCGCAACATCTAAAGAGTGAATATTGTCTCGTACCTGCTTACCCTTATAGCCGTAGAGGAAATATTTCTTTCCTTCCAGGTTACATTTGATTAGGTAACTGAGAAACCCATGAAGCTCAACGCCGGAGTGGTTAGGGCCGGTTAAGCACCCGCCGCGAAGGCAGCATGTCTTCATGTCAAAGTAACGGCCATATTCCTGCACCATTATATCACCGGCAACTTTGGATGCGCCGAACAAGGAGTGCTTCGATTGGTCGATGCGGAATGTCTCCTTGATGCCGTCGTAGTCTTCTTTATTGGCATAGTCCCAGCGTGTCGGAAGCTCAACGAGAGGAATTTCATTGGGGGCATCGCCGTACACTTTGTTTGTTGATAAATGGGCGAACGGAGCCTCAGGAGCATACCGCCGAGTCGCTTCAAGAAGATTGAGTGTGCCCACCGCATTGGTATCGAAATCTTCGAAGGGCATCTTGGCAGCAAGGTCGTGTGACGGCTGGGCCGCAGTGTGAACGATCGCGTCCGGCTTCACTTCCTGGATAAGATTTAGTACGCCTGATCGATCGCGGATGTCCAGTTCGTAATGCACAAATCCAGGAAGATCGGCAATCAGGCGCTGTTGATTCCAACGGGTATCGCCCTGGGGACCGAAGAAAACGGATCGGCCATTGTTGTCGACTCCGTTTACCTGCCAGCCTTCGGCGGAAAAATATGTGCAGACTTCCGATCCAATCAATCCTGATGAGCCGGTAACAAGTAACTTTTTCATATTGTAAATCTCCGTTTCTAACTTATTTTTAGTGCGGTAGCCCCACACGTATGGGTGCCTCTGGTCAAAACAAATACCGCTTATCGAGGCTTGCTAACCCGGGAGGAAGTAGCGCCTTAATGTTTAAAAGGCCGACTAAGAGCAGTCTTTGCACATCCAAACAAGTTACTATATTTCCGCACCAACGAACTTACTGCTGAGTGAGTGCCTGTCTAAAGATAGCATTTCCAACTCTACCGTTAACCTTCGTCGCGCTCGAACTATTCAAAATGACGTCTGTCAATGATAGTTATGTCGATTTTTCTCTGATTTGTAACCTGACTCGAAAAATTAAATGGCAAGAACTGTGCCAACATAGTTTCCGGAGATACAAAGAGCCTGTCTGATTACTTAATACGTAATGTCCTCAAGAGCAGGCACGCCATTGGCGGTTAATTGCTGATTGTAGATTCGGCGGCTATAAAAATATTCTTCGATCTTTACTGCGTTACTTTGGCACGGATTTTGCCGTTAAGCTGGATAGAAAGCTGATCACAAAATGTATGAGCACCGTGCAATAACGGGCTGAATCGCAAAGCAGTGTTATAACTTGTGGTGTCGCTGCTCAAAAATAAGCCGACCCTTATCTTACACCAGTACGCTGGTCGCTGAAGGACATAATTGATGGTTATCGTCAGAATCAAGGATGGTCTTGGCAATCAGATGTTTCAATATGCTGCCGCTCGCGCAGCTTCGCTGAGGCTATCGACATCTCTTGAACTAGATTTGCGGTTTTTTAGTAAACTGGACAATATACATTATCGTCCATTCAAGCTTCATCACTTTAGGACGCAGATCAAACAAGCCAAGTTCGTCACAATGCTGCCATTTACTCGTAAAGTGCAAACGGTGCGGCGTCTTGTAACTGGATCGTATTCGCCGGGCCTTTTTCAGGAGGCATCAATGCGCTTCGCCCCAGAGGTTCATGAACTATGCGGAAACGTCTACTTGGGGGGGCTGTTTCAATGTGAAAAATATTTCGCAGACTATGCTGATGTAATTCGTCAGGACTTCCAGTTAAAGGAAGAGCTTCCGGAAAATTTGTTGGAGCTTAAGCGTCAGATGTCCGACAAGCACTCCGTATCACTTCATATTCGCCGAGGCGATTATACGACACACCCAACTAATGTATATGTGCTTCCATTAGATTACTATGAGCGGGCCCTTGAAATAATGGGGAGGCTCTGTCCTGATCCCGTTTACTATTTGTTTTCTGATGATCCCGAAT
>Ga0224527_1001442_pt1 | contig 11866 bp, 7 predicted proteins | sample CBST0metaG_FD_179882 | JGI IMG/M metagenome (GOLD analysis project Ga0224527, IMG submission 179882) | Peat soil microbial communities from Stordalen Mire, Sweden - C.B.S.T0 | ecosystem: Environmental > Terrestrial > Soil > Wetlands > Peat | place: Sweden: Norrbotten County, Stordalen Mire... | reverse complement strand
AGCGCCTGTAATGGGCGGGGAGCGAAGAGGATGACATAGTTCGACGGAGGACGGGCCAACTGGGTAGCCAGGATGAGCCTATTCTTCCAGAGAAGGTTTGTGCTCGTGAGAGACAAACGCAGGGCTACGAAGAGCCGTGTGAATCGAGAGATTCAAGCACGGTTCCGTGAGAGCCTCGGGGTGAAATTCCCCGGGGCGACTCGACAAACAGTTGTCAGTTGTCAGTTGTCAGCTATCAGTTGTCAGTAAAAGCTCGCGGGGGGAGAGTTGAGGCTTCCCACCCTTTCGCCAGAAAAAAGGCGAAAGGATGGGGCACGGTGGATTGGTGGGAGATCAGAAGTGGACAGCTTGGTTCGTGCTATCCCAGGTATGAAAATCCAGACCCGGGGTATCCCCACACTTCTGTTATGCAAAAATGGCCGCCTCCAGATGGAAGCGGCCTTTTGTTTGGTGCGTGTTTTTTATCCCAGCAACCCGGCTGCGATTTCCGGTGCGGCCCTCAGTGCTTCGTCAATCCGGCTCTGGTCTTTGCCGCCGGCTTCGGCGATTTCCGGCTTGCCACCGCCGGAGCCGCCCACCAGTTTCGCCACAGCGCCCACCAGTTTGCCTGCCTGAATGCGCTTGGTCAGTCCCGGCGTGACGCCGGCGATGATGGCGACCTTGCCCTCCGGCTGCGCGGAACCGAGCACCACGACGCCCTCGCCGATCTTCTGCTTCAGGTTGTCCACCAGAGTGCGCAACTGGCCGCGCTCCAGGTTGTCGGCGCGATGCACCAGCACCTTGACGCCCTTCACCTCGACCGCGTTTGCCACAGCCTCGTCCAGCCCGCCCGCGGCGGACTTCATGCGCACCTCGTCCAGTTCGCGGCGCAGTTGTTTTAGCTCTTCTTCCTGAGAGGCCATCTTGGCCTGGAAAGATTCCAGCAGGTTTTCGGTTGAGGGAACCAACTGGCCAGCATACTTCGCAAGAGCAAAGTCTTCGCGGAAGGTTGCGAGCGACCCCAGGCCGGTAATGGCTTCCAGACGGCGCACGCCGGAGGAAACCGAGCTTTCGCCGAGAATCTTGATGAGGCCGATGTCGCCCGTGGCCGTGGTGTGCGTACCGCCACAGAGCTCGGTAGAGAAACCGTCCGAGAGCTTCACCACCCTAACCTTGTCGCCGTACTTTTCGCCGAACAGAGCCATGGCGTGGTACTCATTCACCGCCACGTCGATGGGCACGTCTTCCAGCGTATCGACCTTGGCGTTGGCCAGCACCTCGTGGTTGACGATGCTCTCAACCTCCTGCAACTCCTCGTCCGCCACCTGGGCAAAGTGCGAAAAGTCGAAGCGCAGCCGCGTGGGATCGACCGCCGATCCAGCCTGTTTCACGTGCAGGCCCAGGACCTGTCGCAGGGCCGCGTGCAGCAGGTGTGTTCCTGTGTGGTTGCGGCGAATGGCGTTGCGCCGCTCTTCGTCCACCACGGTGCGCAGATGATCGCCGACCGCAAGGTCTTCCTTCAACAGAGCCTTGTGAGCGCGCACGCCCTGCACGGGCAGCACGCAGCCGGTAATCTCGGCTATTGTGGAATTTCCGTCCAAAGTCAGGAAAAATCCTGTGTCGCCGACCTGACCGCCGGAGTCGCCGTAGAAGCTGGTCTGGTCGAGAACAATCTCAACATGCTCTCCAGCCTTGGCGGCGGGAACGCCCACGCCTTTTTTCACAATGGCCAGAACTTCCGCGCCTGATACAGTGAGCTGCTTGTAACCCAGGAAGCTGGTCTTCGGCAGGTCGCGGAAAGCCGGGCTGGCCGTCTTCTGGTTGCCGCCCTTCCAGCTTGCGCGTGCGCGTGCCTGCTCTTCGGCGCGGGCAGCTTCAAAACCCTCCGCGTCAAATTTCACACCGGCATCGTGCGCCGCATCCACCATGAAATCCAGCGGCAGGCCGAATGTCTCGTAGAGATGAAAAGCCTTTTCGCCCGTGAACTCGCCCTTGAGTTCCTCGTCCAGGTGAACAAGCCCGATCTTCAGTACGCGATCAAACTGCTCTTCCTCCGCTTTGACAACTTTCGCCACGCGCTCAGCCGAGTCTTTCAACTCCGGATAAGCGCCCTGCATGAGGTCGCGCACGGCGTAAACCATCTCGAACAGGAACGGCTTATCCTGTCCCAGCAGCCGTCCATGCCGGATGCCGCGGCGCATGATCTTGCGCAGCACGTAGCCGCGTCCCTCGTTCGAAGGCAGCACGCCGTCGCCGATAAGGAAGGTCGCCGCGCGCGCGTGGTCGGCAATGATTCTGAGGCTCGCAATGCTAACGTCATTCTTCGCGCCGGTCAGTTCGGCGGCGCGGGCAATCAGCGGCGTGAACAGATCCGTCTCGTAGTTAGAAATCTTGCCTTGCAGAACCGCTGCGATGCGCTCCAACCCCATGCCGGTATCGATGCAGGGAGTGGGCAACGGCGAGAGCTTGTAAGTGGTCTTCTTCGTGACCGGGTCCACGACGGCCGAGCGGTCAAACTGGTCGAAAACCAGATTCCAAATCTCCACGTAGCGCGAGTCGTCCTCGCCGAAGGGCTTGTCGACTCCGGGCTCTTCCGCCGCTTCCATACCGAGATCGTAAAAAATCTCCGAGCAGGGGCCGCAGGGGCCGGTTTCGCCCATCTGCCAGAAGTTGTCTTTCAGCCCGTACTCCCGGATGCGCGTGGAGGGGACGCCAATCTCGTTCCAGAACTTTTCCGCCTCGTCGTCGCGGGGCACTCCGTCCTCGCCCGAGAAAATGGTGACGTAGAGACGGTCCTTGGGAATGCCAAACCACTCCGGGCTGGTAATCAGCTCCCAGGCGTAGGCGATGGCTTCCTTTTTGAAATAATCGCCGAACGAGAAGTTGCCCAGCATCTCAAAAAACGTGTGGTGGCGGCGCGTAAACCCGACGTTTTCAAGGTCGTTGTGCTTGCCGCCCGCGCGGACACACTTCTGAGAGGTGGTGGCGCTGGTGTAGTCCCTTCGCTCCGCCCCCAGGTACAGGTCCTTGAACTGGTTCATCCCGGCGTTGGTAAACAGCAGGGTCGGGTCGTTGGCGGGCACCAGTGAGGAAGAGTGCACGATACGGTGCCCTCTCGTCTCAAAAAAGCGCAGAAAAGTTTCGCGTATTTCGTTTCCAGAGCGATATTGCATGGCACATCCAGTGTAACTGGAGGCGGGGCGAGGATGCAGCAGACATTGTCACTCTTCGTGCGTCTCGTCGAGATTGTCAAGAGCGGCGAGCGTCTCGTCCGGCACGTCCCACTGGCGCAGGATCTTGTAAATCACCCCAACCGAGAATCCCGCCGTCACCAGCCGCCGCATCACCCGCGCGGTTTCCTTCTCGTTTTCCGGCTTGTGGATGTGCTTGCGCTCCAAGTGCTGACGGGCAAGCGCTTCCTCGTTGGTCTCCCCGTAGCGGGCTTCGAGGGTCTTGGCGATCAGCTCGGTGCCCACGCCCTTCTGCTGCAAATCCTGCCGGACACGGCGGACGCCGAGCTTGTCGTTTTCCTGGCGCAGGCGGGCGTAGGTTTCCGCAAAGGCCGCGTCATTCAGATAGCCGTAATCCTTCAGGCGCGCGACGACGGCCGTGATGATCTCTTCGCCGCGTTCTCCCGGCTCCACATGCCGCGCCATCAGGCGGCGCACCCCGGCCTCCGTGCGCATGGTTCGGCCCAGTTCCCTCACGGCGTACTCAAAGAGCCCCGACTCATTCAGGTAGGTGCGCGGCTTGGCGGATTTGCGTTGAAAAGGCATAAAAACAGTTCTCAGTTTTCAGCTATCAGTTTCCCTAGTTCCGTGGCAAACATGGCTCTATTCGTCGCGGCGGACTGGGGCTTCTGTTCCCTGTTCCCTAGTCCCTAGTCCCTGCTTTACCCGTCCACTCATCCACCCAGTCGTTCACCGTCTTGTACCAGAGCTGCGCGTTCTGCGGCTTCAGAACCCAGTGGCCTTCGTCCGGGAAGTAGAGCATTTTGCTCGGCACCTTCAGCCGTTGCAGGGTGTCGAAGAGTTGGAAGCCCTCGCTCACGTCGAGCCGGTAATCGAGCTGGCCGTGAACGACGAGGGTGGGCGTCTTGAAATTCTTCGCCGACATCATTGGCGACCACTTGCGGAAGGGATTCTCCGAATCTTTTTTGCCGTAGTAGTCCCATGGCTTGCCGGCAAACTCCCACTCGTTGAACCACATCTCCTCGGTCGATCCGTAGGCCGACTCGGGGTTGTACATGCCGTCGTGGCTGACGATGCACTTGAAGCGGTTGGTGTGGCCCAGCACCCAGTTGGCCATGTAGCCGCCATAACTCGCGCCGAGCGCGCACTCGCGGTTCTTGTCGATGAAGCTATAGTGCTGCTCGGCGTAGTCGAGGCCCTGCATCAGGTCGGTAAAGGGCTTGCCGCCCCAGTCGCCGTTCACGCCGTCCACAACCGCCTGCCCGTAGCCGGTCGACCCGCGCGGATTAATCATCACCACCACGTAGCCGGTCGCGGCGAACAGCTCGGGATTCCAGCGGTAGCTCCACGCGTCGCCCCACGCGCCTTGCGGACCGCCGTGAATCAGGAATTTCACCGGATATTTTTTCGCCGGGTCGAACACCGGGGGCTTGACGATAAATCCTTGCAGCTTTGTCTTGTCCGCTGCGGTGAACCAGAAGGAATCAAAATCGCCAGCTTCAAGCTGACTAAGCAGTTTCCCATTCAATGTCGTTTCCACGCGCAGCGAGATTGGCTTAATGCGCGTATAGCGATCCTGCGCGTTGAAGACGTACATTCGTGGATCTGTCTGACTCAACGGCTCAGTGAAACCGATTGCAACCATTTCGCCCGGGGAAAGAATCGTTGCTCGATTGGCAAGAACAGTCCTACCATCTGGCAACGGATGCAGATCGCTGATCGTTCCGGGGTAGGCAAACTGCGAAAAAATTCCCGACAAATCTGTGCGGTAAAGAAGCACTTCTCCAGCCGTGCCGGAAGTGAAGAAGATACGCTCCGAATCTGGACTCCAAGCAAACTCTTCTACCCATTCCTTCAAAAGGGGAAGCAAATCCTTCGTCGTTTTCGCCGCCCGGTCGTAGAGAAAAAGCCGGAACTTGTCGGCCTCGTAGCCTGCCCGCTCCTCAGAGCGCCACGCCAGCCACTTGCCGTCCGGTGAGTAGGCGGGATTGAAGTTGCCGCCCTTTGATGTGGAAACCTTCACCGGCTTGGCCGCCGGGTTGGTCAGGTCCAGCGTGAAAATACTGGCGCTGGTGCTGATGGCGGGCTCCGCGTCCAGGTTTTCGGTGAAGGCCAGTTCCTTCGAGTCCGGCGCAAAGGCAAATCCACCGCCGCCCTCCAGCGAAAACGGCGGAACGTCGTGCGGATCGTTAGGCGTCAGATCGCGGATTCCACCATTCTCAACCGAAAGATAAAAGAGGTGGGACCTTTTCGCGCCGGTGAAGTGGTTCCAGTGCCTGTAGAGCAGGTGTGTGAAAATCTGCGCCTTCACCTTGCTGGCGGCCTGCGCCGCGTCGCGGTCGGCATTGCACTTGTCCCCCGTGGCCGCATCGGCTGCGGTGATGGCTGGACAGTCGGGATAGACCGAAGAGGTGAAAACCACGGACTTGCCATCCGGCGACCAGAGGGCGTTGTCGGCCTCCGTGGAGATGGCGGTCAGCTTTCTCGGGCTGCTGGTTGCCCCGGTCGCGGGGTCAAAGTTAGCCAGCCACACCTGCTGCCCGCCCTTGCTGCCGCTCAGGAAGAGAAATCGCTTGCCGTCGGGGGCGAACTGCACTCCCGAGTCGCCGGGCTGCGTCGCCGTCAGCGGCATAGCCTCCCCGCCCGCGATGGGCTGCACAAACAGCTTCGCTGTCTTTGTGTTTTGGCCGAGATTTACGGTGGTAACGGAGTAGGCCAGCCACTTGCCGTCGGGTGAAACGGCGGTTTCGCCCAGCCGCTTCATCTTCATCATGTCCTCGAAGGTCATGGGGCGCTTGGGTTGCGCGGGCTGAGCCGGACAAAGTGGCGTAACGGCGGAAGCGAACAAGAGAGCAAGAGTGGCCGTGGATTTGCGCATGGATTCCTGTCATCGCGGGGCTGGAGAATGTGTCCGCTGAAGAGAAAGTTTACACCGATAACGCAACGGCCAGCAGTTAGAGCGGTTCTCCAATAGATTTGCTCTGCCGTTCATCGTGCAAGGTGGCTTTTCCTTGAGGAAAAAGCCACTCAAGAGGAGTGCTTTCGGTGTATAGCAATTGGAGAACCGCTGTAACTGTTGGCCGTTGGCGGTAACCCATCTCTCGTTTTTCAATCCTGCAGAATCCGGCAGCGCCTCAGCCGGCCCTTCGCACCTCGGCCGCAATCTTCCGCAACTCCGGCAACACGCGCCCCAGCGCCACAGGTTCCGCATCGCGCTTGCCCAGCGCAAAGTAGACATCGCGATAGTGCCGGTAAAGCTGCTCGTAGACCGCTGCCGACTTGGCGTCTGGCTCCACCGTGCGCAGCGGCAGGCACACCGCGGCCTGCGCCTCTTCGATGCTTTTGTAAGCTCCGGCTGCCAGCAGCGCAAAGATGCCCGAACCCAGGCTGGTGGGAATGCCCGCGGGGACCAGCACCGGCTTGTTCAGCACGTTGGCGTAGATGCGGTTCAGTACTTCGTTTTTCTGCGGAATGCCGCCGGCGTTGATCACGCGGTCAATGCGCACGCCGTGCTCGGCCATCCGCTCCAGAATGATGCGGGTGTGGAAGGCCGTGCCCTCGATGGCCGCGAACAGCTCATCCTGCGCCGTATGCACCAGATTCCAGCCCAGCGTGACGCCGCCCAGTTCCGGGTTCACCAGCACCGTGCGGTCGCCGTTGTCCCAGCTCAGGCGCAGCAGGCCGGTCTGTCCCGCCTTGTAGGCGTCCAGCCCCACAGAAAGCTCGGCCACCGTAGTCTGCGCGCGCTTGGCGATGGCGTCAAAGATGTCTCCGACAGCCGACAAACCAGCTTCAATTCCGGTATACGCGGGATGTACGCTGCCCGGCACCACGCCGCAGACGCCCGGAACCAGTTGCGCCTTGCGCGCCATGGCGATGATGCAGGTCGAAGTACCGACGACGTTGACGGCGTCGCCTTCGCGGATGTTGGAGCCGATGGCGTCCCAGTGCGCGTCGAACGCGCCCACGGGAATGGGAATTCCCGCGCGCAGTCCCAGCTTTGCCGCCCACTTCGCCGAAAGATGCCCGGCCAGGTGGTCGCTGGTCAGGAACTCGCCGCCCAGCTTGGCGCGCACCCCGGCAAACAGCGGGTCCACGGCCACCAGAAACTCTTCCGGCGGCAGCCCGCCCCACTTGGGATTCCACATCCACTTGTGGCCCATGGCGCAGACGCTGCGTTTCAGCTCGCTCACCTTTGTGATGCCACAGAGCGTAGCTGCCACCATGTCGCAATTTTCCAGAGCCGTAACGAAACGGGAGCGCTTCTCCGGGTTGTGCCGCAGCCAATGCAGCAGCTTGGCGAATCCCCACTCATGGGAGTAAGCGCCGCCGCACCACTCGATGCCCTCGAAGCCCAACTCGTGCGCCTTCCGGGTGATCTCCTCGGCCTCGGCAAAAGCGCGATGGTCGCACCAGAGGTAATACTCGTCCAGTGGTTCGAGTCCCTCGCCGACAGGAATCACGCTGGAACCGGTCGTATCCAGAGCGATTGAAGCGACGGCGTTTCCGTCCACGCCCGAACTCTTCAGTACGTCTTGTGTAGCCGCAGCCAGCGCGGCCATCTGGTCCTCGTGGGACTGTGTGGCAAAGTTCGGATCCTCGTGGCGGCGGTGCAGCGGATAAGCGGCCGAAGCAGTGCCGATTGGCCCCTTCACGCTGTCCACCAGGGTTACGCGAACGCTGAGTGTGCCGAAGTCCACGCCGGCAACAATGGTCATGAAAAGATCCTCCCGGTAAACGCTTTCTGACTCGCAGACCAGACTACACCATCCCTCGCCCCTGCGTCAGCAGACCCATTTCCTCCCCGCGTTTGCCGCAGAAGCAGCGCCTCGCCTCTGCCGTAGATATGCGGCCCTATTTTTTTCCGCCCGGTATCATGCCTGCCAGCTTGCCCATCAGGTTCTGCCTGGCCGGTGCAGTTGCTGTCGAAGGCTTGGCTGTTTGTGCCGCAGTAGGCGGCTTGGTTCCGCTCTCGCCCGCCTTGGAGCTTGCCGCTTCCGCCGTCTTGCTCGCCCCCTTGGCGTCGGCCACATCCGGCGGCGCGCCGTTCGTGCCGTTCTTCACCAGAATTGAAACTCTCCGGTTAGAGGGATCGGAGGGGTTGTTTTTGACGCGCAGTAACTGGTCGGCGTAGCCGCGCACCTGCGTCACCTGGTCGACGCGTACGCCGTTCTGCTGCATCAGCCGCCGCGCGGCGTTGGCCCGGTCGGCCGAAAGCTCCCAATTGCTGTAATTGGCGTCAGTCGAGTATTGTGTCGAGTCCGTGTGTCCCTCAATCAGCAGATTGTTGGGCAGGGTTTTCAGTTCGGCAGCCAGCAGCGCCAGCAATTGTTGCCCGCTCTGGCTCAGACGCGCGCTGCCGCTCTGGTAGAAGGTGCCGTTCTTGTCTTCCAGCAGCTCAATGCGCAAGCCCTCGGGGGTAATCGTGATCTCAATCTGCTTGGAGAGCTTCTCCAGTTCCTTCTGCGCCTTGATCTCCTGTTCGAGCTTGTCTTTCAGTTTTTGCATGTTGTCGCCGTCGGCAACGGTTATGGTTTCGCCAGTTCCCGTCATGGTGGTGCCCATCAGGCTGCCGGTTCCCTTGGGATCGTTGAAGTAACCGGCCACGGCCTTCTTCACCTTTTCGCTGGAGCCCATCAGCCAGAGCACGATGAACAGCGCCATCAGCGCCGTCACAAAGTCTGCATAGGCTACCTTCCATGCGCCGCCATGGTGGCCGCCGTCCCCGCTCTTCCGCTTGATGACGATGATCGGTTGCCTTGCAGCCATAGTCTCCCGCTTCTCCGAACCCTGCCCTACGCCGCAACCGAATCAATGGCCGCGGGGGTACCCTTGCAACTCTTTTCCATTTCGTCGTAGCTGGGCCGCACACCGGCGGGAATCGCCCTCCGCCCCATCTCGATGGCGATCATCGGCGCCGAACCCTTCAGAAACGACAGCAGCAGCACACGCAGTACGTGCAGGTATTCGTCCTGCTCGTCGACGGTCTTTTGCATGTTCGAGCTGATCGGCCCCACCACGCCGTAACAGAGCAGAATGCCCAGGAACGTGCCCACCAGCGCCGACGCCACCTTGTGGCCGATCTCCTCCGGCGGTCCACCGATTGCCCCCATTGAAATCACCACGCCCAGCACGGCGGCCACAATGCCCAGTCCCGGCAGCGCATCTGCCACTGTCGTCAGCGCTTCTACCGGCAGCAGCGCCGCGTGGTGATGCACCTCCATGTCCAACTCCATCATCTGGTCCATGTCGAAAGGTTCCACGCCTCCGATAATGGCTGTGCGCAGCGTATCGCACAGAAAGTCCGTCGCATGAAGGTCGCTGAGAAACGCGGGATAGTCCTTGAAAATCGCGCTCTCCTGAGGCTTCTCCACGTCATTTTCTATACACAGCAGCCCCTCTTTGCGCACCTTGTTCAAAATTTGGTACATCATCTTGAGCGTGCTCAGATAGCGCTCCTTGCTATATTGCGAACCCTTCAGCACGCCCGCCACTCCGGCGAGCACTTGCTTGATAATGTGGATCGGGTTGGCCACCAGTAATGTGCCCGAGGCGGCCCCGGCAATGATCAGCAACTCCGCTGGCTGAAGAAGGACATGGATGTTTCCCTTCTCCATCAGGAAGCCGCCGATGATTGCCGCAAATACCGTCAGAATGCCTACGATGGCAAGCATGTTTTATCTCCCCGCTGCCGGTGTTATGCGGTTGCCGCCCGCATCGATGCTTGAAAACATGGCTTCCTGCGCGCGCTCCAGAAGCTGCGCCAGCGTTTCTTCCCGGCTGTGGTCGGCCTGTGCCGCGCCGATGCTCACAGTGAGCGAAATCCGGTCGCCCCACCAGCGGAAGTCCGTCGTCCTGGCCAGCCCGGCCAGCACCTGCGCATGAGCCGCCAGCATCTCCGGCGTGCGCTCGTGCGCAATGATCAGAAACTCGTCGTCGCCCCATCGCCCCAGCTTTTCCGAAGGCCTCAACCCCTGCGCCAGAGCCCGCTCCACTTTTTCCAGCATGGCCTTGCACGCGCCGACACCGTGGGTCTTCCGCAATCCCTGCGCCTGATCCACGCTCACCCACAACACGCCCAGCGGCAGGTCGTCGCGCTCGAAGTCCTCAAATTCCGCCTGCAGCCGCTCCGCCTGGTCTGCCACGCTGGACTCCACGTCTTCGTCCGTCTCGCCGTGCGGCAGCGCGTCCAGGCTTTCCGCCGGATGAAACACCACCGCCGTGCCAATCCGCCAGCCCATCGCATCGCGCAACGCTGTCGTCCGCGCCATCACCAGGATCGGCTGGCCCAGCTTGTGCCGCACGTGAATCAGTTCCGCGTGTCCCGCTTCGTGCCCTGGAGTTAGCCGCATCTCCCCGTCCGGGTTGAGCTCTCCATGCAGCGCCGCATCCGGCAGCAGCGGTTCCAGTTCCCTGGGAATTGCCTGCTTCTGCAAGTCCGCGCTCTCGAAGCCTGTGATGGCCTCCGCGGCATGGTTCCAGAACACCACTTCGCCTTCCACACCGAGCAGCGCGATGCCATCCGGACGGCTGTCCAGCGCAGCTTCCAGCAACTCAGTGCGGTCGGTCATTCATGCCCCTTCAAAGCGGTTTTCTCATACGCGCAATTCTGCCGCGTCTGTCCGGCCGTATGGCGACCACGGGCGCAAGCGGCTTGAAAAAACTGTATCTCTTCCCTTCATCGGCGCAAGGCTGTCTGACTTGATTGCGCCGTGCCGCAATCAGGAACTGATATTGCGCGGTCCTGATCTGCTGCCGAGGTGGAAGCCTGCGCGGCAATCAGCCTTCTCAACGCGCTGTACCACTGCAACGGGGCATCGATTCCCGTGGCGTTTCTTCGCTAACTGGAAGTGAACCGGCGCGACCTGGTTCTCCCGCTTGATGAGCGCGCGCAACGGCTCCAGCCCGGAGATTTCCGAAGCCATGATGAGCGGCTTGGTGGCGATCTCCATCGCATAGGACTTCTAGCCGATCAATGCGGTTTTTGGCAATGAGTCCAACCAACCGACATTCGCAGGGACGATTCCTGCGAATGTCGGTTGGATTCCTACCAGGCCAGCAGTTCGTCGCCGGAGGTTGGCGACAGAAAAGTGACCGGCGCGGGCGTGGGCAGCTTCGCTTCTCCAAAGCACTGGATGGACTCTGGCCCGGCATCCTTGGCAACTTGCAGGGCACTTTCCGCCTCGCGCAGAACCACCACCGGCGAGCGGCCAAAGCTGGCGGCGATGCCAAAGCAGGCTGAAAGGCGAATGGAATTGCCGGTCACATGGAACGGCAGGCTGAAGGCATCGAAGCGCAGCCGCTCGGCCAGCAGCACGGCATTGACGGTGCCGCAGCCGGGCAGCACCGCCAGAAACTCATCCATGCCCGGCCGGCCCAGCAGATCGTAGCTGCGCAGCACGCGCGTGGTGCGGGTTGCCACCTGGCACAGCAGCTCATCGCAGGCATTCGCGCCCAGCCGCGAGTTCCAGTGGCCAAAGTCGTCAATGTCGAACAGAAGAAGGCTCAGCGAACTGTTCATCCGCTGCACGCGATCGGTCTCGCGAAACAGCATGGCGAGCAGAGCCTCGCGGTTATACACGCCGGTTAGCCGGTCCAGTTCCGCGCTCCGCGCCACGGACTCGCGGACCGTTTCAAGCTCGCGCGCCAGGCGATGGTTGCGCAGCGCCTGATCGATCCGGATTTGCCAGTAAAAC
>Ga0224527_1001437_pt1 | contig 11919 bp, 15 predicted proteins | sample CBST0metaG_FD_179882 | JGI IMG/M metagenome (GOLD analysis project Ga0224527, IMG submission 179882) | Peat soil microbial communities from Stordalen Mire, Sweden - C.B.S.T0 | ecosystem: Environmental > Terrestrial > Soil > Wetlands > Peat | place: Sweden: Norrbotten County, Stordalen Mire... | reverse complement strand
GTATCAAGAAGGCAAAGGACAGCGACTCTATCGGGAAGCCATTTACGGCCTATTTGCGCCATGCCGAGGAGAGCGCGTTGGGTGGCTTGCTAGTCGAGATCACCATCCTACACGCGGCCAGCAAGCAGAACGCCGCACAGGTACTCCGCGACGCCACCACCGCGTACAAGGTGGACGTGGACGCCATCAGCCTCAAGGTCAAGCAGGAGTTTGCCGCGAAAGAGAAAGCCAAACTGGCACCGAAGCCAGCAGCAAAGGCCATGCAGACAAAGGCCAGAAAAGCGGCTTGAGGACAGGAATCAATTCGGGGGTCTGCTACGGCAGACCTCCATTTTTCGCACGCCCGTCTTCCCACCCTGAAGGTCGCTCCTCAAGATCGGAGCGCCATGATTTGCCCACCCGCCGGGCTTGAACGCATTGCAACAGCAACTACTCCTGACGAATCCTCTCCAGATCAAGGCGGCTCCCATCGGTGGACGCTTGCAGAGAATAAATAGTAATTTGCAGAGATAAGTTGCCTGGGGAGATGCGTAAGTTATTGGAAAACAATGGGATTCCCGTGAGCGATTGCAGAGAAGATCGTCTGGGGAAAAGAGAATTGCAGAGAAGGCCATGAAATTCAGATTCAAAGTTCAAGCCTCTCGATTCTCTTGCCACCAGCAATTGCGGGATCGAAAATTCACCGTCACGGTTTTCACCTGGTGAATCCTCTACTTCGCCGACAAGTGACCGGAGCACCATGATTTGCCCATTCGACGGGCTTGAACGCTTTGCACAGTTCAGCAAGGGCGACGGGCTTGTAAACTCTTTCTTGATGGATATACCACGGGAACAAAGCGCCGACGCGCTCCAGTCCGCACTTCGTGCGGCTCGCGAGAACGAGAACAGGTGGGTTGGAATGTCGCCTGAGTTCTCATCTGACAGCGAACGGATGGAGCAGTGGGCCAGCACGGCTAAACTTCGGCGGCACGAAGTTGAGCGGATCGAGGCGCTCTTGGCCAACGCCACGGAACCTTCGGGCTTTCAGAGGCCAGTGTGCAACGAAGCGGTAGAAACGACAGACAGATTGGGAGAAACAGGATGAGCGAATTGGAAATGAAAGCCGAGTTGGAGCGTCTTCGGGCAGAGAACGCTCAACTCAAGAACAAGAACACGGGCGGGCTGAGCCTCAAGGTCAGCGAGAAGGGTGCCGTATCCCTGTATGGAATGGGACGTTTTCCCGTCACGCTCTACAAGGAACAGTGGCTCCGTATTCTTGCCAGCGCCCCTGAGATCGAGACGTTCATCCGCGAGAACGACGCCAAGCTCAAGACGAAAGAATAGGCACATGTCGCCTCAGAGCTTAGAGCCGATTCAATTGCAGAATCCTTGAGCATATTCACTATGGCGCACGGGGCATTTCTTGCATTTGCAAGAAAATAGTGGTATTTTATCTTGCAGACTGTGTGTGTTATTTATGCGCCAAACGATTGAAAATAAGGCTAAATACAGAATTCGAGGAACCGGAGGAGGGTGGGCATTCTCGCCACGCGACTTTCTGGACCTCGGAGGCCGCCCCACTGTCGATTCCGCGCTCCACCGGCTGGAGAAACGCGGCGAAATTCGCCGCGTCATTCGCGGCATCTATGACTACCCGCGCTTCAGCAAGCTTCTCGATCAGCACCTGAGTCCTGATATTGATCAGGTTGCGCGGGCTTTGGCGCGGAAGTTCCGTTGGCGAATCCAGCCGAGCGGGGCCACCGCTCTGAATTTCCTGGGGCTTTCCACTCAAGTTCCCGCACGAGTTGTCTATCTGTCAGATGGACCGGACAGGGTTTACCAAGTCGGCAATAGGACTCTGGCTTTCGAGCATACGGCCTTGAAGGAATCCGGGGTTAAGCTGAAGGAGAGCGGCCTGATCGTTCAGGCACTCAAGTCGCTTGGTCAGGAGCAGATCACCCCAGAGGTCATCGCGAAGATTCGGGCATGGCTGCCGGAATCGCTGCGCGCCAAAGTTCTGGCAGACACCAAGACCGCGACAGGTTGGGCTTACAGTGCAATCCAGCAAATCACTCAAGAGGAGCTTCATGGATAGGATCGCCACCGGACCGGCCACAGACAGGCGGGATTTGTTCAGCGAGACGGCAAGCCGACTCGCCATGAATCCCGCCATTGTCGAAAAGGATTTCTGGGTCTGCTGGATTCTCAAACACCTCTTTGCGGAACCGGCGCTCAAGGGTCAGATGGTCTTCAAAGGCGGCACGAGCCTTTCCAAGGTCTTCGGATTGATTGATCGTTTTTCAGAAGACATCGACCTGATCCTCGATTGGCGACTGCTTGGGTACGGCCATGCGGAAGGCAACGATCCTTATCAAACCATCACATCGAAGACAAAGCAGAGCCGTTACAACCAGGAGATGAACGCGAAGGCCGCTGAGTACATCCGAGGGACACTGCTCGGTCAACTGAGCCAGCTCTTCGCAGCGGTTTCGGGCGTTGTCGCCAGTATCGACGGGGACGATCCGCACACCGTCAACATTTTCTATCCGGCAGCATTCTCGGCTGAATACATCCGTCCGGCTGTCCGGCTGGAGATTGGGCCGCTTGCATCCTGGGTTCCGTCCAACGCCCATACCATTCAGGCGTATGCTGCTCAATCCTTTCCGGGGGCCTTCAGCGATTCAGTTTGCGCGGTCGTCGCCATCGATGCAGAGAGGACGTTCTGGGAGAAGGCCACAATTCTGCATCAGGAAGCCCATCGCCCCGGAACGATACCAGCCCGATACTCGCGCCATTACTACGATCTGTTCAAGTTGGCGGATAGCCCGGTCAAGCAGGCCGCCCTTTCCAATCTTGCTTTGCTGAAATCGGTAGTCGAGTTCAAGGAGCGGTTCTACTACTCCTCCTGGGCACACTACGATTTGGCGAAGCCCGGCTCATTCAGGCTGAGTCCGCCCCAGAGCCAGATTGCAACACTGGAACGGGACTACCGCGAGATGCGCGATATGTTCTATCGGGAGCCGCCTGAATTTGCCGCGATTCTCGCGGGAATGGAGGCATTGGAACTGGAGATCAATTCGCTGGCGCTGTCGGCATAAATATGAAGATCGATTGTCGTGGCGAAGTCGTTGCCAGCCATGATGAACCCGAAATGTCTCCACGATCAGCAGGCTCATTCTCGCCAATATCATTCAAGGATGGAACTATATTGACTCTTCAACATTCCTTGGTTTCACGGGTGCAAACATCGCCCAACCACTATTAGCGATATGCGCGATAAACGAAAATAGTGCGCTCTCTGATTTGCGTGCATGATAATGGAGATGCACCTGAGCCGCTGGCTGACCGGTCGGCCTTGCCACGGTGCATTCTGTGGAGACACAGGCGTAAATCGGGCGCAGCGGATTGAAAGTCCGCAGATATTTGACGATTTTCGGGGATACTTCTGGTGATACTTTGTTCCGGGGAACCATGCATTTCTGTGCGATGATGTGCGCGAGTAAGCATCCTTGCAAGCCATAGTAGCGGAATGAGTTATGCGCTTTTCTGCAACTCTGTGCAGCAGCCTGCAATCTGTGGAAATACTGACTTAAAATCCGCAGACCGCAAGGTCGTGGGGGTTCAATTCCCCCTCCGGGCACCAAATAAATCAATAACCTACAACGGGTTCACCTCCTCCGATAGAACATAAAAATAGTGCTGGTGTCGCTTTTGGGGCCGCTTTGTTCCGACTTTGCTAGCATCGCATCAGGAGGACAATTCTTATGCTGAGAAAGGTGGTTCGCAAGGAGCGCGGCATCTTTGAGAAAGTGCCTGGCTCCGGCATCTGGTGGATTCGCTTCAAGGTGGATGGCGTGGAGCATCGCGAGAAGGTGGGCCGCCGTGGCGATGCCATGAAGCTGTATGCGATGCGGAAGGCCGACGTGGTTCGCGGCGTGAAGATGCCAGCGAACATGAAGCATAAGGGCGTCAAATTCGGCCAGATCGCCCAGGAAGCCATCGACTGGTACATCAGCCACGAGCGAAAGGACATTCGCAATTTCAAGGGCCGGATGAACATTATCCTGGAGGATTTCAGCGAGAGAATTGCAGACGAGATCAAGCCGTCTGACATCGACACTTGGCTTGGCTCTCACAAGTGGGCCCCGGCGACCAAAAACCGCTACAAGAATGTTTTTGGCAAGACGTTCATGATTGCACTCGCCGACGGCAAGGTGACCAGCAACCCCGCGCACTTGGTTGAGCAGAGAGCGGAGAACAACGCTCGCATCCGGTTCCTGTCAGACGACGAAGAGAAGCGGCTGCGCGAGGCCATCACCAAACAATTTCCAATCCATATGCCGGAGTTCGATGTCGCTTTGAATACCGGAATGCGAAAGAGCGAGCGGTACAGCCTCGAATGGCCGGAGGTGTCGCTGGCCCGTAAGCGCATCCGTCTGGAGAAGACGAAGAACGGAAGCGACCGCGAGATTCCGCTGAACAAGACATGCCTGAGGGTCTTTGAAGCACTCCATGCAATCCGGCCACACGATGGCCGCGTCTTTCAGTCCAAGTACGGCCAGGACTTGAACGATCCGCGAAAGTGGTTCGAGTTGGCCATCGAGGCGGCGAAGGTGACGAACTTTCACTGGCACGATCTGCGCCACACCTTCATTAGTCGCCTGGTCATGAAGGATGTAAATCTTCGCACAGTGCAGGAACTTGCTGGCCACAAGACAATTTCAATGACTACGAGGTATGCGCATCTCGCGCCGGAACATAACCAAGCTGCCATCGAGAGGCTGGATTCGGATACTGCTTGAAGGAGTGGAAATCACTCACTCCCGTTCATCACAAAAGGCCCCGCGTCTTCGAGTTGTTCACTTTGCGGCTGAAAGCGGCTCGGCAGTGCTCCCGAAGAACCTGGACCGGTCTTCGCATGATCGGGCGATTGGGGAATGACTGTGCGGACAGAATCCGGGTGGTCCTCTCTTGCAAAGCGCCGGATTGCGCTCGCGGGGATCAGGATCTTGCCTCCGACGCGGCGCATGGGAAGACGGCCGGTGGTGATGAGGTAATCAATAGAACGAACACTCAAGCTGAGGGCCTCGGCTGTATCACGTCGGGAATAGAGAAGCTTTTGTACAGAGCGATCCATACATCATCTCCTTTGCTCAACTTCCATAGGTTTCTCCATGCCGGCGATTCCCGTGGTGACTGACGGATAGGAATTTGAGTCCGATCGATCTGCCCGGAAGGGACGCCAAGGCATTTCCTATCATGGGTGTGGCCGCTTGGATGCGTCCAATGAAAATCAGGGAGAGCGTTATTCCATTTAGGAATAATGCCCCATCCCCCTGCATAAAGATTTGTGCAACTGCATCGCCTTCAGGAGCATCGGAATTTCACTACCACTTCCGTGGCAGCAATGCTGCGGGCACATCTTCTTTGTGGCGTTTGCTGTCCTGCCTTGATTTTTGGCTTGGAGGATAGCTATGGTGCTTCCAGAAATCCGACTACTGCAAGCGGCGATTGCGCTGGCGGAAGAACTAAACTTTTCGAGGGCTGCTCGACGGCTGGGAATCGACCAGTCTACCCTCAGCAAACGAATTCTTGAGCTGGAGGGCCTACTTGGTTTCCGGCTCTTCGAGCGCAATCACCAGTTCGTTGAAATGACGGATGCCGGCCGCCACTTCGTAGAAGAGGCGCGAGGGGCAGTTCTGCACGCTGAACGCGCGGTTTTGAATGCGACAGCGGTTCACCACGGAGCTGACGAAGTCCTCAATATTGGGAGGTCAGCCTACACTGATCCCTATCTGGTCACTATTCTTCTGTCGATTCGGCTGCCACTGTTTCCCGGCCTTCCAATAACCGCTACCATGCGTGTCTCACGGCGCTGAAAGAAGCCATCCACGGCACCTATTTTCAATAAGTTACGTCAAAACGCTGGACTCTCACGGCAGAGGTTGACCGAAATACTCCCGGAAAACGCCCATGTAGCCGGGAGGAATTCTGGCCTCAAGCTCAATCGCCGAGTATCAAACGAGCTTGCCGTCAAGACATATCGTCACTCAGATGCTGTTACAAGATTGGAAGCGCGCCGTGCACAGGCGCGCTCATGCCCGTCGGGTGGGGTGTGTCACGAACGCGAGCGCAAGCTCGCGGTGCTGTACCAAAGATGGGAGTAGTGACGTGGACCCGATAGTTTGGACAGCATTTCGGTCACCGATAAGTGGAAACGCAGCTCGTAGTCGTCGAGGCGGTGGTAATGTGGAGATCGTTTTTTGATCTCCATCATTTCCACCGCCTACTTCTGATCTTTTCAGGCTGCCAGTGATTCCGGCAAGCGGTTGAAGTATACCTGATCCGGCGTCTGCCGATTCAGGCTGGAATGGGGTCGTTGCTGGTTGAAGAACTCGACGTAACGGCCGATGCCGCTCCGTGCTGCGGAGACCGATTCGTAAGCATGCAGATAGACCTCTTCATATTTGATGGAACGCCAGAAGCGTTCGACGAAGACGTTGTCCGCCCAGCGTCCCTTGCCATCCATGCTGATCCTGATACCTTTCTGCTTGAGCCGATCCGTAAACGCCACACTGGTGAACTGGCTGCCCTGATCGGTGTTGAAGATCTCCGGTTTTCCGTACTTACCGAGAGCCTCATCAAGCGTTTCCAGGCAGAACGAAACGTCCATCGTGATCGACAGCTTCCAACTGAGCACGCGGCGGCTGAACCAATCGATGACTGCTGCCAGATAGACGAAGCCGCGCGCCATCGGGATATACGAAATGTCCATCGCCCAGACCTGATTCGGCCGCGTGACGGACACGCCGCGCAACAGATAGGGATAAATCCTGTGTCCTGGCGCTGGTTTCGAGGTGTTGGGCTTGCGGTAGAGAGCCTCGATGGCCATGCGCCGCATCAGCGTGCAGACATGCTTCCGGCCAACCTGGAGACTACGCTGAGCCAGCATATCGCGCAGCAACCGGCTGCCGGCGAACGGATACTCCAGATGCAACTCGTCGATCTGCCGCATCAACTTCAGGTCGGCATCCGAGACCGCACGCGGCCGATAGTAGAAACTGCTGCGACTGAGCCCAAGCAAGCGAACCTGCTTCTGAATCGAGAGATTTCCTCCACGCGAGATCATTTTTTTGCGCTCAGCAGTCCCGCCTTGGTGAGCGCGCGCTCTAAAAAATCGTTCTCAAGTGTCAATTCGCCGATCTTGGCCTGCATGCGCGTAACGTCAACCTTGCTCGTCTCGGACTCTGTCTTGTCTTCTCCGAAGACTCCGGCGGCCCGCTCCAGCAAGCGACTCTTCCACTCGGTGATCTGGTTGGGATGCACATCAAACTGCTGCGCCAACTCGGCCAGTGTCTTGTCGCCCTTCAAGGCAGCCAGGGCCACCTTCGCTTTGAACGATGCTGTGTGGTTCCGGCGTGGACGGCGTGTCATCTCTGCTCCTCTTTCATGCCATTTTATTGGCTGGTTCGGGAGCCGCGCTTTCACTTATCTCTCTGTCCGATTTTCCGGGGCCACGTCACAGATTCCAGCCAAAAACGCGCCGATAAGCGTACTTCAGCCCCAAAATTCGACCACTTTCAGCCGTTTTTCCATAAAATCTCGGCCTCCAGCCGGACCTTTCGCCCGTTTTCCTCCGCGTAGAACCCGGCCTTTTCGCTCCCTCACGGGCCCGCTTTGCAGCGATCCGCCAGCCCCGCCGCAGGGGTTTGCAGAGAATTACCCTCTCCCGGCGCACACTGGTTGTAGAGATCGAACCGGCGATACCTCGCCATCTGGGAGCAAGACCATGCGCAACATCACCGTGACCGTCAGCGACGAAACCTATAGGCAAGCGCGTGTTTGGGCAGCCGAGCACGATTCTTCGCTATCGAGGATCGTGGCATATCTCCTCCAGACCTTGCCGAGAATCAAGCGTGCCGTCGCCGCCTTCCCAATCAAGCCGAGCCCCGCCGCCTCCAGCCCCAGTTCCACAGCCGACGCTACGAGTCAGAAGCAAATTTGATGTTTTTGCAGGTGAAACTGTGGAGGCCATCTAACCCGTTCAATATCAAATATTTCCAAGCACCCCTGTCACGGAAACACACAACACGGTATTTCTGTGAAACATATATTCCATCTAATGGATTCAATATAAAGCCTTTACAGAGATGAGCCATAAACCAACGCAGGATCCGCAACTCTGCGAACCTGTGCCGACATGCCGGGTCCAGCAAGCTGGACCCGGCATGTCGCACGATTCTCTGCTCCCTGCAAAACCGCTACCGGCTGAGAATCACATACGTCCGTCCCGCATACAGCCGGAACCCGCCTGCCGGGTCCACGATCACCTGCAGCGGCAAGGGCCGTTTCAGCCCTTCGTCGGATGCCGAGTTCACGGTCAGCACATCATGTCCGCCCACGTCGGTCACCACAAACTTGTTATCCGCCACAAAGCCCACACCATACACGCCCGCCGCCAGATTCTCGCCACCCACCTTCAGGGGAACCTCGGTGACGAAATAGGCCTGATACTTGCTCGCGACGCTGGTCGAGTAACCGCTGGTATCCACCATGGTGGCCAGCACATAGAACCCATCGGCAAACTTCACGCCGCCCGAGTTGCGCAATTGGGTCGGAGCCGACTGTCCGCGATAGAACACGGATGCCGGTAGCAGCTTTTGCGTATCCGCGGGTTTGAGAATCGTATCGCCTGCCTGCGCCTGGATCGCTCCCGGCGCCGCCGCCATCGCCACTGCCAGGGAACCGGCCCCCAGCATCTTCAAGAATGTCTGCAAACGCATAATGAAACCTCCTTGATTCTGTTGCGTACCGGAGTATACCGCACCCCGCGCCGCGCTTGCCAAGGCTCTCGTTCACGACATGGGGCCTAGCCTCAAAGCCGCCGCCATCGCGCGCCCATTTGCTGCTTCCAAGCCACCCGGCTGTCAGCCTATACTCACCAACTGAGGAGAAATGCCCCTATGAAAAGTCTCTTTCTCTGCGCTGGTCTGCTCGTCGCCACCACCGCCGTTTTTGCCCAGCCTGGTCCCCCCAAGAGTCCGGCGGCCACTGAGACGGCCACCATCGCCGGCAAAGCCATCACCATTACCTATAACTCCCCCCGGGTGAACGGACGCGCCGGTCAGTTGTTTGGCAAGGACGGGCGCATCAGCAAAGACCCCAACTACCCCGTCTGGCGTGCCGGAGCCAATTCCGCCACCAAGCTGCACACCGATGCCGATTTGGCCATCGGCGACCTCAAGGTTCCCAAAGGCGACTACACCCTGTTTGTCGACATCGCCGACCCCGACAATTGGGAACTGATCGTCAACAAGCAGACCGGTCAGTGGGGTCTCACCTATGACAAGGCGCAGGATCTGGGCCGCGTCAAGATGACCATGACCAAACCGGCCGCCCCAATTGAGAATCTCAAATACACCCTTGCCGACCTCGGCGGCACCACCGGCAAGCTCACCTTGGAATGGGAGAACCACTCCGCCTCCGTTCTCCTCGCCACGCACTAAGTCCGGAGCCTTCAAAGGTCACTCCACGCAGGGCGGCTCTTGCATCAAATTGCCGCCCTGCAGATAAAAAATAGAAGTGCGGATACAATAGAAGTGTGGAGTCGTTTCCCCAAACGAGGTAAAGAACATTGCCGTTATATGCCTATCGTTGTACACAATGCGGATATCGCTTCGAAAAGATCCAGCACTTCAGTTCCAAGCCCGAGTTGGTTTGCCCCAACTGTCAGGGCACGTTGGAGCGCCCTCTGACCGCACCGGCCTTTAAATTCAAGGGTTCCGGCTGGTACGTGAATGACTACGCGGGCAAAAATGAGGCCAGCGCCTCCTGCAGCAGCACGTCCTGCGCCAACACGGCCTGCCCCGCCAATCCAGCACCCGCGGCAACTCCGGCCGCCAAGGGTTAGGCCTCCCATTTTTGCCGGACATGGCAGTGCCCGGCAAATGGATCGAGCGGCCAAAGTCAGGTAAGCCCGTACTGGCAGATCAAGGCTTCAGCCCTGACACTGAGTCTGTCATGCACCGGATATCCCGGATTTGTTGCATGTTGCCCGGCGCCGGATCCGCGCACCCGTCTGGCCAGGCCAAACTCCCGCTTCATCTCCCCCGCCTGCATCCTTTTCTCCGTCCCCGCATCTGTATTTGTGTTGCCGCTTCTGTTTACCAAGTCAGCACTGACAAACAAATATGTTATCGATTTGGATAACGTTTCAAAGCCGATGTCGGCCTGGCACAAACACCCAAAATACGGCAGCAGAGACGAGGACTTCCCCATGCTCTCCATCCGCCGCTCGGCCGATCGCGGTCACGCCAACCACGGCTGGCTCGACACCCATCACACCTTCAGTTTCAACACGTATTACGACCCCAAGTTCATGGGCTTCCGCGCCTTGCGCGTCATCAATGAGGACTTCGTCTCCGCGGGCCAGGGTTTCGGCACCCACCCCCACGACAACATGGAGATCGTGACCTACGTGCTCGAGGGCGCGTTGGCCCATCGGGATTCCATCGGCTCCGGAGACGTCATTCGCCCCGGCGAATTGCAGCACATGTCCGCCGGCACCGGCATCCGCCACTCCGAGTTCAACGCCTCGCAAACCGAAGGCGTCCACCTGCTGCAAATCTGGGTCATGCCCTCTGCGGAAGGCTTCCCGCCCAGCTATGAGCAGAAGCGCTTTCCCATCACCGAGAAGCAGGACCAGCTCCATTTGGTCGCCTCGACCGACGGCAGCGGCGGCAGCTTGGTTTGGGTCGCGGACGCCGATCTTTACGCCGCCCGCCTCACCGCAGGCAGCACGGTCTCGCATGCCTTCACCACCCGCAAGTACGGCTGGGTACAGATGGCACGCGGTACAGCTACCATCAACAGCCTGGCCCTCGAACAGGGCGATGGTCTGGCCCTCAGCGAAGAGGCCGCGGCTTCCATCACCGCCGGTCCCGACGGTGCTGAAGTCCTGCTCTTCGATCTAGCCTGATTCAACCCGGAATCCGGCAGGTCGGCACAACCTCGTGGTGCCCCATCCTTTCCGCGTTTTTTGCGGAAAGGATGGGAAAGCACGATTCCACGATTGAACACAAAGCAACATGCTGTCTTGCGCACTCATGCCAGGGCATCAAGCGAAGCGAAAATGCTCTAATGGACCTTGAATCCTCAAGGTCCCTTCATGACTTCTGACCGCACGCCACAACTTCCATCGCCCGGCCGCACCGTGCAGCGCCTGTTTCTTGCCGCCGCTGCTCTCCTCTTTGCGGCAGGCCTCGCGGCCGCTTTCTTTCCCATACCGGCAGAGTGGGCCATCGCCCTGCGCTGGGCTGGTTTCGGCCTGTTTGTCCCCTTCGCCCTGCGCCGCCGCTCTCTGCTGGTTTGGACCTTCTTTGCCATGCTGGCCGGCGCGGAGTTGGGTGTCGACGCGCCTCAATTTGCTTCCCAAACCCACTTTCTCGCCGACATCTTCCTACGCCTGATTCGCATGATCGTGGCTCCGCTCATCTTCGGAGGCATCGTCACCGGCATTGCGGGCCACAACCAGCTCGGCGGCGTGGGCCGCGTCGCTATCAAGGCACTCATCTTCTTTGAGGTGGCCACCACCCTGGGCATGATCCTGGGCGCTGTGGCGATCAACCTGTCCCAGGCAGGGGTGGGCATCACCCTACCCGCCGCCATCCAGACCGCAGTCCCTGCCACACACCAGGTCAACTGGCAAGAGATCCTACTCAACGTCTTCCCGGAAAACATCGCCCAGGCCGTGGCCCAGAACCAGATTCTCCAAGTCGCCGTCTTCGCGCTTCTGTTCGGCGCGGCCCTCGCCACCCTGTCCGCATCGAAGCGCGCTCCGATGCTGAGCGTGCTTCAATCGCTCACCGAAACCATGTTCCGCCTCACCCGCATCATCATGTTCATGGCCCCGGTGGCCGCTGGAGCGGCGCTGGCCTACAC
>Ga0224527_1001435_pt1 | contig 11929 bp, 8 predicted proteins | sample CBST0metaG_FD_179882 | JGI IMG/M metagenome (GOLD analysis project Ga0224527, IMG submission 179882) | Peat soil microbial communities from Stordalen Mire, Sweden - C.B.S.T0 | ecosystem: Environmental > Terrestrial > Soil > Wetlands > Peat | place: Sweden: Norrbotten County, Stordalen Mire... | reverse complement strand
TCGCGCAGCTTCCCGTCATTGGCCGCATGATTATTCCTGAGCCTGAGCAGCTTCTGCGCGTCCGGCCCGATGTGTTGATCACACACAAGCAGCAGAGTGATGTGCTGCGCAAGATCGGCATGCAAGGGCTGGTGGAGATCAACATGATGCCGCGCAAGCCACTGCAGACGCGGCTGATGATCTGGAAGCAACTTGGGCAGGTGACCGGCAACGGCTCCCGCGTGAGCGAACTGATGCGATGGGATGCGGCGCAGCGCCAGAAGATCGCAGCGGTGGTGGCCGCCGCGGGCTCGCAACGCCCGCGCGTTCTGCTGGCGCACGTCGGCAACAGAGCATGGTCGGTTCCGGGCGGCGGCTATGCGCTGGGTGCAAGCCTAGAGGAGGCCGGCGCCATTAACGTTGCCGCCAGCTTCAGACTTTCAGGACGCGTGAACCTGGAGCAGTTGCTGGCGCTCGATCCGGAAATCATCGTGCTAGATCCCAACGTGATGATGTCGCCCTACGCCAGTAGCCATGACACTACGCCACTGGATGTGTACAAGATGCCTGAGTGCCAGATGCTGCGCGCGGTGAAAACGCGCCGCGTCTATCAGCTGCCTATGCACTCTTATACCAATGAATCCATCGAAGATCCGCTGTTGCTTTCATGGATGGCAGAGATATTCCATCCCGAGCAGACGCCGCATCGACTGCGCGACGTTTACCGCGAGACTTACCAGACCATCTACGGATATGCGCTCACCGATGATGAGATTGACCGGGCGCTCTTCCTGAGCGAGAACAGCCGCTCGGAAGGCTACGAACGGTTTGCAAGACAGGGAGCCACGCCATAACCATGTCACTGAATCCCGTACGCAGGCATCCTAACGCGACCATTCTCTTTCTGTTTGTTGCCCTCGTGGCGCTGATGATCTTTTCCCTTATGCTTGGCCGCTACCCGGTGACGCTGCGCGAGATCGCGCACATTCTGGCCGCCACCTCTCCGTTGCACGCAGTCGGCAACTACACGAATGTGCCCTGGGTGGTGATCGAGATCGTGCGCTTGCCGCGCATCCTTATGGTGACACTGTGCGGCATGGGGCTGGCGTTGGCCGGAGCGGCGATGCAGGGCATCTTTCGCAATCCGCTGGTGGGGCCGGACGTTGTGGGCGTCTCGCAGGGCGCGGCTTTCGGAGGCGTGCTGGCCATCATTCTCGCCTTGTCGCCAATGGGGATTGTCGGCATGGCCTTCGCGCTGGGAATGGCCGGACTGCTGATGGCTTTCCTGCTGGCAAGGCTTGCCGGGAAGGCGAGCACGCTGGCGCTGGTGCTCTCCGGCGTCATTATCGGCAGCTTCTTCGGCTCGCTGGTCGGGCTCGCGCAGTACGTCGCCGATCCGCAGACGCAGCTTCCCTCCATCATCTACTGGCTGCTTGGGAGCTTTGCTGGAGCCACCTATGCCAAAGTGGCCATCGTCGCAGCGGTCACGCTGGTTGCCGGTAGCGTTCTGCTGCTCCTGCGCTGGCGCATTAATCTGTTCTCGCTTAGCGAGGTGGATGCCTCCGCCCTCGGAACCAATCTCGACCGCCTGCGATGGGTGATCATCACCTGCGTAGTGCTGATTGTGGCGGCGCAGGTCTCAGTTAGTGGAGGTGTTGGCTGGGTGGGCCTCATCATTCCACATGCCGCCCGCATGCTGCTCGGGCCGGAACACAAGAAGCTGCTGCCCGCATCGGCCTTTCTGGGAGGACTCTACCTGCTGGGCATGGATGACGTTGCGCGCAGCGTGGGCAACCAGGAGATACCCATCGGACTGCTAACCGGCGTCGTCGGGGCTCCCGTGTTTGCCCTGCTTTTCTGGAAGACGCAGACCAAGGGATGGATCGATGAATAGCATCGCAATTCAATTCGAGAATCTCGGGCACGCCTACCGATCCGGAGAGTGGATCTTTCAGCAGTATGCTGCACAGGTGCCAGCTGGCAAAGTCTTCGCGCTGCTCGGTCCCAACGGCTGCGGCAAGACCACCTTGCTCAAGATTCTGCTCGGTGCGTTGACTCCGTCGACTGGCAAATGCAAGGTGGATGGTAGAGTCGGCTTTGTTCCGCAGATATTCCAAGTGAGCTTTGACTATACCGCGCTGGAGATGGTGCTGATGGGAAGGGCGAGGCAGATCGGACTCTTCTCCTCGCCGACGCGCCGCGACCGCGAGGCCGCACTGGCGGCGATGGAGCGTTTTGGCATTACGCACCTGGCGTCCAGGCCATTTCACGAGCTCTCCGGAGGCCAGCGGCAGTTGGTAATCTTTGCCCGCGCACTGGTGTCTGAGGCGCAGGTGCTCATCCTCGATGAGCCGACCTCAGCGCTGGACTTGAAAAACCAGGTACTGATCCTCAACTGGATACAGCGCCTCTCACGGCAGGATGGACTGACTGTATTCTTCACCACGCACCATCCGCAGCACGCGCTGGCCATTGCTGACGAGACCATGCTGATGCTGGAAGAGAGCAAGTATGCCAGCGGTCCGCCAGCACAGGTGATGAGCGAGGCAAACCTGCAAGCGCTGTACGGAGTGGAGATGAGACAGGTCGCGTTTGATTATCGCGGAGTACTGGTCACCACGCTGGTGCCAGTGCTGGTTTCATCCACGGCAGCGGGAGCATAGCAAAGACGAAGGGGAAGCAATCATGGGTACACAGAAGCGCGAATTGCAATTGCAGGCCATCGGAACTGTTGAGACACCTTTCCCGCAGCCAGCCGGCACGCCGCTGGGTCCCTCGCGCGCCGACGCCGCCAAGGGCACGGTCTGGATCGATGAGCCGTACCGCGCTGCTCTGCGCGACCTGGAAGGTTTTGATCGCGTCTGGCTCATCTACTGGCTGGACCGGGCACCCGCCGCGAGGCTGGCGGTCACGCCGTTTCTGGACACGCAGGAGCGGGGCCTGTTCGCCACTCGCTCGCCGGCTCGCATCAACCCGATTGGAATCTCGGCCGTCCGGCTGCTCGGCGTTTACGCCGACCACATCGAGGTCGCCGACGTGGATATCGTGGACGGCACGCCGCTGCTTGACATCAAGCCCTATGTACCGGAGTTTGACAGCTACTCCAACAGCAAGGCTGGATGGTTTGATCTGACCACTGTGCAGCGAAAAGTCGCCGACGGGCGGTACCAGGCACAACCTGTCGCCGTGCCGATGTCCGAGCTTAGGCTCTCGATCTCAGGGATGCATTGCACGAAATGTCCTCCTAAGATCAAGAGCGCGCTGGAGGAGCTTCCGGGCGTCAGCGTGAGAGAGATTGAAATGGGCTCCGCCACGGTGGAGTTTGATGCTACGGCAACCACAGCTGCTGCAATCCTGCAGGTCTTGGAGGTACTGAAGTTCTCCGCTACGGTCATCTCCTAAGCGCGGCGCGCTGCCTCAGGTCAGGCGCTCGCCAGCTGTGCGCATATCGTAGCCAACGCAGGCTGTGACCTCGCGGCGGAATGAGGCGCGTCCCAGGGTCTCAATAAGCGATTGCATCGGTGCCAGTTCGAGGTCCTTGCGCCGTAGAACAAGCCGGTAAGGCTTCTGCGTGAGGGAAACGAAGTCCAGACCAGATACGCGAGCACTTGCCTGCGTACTGATACAGCAATCCACCTCGCCGCTTTGAACCAGCCGCGCCGCTGGAAGCTGCCCTCTTGCCACACGGTCGTACCCATTCACCTTGCCGACGGGGATGCTGTGCTCAGCCATCAGCTCATCGAGCAGAATGCGGCAGGCTGCGCCCGGCTCACGGTTTATGATGCGCACGTCCTTGCGAGCCAAATCGGCGATGCCAATGATCTTCTTGGGATTTCCCATGGCCACCACAAGTCCTTCCTCCCATAGTGCATAAGAGAACACGGCGACGGAGCTCCGGGGAAACATCTTTGTGATCTGCGGCAGGCTCTTTTCCTCGCTCTTCTCCGCCAGGTGTGTGCCGGCCACATGAACCAATCCTTCTTGCAGCAACTCCAGCGCTCGAGAGCTGTTCTCATAGGCAATTACCAAGTTGCACTCCTGCCGCGGCAGCGTGCCCGCCAGAATGGAGGCGCTCGGATCGCAACCTGCCAGCAGGATGCGCGTCGGTGTGTTCCAGCCGCTGCTCACAATCCGCACTCTTGCGTTGACCTGGCGCTTGCCCCCGCGGACGGGTGCAAGCAGAATCGCATCCGTTGGAGGCAGCCCCAAGGCACCGCCCTCAGGGGCAACAGCGATGAGATGCTCGCGCACCTTGCAGAGCCGCAGCGGTTGGCCGGCCTCCATCGTTTCCAGAGCGCCCAGCACGGTAACCTCAGCCGTCTCAGCCGGTGCCTGTTGCTCTGTCTCCAGTTGGAAGAGCTCCTCTACCGTGGTGTCCAGAACGCGAGCTAGCTTCAGACTCACAACTGTATTGGGAACATAGGTGCCGGCCTCGATGGCGTAGATTGTCTGGCGGCTGATATCGACCGCAGTAGCCAGTTGCGCGGCGCCCAAGCCTCTCTTGGCTCTCAACTGTGCAAGATTGTTATGTATGCTCATTCGACAGTTTCTCCCAATGGATGCTGGAATGTATTCTATACGCGACTGGTGGTGTTGATTCCATACGAATACCGGGAGGGAAGAAATGCAGAGAAGATTGAAATTCGCGATGTTCGCCCGTTCAGTCTGCGACCATAGCTGTGCAGCGTCGATGGAGATCAACGTCTGCCCCGCCCGCACATGATCGCCCTCGCGGACTGCGATGCTCGTGATTGTTCCCATGACCTGCGCCGATAGCGTGGAGGGCTCAGCGGCGCGCACGGTGCCCACAAGAAGACAAATTAGGAAGGCTGGCAGTAATAGATGAACCGGTCCCGGTTGCTATTCAGAATCTCCTGGCACTTAATTACCGTGCCTGAGATAGAGAAGCTAAGCGGCGCATCGCCGAAGCAATGGCGCAATCATTTCCGTTAAATGCGTCGGGCGCGGGAGATCTGTACCGCGTGTAAGTGTTGAACAGACTTGGAGCCGCCACTGGGTTCTTGTGTCGATTCGAAAACGCCGAAGAGCCCGACCTCCATTTATCCAATCAGAAGTTGCCTGTTTCAAAGCGGATGACAGCTTGTGCGAGCAGATAGTCATAGCGCGCCCGGGCGCTGGCAATCTCCGCTTCGGTCTCCGCCAGTTGTGCCTGGCTCACCTCTACAATTGATCCCAGTCCCAACTTGTAGCGCGTCTGAGCGAGGTCGAGTCCGAGCTTTGTCTGCTGTAACAGTGCAGCGGTGACGTCTAACCGGCGGAAGGCCGTATTGGCTGCCAACCAGCTTGTGCGCACGTCGCGGCTGATTGCGTTTCTGAGCCCGGTGAGGCGCTCGTCTTCAACCTCGGTCTGGAGTTGTGCTTCATGGGTCTGGGCGGAGATGCGGAATCCGGTGAAGATTGGAATTTCAACGTTGACTCCTACTGCGCCATACCACGAAGTGATGTGGACGTCGCGGACTGGAGCTTGTCCGACGGCTCCCAGGGCGCGGATGCTGGGGAGCGACTGCTGCCAAGCCGCGGTTTGAATCTTTCGGGCGGCCGCGATTTGCAGGTTCTGAACCTTGACCTCGGGACGCTCCGAAAATGCGGTGGAGACGAGCTGGGCAACATCAGGTGAGGGCGGAGTGATAGTCTGAACCTCGTCAATCAGTTCGAAGTTCTGCGGCTCGGCGTAGCCTAGGATGGCAGCGAGGCTGTCGAGGGTGGAGTTGTATTGGTTTTCAGCGTCGAGAAGCAGCAACTGGGCCTGTTCGAGATTGGTGGTGGCGAAGGCTACGTCCAGTGAGGATTTCAGTTTGTTCTGCGCAAGGGTGGTGACCTGGTCGGCCAGGAGTTGGCGCGATTGCACGGTTTGGCGGGCGACGTTGAGAACAGAAGCGGCACCGAGCGCGCTATAGAACTCGCGGTCAACTGCGAGCTTGATCTGGTTGGTAGTGGCGATCGACTGTTCACTCTGCGCCTGCGCGCGAATGCGTGCCCCGGCGACTACATTCTTCGTCCTGCCGAAGTCGGTGATCAACTGCGCTACCGTGGCGCCATAGGCGGCGCGCTCGTAGATGACGGGATTGTTGAGCGCTCCAGCTGAGATGCGATTGCCCGCATTGGTATCCACTGCTGTGAGGTTGGAGTAGGCGGATGGAAGCAGCGCCGCCCGACTCTCACGCCAGACCTCGCGGCTGCCCATAGCGGCAAGCTTCGCAACGCTGATATCCGGGTTGCGCTGGATGGCAATCTGCTCGGCCTGGCTGACGGTTATCCGGATAGACGCGCCCTGCGGCGGCGCGGGTTGCGCGACCGCCCCGGCGGCGAGCACTGCGAACCCTGCGGCAATGAGCATTGTCGATCTATACATTACGCTTTCACCTCTTTGCTTCTGTCACTCCGATGCACCAGCAGGTAAGCGGCTGGCACTAGAAAGACGGTTACGACGACTGACACGGTGAGTCCTCCAATGATTGCGCGGGCGAGGGGCGCGTACTGTTCACTTCCCGCTTCGAGCGCGAGCGCCATGGGGATCATTCCGAGGATGGTTGCGAGGGAGGTCATCAGGACCGGGCGAAGGCGCATCCGGCAGGCAGTCGAGACCGCTTGCTCCACCGGCATCCCCTCAGCGCGGAGCGTGCGTGCCACGTCCACTATCAGGATGCTGTTCGAGACCACGATACCGGCCATCATGATCACTCCCATCAGCGACATCACGTTCAACGTCGTGTGCGTTAGCAACAGGAATACGATGACTCCGGTGATGCCCGGCGGAATCGCGAGCAGGATGATGAACGGGTCCTTGAACGACGCAAACTGCGCCATCAGTATGAGGTAGACGAGCACAATCGAGAGGATCAGTCCGATGCCGAAGCTCTTGAACGACTGCCTCATGCCCTCTACCGAGCCGCGCATCGTGATGCGTGTGTTCTCGCCGTGATGGACCTGCTGGATGAGTTTGTCTACCGAATTCGCCAGGCTGCCAAGATCTTCGCCGGAAGGTGAGACATATACATCGATGACCCTCCGCAACTGGTAGTGGTCCACCTCGGTTGGCGTGTTGATTGTCTTCACGCTGGAGACCGCCTGCAGCTCTGCCGTGTTCAGCCCTTTGCTAGAGCGCAGCGGAATCTGCTGCAGATCGCTCATCGAGTGAACCTGCGCCAGCGGATACTGCACCGTCAGCATGTAGTTGTTGCCGTTAGCCGGATCAACCCAGTAACTCGGCGCAATCATTCCATTCGACGAAAGCGCCGTGATCACGTTGTCCACCACCTCGCGCGAGCTCAGCCCCAGCCGTCCTGCCATCTCGCGGTTCACATTTAGCTGGATGCCTGGATAGTCCAGGTCTTGAGGGATCAACACATCGCTGACCCCGTGTAGTCCGCGAATCTTCTGCGCCAACGCCGAGGCCGTCGCATACGCCGTGTTCATGTTGTTATCGCTCACCTGGATATCAATCGGCGCGGGCAGTCCAAGATTCACGACGGAATCAACCAGTCCTCCAGCCTGAAAGTATGTGCTCAGCTCCGGGATATCTTCAGCGAGCTTCGCACGCACGCGTCGCATGTATTCATAGCTGCCCACCTTATGCCCCTCCTTCAGGCTGACCTGCACGAAGGCGGTGTGCTGTCCGGAGTTGCTGGTGTAAATGGCAGAGAAGTCAGGCGTAATCCCAATGTTGGAGACGATCATGCCCATCTCCTTCGCCGGAACCACCTCCCGGATATCGGACTCCACCCGCTTGATGTACTGCTCTGTCAGTTCGAGTCGGCTCCCGGTCGGAGCCTTCACGTTGATCACGAACTGTCCCGGATCGGTGCGGGGAAAGAACGCCACGCCCAGCAGTGGATACAGCGCAAAGCTGAACAGGCACACCCCAAGTATGCTGACCACTGTTGCAATGGGGCGCAGCAGCGTGCGTCCCACCGCGACGTCGTAGCGCCCCAGCATTCGGTTGTAGGCGCGGTCAAAGCCGAAGACAAATCGCGAAAAGAGGGAGACGCGCGTGCCGATTTCCTCGTCTGCCTCCTCGTGGTGCATGAACTTTGCGCAGAACAGTGGGACAACCGTCATGGCAACGAGGTAGGAGGCGAATAGCGAGAACACCACAGAAGCGGCAAGTGCAGTGAAGAGGAAGCGGCTCACGCCATAAAGGAAGATGACCGGGAAGAAGACGATGGCAGTCGTAAAAGTCGCAGCCAGCACTGGTAGTGCCACCTCGCGCCCACCGCGTTCTGCGGCAACTTCGGGCACCTCGCCCATTTCAAGGTGCCGGAAGATGTTCTCCAGCACAACTACCGAGTTGTCGATCAATCGTGAGAACGCCAGCGCCAGTCCACCCAACACCATGGTATTGATCGTGCCCCCACTCGCATTGATGGCCATAAATGCGGCGAGGGCAGAAAGCGGAATCGAGAGCATGACCGCGAACGTTGCCCGCACGCTTCCCAGGAAGATCAGGATCATCGCAGCCGTCAGGATGAGACCGATGCCGCCCTCGCTGCCAAGATTGGTGATCGCGGTCTTAACAAAGACGGACTGGTCGAAGACCACGCGCGCCACCAATGACTTCGGCACATCGAGCAGGTCGCCAATGTCCTTGCGAATTCCGCTGACCACCGAAATCGTATTGCTGTTTCCCCCCTGCTTCAGAATCGGCAGATAGACGGAACGCTGGCCATCCACGCGGAAGATGTTGGTCTGGATGGCGGCGTCATCTTTCGCATAGCCCACGTCTGCCACCATGACCTCTGCGTTGCCTTCGCTCTTGAGCGGCAAGCGGTTAATCTCGTCCGTGGTGGGAAGCTGGCTGTTGGTGTAGATGTTGTAATCCTTGGGGCCGATACGCACGTCACCCGCAGGGAGGATGGCGTTGGCGTCGTTCACGGTGCGCACCACGTCCATCAAACTCAATTGGTGAGCCTGCAACTTCACCGGGTCCACATACACCTGGATCTGGCGGTATTTGCCGCCGAAGGGCTGAGGAACCGATGCGCCTGGAACGTTCGCCACCTGGTTGCGAACGTTGAACTGGCCGAGATCGTGTAACTGGGTCTCATTGAGTCCCTCGCCCTTAAGGGTGATAAGGCAGACCGGGAGGCTTGAGGCATCGAACTTGAGCACCACGGGCGGCAGGGTTCCGGGAGGCAGGCGGCGAAGCTGCGCCATCGCGAGATTGGAGATGGTGCTCACGGCTGCGTCGGCGTTAGTTCCGGGCTGAAAGTAAACCTTCACCAGGCTTACCCCGGTGAGGGAGCGCGACTCGATGTGATCGATACCGCTTCCGAGAGTGAAGAAGCGCTCGAAGGGATTGGTGATGTTGGCTTCAATCTGCTCCGGCGGCATGCCAGAGTAGAAGGTGGCCACGACGACAACGGGGATGTTGATGTTTGGGAAGAGGTCCACCGGCATGCGCGAGACAGTGGCAATACCCACGACCAGGATGATGAGGCAGAGCATGATGATAAAGAACGGGTACTTGATGGAGAAGCCTGACATTACCGCTCTCCTCCGCTGCCTGCCCACTGCGGATTGGCCATACTACTGGGCTTGGGCCGCACAAGTTCTCCGGACTGGTAAGCGGTGAGGTTGCCGACGATGACGCGGTCGCCCTCATTGACACCAGCGGTGATCTCGACGCGATCAGGATCCTCCACACCGGTCTGCACGGTGCTTTGCCGCACGTGATTGGAAGAGTCGACCATGAGCACGGTCGCGCTGCTTCCGCTGCGATGCAGTGCGGTGACGGGAACGGTGAGCGCGTGGGGACGATTCTGGAACTTCAGGGTGACGTCGGCAAACATCCCCGGTGAAAGGCGGTAGTTCTTGTTCGGTACATCAATCTCGACCTGCATGGTACGGGTTGAGCGATCAAGAGAGCCGGTAAATCGCGCAACAGTGCCGGGAAAGGTTTCGCCGGTTGCCTGCACGTGGACGGTCGCCGCGTCTCCCAGTTGCACGCCCGCGGCAATCGACTCTGGAACAGGAATGCGAAGACGCAGCACGCTGACGTCCGCTAGTTTTACTACCGGCATTGAAGACGCGTTGGAGGTGCCAGCCTGAATGAGAGCGCCGGTGTCCGCGTAACGGAAGGTGACGATGCCATCGAAGGGCGCGACGATGTGCGAGTAATCCTGCATGACCTTGACCTGCTGATGTGCAGCCCTTGATACCTGAAGTTGCTGCAATGCCGCCGAGAGGCTGGACTTAGCGGACTCCACCTGTGCATCGGAGGTGCGGTCCTTGGCGAAGGCATCGTCGAGTTCCTGCTCCGCGATGAGACCGGGGCGCGTCTGTGAAGCCTGGCGTAGCCGCTCGTAGGCTGCGTGCAGCGAGGCGTGGGCGGCTTCTGCGCGAGTTACCTCGTTTTGCGCTCGCTGGATCTCATCCTGGCTGTGCAGGACCCCAGCAGCGGCACCCGCCACCTGGGCATTCAACTCCGGCACTTCGAGCACGGCGAGCATCTGCCCGGCACGCACGCGGTCTCCAATATCGACGTTAATTTTCTTTATGTATCCCGCGACCTTGCCGTGGAGTTCGACCTCCTGCCATGGAAGGAACTCGCCCGCAATGGAGAGGGAGTTGGCCAGCGGAGCACGCTCGACGGAGACTGTGGCGGCAACCGGAATCGCGGAAGACGCCTCGGCAGCCTGATGTGAGTGTCGTGAGGGCAGGAAGGCAATGCCTAACATGCCCAGAGCGGTAGCCGCTAGTACGACAACTACAACTCGGAAGAGCTTTGAATTTTTCATTTTCGCGCGAAGGTCCAGTCTGTTTGAGAGATGAAAGCGCATGAGGCTGCCCTCATCAGACAATTCCTGGAAAGAATCTCCGCAAATGCAGAGACCGCAAATGCCGAAACCGTCCCAGGTTTGTTATGAGATGTCTACAACGTTCCGCGTACGATCTGCGGTGAGCAGCGGATAGCAAAATGGAAGGCTAGGCGAGGGGAGGAGGAAGATTGAAATAGCGACCGGAGAAATGATCGAAGCAGAAAGGATCAGCTTTCGCCGGTGGCACAGGCCCGTGGCACAGAGGAACCTGTTCCAGAAAGCTCAAGACCGGGAACACCCAGTCAAGCTCCTGCACGGAGAGATGACGCTGCTTGGGAGTTGTCTTGGAGAGGGAGGAGCCCGGTGCGATTCCAGATGAGAGAGGAGATGAGTGAATGGTAGTGAACGCGAGCAGCGCAAAAATTACGAGCATGACTACTACTCGTGATCTGCTGGCTGCAATCCCGCCACTTTGCATGCGTCCCTCCTACCGGTTCCTCGTCTGAGCACAAGTCTAGCACGCCTCCTGCATTCGATGCCGTCGGGGGAACAGAGGTGAGGTTCGAAAAGCGGGCAAGGCCAGCACTTGCTCAGATTGGAGAAGTTTGAGAAGAGCCGCTTGCCCCGGGAAGCCAAGAAAGTTCTTACTTTGCATCCGGTGCTGTAGTCTGCGGTTGCGAGGTCTGCGGCTGTGAACCGTCGGGTGTGGAACCTGGCGTGTTTGCGCCCTTCGGAGTCACCGTTCCATCTGGTGCGACGGTGTCACCATATCGGTCCCTTCGGTCTCCCGGAGGCGTCGTCTTGTTTCCGTTTTCCGAGGCTTGGCCGCTCATGCTCGGCGGCTGCGTATTATCTGTCGCGTCGCCCGGCGTGTTTGTTCCCTTTGGAGTGACGGTACCATCCGGTGCAACCGTATTGCCGTATTTATCCCTCTGGTCTCCTGGAGGCGTGGGCCTGCTGGTCTGCTGATTGCTCTGTGTCGTCTGGCTCTGCGAACTATCTGTTGGTGAAGTCTGCGCCATCCCAGAGCCGCAACACAGCACCGCTACTGAAGCCAAGTAGATAAGACTTTTCATGCGATCCCTCCCGACTTGCGGTTTTCATGTTTAGAGATGAAGTCTATCTCGCGGGTGGTACCGTCAGGGCTGGATCGTTCTGTTTTGTGTTCTAAG
>Ga0224527_1001430_pt1 | contig 11962 bp, 18 predicted proteins | sample CBST0metaG_FD_179882 | JGI IMG/M metagenome (GOLD analysis project Ga0224527, IMG submission 179882) | Peat soil microbial communities from Stordalen Mire, Sweden - C.B.S.T0 | ecosystem: Environmental > Terrestrial > Soil > Wetlands > Peat | place: Sweden: Norrbotten County, Stordalen Mire... | reverse complement strand
GCGTAGAGGGGATCAAGCCCGAGCAAGCCCGCGCCGCTTCCGAATACGTCAATGCCTCCAGCATGGCCCAGCAGGCACTCAGTTCGGCCCTGTCCGGGGGAGGGAGCAAAGAGGTTCAGAAGGCCGTTGCCGCCGCGAAGATCGCCATAGAAGCGGCCACGGCCATTTCAAACCCGGTGAGCCTGGCCAAGGCAGCGGTACAGGCAGCTAAGCATGTCATTTCAATGGAGCGATAACGTGTCAACCAGCCCCTTTCCCCTGCAACGGATCTACGAGCATCCAGAGGAAATAGCCCCGAAGGCATGGGGTCGCTGGTCGTTGGGCTCCATGAGCCAGAGCAACAAGCGAATCCTGATCCTGTTGGGGGTGGCGGTCCTGGTGTTCGCCGGTTCCATTTCCCTGAACCTGAACACGCACCGGGTGTACAAGGCCCGGGGCGGGGATGCCGGGGTCGAAGCCCAGGTGCAGAAAAAAATCGATCAGTGCTTCAGCGACAACCCGCCGCCCGACCCGAACGCCAACGCCCTTCGGGGCTCGTTGGCGGCCAAGTTCGGGAATAACCTGGATTTCAAAACCCAGATGAAGCAATTGCACCTGACCCGCGCTCAGGTGTTGCAGGCGCACCGTTCGGACATCGACATTTGGCGCAACGAAATCACGAAGAACCAGCTGGACACCAGCAGCGATGGCGGGGGAGGAATGGATCTCGGCCAGTACATACCGACCTTGTTCCTGTTCGGGATACCGCTGCTGATCTGGTATTTCATCCGCTCCAGACGCCGGGAGAAGGAAGCCAAGGCCTGGAAGCGCGGCGGCAAGGGAGCCCACGGCAGCGCCAGGTGGGCTCGCCGGAATGAGATCATCACGGCGCCGGAACCCCGATGGGTGATCCCCCTTTGGTGCGCGAATGACGGAACGGCGAGGCCATGGGAGATGCGAGAGACCAGGGGCTTTTGGGCCGTGGCGGGCCTAGCCGCCCTTGCCCCACCGGAAGGGGACGCCGTTTGCACCCACTTTCTGCTGCTGGGCGCTTCTGGATCCGGCAAAGGTGCTTCGATCTTCTCCCATGTGATGTGCAGCAGCCGCGTACCGTCGATCTATCAGGACGTAAAGGGGGAATGCCCGAACATCGACCATCCCAGGTGGAAGAACGCAATCCGCTGGGGGCGGGCCGCTCATGAGGGCTGGCCCTCCATGCGCTGGAACCCGTTCCAAGAGGTGTTCGATGATCCCGAGATCGAAAGCGCGGCCATGACCCTTGCCTCACTCCTCATCCCGGACGGCAGCTCAGGGGATTCCTGGGTTGCCAAACTTGCCCGCCCAATCCTGGCCAAGCTTATTATTTCCAAGAAATGGCAAACACCTGGTGAATTTGCCGATGAGGTCATGAACAAGTCCCTTCAAGAAATCCTTCAGATGGGCGACACCCCGGGCGGTTTGATGGCCCTGCTCGGCGGTAAGAATGTCCCGGAATATATCAGCGCCGAGTTTCTGACCAATATGAACGCATTCCGGATTGGGTGGGGGCGGGAGGTCACAAGCGGCCATGACTTCACTCTTGACCAGCTGATCGACAACGGCGGTTATGTTCTCAGCGCGGAGGCGGATGAAACCCTGAGACTCCCCATCCGGATGCTATGGGCTATGCTCTTGCGCCGTTTGATGCGGAGCGTCAGGCCGAGGCCCTTGAACATCCTGCTTGACGAGGCCGTAGCAGCCGGGAAGATCCCGGACGTGCTCAATGCGCTTGTGACCCTGAGAAATCGGAAGGTTTCAATCTGGATGGGCTTCCAGAGCGTTGAAGCCATTGAAGAGGTCTACGAGAAGAAGGCCAAGGCCCTTGCGGATGCCTTCGGCAACCGCATTTACCTGCTGCGCAACATCAGCCCCAGGGACGCCAAGCAGCTATCCGAGAACATGCGGAGCTGGTCCAAGGAGCGCGGCGGCCACGTCGGTCTCAGCATCGGCTCTTCCGGCCCGTCCCTGTCCCTCACCAGCGGAACCGATGACATCACCGCGCTCCCCCTGCTCAGCGCGGAGGACATCGAGACGCGGGGCCACCGGAATGAATACTGGGCCGTGGTTTCCGGCCACAGCATCAGCAAGAGCGGCTATCCCATCCTAGTCCAGACAGTGGCCGGGGATGAGTTGACCAGGCGTCCAGAGCCGGGTGAAGCCGTGGCCCCCCACCTGAACGGAGGCATTGACCCCCACGGGAAGCCCTTCCAGCCAGGCCCCGGCATGGTCACATGCGGCCATTGCAAGCGCCCGAACCACATTTGGAACGGCGTTTGTGATGGGTGCGGAGCCCCCTTAGAGGTTCCCGTATAGGAACGCCAGCGAGCCGCCCAGGAGGCCGTCAGGGCCACGTGGGCGGCCCCTCCCGGGTGAGGCCCAGGCCACCCGGCGCGGCGGATCGCTCCAGGAGGCCTTGGTGGCCGCTGAGGTTGGGGTAGGCCTGGCGCTATGAGCCGGGGGTGAAGGGATACGGCGGGTTCATTCCCTGCCCCTGATCATGAGCAAGCTTGACCACCTGGTCAGAGTCCCTTGTATCCTTTGTGGCGTCCCCAAAAAGCTCACTAGAATCGGTTGTTGTGTTCCAGGCGGAGAGGTATTCTGAAAACCCTTCTGTCACCTTCCGAGAATCCAAATCCTATGGGGAAACTCTATAACAAAGTTGGCATTGACTTTGCCCCCCCCCCGGGGGGGGCACGAATATTGCTTGCAGACGACGAGCCTCTCCTCCGAGAGGCGATTCAAAATCTTCTGAAACAACTCGGGTTTCAAGTGGAGATTGCAAAGGATGGTGCCGAGGCTTTGGGGATTTTCCGAAATCATCCGGACGGTTTCGATTTGGTAATCCTCGACATCAATATGCCCAGACTAGATGGGCGGCAGACTCTGCAAGCAATTCGTGCCATTCACCCGGGCTTGCCCGTGATTCTTTCCAGCGGAAATCATCCCATGGACCTTGCAAACCTTCTTCAACCCAACGGGGCCACAGCCTTTCTTCCGAAACCATACTCTATCGACGACCTCCAAAGAATGTTGGGAGAAATCCTCGGTTAGAGGGACAATACCGAAGAATGAGGCTTACCAGGAGTCGCCAAAAGTTATTTGGTGGAAACAGAATCGGCCCACCTTTGGGCAGCCCCGCTAGCCCATTTAGGGTGAAGGTTTCCCAGCTATAGCTGTGTAGAGAATCTTTATGGCCTCAGTAGACGTAAACTTCACTGCCACCCTGGAACTATTTAGGACCATTTTTGAACAGGTTCCAGATGCAATTATTTTAGTAAATAGTTTTGAGCACATAATATTGGCGAATGCAAAAACAGATTCCTTGTTCGGATATAGACGCGATGAACTCATCAGCAAACCCGTGGCCAAACTCCTGCCTACTCGGCACCAGGAAGCCCACCAGGCTGAGATTCACAAGTTTATGGCGCGGCTTGCTGTCAACCGATTCATGGGTGAAAATCGGAATGTTGTTGGCCTTTGTTGTGATGGCCAGAAAGTGCATCTTAACATCCAATTAACACCACTGGCAATTGATAATGAGAACTTGGTCCTAGCTGTGATAAGGGATGTCACTGAATCAAGACGCACTGAAAAGGAACGAAGCAAATCAATAGAAGCCCTGAAAAACCTTACCGATCACTTAATCGGGTTGAATGAGGAAAAGAACCGGCTCCTGGGCTTTGCGGCACATGATCTCCGCAACCCACTGCACTCTATTATCCTGGCTACCGAGTTGCTTTTATCCGGCCTTGAGGAAGGGCACCCCCCAGAGGATCGGCGCCCATTGCTCTCCGACATCTTACAAACCACTCTTTTCATGGTGAACCTGGTGGACGGGTTGCTTGACTTAGCCGCCATCGAATCTGGGAAATTTCGACTTAACCTCGCCCCCATGAGTGCTGCTGACAAGTTAGCAGATTGCGGCTTGATCATGGCCCCCCTTGCCCGCGTCAAAGGCGTCCTCTTGGAAATTCATCTTCCAAAGGATCCCATCCCCCTCGTGATTGCGGATGGCTCCAAGTTTATACAGATCCTGAACAACCTCCTTGGTAACGCCATCAAGTTTTCACGACAAAGAGGCCGTGTTAAGGCTTGGGTTGAGGCAAGGAACGGTGGTGTTAGCGTGTTTATCTCAGATGAAGGGCCGGGCATCCCCAAGGAGCAACAACAAAGAATTTTCCAGCCTTTCCAACGTGGATTACACGAACCAGGGATGGAAGGATCGGTGGGTCTTGGGCTTGCCATTGTTAAGCGAATCGTAGACGAACACGGAGGGCGAATTTGGGTAGAAAGTCAGTTAGGGGTCGGTTCCACCTTTGAGGTTTGGCTGCCCCTATCAGAGAAAGACCATGGCCCTCAATCTACCCCAACGGAACAGACCCCGAATAGCCAAAAGACGCGGTAAACCGGGAGCTTGCGGCCTACACTTGGGGCATCCCACGGCCAGAGGAGTGCTCATGCGCGCGATTGACTGCACCATCTATTACCGCCTGACGAACCCCAGTGGAGAACCGTCACCCCAACGCTGCGACCGGAAGCAAATCGATTACCAAATCCAGGTCGAGGAAGCCACCACCGAAGAAGGTATTGAACGGGGAATCATCGCCGGCGGGATGGCTGAGATCGGGGTTGTGGAAGGAAGGACCGCCTCCTATGAAGTTCTCGATGCGCGGGCGTTGGGGCTGATCTCTCCGCCCAGCGCTCTATGGGGTTAAGGGAATCCCGCCCAGTCAGCGAATGACCATCCGTAGGCTCGTCCGTTGACTGGGGAGGGTGGGGCACGTTACCGACAGAAATTATGTACGCTAGGCTGCCGGCACCGAGCGCAACATTAGGGTTTCTGGTGCAATGTCTAGGTTCCCGGGCCAGACCACGGTTCCGAATGCGACCTTGGCCTGGAGGAAGAGCGGCAGGCGCGCCAAACCTTGAAATGGTTTCCGGTCTAAATAAGGCTTCATGTCGAAGATGCGCATCTCGCCATTTTCGAACTCCAGCCAAAGGGTGTGGTCGGGCCGGGCTTCCACCTTTACGATATCCAGGAGCGATTCCATGACAGTCACCTATTGCAAAGGGAGGATACGATAGGGTTCTTCACCGTTAGCGGCTAGATCAAAATCAGCCAGAAGTTCATCCCGGTGCAAGTCCACCCACACCTGCACCATCCGCAGCTGCCGAGCTGGGAAATCCCCTGCCAGGAGCCGGCCATCGTCGATGGCCACTGAAGCCTTCATCCCCTGGTAGCGAACATGAATATGGGGAAGGTGGTGCCGGTCCTCGTCGGCATAGAAGATTGACACGAGGATTCCATAGAACATGGAGATTGTGGGCATTTAGACTCCAGCCAGACCCCATGATCGGGCAGAAAAAGGGCTCACGCAACGAGCGCCTGCGCCAGCGCCAACTTACAACCCCGAAACGGTGTTCGGAACGGGAAGGCGGTTCCGTTCACATGACCCCAATATTTTAACACGGGGTTCCCCGTGTTAAAATATGAGACATGGTTCGCTCCAAGAAACGTCCATCCCCCGATCCATCAAAGGCCGTTGCCTACCTCCGGGTGAGCACCGAGGACCAAGCCCTTGGACCGGAAGCCCAGCGGGCCGCCATTGAGGCATGGGCCGCCCGCCAGGGCGTCCAGGTGGCTGCCTGGCACCATGACCAGGGCGTTTCCGGTGCAGCCGCCATCGATGACCGGCCCGGCCTCCTGGCCGCCCTGCGAGACCTTGAGGCGCTGGGAGCCGCCCACCTGGTTGTTGCCAAGTGGGACCGGGTAGCCCGAGACGTGATGATCGCTGCCATGGTGGAGCGCATGGCCGAGCGCATGGGAGCCCGCGTGGTGAGCGCCGATGGGGTGGGGGCTGGCGACGCGCCGGAGTCCTTCCTTATGCGGTCCATCGTGCAGGCATTCGCCGCCTACGAGCGGGCCTTGATCCAAATGCGGACCAAGGCCGCCATGAAGGCCCTGCGCGACCGGGGCCAATGGTGTGGGGAGATCCCCCTGGGATTCCACCTGGCCGAAGATGGTAAGACGCTCCTGGAGGACCCAGGTGAGCGCGCAGCGATCCAAACTGCCCGCACCCTGCGCGAACAGGGGAAACGGTGGACCTTCCAGCGGATCGCTGACGAACTGACCCGGCAGGGATACCGTCCCAGGGGGACCAGGTGGCATCCTATGACCGTTGCCCGGATGGTTCAGGGATGCAGCAAGTGACGTTGTGCCCGCTACCTCGGTAAGGAAAAGGGGACATGGACTCATGTCGTAGAACGGTAATTTACGCACACTAGGTAGAATCCAGGTATTCTTCTCGTAGCCATTACGTCCCTTCTGGTTTGTGGTGGTTAGGCCAGACGGGTGAGAAATACACCCGGTCTGGCCGCCAATCGACTGGGTTAGCTAGAGGAGTATCCGATGGCCAAAGTAACCGCGTCCGCTTCCAAGAAGTCCCAAGCCAGCGAGGAAATCGGGATCGGCAGCATTAGCGCCGTCCTGGACTCCCCCTCTCCCATCACCGAGGAGCACCGCCACCGTATGATCAGCGAAGCGGCCTACTACCTGGCCGAGCGCCGCGAGTTCGAGCAGGGGTACCAGAAGGAGGACTGGGCGGAGGCGGAGGCAGAGATCGACCGGATCCTAGACACCCAGAACGAGTCGGGGTCGCGAGCGGAGTAGGGTTGACCCCAATCTGCGCCAGCCATGACTGAAATGAACGATACCTAACCAGGTTTTCTGTTCCGTTGCGCCCCAGACCCCAAGGGACACCTGCCGCTAGATTTTTGGGAGCCAGTCCAGGGGAATAAGCTGTTCCTACGCAAGCGCCTGATTAATAGCATCATCAAGCTCCTGCATACCAAAGGGTTTCCCAAGATAGAAGAAATCCTTCAATGTATGTCCCTTCATGCAATCCCATTTGGGGGTCCCGGTGCACAAAATCCCCTTCAGCCCAGGACGAAGCTCTCTCAGGATCGTCATCGTCGTGACACCATCCATATGTTGCATTCTGAAATCTGAAATCACGAGGGTAAAATCTGGGTTTTCGCGCTGCACCAATTGAATCGCCTGTATTCCGGTTTCGGCGACAATGACCTTAAACCCAAGGATTTCAAGCATATGATTCGTGGTAATCCGTAGGGTTTCTTCGTCTTCTACCAGGAGGATGGTGAATGGAGCGTGCCGATTGAGCATTGTGGAGCCTGATTTCTAAACGAGTATTTCGATGGATTCTCCAAGGAGAGTCATTGCCGTTCACATGGGGCAAACAACAAGCATATATTATGCCATACAGGCAGCCAGCCGTCTCAACCACCGTAAGCCGAGGCAAGGTTCGCGCCGGCCAACCTACGCCAGTCACAGATTCCCGTCTCAGGGTAAGCCCTGACCACAATGAATTACACCTAACTCGGTTTTCTGTTCCGGTGCGCCCCAGGCCCCAAGTTGGGAAATGCCACCGGGGGAACTGCACTCCAAACCCTATCCGGGGACGGGAAGGGCATTCTTGACTGCTTGGACCAAGGCTTCCGCCTCAACTGGCTTGGTGAGCACCTGCCTGACCCCAAGCTTCAGCAAATTGGCTTCCATTTCCCTGTCGCGGAGAGGAGTGAGGAGGAGCAGTGGAACCTTGGGAACGACCTTGCGAACCATCCGTGCCAGGGTCGCACCATTGCAGCCTGGCAGTTGGGATTCGCTGATGATGAGGTCCGGCGCGGAAACAGGGAGGTGCTCCGGAATCTCCATCGCAGAGAGTGGCACCCATTCCTCAACCTCATAGCCTGCCCGCTCCAGACAGCGCCGGAGGTAGATCCGCATCATCTTGATGTCGTCGATCACCAGCACCTTGGTCATAGATGGTTCGTCTTACTCCTTCTCGACCCCGCGCCAGACCGGGGCATCCTTGATCCTTTCCAGGAATGCCTCTGGGGTGTCCTCCCGGCCCTTACGCCAGGCCGGGCCGTCATTGGCACACTGGATGGCTTCGGCCAGGGTTGCGAACTTGCCCCAGGCAGTGGGCCGGTTGTTGGCCCCGCCATCCAGGCAATAGGTGTCATAGCGCAGCCCGGAGGGCCAAGCCTTCCACCAGGTTGCGAATCCTTCTTCCGGGTCTTGGAAGGGGCACTGGACCACAAGGACGAAGGGGACGTTCCACCATGGAGAGGTGGAGTATTTTTGCTTGGTCTTGTCAAAAAGGGCTTTGGGCAGCTCCGGGTTGACCGGGATCCCGTCGATGATCCGCTCTGCTTTCATTGTGTCCCCCGCGCTCCTGGAATCATGGCTGAAATAGCCCGGGCGGTCATCCGGCGAAGGTGGCCACCCCCAGAATCCAACGAGACGTAATCGCCGTTATCCTAAGCTGGAGCACCAACGACGAAGGCCCCCAACCGGGGGCCTCGATGCGTGAATGGTAGCACAACGGCCTACTCGTCAAAGAGTTCGGCGTGAGTCCCGGCACGGGCAAAGACAACCGCCTCCCCCTGGGGGGTCGCCTCGATGGTGTACATCAGCAGGAAGTCGCCGCCAACGTGGCACTCCCGGAAAGCGGCCTTGTTGCCTTTGAGCGGGTGATCCGCCCACTCCGGACCCAAGGGGCCATCCTTGGCGATCAAAAGCACCATGACCTCCTTCAACCGGTTCATGTCGAACCGACCGGAGCGGGTCAGGCGCTCCCAGTCTTTGATGAAGGTTTTGGTGTAGTCCGAGGTCCTCGGAAGCGCCGCGCGCTTACTGCTTGGCGGCTTTTTCGAGGTCATGGAAAAGCTCCTCAGGGGTGGCGAAACGGGCGCGGCGGTTCTTGATGATGTCCTCAGTCTCAGCCATGGCCTTTCGGGTCGTGGCGTTGGGCACCCTGACTTCAAAGGGAAGGCGGCGCTCATCTGCTACGCGGAGCAGGAGAAGGCGGATCGCATCCGAGATGGATAGGCCCATGGCCTCCAGCGCCTCCGTTGCGCGGTTCTTGGTGAGGGTGTCGATGCGGGCTCGGACAAAGGTGTCTGCGGTGCTCATGGGATATCTCCCGGAAGGGGGCTTCACCCCTCTCTCTGAAGTGTAGGTACATTGTGGCCACACTTCAAGATCAGACCCGCTTACAACCCCGGGCTCAGAAAAGCTTTTTGGCGATTTCCTGCCGGAACGTCTCGTCCTTGGACATGCGATCCATGGTCTCCAGGCCCCGCTTCAGCCAAACCTTTGTACTCTCTGGCGGGCGGGGCTCCGCTAGCTTGGCGGTTGCAGGCATCGGAGATGGACCCTTTGGCTCGGTACCGTCCAGGAGCGTGGTTGAGTATTTCTCGGATTTGGCCATGATTTCCCCGGATGCCTGGAAGGTTGCCATTTCAACTTCCCTGCCCATCGCACCGCGCCGGCCGGGGACTGGCCTTCCCCTCAATGAACCCGCTGGTCCAACTGAGGGCCTCCACGGACCTTGCCCCATAGGGGCAGGCCTGGCCGATTCCCCTTGCTGGGCGGCATTGAATCCGGCCTTCCAGGCGCTGGGGTCTTGCCGAACCGATCACGTCCTGGGCGGGCTTGGGAAGGCGGTTATCTGGGCTCATGGGCGACTCCTGCCTGGCTCCCTCATGGTATCCGCAGCCCCTGCGGAAAAGCCCCCCTGGCACCTGGTCATTCCATGACGCCCGGGGGGCATTGCCGGGATGCCCTGGAATGTGTGCAGGACAAGGCCCTAGCTATTTTTGATTTAATAACTTTACAAAAGCATGAATGTATGGTTGCATGTTTTTGTGGAGGCTTAACGTGATCATATCCGCTTGGTCCGACAAAGGAGGTCAGGGTAAGACAACGCTGGCCGTGAACATTGCCGCATGTCTGAAGGTTCCTTTGATTGATCTCGATCCCCAGGCTGATGCAGCCCGTTGGGCGGCCCGTGTGGGCCATCCATGCACGGCTTTTGGCGAGGAAACGGAACCCGAGGAAGTGGCTGCACAAATCGCACCCAAGTTCACCTCGAAGGATTTGGTGGTGGTTGATTGTCCTCCAGGGCACCACACCAGGTCTCTACTTGGAATGAGCCTATCCCGCCTCACCATTATTCCCGTCAAATCTGGGGATGCAGATCTAGCGGCCTTTGGGCGTGCCATAGAACGCGTTCAAGAGATTCGCCAGCGTGGAAATCCGGATTTGGAAGTTGGAGTGGTCCTGAATTTTGCTCGGGGAACCCGTTGGAGCCATGTCACACACGAGGCTCTGTCGCGTAAGACTGCTCAATTTCACTATCTTGGCGAGATTGGACTAAGGCAATCCGTCGAGGATTCCTATCGCCACGGGAAGACACTGCTTTCGATGGGGGGGGCAACGGCCCATGAGTTCAGAAGCGTTTTCCAACATCTTCTTGATCTCAATCTATTCTAACTTTTTAAATTAATGGGAGAATACAAACATGACGTCAACAAATCAAAAGGCTAGTGCTGGTGATGTTCTTGGAGCGATTGGGATTGGCACAAAGGAAATGGGAACTCGCCAACTTCCGGTTCTTGGGAAAGCAAAAAGGGGGCGGCCTCCAGTCGGGAAGGTCCAGTTGACGTGTCGAGTGACGCCAGACCTTCTTAACTTGATTGATGAAGAGGTCAATCGTTTGCGGAAGGCGGGCGCGGCGCGTGCCGCTGCCTCCCAGGGGCCAGTATTGGAGGCTTTGGTTCGGCGAGCATTGCAGCAGCCCCCCCTTGTGCCGGAAGACCTGAACCCAGGGAAACAATCCAATGGTTAAACCCAGGGGAACAGACATCGAGCAAGAGGCCGAGTTTTTCGACCTTGTGAGGCGCTGTCAAACAGGCGAGGCAACACCGGCTGAGCGACGCGCCGTTAATCGCGCATTTAGAAATTTTGAATCCCTTCCTAAAAATGATGGTAACGACCTAAAAAAACAAATTTATCAAGAGTTAACCGGGGATATAAAGGCAGACCCATTCAAAAAAACGCCCAGGGAAGGGGCGAAAAAAAATATTAATGGGGGCCTCAAGGTTGCAAGGGAGAAATCGAAGACAGCCCCGAAGGGGGTAGGCATTTTGAAGGTCCGCCATGCTCCCGTTCGCGGTCGCGGAGACGTCCGGGGGCTGAACGCAAGAGAGGCCCGGCAACTAGATACGCTCCAAGCATTCAGGCAACAGGACCCTTCGGATCGCCCAGTGTCCCTTGTCAGTCAGGCTCTTACACTATGCCCACTCCCATTTCGAAAGCCATTGGGTGACAAAGTAACCCTAGAGGCAAGATTACCTCAAGGTAACCTAAAGGTAACATTAACGAATATTGGTGAAGCAGCTAATTCATCCCTAGCATATGGCGATGACGCACTTCTTCTAGATCTCCTTAGTCATGAGGCACGCTGGAAGAAGGATCCGGAAATATCTTTTGATCGTGCTTATGAATTTCTTGAATTCCTCGGGCTAGAGTCTCGCGGGGGGAAGAACTATCGGACGGTGAATGAGCGATTACAGCGCATCCGAGACCTGATGATTCAGATCAAAAGGAAAGGAATGGCAGTTGCAAATATTCGCGTGGTGGACATTGGCAGTGATGAAACCCCATCCACTCAGGATTTGGATAGAGAAGAGAGGGGAGAGAGAAGGATGATCCCTTATGTAATTCGATTGAGTCCAGAGTATTACGCTGATTTATTGAATTACTATCTTGCTATTCCAACAGCGGTAATACAAGCGTTCCGGGGATGCCCAACTGAGTATTCTCTTGCAAAATGGATTGTCTATCGCCTTGATGCATTGGAGACCGAGACCGAAATAACCCTCGAATCGCTACACGATGAGCGCGGATCCAAGGATAGTAACTGTCGCCGATTTAAGAAGAAGGTTGAAGTAACCGTCCTGAAGCTCCAGGAGGCATGGCCGGAGGTTGGCAAGGCATTATCAATCACCAAAAAGGGGCTCAAGATGCGGAAGCCACCAGTCCCCCTTGAGGCAGGCCGCCCCAGCCTGGCCCCCCTCC
>Ga0224527_1001428_pt1 | contig 11964 bp, 10 predicted proteins | sample CBST0metaG_FD_179882 | JGI IMG/M metagenome (GOLD analysis project Ga0224527, IMG submission 179882) | Peat soil microbial communities from Stordalen Mire, Sweden - C.B.S.T0 | ecosystem: Environmental > Terrestrial > Soil > Wetlands > Peat | place: Sweden: Norrbotten County, Stordalen Mire... | reverse complement strand
TAATGCGCTTTTCTTCATGTCGGCCCCCCTTTAGGGCTATAGCAATATAGGAGTATAGGTCGCTCATTTCCTGTGCGGCCTTCCCCTTCGGCTCAAACTCGGTGGCGCTCTGGCCGATATTCCCGGCATCGCCATGAGCGGCACGGGCAAAGATCACGACCGGGCAAACGGCAAAGCCCTGCTCGGTAGCAGCCTCTTGGGTTTCTACGTGGCGCTTTCCCTGTACCGGCGCGCGATTGACCAAAACGGCGGAGGGTGGATTTCCGGCCAGCGTCAACACGTCCTTGAGGCTCCCAAGCGTTTCAATGTCGTATAGCTGCGGCTGGATGGGCATCAAAACGAAGTCGGCGGCTTTGGCTGCGGCTATCAATGCGTCCGTACTCTTGCCGGGGGTGTCGATGATGGCAAAGTCTGCGCCTCCCTTGGCGGCGGCTTCAAGCACCTGGCCCAATCGGGAAACCTGACACGACACGACGGAAGGGGCTTCCTTGCCTCTCCGGTCGCTCCAATTTGCGGCGGTCGTCTGCGGGTCAAGGTCGATCACGGCAACAGAGCGGCCCGCCAAAACCGCTTCTACGGCTACGCCTAGCGCCGTTGTGGTCTTCCCGTTCCCGCCTTTTTGCCCAATGATCGCTAAAACGTGCATGATGGCTCCCTCTACGGCTACAGGGCTATAGGACTATAACCTGATACGAATATACGAAGAGCAGCCCCGATCTTGCAAGCATGAATGAAGGGCTGCTCCTGGGCTGGAATCAGGCAAGGCACCGGGGCGGGGCAGGTTCCCGGTAGATCGGTGCAACGGTTACTCTGCGACAATATCTTTGTCATGGATATGGACTTCGCCACAATCCGCCGCACGACGATCATTGCGCTCTTTGCAGATGATGAGCTGGCCGGGATGCTGGCGCTCAAGGGTGGCAATGCCCTGAGCCTGGTCCACGGAATTACAAGCCGCACCTCAGTGGATCTCGATTTCTCTATCACTCAGGACTTCCCGGATTTTCCCCACTCCAAGGAACGGATATTCCGCGTCCTGAAGGACCGCTTTGATTCGGCAGGGTACGTCGTCCTCGACGCAAAACTCGTTCCCAAGCCCCGGATCGATGGAGAGGACCTCAAACCGTGGTGGGGCGGATACGAGTTGAGCTTCAAGCTCATCAGTAAAGAACGCTATGAGCAGCTCCGCAGTCGCCCCGGCAAACTGAGCATCGAAGCGATGGAGACCGGCCCCAACAAACGGCGGGTCTTCACCGTAGACCTCAGCAAGCACGAGTACACCCAGGGCAGGGAAGAGCACGATCTGGACGATTACACCATCTACGTCTACACGCCGGAGATGATCGTTATCGAGAAGCTCCGCGCCATCTGCCAGCAGATGCCGGAGTATCCGCACATGGGCCGCGCCAGTGCTCGCGCCAGAGACTTCTTCGACATCTACGAGACCGTCACCCGGCGCACCATTGATCTGACCACTTCCGAAAATATCGAGCGGCTTCACCACATATTCGAAGCAAAAGAAGTGCCGCTATCCTTGCTTGCGAAGGTGGGTGATTTTCGGGAGTTTCATCGGCCAGACTGGCCCAGCGTTCAGGAGTCCGTCGCGGGAGGAAAGGTCGAGAGCTTCGACTTCTATTTCGACTTCGTTCTTGGAGAAATCGAACGGCTAAAAGCCCTTGGGAAAGTGTAGACGCCAAGCGGAATCGAACTCGCGTTCACGCAAGCCGTGAGCCAGGTAGAAATCATGGTTCAAGCCCAGACTCCGGAGACGTTCGTACTGCTCTGGCTTGTAGCCAGCCCGCTGCATATAGAAGCCGATTGCCTGATGGTAGGGATAGATGTAGTCGAGCTTCTTGAGCGTCGCCAAGAGAATGCTTGTGGACATATCCGACTGCGCTCGGCGGTATGCTTCCAACACTTGATAGACGCCGCCGGCATAGGCAGGCCGGACAGTAATGTCGATCAAAGTTCTCTCCAGCTTCGTGACCGAAAGCTGTTCTCGGCCGTACGTGATGGTCCCAACCTCAAGCCGTCCGGTATTTTTGCCATGCAGCAACACAACTTGAAAATTGTCATAGGTGAACAGGGCATTCGACCGTCTCTCAGGCTGACTAAACGCATTATCAATGCCTTCCTGCTCTAATGTGCTCTCCCTACCGTACTGCTGGCTCTGTTCACGACTGACGCAAATCACACTAGGGAGCTGATCCGTAAGGCCATGGAGCAAAACAGCCGTTCCGTGGGACAAATATGCCCGCGATTCCAGAGTTGCGGCAACCGCATACGGTGAGGCATCGGCCCACACATACCGCGTGACCGTCCGATGGACATTCTCCCCTACCGGCACAATCGAAACCCTGCGCATAGCCGTGGCTTCGAGCAAAAATCGCACAAATTTATCTACTGAAGTATTTGCAGCCAGTCGCCATTCACCTGCTCGCTTAAAAAGAATGCCTGCCAAATCAGCGTCGGTAAGAGCGTAGCGGGGAAGATTTTCAAAATACGCAATGATCTGCCCTCGCGCAGCTTGCAACTTTGATGGTCGTCCTCTTTTTGGCATTTCCTTGAATTTCCTCGACCTGTCGATGTATACATCGACAGGTTAACACGAATGTCGCCTCACTGCAACTAAACGTATTTATTTACAAAAAGATGTTGCAAACAATACCTTTTATGTGATAGATATGTATATCTATCACAGACACACAGTTCTGGTAAATTAAAACCAAGAAGTCGCCCTCTTCCCAGCTCAACCCCGCCGCAAGGCGGGGCTTTTGCTGTCAGTGGACCAAAAGCTGGCCCCTGACGCTGCTGGCGTACCATTCGCGGCCCCTGGCTGGCCGGATATTGAGCCGGTTGAGGTCGCGGGCGATAGCCCGCAATGTCTTCCCCTGGCTCCGCCACTCGACCATGAGCGTCAATACCTCCGGCTCTGGCCGGTGGGCATGATGCACGGCCAGCGCCAACGTCCGCGCCGCCTCGATGCGCGGATTGCCTAGCCTGGTCCCTCGGCGCTTAGCCTCGGCCAGCGCCGCCTTCGTTCGCTGGGAGATCATCTCGCGCTCGTGCTCGGCGACAGCGGCCAGAATGTGGATGGTCAGCCGGTTGGCCTGGGGCATATCGCAGGCAATGAAGTCCGCGCCGCTCTCCATCAGATTTGCTATAAATGCGACGTTACGGGCCAGCCGGTCAAGGCGGGCAATCAGCAGAGTAGCGCGGCGCTTCCGACACTCTTCAAGTGCGGCCAAGAGCTGAGGCCGGTTCGTGTGCCGGCGTCCGCTCTCGATCTCGGTGAACTCGGCCACGAGCTGGCCGCCGTTGACCTGGCAGGCGACGGCCTGACGCTGCGCGTCCAGGCCCAGTCCACTCGCGCCCTGGCGGTCGGTCGAAACACGGTAATAGGCGACAAAAGAGGGCAGGGAAGGGGCCATGTACAAATTCTAAACGTTGGTTTAGATTTGTACGGTCTAGCTTTTTGGGGTCAACACCTGCCCTTTGTGGAACACAACCGGGCGTTGTCCGGTATCTATTTTCGTAGTTTTGCGTGCAAGATCACCGCAGTGCCCTCTCTAGTCAGGGTGCATACCAATGTCTCATTGCATTGGTAGTGGAATTGCGAAGAGACTGACCAAAAGATTGCGGATTCCTGCTCGCCAGGTCTGTATATAAAAAATGTGCGCCCTGAGCTGGTCTCAAGATTGCCGTTAGCTACATCGTAGCCGCTGATTATTTCATCTCCCTCCTGCGGACCCCCGACCGGAACATGAACGCTCTTCGCGGTGCCAACCCTGGCCGTCTGCCCTGTTCCAGGCAGATGAGAATTGATATTTTGGGGGCCTGAACTGCTTGGCTTCCCCGCCCCATCTGCTTTCTGAATGAGCGGAAGGTTTGTCGAAAAGTCCCAACTTGAAAGACTTGCGTACTGGTCTCGGGTGATGAAAAACTTATGCTGAACTACAGCTACCTTACTCTTTCCTGAATCATCGAAAACACGTGTGAAGGCGCTCAGGTAATTATCACTTTTTGCAACGAGAAAATGCCGAGCATCATATAAGTTAACCGTGATCTTTCCTCCATACTGACGCTCATTAAGCATCCGAGAAAAGTCATCTATGCCTGCAGGGTCCGAAGGTCCGATCAATAATTTATACCTCAGTTCATCGCCAGAATTTCCCCAGTCTGTTTCAAGTTTGGCCCTTAATCCAACGCCGTCAAATTTCTGCTCCTGCCATGCCTTTTGTGGAAGTGGCCTGTTCTTGTACCAAGAGATCGTCGCATTTGAAACCACAACAGTAAGGCCAAGGCCCACGCCGACAGCAAAAAAGAAGAGCGCGGCCCGCGCGGTAGATTTTGGAATTAACTGAACCCAGCGGCGCAACAATGTAGGCACTGTGATCGTCACCGTGTTCTCTCGTTCCCTCTGGCTAAAGTCTGTCATATTGTCGTACCTTCTTTCAGTTCGCTACGGTGATGGAACGATCATTTCCTAGCTTGAACCGTTCTCTGCCATCCCTCGACAATCTTAGCTGCGTGAGAAATAACGTCATCATGGGTTACGATGTACCCGCAATTCTGGCAGACGGAACCTGCGAAATCAGAAACGGATTTTATCTTGGTTCTGGCAATTTGAACCTCATGGTTGCACTTCGGGCAAGGACAATAGGTTGCTTTACTCACGGCTTCATGGCCTCCACGTTGACAATCGATGGTCTTCCCTGTCTGGCAGTTTGGCTTGCATAGGTTTTTCTATGGTTTCGGAGGGTGATCTTCAAACCACCTCCGCACCCGCTCCTGCGCACGGGTAAGATCGGCTGGCTTCAGATGTGAGGCGGCATCATCCCGATACTTGGCAGCGTCCATCTGTTGACCCTCTGCGGCAAGAGCGTACCAAAAATAGGCTTCCACAATGTCTCGCGGCACGCCTCGACCGAGATCGTACATCAAGCCAAGTTTGTATTGTGCATCGGCTTCGCCCTGTTCGGCAGCTTTGCGATACCAAAAAGCCGCCTGCACTTTGTTTTCCGGAACACCCTGGCCACTGACATACAAGGCTCCAAGGTTGTGCTGTGCGCTAACATTGCCTTTCTCTGCGGCCTTGCGCCACCAAAGAGCGGCCTTTGTGTGGCTTTGCGGAACACCTTGGCCATCGTAATACGCGTGTCCAAGGTCATATTGCGAGTCGGCGTCGCCCTGCTCAGCAGCCTTGCGCCACCACATGGCAGCTTGGGCGGAGTCCTGGGCTACGTCCGCTCCCTTGTAGTACAAACTGGCAAGCTGTCTTTGTGCGTCTGCATTGCCTTGGTCTGCCGCTTTGCGTATCCAAGTGATTCCCTGTACATGGTCACTAGAGACGCCTGTGCCGGTAAGGTACATCAAGCCAAGGTTGTATTGTGCGGGGGCATAACCCTGATCCGCAGCCTTGTGCCACCAAAGAGCAGACTGTACGTAGTCTTGCGGCACACCTTGCCCGGTGCCGTAGGCAAAACCTAAGTTTGTTTGCGCATCGGCATCCCCTTGCTCTGCCGCCTTGTTCCACCAAAAAGCAGCCTGTGCGTCGTCCTGTGGAACGCCTTGGGCGATGTGAAACGCCATACCAAGGTTGGCTTGTGCCTTGGCGTCACCCTTGGCAGCTTGCTCCATGAGTGTGTCGATCCTCTGGGCAGTCGCGTTCGGGGACTGCGCCCATGCCCCGGACGCGCACAATACCAGCGCCAAGGGCAATGAAACGATCCTCCAGGAGATGATTCTCAGAAGCCTTCCGACAAATTCAACCCTGCTCATTGCATTTCCTTTCTTTCACAACTCTAAACCGCACGGAATTACGCAGCCTTCCGGCAGAACCAGGACGGCTAACGAGCAGGATTCCGAACACCGGTACATCGAGACTGTCCCCAAAAAGGGCTACCGCTTCGTGGCATCGGTATCCGTCGTTGTCGAACCGTCACGCGACGAAACGGAGCCAGCCGATCAAACGTTGCCTCCCTCCGCGTCCGATGAAAAGCTGCGCTTTCGGCTCCGCCTTTCGGGCCTCTTGATAGTCCTGGTCGCCACGGGAATCGCCTTCGTGGTCTTGCATTACCGGCACCTAGCGGCCAGCATCCCAAAAACTTCATATCAACGCGGCATCCGTCTTGAGGCCGAAGGCAAAGACAATCAGGCCATCAAAGCACTAAACGAAGTGCCGCCGTCAGATCCAGATTTCGCACGGGCCAGACTCAAAGCCGCCTGGCTGTTGTATCAAGCTGACAGAGATGACGAGGCGAATCTTTATCTCGCCGCCGTGAAGGATGGCAAGACTGTTTCTGATACTGAGCCGCGAGACAAGGCAACTCTTCGAGAAATTAAGGGACTTAAAGAGCTTCTCGCCGACCAAACCGACGACGCTCTCGACGATTTTCAATCGGCTGCGGACACGGACTCGACGAATATAGACGCCCTGATCTACGTTGCAGACACTGCTATCAGCAACGGCAATCTCCCGGAAGCAGACAAGGCTCTAGCAAAATGCCAGGCGCTTGACAGGTTAGACCCATTCTGTGGCTTCGAGCGAATCTATGTGCTCGCGTACGAAGGCCAACTTGACGCAGCAATCGCTGAATTCAACCAACTGCGGAGGGTTTCGAATAATCCTTGGCTGGATGAACCCGCCGGGTACGCAGAATTGGCGAGGGGCAATATCCCCGAAGCGCTCAAGCACTTTAATTCGCTGGCCGCGCAGGGTCGAGACGGGAACTTGGTTCATTTCATGGCAGCACACCACCGCTGCGATGCTTCGCATGGAACGCGAGATCGTCACACGGATGCAGGAAGGCAATCAGCGCGGGATGAGCGATCCGATGCTGGTGGATGCGCGTATCCGTATTGCGACGGAAGACCGCCACCCGGAGCTGAATGCCTCGCAGCGTCAGGTGGTCAATGATGTTTTTCTCTCCCGCGAAAAGATAGCGGGTTTGGATGGCGTTGCTGGCGCGGGGAAGACAACGACGCTGGCCGTCATCCGTGAAGGCGCGGAGGCGCAAGGGTACAAGGTCGAAGGCTTCGCGCCCACGTCTCGCGCGGCGCAAAAGCTGGCCGACGCAGGGATGGAAACATCCACGCTGCAAAAGCATCTTGCGCGTGGAGAAAAGCCAGACACCGGCGAGCGCCGCCTGTATGTGCTCGATGAATCCTCGCTTGCGTCCACCAGACAGATGCACGAGTTTGTGCATCGCCTGCATCCGAACGACCGCGTTTTGCTGGTAGGCGACACCCGCCAGCATGAATCCGTCGAGGCGGGCCGCATCTTTGCCCAGCTCCAGGACGCGGGCATGAAGACGGTGAAGCTGGAGGAGATTGTCCGCCAGCGCGACCCGGAGCTGAAACAGACCGTCGAGCAGCTTGCGCGTGGCCAGGTGGGAGAGGCTATCGCCGGACTGGAGCGGCAGGGCCGCATTCATGAGGTGCCAGGTCATGAAGACCGCATCGCGGCCATTGCCAAGGAGTATGCGAAGTCGCCTGATAACACGCTGGTAGTCTCGCCCGACAACCGTTCCCGCGCCGAGATCAACCAGGCCATCCACACCGAGCTACAGGCGAAAGGCGTTGTCGGCAGGGAGGAACACCGCGCCCAGGTGCTTGTACCGCGCCAGGACCTTACCGGCGCGGATCGTATCTGGGCCGCCCGGTACAACCCCGGCGACGTGCTGCGCTACTCGCGCGGCTCCAAAGAAACCGGCATTGGCAAAGGCGAGTATGCGCGGGTTACTCGCGTCGATGCGCCCAACAACCGGCTCACCGTCGAGCGGAAGGACGGCACGGAACAGAGCTACGATCCACGGCGCCAGCAGGGAGTCTCTGTCTACCGTGAGCAGGAGCGGGCTTTCTCAGTGGGAGACCGTGTGCAGCTCACCGCGCCCTTGCCCGACTTGAAGCTGGCCAACCGCGAGTTGGGGACCGTCGAAGGCATCGGCCAGGATGGGCGGATCAGTTTGAAGATGGACGGAGGCCGCGAGGTCGAGCTTGATTCGGTGAAGAATCCGCACCTTGACCACGGCTACGCCGTGACAAGTCATTCCAGCCAGGGGCAGACCGCCGACCGTGTGCTGATTCACGCCGATACCGAGCTGGGAGCCAAAGACCTGCTCAATAACCGCATGGCCTACGTTGCCGTTTCACGCGGCGCATACGACGCGCAAATCTTTACCAACGACCGCGAGAAGCTGGGCGCGGCGCTGGGGCACGATGTTTCGCACAGCAGCGCCCATGCGCCGGAGATGAAGCCAGAACAGAAGCAGGAGCAGGCCGTCACGCCGCAGCGGGAGATTGCGCAGAAGCAGGAGCAAGGAGAAGATTTTGGACTGGGTCTCTAGTCAAAAGGCTGGGACTTGGAACCACTGCCTTAGCGTACGATTTTTTCCGTTTCGTGAGCCGACCTATTGGCTCTTAGGAATCTTGCCGGTCCCCATGTTGTTCGTTGAATTTGTGAAATGCGCCTTCAGCTCGGGATCGGCGTGTGCCCATATTCTAAGGGCCGAGGAAAGGTGGTCGTGGGCCTCTGATGCTTGCCCCAACCCTTGATAACAAGCGCTGAGGTCGTACTCAGCCAAGGGGATCAAAGATGCGATGCTGTCAGTGAAGACTCTCGCCTTGTTTCGGAGTATGGAATTCAAGGAAATGATTGCAGCGTCCCAATCACCGTTGCCCATCTCTGCTTTGGCCAGGAAGTACGCGGTTTCTGGACTTTGGTCCATGCTAAACGACAGGGCCAACTGCTCAGTGGCCGTTTTGAAATCATGCCCTTTTAGTGATTCCATGCCGTCAATAAACGGCTTTGTTGCACCATACTTCAGTCCTATACCGGGCGAGGCGCTTTGTTGCCGACTGAGAAAGCTCTGGGCAGTGGCATGGTCCCCGAGCACCGCGAAGGTCCTCGCAATCTGAATCGCAAACTCTGGTGCATCAGACAGCTTGGTAGCCTCCTCCAGTTCTTCTTTTGCTCGACTTGGATTAACGTCCAAGGCGTCAATCTTTGCCAACAGAATAAGGTAATCCGCCTGTTCATATTTAGAATCGGTCTGCCTGATTGCGGTTGTGAGGTCATTGCGTGCGGCGGTCAATTTACCATCGAGAAGGTTTGCCGCCGCAATGCCGTCCTGTACTGCTGTCCTGCGCCTGCATGATGGACCGTGCGAAACTCGCCTCGCGCGGCCCGCTGCTCGAACTCCTGCCGGACATGGGCATACGTCGTTTCCCCCATGCCGCGATTGAGCGCGGCTTCCAGAAGTTCGCGGCGGTCCAGCACGGCGGAACGCTCGAAGAGATGGTCGCGGGCATAAGTGACGGCCTGTTGCGCGGCCACTGTGCTCCGATTCAGCGCGGGTTCGTGAACGTGGCGCTGTCCACGTTCACGCGCTTCGGCCACAACCCGGTCGGCCTGATGTCCATACTGCGCGGCTAGATTCCGATGCCTCTCTAATACCTCTCCCGGCGATAGCAGCTCCTTGCTGTCCCGCGTCCGGTGCGCGGCAACCTGCGCGGCTCCCGCCCCGTCTATCCCCATCTCGCGGAGATGATCTTTGATCTGCTCGCGGCGTGGGCTGCTGGCCTCCAGATACTCTTTCGTATACCCCTTGATCTCCGGCTGCCCATGCTTGCCGCGCTCCAGCTCGTAGCCCAACCCCTGTAACCGCATCGCCAGCTCGGAACGGTACAAACTGGTAGCGACGCGCTGCGACGCGAATAGCTCCTGCGGCTGCAAGGCGCGGGTTTGTCCGTTGTCGCGTTCGGTGACATTGAAGATCACAGCATGGGTGTGGAGCTGCGGCGCGGCGTAGCCGTCCACAGGCCGCGCGGTATCGTGCTCGAAGGTAGCCGCAACGAATTTGCCGGTCGTCTCCGGGGCGTGAACATTGCCGATGCGGGCCTGCGTGTACTTCTCCAACTCATTGAGCGCCACGCGGACGCTCTCCCGATGCGCCTCTCTTACGCGCTCATCGCCGCCCACAAGGGCGGTGAGAGAAACACTCTTGGGTGCGCTGAACGTCGCATCCCAACCGGCGCGATGCTCCACGCTGGTTACTTCCTTGCCGAATTTACCCTCATAGGTTTTGGAAACCTGATGGCGAACGAGCTGCGCTTCCGTGTGCGGATGCTGGCCTTCGGTCAGACGCGCAAAGTGCTCATTGCCAACCGCACCCTCTAAGCCCCACTGCTCGGCCAGCTTGCCTTGCCACTCGCTATGCCCCTGCTGGTCGCGGCTCCAGTAATTCTGCCGCTCCGAGGCAAACTCCCGCTCGTGGTACGTTCGCACCTGTGAAGCTGACAGCGGTTTGGAGATCGTCAGCATAGAGAGATTTTATTCCTCTTCAGCCATAGGGCTCTTGTTGTTTACTCACGGAACCCAAATGCTTCGTCATTCGTATCTTTATTCATGCGCCAACTGTTCATTCTCGTGAGTCTCGTTTTGTTGTTTCAGCAAAGCCCATGTCTCTCAGCTCAGAACATTACAGAAGAGTCCTTACGCCATGAACTCACTTCACATGCCATGCCTTTACAAACTTCAGGGCAGGCTGTTCTGCTGAAAGAGGCCGAAGATCATCAGTATTTCCTTTTAGGAGAGCTTCATGGAGAAACCGAAGTTCCAGAGCTTATCTCCGATCTATGGCCTAATTTGTGGCAGGAAGGATACCGCCATGTTGCAGCCGAAGTAAGCCCTTGGGCTGCTACTCATCTACAGAAATCACCAATGGAGGATGCAACTCCCGTCCCTGGTCTTTGGACCCGTAAGCAAGCCGCTGAAATTCTGCGCTTTGCGAAGCCGGGGCAGTCAGTGCTTTTGGGTTGTGACATGGAGGAAGAGCAGCCGGGCCGTTTGATTAGCCAAATGGCGCAACTGAATCCCACAGATGCTCGGCTCCGCAGAATGCAGGAGATGATTTCCAATGGGTATAGCCGGAAACAAGCGCCTGCATTATTGCAATTAGCCAAGCTGGATCATCCTGCCAACGATACCCGGATTGGCGGGGAGTCACTCTGGAAGAGCATGTTAGGCACCTTGCAAATTGAAGTCCTTCGCTCCGATCCACACACTCGGTATGCTGCGTCTGATGAGCGAGAACATCTAATGAAGGCGTTATTTCTTTCCCACGTCGAGCAGGAACCCCAAGGTAAAGTTTTGCTGCGTTTTGGACGTAACCATCTTCATCGGGGCATAGACGCGCGCGGCATCTCGACGCTTGGCAACTTCGTTGCGGAATGGGCGCTGGCTCAAGGGCAGTCGGTAGTCAACGTTGGAGTGTTTGCCGCTGGCGGGGAAGAGCATTTGGCTGGAAAAACCTTCAGCGCAGATGAGCGTCAAGATGAAAGGCGGTGTACTCGGCCAAACATAGTTCACTGTGCCATTGCTCGCCGGACAAAAACGCCGCGCATAATTCAACTTTTCCCGGCCCGACACTTCCAGTTGACAGTGGAAAGAACGCCGGATTCATAACCCGTAGTTCGGTGGCAAAACGGTCTCAGGCGCATTTTGGATACCTGGGGGCAGGCGGCATTGCTTCGTGTTCTTCCTGGGGCCTTTCTGTTCGATCTCGCACGACTCTACACTCAGGCACAAAGGCTGGACCAACCTCCACCATCCACAGCCAGGTTTTTGTTTTTGTACTTGCGCGGGGAGGGTGCGGGAGGGGCGCTAGCGCCCTCCCGCTGAATGCGAGCGAAAGCTCGCTGACCGCCTCGTAGAGGCGCTCCTTTTTGTTGCTGGGTGGTTTGGAGGGGCGCAGCGCCCTCCAATGTATGCGCAGCATGTCCGCCCGTGAGGGCGCTCCTTTTTCTGCGTAGCGCAGCGGAGCAGCGGGACCGCTGCGGAGTTCTCCACAGTTTCTGGGTGAGCAACTACTAAAAAAGCTATTTATCTTAACTATTTAAAAGGGGGGGCGTTTCACCGTACTAAAACAGCAAAAAGGGGGGGCGTTTCACCGTATACAGGGG
>Ga0224527_1001425_pt1 | contig 11987 bp, 13 predicted proteins | sample CBST0metaG_FD_179882 | JGI IMG/M metagenome (GOLD analysis project Ga0224527, IMG submission 179882) | Peat soil microbial communities from Stordalen Mire, Sweden - C.B.S.T0 | ecosystem: Environmental > Terrestrial > Soil > Wetlands > Peat | place: Sweden: Norrbotten County, Stordalen Mire... | reverse complement strand
ACCGTTCCGATGACCCGTTTGCGGTATACGCGGTGGCCGTTCAGATCCTTTTCCGACCACCGAAACTGCCATACACTCGGACCTTCTTTTCTGGTCGTTTGAATGACGCTTCCCTGCTGCATGGCTTCCTGTTCGACAACGCCGAAGACACTCTGTCATTCAGCCGCTTCCAGACATTCAACTTTGCTGGGTGGGGCGACTCGCCCGATGTCCTGGAGCCCCTCCTCTTTTATGTTCTCCATCGGGCCACGAACGAGATCTCCGATCCAGCCAAGCTTGCCACCTTCAAGATGTTCCTTCTCGATGAGGCATGGCTGTTCATCAAGAACGAGACTATTCGGAATTATGTCGTTCAGGCGCAGAAGACCTGGCGCAAACACAACGCCGCCATGATCCTGGCCACCCAATCCATAAAGGAGCTCGAAGAGTCGGGCATGTTGCAGATCGTCTCCGAAAGCTGCCCGACGAAAATCTTCCTGGCGAACCCAGAAATGAACCGGGACGTGTACCGGGAAGCATTTCACCTGAATGACACGGAGCTCGATCTGATCGCCGGACTTGTTCCGCCTGGGCAGATGCTCATCCGCAAGGCGCAATCATCGAAGAAGGTCCAGCTGAACGTCGATTCGGTCTCGCACTGGATGGCGACGAACAACGCTCGCGACAACCTGAAGAAGCGCGACTACTTCGAGCGATTCGGCATTGCGGACGGCCTGCGCCGACTCGCCGAGGACTTTCCCTTCCGGCCGCGCGTGCAGGCCGGTGCCGCAACTCCCAACCCCAAAGGAGCCACTGTATGAGCCGCAAATTGATCTTCATCGCTTGGCTTGCCCTCGCGCTTCCATCCCTTATTGCTGCCGCGCAAGATGCGTCGGCGCGCACTGTGCAGTACCATTCCCAGGACATCGTCCCCATTCACGCGAAATTGAAATACACGACCCTGATTGAGGTTCCGCCTACAGAGAAGATCATGGAGGCCGCAACCGGCGACAAGGATTTCTGGATTGTGGACGTAGTCGGCAACTTCTGCTTCGTGCATCCGGCCAAGGCGGGCATAAGTTCGAATCTCAACCTCATCACCGACAAAGGCAACATCTATTCGTTTACATTGCAGGACGTATCGGGCACATCCGATATGCCGGACCTGAAAGTCTTGATCGTGCCGGCCGACCACTCCTCGATTGTCGCGGCCAGCGGCCCTCCGCAGTTTGTTCCCGCAGTGCAACTGGAACAGACCCGGCAACAGCTTGCCGCCCTCCAGTCGCACGTTGAACAAGCCGTGGACGAATACAAGAGCGCGTACCCCGTCCAGTTGAAATTCGACTACACCTTCAAGGCCAACGAAGCGCCCTTCGATATTCAGTCGATCTATCACGATGACAAGTTCACTTACATCAAGACGAATGCGCCGGAGAAGTTCAGCATCTACGAGATGAAGGACGGCAAGCCCGACCTCGTTACCTATGACCTTCGCGACGGGACCTATATCATCCCGAAGGTCATGGACTCGGGGTATGTCGAGCTGGGCAAAAAGCGGATGGACTTTACGCGGAAGGGGTGACCGTCATGGCCGAGAACAACTTCGTCCCACCTACAGAGGCGCTGTCAGAGCCAGAGTTGCGCCGCACCAACAGCGATCCAAAGGGTGTGCTGCAAAAGAACCTCAAGATATTCGTGTATCTTGGTGCCGCGTTGCTGGTAATCGCCGCGGCGCTGTTTAGCTCGACCAGCAAGAAGACGCCCGCGCAGCAGGCGGCGGCAAAGGGCCAGCCGCCGCAGCCCGCCCTACAGGACAACACCGACAACAACGTGCAGGACTTGAAAAACCAGCTTAAAGCTGAGCGCGAAAAGGAGCAGCAACAGTCAGCAGCCACGGCTGCTCCAGATGGAGATCCTGCGCTAGCGTCTGCGACACCCGCGCAACGGGCCGCCGCCGCAGCCTATGGGCCGACCGGCGTTGCCGCGCCATGTATTCCCGGCCAACCTTGCCCACAACCCGCCTACGGTCCGGCGGGTTATGGTCAACCGGGCAATGCGCAGCCTCAGCTCTCGCCGGAACAGCAGCAGGCACAGCTCATAGCCGCAAAGGAGCGCGAGCGAGCCGACGAGTCACGCTTCGCTTCGAATCTTGTGTACGCCCGCGCTACGGAACAGCCACAACAAGCGCCAGGGCAGACCGCTGCTACGCAGTACGCCCCGGCCGGCCCTCGCCAGGAAGTATCCAGCCTTCAGTCGCCGCGAGCCCCAGGAGAACCGCAAGAGGCAGCCGATGGCTACAAACGTCCCGTAGAGGCAGATATCGATTCGGCAAAAGGGCAGCCATATTTGGTCTACGAGGGATCAGTTCTCGACACAGTATTGATGAATCGTCTGGACGGAGATGCCGCTGGCCCTATCAAAGTCCTTGTTTCGAATCCTTTGTATTCGCATGACCATCAGCATGTCATCATCCCCGAGGGAACGGTGGTCCTTGGCGAGGCGAAGAAAATCGGATCAGCAGGCTTTGGCCAGCAGCGGCGGATGGCCGTTGTCTTTCACCGCCTCATCATGCCGGACGGTTACTCGGTCGATCTCGACCAGTTCCACGGCCTCGACCAGATTGGCGAAGAGGGCTTGAAAGACAAGGTCAATAACCATTACTTTGAAATCTTCGGAGCGTCTATCGCTTTAGGCGTGATTGCCGGAGCGGGCGAGATTACCCAGGGCGGCGGCACGATCAGCGCCAGCGGCTCCCAGGCTTTCACCACTGGCACCGCAGGCAGCATCTCCCAATCCGCAAACACTATCCTGGATCGCTTCATGCAGATGCCGCCCACCATCACGATTCGTGAGGGCCACCGCGTGAAGATTTACTTCACGCAGGACATGCTCTTGCCTGCGTATACCAACCACACGATTCCGCAGACGTTTTAAAGGAGGTTGCCCATGCGATCAACAACTCTCTTGCTCCTGATGGCACTTGTCCTTGCGGGTTGCGAAAGCAAAGCCAAGAAGGTCCAGCGTTTGCAGGACCAGTACAACGCCGAATACGCGCCCTATGCCCAAGACTGCCTCAACCAGGAGACAGAAGGGTCCGCAAGGATGCTCACGGGCAAAAAGATAACTTCCGATGAGATTGCGGCGCTTGAGGCGAAAAAGAAGGAACGCGAAGGGCGCTGCAAGCCGCAAGCAGACCATCTTGCGGACCTACAGCGGCAAATCCAAGCCGCGCAGCAGTAAAACCAGACTGCTCCCTTGACAACCCAAACCATCCACCGAAAACCACAGGAGATCCCTATGCGAAAAACGACCCTCATCCCACTCGCCATCGGACTCGCTGCAGCATTACAGCCCGCTACGCACGCGCAGTTCGGTTCCGGCATTGTCTTCGACCCCACACAATCGGGCCATGCCATCGTGCAGATCGAGCACGAAGAGCAATCACTCGCCAATGAAGCTCAGCAAATCGAGAACGGAACAAAGATCTTTACCAATACCGTCAAGATCGCCACGACCGCCCTGCAAACCTACAACACCGTACAGCAGCAGTACAACCTTTACCGCCAGATGATTCTCGCGCCGCAAATGCTCTACTCGCGCTTTCTCTCGCCGCGGAGCGATTTAATGCTGATGCAGCAAATCTCCAACACCTACGGCAATTCGATGGGTTGGCTTAACGCCTCCAACACCGGCACCGCAGCACCTTCCTCTTACCAGCAGGCATCCGTGCCTCGAACGCCCAATATGGTACCCGGTTACGGCACGGCGAGCGTTGCAGGGCAGCAGCAAATTGCCGCGCAAGGCGCCACCATCGACATTGGCGATTCCGTAATGACCACCAACCTCCAGGTTCTCGGAACGATCCGTGCAAACCAGGCGGCACGACAGACGGACATCGCCAATCTTGAAACCGCATCGCAGACCCAGGACCCCAGCCAACAGACCGTCATGGCGACGCTCCAACGAATCAACCAGGCACTTCTTTTGCAACTGCGCACCCAGCAGGACGCCAACCAGATCAACGCCGACTTGGCCTTGCAGCAGATGCTCGCTCAGAAGCAGCAACAGGACGCCATGAAGTCGGCGTTCCGCGATTCGGCCGGCTATGAGAGCTACTACAACGCCAACATCACAACCACCAGCGGCGGAGCGGCGAATCTGCTCACCCAGTCCTACTGACCAACACTCGATAACAGGCCCGACGAAGAAAACATGAGGTACTGAACATGGGGCTCTTTGAAATCATCTCTCAGGGGTGCCAGTCGCTTGCAGCGGCAACGGCACCCTCCGTTTCCGCGATGGGTATTCACATCGTGATTGCGCTAGCCACCATGATGCTTGTCTGGTTCGGCGTGCAGGAGGCTCTGGCATCGTCCGAGGGCGGCCCCGGCTTCAGCATGGGCAAGTTCCTGAACCTCTTCATGCTGCTCACCTTCGCCTACGCAATGGTGAATTACTACGACAGCTCCATCCCTGGACTCGGCTTCTCCATAAAGGGATTCATCGACGGCGGCACTGCCAACCTTGTGAACATCATCGGGGCGGACGGATCGACCACCATATTGAAAGAGATCCACGCGGCTTCATCGAAGACCGGGCCGTCGATCCTCTCCAGCCTCATGTCGCCCTACTACGCGATAGTGTATTTCGCCGTGCAGCTTCTCCTGGGCACCATGGCAGCGGTGGTTTCTGCGATCCTGGCCTACGGCGCTATCGCCTCGACGATCATCGGTTTGCTTGGGCCGATCTTCATTCCGTTTCTTGTTTTTGACAAGCTCGATTGGCTCTTTTGGGGTTGGCTCAAGTCTTATCTAGGCTTCAGCTTTTACAAAGTCGTTGCCGCCGCTGCAATGAATGTTCTAGCGCAGGTTCTGACTAATTACTACATCCAGCTCGGGCAGAGCTTTTCCGACCCGTCGCTGCTGGTTGAAACGCTGCCACTACTCATTCTCTTGGTACTCGTGAATGTCTACATCCTATTCAAAATTCCGGCCATGACGCAGTCCCTCTTCAGCGGTCATACAAGCGGTGGCAGCAGTGGCCTCGGCATGGCGATGATGGCGATACGCGCAATGATTTAATCGCGGCCAATGGAGGCATGAGATGAGTGTACAAACGAAGGCGACCCCTGAGATAACGCGGGCTGCGGAACGCTACCTTGAACAGTACGGCGACCCGTTGGTGATGAACACCTACCTTAAGGTGACAATCCTCGTGCTTGCAGTCGTCTGTCTCGCGCTGGCCGCGCTCACCTTCAAAAGCCAAAAGGCGCTTGCCGACATGCACCCGATGATCGTCCGCATCAATGACGTGGGCCGCGCCGAAGCCATTGACTACCGCAATTTCCAATACCGTCCCCAGGAAGCCGAAAACAAGTATTACCTAACACGCTGGGCGGAACTGTATTTCAGCCGGAATCGCTTCACCATCGAACGCGACCAGACGAATGCTCTCTACTTCCTCAACAGCGATGTTCAGCGAGCGGTGATCGACCAGGAGCGCAAAGACAACATCATCCCGACGTACATCAAGGACAGCTCTCTTCCATACGTCGATGTCGAAGTGAAAGAGGTCGTGCTCGACGACCTGCGGCAATCGCCCTATTCGGCGCGCGTTGAGTTCATGAAAGTATTCTCGAACCCAACTGACCATACCGAGTTGAAGCGCGAGCGTTGGACGGCCACCGTCACCTATGTCTTCCGAGCGAACGTGAAGAATAACGAACTGGCTGTCGATCCCCTTGGGTTAACCATCGTCCGCTTCCGGGCCGACCAGGCCTTCGAGTAACCCGAACCGAAGACACAGAAGACACATCCCATACGAGGCGTTTCCCATGTCCTTTCGCGGTCACAAATCGCGGCAGATAGGCCCTTCGTTTCTTCGCAGGCGGAGAATCGCGCCAACAGACGCGCAAAGACGGTATGTCCGTTTGCTGCTCAGGTCTCTTGAGCAGGCGGCAATTAGATGGATCGGCAGGCAGCAGCGCAGGTTTGGCAGGCCGGGAATACCTCGGTCAATGCAGACCATGAAGCGCTCGTCTTCCGTTTCCATCCCTACTCTGTCCGGTCACACGCTTCGGGCCAATTCCGGCGCCCGGCGGCACGTCGCCGCTCTGCTTTCCGGACTCCTCTCCCAAATCAAGTTTGGGCCCCTGCTCCAGAATGCACGGCTTGGCACTTGGGAGCCGGGCCTCTCGCTCGGGCTTCGCCAAGGGGTGACCCGGCCAATCCGGGAATTCAAACAACGGAGACTCACCATGTATCAGAATCGCATTACGCTCATCGGCTTCCTCGGCAACGACGCCATCACCCGCACCGCCAACAATGCCAGCTTCACCGTCCTCTCGCTTGCCACCAAGTCCAGCTACAAGGACAAGAAGACCGGCGAATACAACAGCCATACCGAGTGGCATCGCTGCGTCGTGTGGGGCCGGCTGGCCGAGTACGCGAAGACGCTTACGAAGGGCGCTCATCTGTCCGTCGAAGGCGAGCTTCGTAGCCGCGAACAGACGAACAAGAAGACCAACGCCAAGCAGCGCGTATGGGAAGTGCGTGTGTCTTCGATCCTGAAGCTCGACCGGGCCGAGAAGGTCAGCCCGGAAGAGCAGGAGCCCGAGGAGATCAGCCCGGAGGAAGAGGCCGCATAGGCCTTTCCCGACAGTTTCGGAAGCCTGGCTTTGCGCTGGGCTTCCATCGTTCTGAGGTGTCCATGAGCTTCGAGTTAATCCTTCCGTTCCTTCGCCCCATAGAGCCGCTCTTGCTTGACGAAAGCGTCAGCGAGATTATGGGCAATCCCGACTCGACATGGTGGTACGAACGCGACGGCATTCTCCGTAACGACGCGAGCATTCAGTTCGACCCGGCTCGACTGCGCACGGGTCTCGAAGTAGTTGCCAACAGGCTCGGCAAAAAGCTCGACGAAGATAACCCGCTGCTCAATGCCCAGCTTCCCGATGGGAGCCGCTTGGCAGCGGTAATTCCTCCGGTCGTTCGGCCCGCTCCAGCAATGGTTATCCGCAAGTTCACCAGCCGCCATTTCACAGTCGAAGACCTGATCGCTCGCGGGACGCTTTCACGCCCGCTTGCGGAGTTCCTGGCCGCCCAGATCGAGCGTGGCCAGACGATCCTAATCAGCGGCGGAACCGGGACCGGGAAAACCACGTTGCTCAACATCCTCGGCCAGTCAATTCCCGACCACGAGCGCATCGTCGTCATCGAAGATACCGCGGAGCTGCGCATCGAAAAGCCGAACATCATGGCCGTCGAATGCCAGACCGACACGTATCGGAATGCGGTCACTTTCGACGATTTATTGAAAGCGGCGCTGCGCTGGCGACCGGATCGCATCATCCTGGGCGAGGTACGCGGAATCGAGGCGCGCACGCTGCTCGATTCCTTCAACACCGGCCACGCCGGTTCGCTCGCCACCATCCATGCCAACTCGGCCGCAAAGGCGCTGCGCCGCTTTGCGAACCTCGTTCTCCGCAGCCACTCTCAGGCAACCTTCGAGGACATTGAAGCTGAGATCGGAGAGGCCGTCGATTACGTCGTCCATGTTGAGCGCCAGCCCGGCCGTCGAGTGATCCGCGAAGTTCTCAAATTGAACGGCTACGACCGGACCACACAGGCGTTCCAAATGGAGCAAGTGTTCCAGACCGGAAGCCGGGAGATTGCGGGAGGCAAGCCATGCTGAGAACTGCTCCCAGACCGCAGGCATTAGGAGGCGAATCCGCTTCTCATGGGCTCCTGATTGCCGATACCGCTTCGGTTCGGCAGTGGCTAGCCGAAGACGTCCCGTTTGCGGATGTTCTCACCATGCTTGAAGTCCGCCGCCGTTTCGACTTTTCCGCGCACGATTGCCGCATATATGCAGTTGAGATTCTGTTGGCTGTTACGACGGAGATTCGCGCCACAACCCAACCCCGCATCACTCACCGAAAGGAGCCCTGCAATGCCGTTGCTTGAGATTGTTCAGACCCGACAGATTACCGCGACGATACGTCTCGACGAATCCACCGCCGAGCAGATCGACCAATATGCAGCCTTCCTCCACGCCTCCGCCGATGAAGTCGTGGACAAGGCGCTGGCTTACGTTTTCGCCAAGGACCGCGACTTCCAGGAATTCCTTCGGACTCCAGAAGCTGCACGCTCCGTTCAGAGCCTTCGTATTCGCCGCGCACCACAGAATGGCGCGGTTGTAGAGCCTGTCGTGCAGCCTGCGAAGCCCGCAAGAGTCGTGGAGACCGCCAGTGAATTGCGCGCCCGCAGTTAGAGTCGCAGCCGTGAAAAGCCCGTTCGGTGCTGCGCACCGGGTGTATCTCGACACTCCACCCCTGAAAGGTAGACGTTCGTAGACGCCCGTATTCAAACGTCAACGCTCGGGCGATGAAGCAGTTACGCAATTCCCCGTATACGGCGTTTACGTTTGTTGACGCCTTCCAGAATTGAGGTTGAACAATGGAAACTCCAACACTCCTCAAGCCCGTTGGGAATGCTTCCAAACGGCCACTCGCCCGGAACCGGATACTATCGGCGCGATTCACTGATACCGAGTTCGCAGCGCTTGAATCCCTCGCATGGTCGAAGGGAACGACAATCGCCGATTGGGCACGTGAGGCACTCTTGCACAACCTTGGAACTCAAGGTTCGGCAGCAATGGAGATGCACATCTTCACCGAACTTGTGGGCATCCAGATGCTTTTGATGAAAGCGCTGGAACCGCTGCTGCGTGGCGACAAGATGGCCCAGGATCAGCTCAACATTCTCTTTCGCCAAGTGCAAACAACCAAGGCCGCCCAGGCTCAGGAACTCCTCGCCAAGCGGAGTCAAAACAGGGAGAAATAGCCATGCCAACTGTCCAACAATGGGGCCGCAGAGAGTCCATCATCTGGCCGCCGCGCGGCTATCTTTACACGCTTGGAGCGGTCTTTCTCGCGTGCGTTGCGACCGGATTCTTCGTCTACCTTCGTTTTCAATTTGGCTTGCAGCCGCTTCAACGCTACTACCTGCCCTACTACCTACGCAGCGTGACGGCGGGTATTGCACATTCAGCTAGCAAATACGAGATGCTGTACGTTTCAGACGGCGAAACACCGGGCCGCGCCGCGCTCGAAGCGGATGTGCAGCCGGGCTCTACGCCGCAGTTTGGCGGCAAACCATTGCCGTTGAAGCTGACGCCGGATGCGTCAGTCCATGGCACCTACTTCCTCATGCGCGAGGCTCCACGCAACTATCAGAACAAAGTGATCCATGCTTGGATTGCGCACTGGATATATGGGGATGTTCGGCTCTACAACCTCTTCAAGATGCAGCTCTGGTTTGGGCTAGCGGCATTCGTCCTGCAACTTCCATTTTCGATCCACAAGGACATCGGACGCATCAAGCAACTGCGCTACGGACGCCGCCTCAAAGGCCCTGTGCTCGTGAATGCGAAAGAGTTTACGGCGGCCGTATCGGGCAATGGCATTGGGATCAAGACCGATGATTTCAAACTCCCGCTTCGCATCCCGCGCGATGCCGAGAACAAGCATTTCCTCATCGTCGGCGACACAGGTTCCGGCAAGTCAAGCATCATTCGTCAGATGCTCTACCAGGTCGATGCACGCGGTGACAGTGCCATCGTCTACGACCCAGCGTGCGACTTCGTAAAGCAGTTCTATGACGAACATCGCGGCGACATCGTCCTCAATCCACTCGACGCCCGGATGCCGTACTGGAATCCGTCCATGGAGCTGCGCCGCAAGGCGGAGGCAAAGGCGCTTGCCGTCTCGCTCTATCAGCCCGAAGGAGTAACAAACCGATTTTTCGTTGAAGCGCCGCAAAAGATATTTGCCCATCTGCTCAGCTATCTGCCGACGCCGGAGGATCTCATCAAGTGGATGTCCGACCCCGCCGAAATCGACCGCCGCGTTAAAGGGACGGAGTATTGGATGCTGATCGATCCGAAAGCTCCGCAGCAGCGCACCGGCGTACTCGGCTCTCTCAATATGAGTGCGGACAGCTTCCGGCTGCTACCCAAAGAGAGCGAGACAACCTCCGTTTGGACGGCGACCAACTGGGCGGAGACGCGGCGCGGATGGATCTTCATCACGTCGCGTCCGACCATGCGCGAGGCGCTGCGCCCGCTTATCAGCCTATGGATCGATACGCTCGTGTTGCGCCTGTTGAACGAGCCGATGCCGGCCCAGAAACCTGTATGGTTCGTGATTGACGAGCTGGCCAGCCTGCAACGGCTGCCACAGCTCCACACGGCCATTACCGAGAATCGAAAATCGCAGAACCCGGTAATTCTGGGCTTCCAAGGACGCAGCCAGATGGAAGCGCGGTATGGCGAGGATTCCGAGGCCATGCTCTCGCAGCCTGCAACCAAGATCTTCCTTCGAACAACAGAGCCCCGCGCCGCGAAATGGGTCAGCGAAGCCATCGGCGAAGTCGAGATTGAGCGGCTGCGCGAAACCCATTACGACGGTTCACGCGCAGGCAAGAACTTTGCGCTTGATCGCCAGACCGAGCCGCTTGTCCTGCCCTCTGAGGTCTCAGGACTCGACGATTTGCGCGGCTTTCTCAAGTACGGAAATCACGTTGCTCGATTCTCGTTTCCGTTCATTGCGCTCGAAGAGAAGAGCCCTGGATTCGATGAGCGACCGATGGATGATCTGATCGTGCCGAGCACACCTCTCCCGGCAGAGCCGGAAGAGATGCAGGGCAATCTTCAGTTCCCTGAGCATGAGGTTCAATCTGCCGGACATCAATTGGAGTAGACGGACATGCTGACCATTTCCAAGCCGCTTTCCGCAGGGCAAGCGCAGAGCTACCATGCAAAAGAGTTCACCGCGAAAGAGCAGAACTATTGGTCGGAGCGCGGGGTCATTGCCGGCGAATGGCAAGGTCGGCTGGCCGGGCAGTTCGGCCTTGTCGGAGCGGTTTCCGCCGAGGAGTTTGCCAAGCTCAGCCAAGGTCAGCATCCGGCGACTGGTGAGCAGCTTGTTCGCCAGCGGGCCTCCTATGAATACCAGGACGCAGACGGCAAAACCGTCAAAACCATGGAACATCGTGCGGGATGGGATGCGACCTTTTCCGCTCCGAAATCCATCTCACTTACAGCGCTCGTTGGCGGCGACGACAATGTCCGTGCAGCCCATCGAGAAAGCGTCCGTGTCGCCTTGGAGCAGCTCGAAATGTACACACAGGCTCGGATCGGCGGGAACCATCCGCCCGAAACGACGGCCAAGTTTATCGCTGCCAAATTCGAGCACGACACCGCACGCCCGGTAGATGGTTACGTTGCGCCGCAACTCCACACGCACGCCGTAGTATTCAATATCACCGAGCGCGACAACGGGCAGTCCCGTGCCGTCCAGCCGCAAAGCCTCTTCGCATCGCAGCAATTTGCGACCGCCGTTTATCAATCTGAGTTGACTTACCGGCTTCGCCAACTTGGCTACGAGATCGCCGTTGGCCGCAGCGGCGCACCGGAGATCAAGGGCTACACGCAGGAGTACCTCGATGCATCCAGCCCGCGCAGCCAGCAGATTCGCGAGTATCTGGAGCGCACAGGCCGCACCGGAAAGGAGGCAGCCGAGATCGCCGCGCACTCCACTCGGGACCGCAAAGAGATCCATTCCCCCGCCGATGTGATGGCTGCACATCGCAAGCTCGCTGCCGACTTTGGGCACCAGGCCGAAGCTGTCGTTCGTGCTGCGCGCGAACGCCTTCAGCATCAGGAGAAGCCCGTCAACTCCCCAGACCGCGTGCGCGAGTCTCTCACCTTTTCCCGCGACAAGAACTTCGAGCGCGAGGCTGTTGTCGATGAGCGCGCATTGATTCGCGACGGCCTCCGTCGCGGCATGGGAGAGGTGACATTTGCCCAGGTGCGCGACAACCTAGATAGTCGTCGCTGAAAAACCGGAAAAACCGTGATAAAACCCGATGATTTGCGAAGATTGTTGATCTAGAATTTCCCTGTAGTGGTTAGCAAACGGCCTGAAAACTGGGGAAAAACGATGCGAC
>Ga0224527_1001421_pt1 | contig 12020 bp, 10 predicted proteins | sample CBST0metaG_FD_179882 | JGI IMG/M metagenome (GOLD analysis project Ga0224527, IMG submission 179882) | Peat soil microbial communities from Stordalen Mire, Sweden - C.B.S.T0 | ecosystem: Environmental > Terrestrial > Soil > Wetlands > Peat | place: Sweden: Norrbotten County, Stordalen Mire... | reverse complement strand
CTCAAGCAAATGATTTTTAGAAAATCTTATTTAAATACTGCTACATGCTAGTTAATAATAAATTACAAAAAAATACAATATTTACAATAAACATAATAAAATACTTAATATGTTTATCACTTCGCCCAAAAAATCCAATTAATTACAAATTAATTAAAAAATAATATTTATTTCTTTAATTCCCAAATATTAAAGAGATGGCAGGTAAACCGCAAACTATCGCGATTTACCTGCCATCTGTACGCTACGCTGAATTGTTATTAAGGGAATTTATCCATTTACAATAGTACCACCGTTGACATGCAGTATCTGACCTGACATATAGATTGAATCTTGGGAAGCTAAAAAAACATAACAAGGAGCTACTTCAGCGGGCTGACCGGCTCGCTGTATTGGTGTATTTTGTCCAAAGACTGCTACATGTTCAGGGGCAAAAGAGGCTGGAATAAGGGGCGTCCAGATTGGCCCAGGGGCTACACCATTAACACGGATACCTTGTTTAATCAGGGAGAGGGAGAGGGAACGGGTAAATGCTACAATGGCACCTTTCGTCGCTGAGTAATCAATCAACTGCTCATTTCCGGCGTAGGCTGTAATGGAGGTTGTGTTAATGATCGTGCTACCACTTTTTAAATGAGGTAAAGCAGCTTTGCTAAGATAAAAATAAGAAAATATATTGGTGCGAAAGGTTTGTTCTAGTTGCTGGGCAGAAATATTTTGCAAGCTGGTCTGTACATGCTGTTCGGCAGCGTTATTGACCAAGATATCCAGTTGTCCAAATTCTTTGATGGTTTGTGCTACCACTTGTTGACAAAATGCTTCACTGCCAATGTCACCAGCAATGGTTAAACAACTTTGCCCTGACTGTTCTACACGTTGTCTGGTTGCCGCCGCGTCGTCGTGTTCGTTTAGATAAGTAATGACGATTTTGGCTCCCTCGCGGGCGAAGGCCAATGCCACTGCCCGCCCAATGCCACTATCGCCACCGCTGATCAACGCCACTTTGTTGTTTAGCTTACCGCAGGCCAGGTAATTGTCGGCAATGGAAATCGGCAGGGGATTCATTTGCGATTCAATACCAGGTTGTTGCTGTTGTTGTTGTGGTGGAAAGCCTAATCCTTGGGTGAGAGGTTGTTGATCCATTTCCATATCTCCTTACCATATAATTATTTATAGTATTGCCAACGCAGCTGATTGCATACAGTGGGCATAATTGACAAAGGCATACGATATTGTCTATGATGAGAATAGGGGTTTGCTGTATGGTGAACGACAAGGTTAGCAGGGAGGGCAACACTAAGGATGAAAAAATTTAAATTAGGAAAAGAAGTAAAAGCTAAAATTGTGAGTGACATTCAACAGTATTTCGTTGATGAACGAGATGAAGAAATCGGAAATTTATCAGCAGAATTATTACTGCAGTTTATGATTGAACGGGTAGGCCCGGCGATTTATAATCAAGCTATTCGGGATGCACATTTTTTAGTGAGTAAAAAGATCGAAGATTTGTATGGATTGGAAAAGTAAACCATGCACGAATCGTAAGGAAGTTAGAATTATGAAAAAGACATCCTTTTCTACTTGTAATTTACAGTAGGAAAGGATGTCTTTATTTTGTAAAACTTTTTATAAACCGAATTTTCTAAAGCCCAATCGCTTTTTCTAGGGTAGCTTTATTAATGCTATAAGCATACAGAGCTTGAATGTAATTAGTTTTTGTCTGAATGAGTTGCAATTCGGAATCTAGTACATCCAAATTGGTGTTCATCCCGTTGCGATAGCGTAGTTCTTCTAAGCGGAAACTTTCTTGCGCTTGATCGACGGCGACTTTGTTGGTATCAATGCGTTTTTCTGATTCTTTCATATTGAGATAGGCAGCATTTACTTGCAGAGAGATATCATCATTGAGCTTACGAGTTTTTTCTTGGGTAATTTGCAGCTGATCTTTTGCCTGTTTGATCTGGGCATTGGTAGCTCCAGAGTCAAAGACATTGATTTGTGCTACCACCGAGGCGGTCCAGTTACTATATTGCGAACCAGGGAAACTCATATCGTCCCAAGCCTTGGTGCCGACTAAACTAATGGTCGGGTGTAAATCACTTTTACTAATCTGAACCTGATCCTGCGCAATGGCGATACTAGTTGCCGCTTGCGCGACTTCTGGGCGATTGGCTAATGCATATTGGATGCTTTCATCCAGGGACTTTGCATAGGGAATATACGCAAGGTTTTCTTTCAGCGTGGTTTCGCTATGTAGCGGTAACCCCATAATATTATTAAGGTTATATACGGCAAGGCTATAATTATTCTGAGCTTTGACTAAGTTATCTTGGGAATTGGCCAATTGTACTTTGGTTCTGAGGATGTCGATGGTGGATACCAGTCCTGCATTGTATTGGTCTTGTACAGTATTGAGATGGCTATTAAAGTCGTCCACTCCTTGCTGAGCTACTTGCAATAATTTTTGCGCCTGCAATACACTGTAATAATCAGTGGTTGCCTCTAACTTCAACTGATCTTTCGTAGCGGTGATCGTGGAGTCTGATAGTTTCGTATTCAGTTTGGCTTGATCAATATATCCTTCTATCTTACCACTTGTATATAGGGGCAGTGTCGCTGTCAATTGATTCGCAAAATAGTTGTAAGGAGCTAAAGGATCGAGTGGATCTTGTGAACCAGATGGTGGTGCTGTACTGCGCGTTTCTGAATGTTGAAAGTTTACTGCTAAGCCATTTTTTGCTTTGGCTTGTGTCAGCGACCATTGAGCCTTTTCTTTTTCCAACTGAGCTACTTTCATATCCGAATTATTTTGTAAAGTGAGTGCAATGCTGTCTTCAAGGGACAAATCCGTAGTTGCCGCCATAACTGAATGGCTATAAAGAAGCATAACGGTTACCGGTAGTGCTATTTTTTTAATAAATTTTTTCACAAACTAACCCCCTACTACTTTGATTGTTTATAAATGTAATGTTTTGCTTATTTTCATAATTTTGAGTATCGTCATCTTCGTATTATAAAAAAACAAAAAGAAAGACATACAAATTAATTATACCACAGAACAATGAAGGGTGGAACTATGATATACATATTAAAATAAACGTTTGTTTGAATTATCCTATCATAATTGATATATATTGTCAATTGTTTTAATCAGTTACGCCATCCTTGTTCTGCCGCATCCTTATAATAAATTAGTTTGGGTGTTATGCCATTGCTAATTATTGAATATAAAATAGGGAGGTGATGGAAAGAATGGGGAGTAGGAAAGCTGCATTATTAGTAAGTAGTTGGAAAATTGCCAGGGGCTACTGGTTTTCAGAAGAAAAGTGGTCGGCTTGGGGATTATTACTTACGGTCATTGCTTTGAATCTGGGAATCGTATATATTTTGGTATTGCTTAATCTTTGGCAGGTTAATTTTTACGAGATGATACAAACCTATAATTACAACGGGTTTATTCAGTCCCTCGGTCATTATAGTTTGTTGGCTGCTTGTTTAGTTATCGTTCGTGGTTATCAGATTTACGCACGAATGATGCTTCATATTCGTTGGCGACGCTTCATGACCGAGCAATATTTGTCAGATTGGTTATATCATAAGACTTATTATTTACTGCAACTCTCTGTAGGCCATGATACGGATAATCCTGATCAGCGGATTAGTGAAGACATTGAAATGTTTGTGTGGCTGACCCTGCGCCTGTCGTTAGATCTATTGCATGATGTTGTGACGGTTCTATCTTTTATTGCTATCTTATGGAATTTATCGGGTGTAATTTATGTTTCCTGGGCTGGCTATGATGTTCCCATCTATGGCTATTTGGTGTGGGCTGCAATTGTATATGCAGTGGCTGGGACTTATTGGACGGTCAAGATGGGGCAACCGTTAGTTAAAATGGATTTTGATCAACAACGTTATGAAGCTGATTTTCGCTTTAGTTTAATGAGGCTCAGAGAAAATGCAGAAAGTATTGCTTTGTATGCTGGCGAAAAGCAGGAGAAGCGGAACAGTCATGGTGATTTCGGAAAAATAATTGGTAATTATCTAAAAATTATTGTAATACGTAAACGCTTGATGTGGCTGACATCTGGTTATACTCAAATATCAGCGATTTTTGCTTCATTAGTAGCTTCACCTCGCTATTTTAGTGGACATATTCATTTGGGTCAAATGTTTCAGATTGTTGATGCATATAGTCATGTGCAAACAGGCTTTTCTTTTGTTATTGATAGTTTTACCCGGTTAGCCCAGTGGCGAGCGGTGGTTAATCGGCTTACTAATTTTTTGGTAAGTATGGAAATGGTTCGCACTCAACCAGGCAGGATCTATCAATTGGCTATTTGTCGTGAGGGGAGCGTAGAATATGCCGTAGAGAAATTGAATATCTTTCTGCCTGATGGTAGTAACTTGCTAGAAGACTTTTCATTGTCTTTGCATCGCGGCGAGCGGTTACTCATCATGGGATCATCTGGTTGCGGTAAAAGTACCTTACTGCGTACCTTCGCAGGTATTTGGCCTTATGCTTCGGGAAGAATGATCGTGCCAGCAGGACAAAAAATAATGTTTGTACCGCAGAAGTCTTATATGCCACTCAATTGTTTGCGGGATGTTTTACAATATCCAGGTTTGGCAAAGGTGGTTACAGATGATGAACTGAAGGCACTGTTGACTCAGTGTGAGTTACCCCACTTAGCTGATAAATTGTCGATAGTGGCCGATTGGGGGCAGGCATTGTCATTAGGTGAACAGCAGCGGGTAGCTTTTGTGCGGGTATTATTGCAACAGCCTCATTGGTTATTTTTAGATGAAGCTACTTCGGCCTTAGATGAGCAGATTGAAAAGGTTATTTATAGGATGATTGCTGAGAAGTTATCTCATACTGCGATTATTAGTGTAGGGCATCGTCGTACATTGATGGCCTATCATCAAATGAAGTTGGAACTAGTGAGTAAAGGAAACTGGAAGTTAACTAAATTATGAAAATAGCGATAAGCCCTACAGGAATTTTTAGACTGTAGGGCTTTTATTGTATTTTTTCGCTGTATAATAAAGGATAGGCGATCATGGTAACACCAGATATTAGGTTTGTTATAGATACAATTTTATAAAAACATGGTAAAATAATAGATTAGTGGAAGTCAGGCATCGTGGCTTGTGGTTCTTTGACTACTTATTTTCTTGATGGTGCCTAATAAGATGAATTTTGGGAAAAATATAGAAGAATGAAAATGTTATGTGAGGATACATCATGTATTGTGACTTTTGTGGTAAAACCTTATCTTACAATGTGAAATACTGCCGCTATTGTGGGCGACAATTAAAAGGCTGTTCAGGAGATACGCAGCCATTACCTGTTATTGATGAAGTTATGTTGAATCATATTCAGGGAGGGACAATTAACGTAGCGCCTTGGTACAAATCAATTTTTAAAAGGAAGACTCGTGAGACGAGATCTAATATGTGGCGTATCATGCATTGTTTGTTGTCACTACTAATCCTTGTGGCGCTAATATATATAATCCTGACCTTTACAACAATCAAACAATATCAAATCCTAATCGGAGTAGTAGGTAGCTTATTCGCTAGTTATATTTGGTGGCGGGGCTAACAAATGTAATCAAATTCTTTAATAAAAGAGATATAGTTATTTTTTGGAGATGCTTTAGCAGGAAATAGAACTTTGGTAACAGAAATATGTCATTAGACATTTTTATAAATGGTTATGCGTAAATGGGGTAAGAACCGCAGAAGATAGATAGCTAATTGTGAAGTTAGAGAGCAAGGAGGGCTAGGTGTGATCCGAGTAGGTAAATATCGACATTTTAAAGGAAATGATTATCAGGTGATTGGGATTGCTAAAAACAGCGAAACAGTCGAAGAATTTGTTGTATATCAAGCTTTGTATGGAGAAAGAGGACTTTGGATACGCCCCTTGACGATGTTTGAAGAAAATGTTGTAGTCAATGGCAAGGTAATGAAGCGATTTCAACATGTTGAAGAATAAAAAGTACGTAGGCTGTTATCCAAAAGAAACGTAGCAATTTTTTCATGAATTTGTCAAAAAAACATTGATAATGTTTGCAAAAATGTTTTAAAAAGAATAAAATCTCTATGTGGCGTATAGTAAGTCTATTCTATACTTACAATAGACTAGTTACGCCACTTTTATCTTGTACTATATTAGGGGGAAGTTATGGAACAATTATTTGAAGGTGTGGTTCATTTCATCAATATGTGGGGATACTCTGCAGTGCTCATCGGGATGGCGTTGGAGAGTGCTAATATACCTATACCCAGTGAAGTTATCTTTGGATTTGCTGGCTATCTTGTTTTTTTAGGGACGCTAAAATTTAACTTAGTAGTGATCGCAGGTGTGGTTGGTGGGTTGATCGGTTCCATAGTATCTTATTTGGCAGGCTATTATGGTGGACCAGCCTTTGTAAAAAAGTATGGACGTTATGTATTTTTGTCTGAAAAAAATGTTGCCATGGCCCAGAAGTGGTTTGATCGTTATGGTTTAATCGCAGTGTTGGTGGCAAGACTATTACCGGTTATCCGTACCTTTATTTCATTACCAGCTGGATTTGCAAGGGTTAACTTTGTTAAGTTTGTACTTTATACTATTTTAGGGTCAGTACCTTGGACAATTGCGTTGGTTTATATCGGGAAGGTATTAGGTGAAAACTGGGGAATTATGCATACTATTGGTCATGAGATTAGTTTAGTTGTAGCTGGAGGGCTGGTAATTTTGGGAATTTATTATATAATGAGAAAGAGACCTACTGCCTGACGACTACTCATCTCGCAAGTTTTTTTATAGTGTAGTAATTGCTGATCGAGTAAATACTAAGGAACAATATTATGGAGTGAAGGATATAAAATATGACGGAATCGAGCGAAGAAACACCAGTAACTAAAAAACACAGTAATTCCTTTTTAAAAGGGACATTGATTTTAACGGTCGGTGGAATAGTTGTAAAAGTAATCGGTTTTTTAAATTGGATTATCTTATCACGGGTTTTGGGGGGCGAAGGAATTGGTTTATATCAAATGGCTTTTCCCATCTATTTGCTCGCCTTGAGTGTATCATCTGCTGGAATTCCAGTAGCTATTTCTATTATTACTGCTGAAAAGTTAGCACTTAGTGATTTTAAAGGTGCTAATCGTGTTTTTCGCATTTCGTTGACTGTACTTACTATTACGGGTTTATTTTTCAGCCTTCTGTTATATTTTGGTGCTGAGTGGCTAATTAAATATCAGTTCATCCATGACTCGCGTGCTTATTATGCCTTACTGGCCCTATCACCTGCGGTATTTTTTGTTACTATTTTATCAAGTTTTCGTGGTTATTTACAGGGGTGCCAAATCATGACACCGACAGCTGTATCACAGATTGTGGAACAACTAGTTAGGGTCATTACCATGCTGATTTTTGCTAGTTGGTTATTGCCACAGGGACTAGAATACGCGGCAGGTGGTGCTAGCCTTGGTGCTGCTCCTGGTGCGGTGGCTGGTTTGCTAGTGCTTATCTATTATTATTGGAAACTAAATAAAGATTTTAAACATAAAGTTTTAAAACAAAGTGAGCTAAAGAGACAAGAATCAAGTATGAGTATTATTCGGCGAATTGCCAAGCTAGCTCTGCCTGTATCTCTTGCTAGTATTATGTTACCAATCGTGGCTAATTTAGATTTGTTTATTGTGCCAGCGCGATTAGAAGTGGCAGGATACACAGTGGCGCAAGCTACAGAATTATTTGGCTATCTGACAGGTATGGCAGTACCCTTACTCAATTTGTCAACCATTCTAACTGCGGCACTTGCCACCAGTTTGGTGCCAGCAATATCTGAATCTTTTTCCTTACATAATATGAAACGTATTCATGAGCAAACGGCGTCGGCGATGCGCATTGCTAATTTTGTTACCGTTCCTGGTTTTGTTGCTTTATGGCTACTGGCTGAACCAATTTCCAAATTGGTTTACAATGCTCCTCAAGCTAGTCATTCTATCAGTATTCTATCCGTGGGGATTTTTTTACTGGGGATACATCAGGTGACAACCGGAGTATTACAAGGGATGGGACACACTACGATTCCTGTCATCAATATGGGGATTGCTGTTATCTTTAAAGTAATTTTGAATTGGACACTGACTGGAATGCCAGCCTTAGGAATAAAAGGAGCGTCGTGGGCCACAGTAGCTGATATTGGTATCGCGGCAATCATGAATCTATATTTTGTTAATCGCTATGTGGGATTTTCTATGGAAATGAAAAGTTTAGCCAAGACAGTGGTGGCATCCGTTGCGATGGGGGGCGTCATTTATATCGTATATGATGTGCTCATGATGCAGACTGCCAGCAACGCTTTGTCGACGATAATGGGGTTGTTCTTTGGTGTGATTGTATATGGTGCTGTGTTATTATTAGTCGGTGGTATTGGGGAAGAGGATATAAAACAAATTCCCCTTTTTGGTGCACGTCTGGCTCCCATTTTGCGTAAGTTTGGATTAATTAAAACATATTAAAATAACATGTTCCATGACCAATATTCGTCGTTTTTCTATGCGTATATTCGATTTGCTATCGTGATGTACGTTTGCAATTATGTGACGTAAAATGTATAATATAGTTAAATAATGGGGATGCGAAAAGTGATGAAAATCATAACAAACGTATTGCTGATAGCGGATTAGGCTACATAGTTACCTGTTGAAATTAAAATTAGTTGAGCTTTAATTAGAGTAAAGATTAGGCACAAGTCGTTTGTTTTTTTGTGCCTAATCTTTTAAATTTGATTGGCAAGGTATTTTTGCTTCATGGAATCAGATCCGGACTAATTAACCAATAATAGATAATTTCAGGCACTATAAAAATAAGATTACTAGAAAAAAAAATAGTCAAGACTAGTAAAAAAAAATATATATGATATAATTATTTACAAATAATAATTATTATTTAATTGTTTCTCATTATCTTTTATGTAGTAATTATTGAATGTGCTTTTTATAAAATCTTATGTGCGGGGTGGTACTTATGGGCAATTTTCAAGTAATTAAGCGCGATGGGCGCGAGGTTGAGCTCAATGTAGAAAAAATTTATGCTGCGATCAAAAAAGCATATAAAGAAACTTTTAATGGTGTAGTAGAAGAAGGGAAAATACGAGCATTATCGGATAAGGTATTTGCATGTATTGCGGCGAAGTTAGTAAAAAGTTTGTCAGTAGAAGAAATACAAGATATTGTGGAAGATGTACTATTGCAATCCAATGAAGTTGCGGTAGCTAAAAAGTATATTGCATATCGGGCAAAGCGTACCCAAGTACGTGAAGCCAATATGCGCTTAATGATGGACTACAAAGAAATTACTTTCAAAGATGCGGAACAAGTTGATGGTAAGAGAGATAATGCCAACGTGGATGGTAATTCAGCCATGGGGACAATGCTTCAATATGGTGTAACAGGGTCAAAATTATTTGCTATTCACCATATTTTAAAAGCTGATCACGCGCAAGCTCACCAGTCTGGTGGTATTCACATCCACGATATGGATTTTGAAGCCATTGGCACCTTGACTTGTTGTCAGATTGATATTAAAAAATTGTTTCGCAATGGTTTCTCTACCGGTCACGGTCATTTGCGGGAGCCACAAGATATTATGAGTTATGCAGCTTTGGCAGCGATTGCCATTCAAAGTAATCAAAATGATCAACATGGTGGTCAATCCATTCCTAATTTTGATTATGGCCTGGCGGCTGGTGTGGCCAAAACTTTTGTTAAATTATATTCAGAAAATATGAGAAAAATTTTACTGATTGATTTTAATGAAATGACAGAAGAAAATATTGAAGAAGTAGTGACTAGCACCGTGAATGCTTATCATGATGAAAATATGGACTATCCTCGCATTGGTGAACAAGAGTATCAGAACTATCATGTTGCAGAATCGTTGCGCTTAAAAACAGCGTTAACAAAGGCGCAAATTACGATTATTGATGGTGAGATTGAAAAGATTCAAGCCTTTACCTATCGGTTTGCTAAAAAAGAAACGATTAAAAAAACCTATCAAGCAATGGAAGGGTTTTTACATAACCTTAACACCATGCATTCCCGGGCGGGGGCACAAGTTCCTTTCAGCAGCATTAACTTTGGTACGGATACCACTCCAGAAGGAAGGTTGTTGGTTGAACAGTTTCTATTATCCGTTGAAACTGGCCTAGGGAATGGCGAGACAGCAATTTTCCCCATTAGTATTTTCAAAGTAAAAGAAGGCGTTAATTATAATCCTGGTGATCCTAACTATGATTTATTTAAGTTATCATGTCGTGTTTCAGCAAAAAGACTATTTCCTAATTTTGTATTTATTGATGCTCCTTTCAATTTGCAATATTACAAACCAGGTCGCCCTGAAACTGAGATTGCGACCATGGGGTGTAGAACAAGGGTAATTAGCTCAGTTTTCCCTGAATCAAATGGCATTGTTTTCGGGCGTGGTAATATTTCTTTTAGCAGTATTAATTTGCCTAGAATAGGTATAAAACACGGGATTGCCTTGGGGCAACGTCAACAACCTAATGTGGATGCATTTTACACAGAGCTAGATGCGATGATTGAGCTAGTTGTTCAGCAATTATTAGAACGTTATGAAATTCAGAAAAACAAAAAGGTTAAAAATTTCCCATTTTTGATGGGACAAAAAATTTGGCATGATTCTGATAAGCTAGGTTGGGAAGATACTCTTGAAGATGTGATTAAACATGGTACATTATCAGTTGGCTTTATTGGGCTGGCTGAAACATTGGTAGCGTTGTTTGGTAAGCATCATGGTGAATCAGAAGCTGCACAAACTGCAGGTCTTGAAATTATTGGTCATATGAGAAAACGCATGGATGAAGCGGTAGCCAAGTATCAGTTGAATTTCTCATTGATTGCTACGCCTGCTGAAGGATTATCCGGTCGATTTGTGAAAATTGATTGCAAAAAATATGGTGCCATCCCCGGTGTAACCGATCGTGAATATTATACGAATGGTTTCCATATTCCAGTGTATTATCCTATTTTGGCGGCACGGAAGATTGAATTAGAAGCTCCTTATCATGGGATGACGAATGCTGGTCACATCACTTATATTGAATTAGACGGTGATTTGGCTAAAAATATTGATGCTTTTGAGATGGTCGTGCGTAAAATGAAAGAAAGTGGCATTGGCTATGGGTCCATTAATCATCCTGTTGATCATGATCCGCTATGTGGCTTTACTGGAGTAATTGGTGATTCTTGTCCTAAGTGCGGGCGGATCGAAGGGGCAAATACGATGAATTTTGAACGCATCCGTCGTATTACTGGTTATCTAGTGGGCACAATGGATAAATGGAATGATGGTAAACGTGCTGAAGAAAAAGATCGAGTTAAGCATGGAGTTAGAAATTAGCAGTTTGGATATTTGGGTAAAGCAAAAGGCATTCTGGTAAAACAGAGTGCCTTTTGTTAGTTTGATTTCCATTTAAAGTAATAATTACTGGCATAAAATAGGTAGAAAATAGATATTTGTGTGATTAAATTAAAAAAAATGTGAAATGATGAAGGATTTTTACATATTTGCAGAGAAGTTATAATGGTGAAAAGTACAGAAAAATGGTATTTTGAAAATTTGCATGTCGCCATACTTTTCTTAATTGGTACGTATTTACTGAAATATAGTACCCAAAAAATAGTAAATAGGAGATTTTTAAAATGAAAAAAATAGTACTACTCGTGGTTGGTTTATTGACTTTTAGTGTGGGAGTTGGCTTTGCAGCTCCAATCAATGATTTGACTGCTGGACAATCAGCAGCTGGTGTTATGCTAAATCATGATCAAAATTCTTTTTACGTGGAAAATAAGGTTACCGATACTCTTACAGCAGGTTATGAAAAAGTCAATTTGAATGATGTTGGTATGGATGATTTCTATACACAATTTGACATGAATAAGGGTGCTAAGCTTCTCTTGGGTTTTAGAGACCTTCCTTCGGATTCAGATGC
>Ga0224527_1001420_pt1 | contig 12024 bp, 12 predicted proteins | sample CBST0metaG_FD_179882 | JGI IMG/M metagenome (GOLD analysis project Ga0224527, IMG submission 179882) | Peat soil microbial communities from Stordalen Mire, Sweden - C.B.S.T0 | ecosystem: Environmental > Terrestrial > Soil > Wetlands > Peat | place: Sweden: Norrbotten County, Stordalen Mire... | reverse complement strand
CAAAAACACAATATACAACATCTACAGATCAACACAAATCAACTAAAAAAAAGGGTTTCTACAAAGCCAAAAAAACAATTAATTCAAGATAAAAAAATATTAAATTTAATTACCCTAAAATTTATTGTCTGTCATGTTGTTGTGATAGTCTGGTACATTATTTTTTCCTTTTCCAAATCGAGTATCACATTTAGGGCAGTTACATAGTTCTCCGCTTGATAGCTTCGAATTAACACAATCCATTAAACCTTCATAACCACAACTTGGACATTCTTTAATTTTTCTCATTGTTTATTAGTCCTCCTACTTCAATTTATTTAATACATCTTTTAATGAATTTAAATCGGATTTTCGCACCTTTCAATAACTATCACTGTGCTAGTATCACTATCTTTGGGTGTATGCTTAACTTCTACAAGTTCATCTTTTAGCTCTTGCAAGTCTAAATCTACAGTTGTACCTATATCTGAAGATACTTGGACCATTACTCTGCAAGCAGGCTCACCAGATTTTTCTTCCTCAATATCAATACCTATAACTTCTCCAGGAGTAAAAACACGATTGTAGGATAGTTCAAGATCATCATATTCCTTTACATTATTTCTAACATAATCTATCGCTTCATCACAATCCATTTTAATTGTTTTAATCATTTTAAAACCACCTAGTCTTCTTCAATAACTAGCACTGTAGATGTTTCTTCAGTAATATGTCTTATTTCTATAATATCATCCTTTATTTCCATAAGATCCAATTCTACAGTTTCCCTAATAGTCTTGCCATTCATTTTAATAAGAACTCTCACACCTTTAACACCATCATTTTCAAACGGACTTATATCTAAAACTTCACCAGGAACAAAAACTCTGTTAAATGATATTTCGAGTAAATCGTAATTCTTAACATTACTTTCTACATACTCAATTGCTGCATCAGCATTTAAATTAATTTCTTTTTCCATAAGATTTCACCAATTAAGATTAGAATTTTAAACCATAAATAAGTTTAAAATTATAATAATCTAATAAAAAAAATAAAAAATAAAGAAGTTTAAAATAGGTTTATAATAAGTTCCTATTTTTCTCTGCGTCTAACCACAGACTTCCTTTTCCGTTTACTCCAACATCACCTTTATATTTAATATATTTACCAGCGAGCTGTTTTCCGTCTACTTCAGGATCGACAAAAACTCCCTCGGGATCAAAACCTTCAAGAAGGTAGCTGAGTTTTCCCTTGATGACAATGGTACCATTTTTCATTTGTCCACCAGGCCACCTTGTTACGTCTCCACCAATCTCAATGTATCCTTTGGTCATATGGATACCTGCAAGTATGTCACAGTTGCCACCAATATAAATTTCTCCGCCAGACATACAGTCTGCAAGTTGTTTACCCGCATTACCATGTACTTTTATGACTCCACCACTCATTCCTCTCCATTCACCAATGTATGAGGTTCCACAGTATTCTTTGACGTTTCCCATAACTTCAATGTTTCCGCCTCTCATTTCCCTGCCGACATAGCTTTCTGCGTTTCCATTTATTTTTAAAGATCCGCCAATCATCTCTGCGCCGGCTTGTAAATCTGCATCACCATTTACTATTATTTCACCATCAGTCATCCTGTATCCTATGTACTTAACCCTACCCATATCACCTTCGAGTATCATTTTGACATCTTCAGGACCTTCTGCATCTCCTTCAACTTCTATATCGAAGTAATTAGTTAAAGGGAATCTAGAGTTACCTACAGGTACTTGATAGTTTTCAAAATCTTCTTTATTCCAGTTGTACACGGTATCTGGTATAAGTTCTTCAAATTCCAGGGCTATACTGGAAAACTTCTTTAAAGTTAATGTAATTGTTTTCAATCTAAACACCCCTTATTTACTTGCGTCAATTGTAAATTCGATTGCTGGATCTATGTAGTGATCAAATACTTTGTAGTTCTCGAACTTAACTGTGTAATACCTGTTGAACATTGGCATGATATCTTCAAGTACCTTTTTCTCTTGCTGTTCAAATCCAGTTACATTTGTCCACATGTGCCTGCTTGGTACTATTTTTACGATTTTACCATCTTTAACAACGACTTCACCATCTTTAATTGTGTATGCTGCTCTTGTTAAAACATCTTCTACTACAGCAGCATTTGAAGCTTTAGTCGCATCAAAGTTTTCAGGTTCAATATCGTAGACTGCTACATCTGCATTTGCTCCGATTCCAAGGTGTCCTCTTTTTTCAAGACCTAATATTTTTGCAGGTGCAGATCTAGTTGTTATTGCTATGTCATTCCAATCGTAAACCCTGTCAAGTGTTGGTAATGATGTTCTTTTACTTGCCCAATTGTGAACTTCTTTATTTTCAATCATTTCAGTCCTACGGTCACTACTCATGAGCCATGAAATAATTCTTGGGTATCTTATGAATGGTCCAGCATTAGGACTGTCTGTTGTAAGAACAACTTGCCATGGATCTTTTATTAATAGGAATAGTTCTAATCCAATAGCCCATTGTAATGTGGAAACTGGGGATTTTGGTGAATAAATAACAGGAATTAAACCGGATGCTGTTTCAAGTTCAATATCCTTATTTGCCCATTTCAAACCGGTGAGTTTGTAAAGATCGTATTCCATTGGTGCATCTGCAGTCATTGTTGTTGTTTCATCAAAGGTTACTTGTCCAACATCACATGTTACATGTTTATTTTTGTTTATGTAATCTGCAACTGGTTCTGCACCAGACTTAGCATCCCTCCAACTTGTTCCACCATAACTGTGAAACTGAAGATGGGTACAGTGTATGGTCTGATCTCTTAAAACATTAGGATTTTTCTCAATATCCTTGACAACGTCAAGTGTAGCTATTGTGGTTGGATAATTTCCTGGGTGTCCAAGATCATTAGGGTGGACATGCATTGAATGAGGTAATCCTAACATCTCATTTACTTTTGTTAAAGCTCTTACAACTTCTCCACCTGTAACGCCCCAATATGGAGCAGGATCATCAATTCCATGTACATTCTGGCCCCAACCCCATGCTTCACTTCCGCAGGGATTAACAACTTTCATTCCGTAACATCTACTAATCTTAAGCCATGACGACACGAAAGCTGCAAGACCTTCAAGATCATTTTCTTTTACAAATTGTAGTACAAACCAGTTGTTTCCAAAGAGAGCTAATGGTGAAACATCTATATTCGGTATAGCCATTATCTCTTCATGAGTATGCTTTGCTTCTAATGGAGGTACCGCAGCTTCTGTTACAGTTCCATAACCCATTCTAGAGTATCTGTATCCGGTTGCAGAACAACTAGGTATTGAAAACCCTGTTTCTGCCCTTGTAATATCGGTTTTAGCTACAACTCCTGCTCTACTGTCTTCTGGTCTGTAAAGTCGTCCAAGACATAGTTTCGGACCTGCTATATGAGAGTGAACATCTACTCCTGCAGCCATAACCAGTTTATCTGTTACATCCAGTACTTTGGCATCGGAAGAGACATTGTCAACGATCTTTCCATCCTTGATCATTACATCCTTCTTGTCACCATTAACATTATTAGTTGGATCATATACTATTCCATTCTTTAATATATATTCCATGAGATCACCTATTTTGCCTCTTCTTTAATCTTTTTAACACGTTCATATAGCTCATTTACGATCCATTCATCTTCTCTGCAAGTTTCAGGTGGATTTATGGCACTTTTCATATGAATAGGAACAGAATCCATTCTATAGCTTGTTCCTGCAGTTTCAACACCAATAAATGTTCCAGGAAGAACTATGTCTGCAAGTTCAGTGGATGGTCCCCAGTGTATGTCTATTTGGATAACTGGTATGTTTGCAAGGTGCATGTTTGCCCCTCCAGGGAAATGTGCTCCAGGATCTGCAGCAATCACCATGAATACATCAGGTTCTTCCCTGTTAAGAAGATCAACGGTTGTTGTTTCTCCGATCATATAACGTGGGTATCCTCTGCAGAAATCTACACCGTATGGGAATCCCATTTGATAGGCCATGAAGATGTTAAATCCGTTAACATTAAAGTGACCTCTCATTGGTAGTAAAACCCATTTGGTGTATGCATTTAAATCTTGAACAAGCCCGATAGCTATATCAATATTTCTCTGTTTGGATAATGTGTGGGTTAATCCAAGTCCGAAAAAGAGAGCTCCAAATTCAACATTTTTCATTGCTTCGGTTAGATCAATAATATCTTGTTTAGGTATTCCTGAAATAACATCTTCTTTAAGTTCTTTACCCTTTAAAACAGCCCTAATTGCATTACAAAAAGCATAATCTCCATTTTCTTCAAATGGCACCCATATATCTGACATTTTTGCTGTATCAGAAAATTTAGGATCCCATGTAACGAGTGTTCTGTCGAATCTTCCTCTCTGTCTGAACCATCCTCTAGGGAATACAGAATATCTTGCAAGATGTCTTGGATGAGCATTCATAGGATTACTTCCTGTGTAAACCACCATATCTGCTCTGTTTTTAACTTCACCTAGAGACATTAATGGATATCCTACATTCTGCACAGCTTGTACTGTTGGCCCGTGGCAAATTGTTGCCTGGTTATCAATAACAGCACCTACATATTCAGTAAGTTCTAATCCTTTTTTCATACATTCTATTGATGTTTCACTCCAACCATAGAATAATGGTCTTACAGCATTTGCTATTAGTTCTGCTGCTGCATCGAGTGCTGTGTCCCAGTCGACTTCTTGGAGTTCTCCGTTTTCATCCCTCATCATTGGGACTTTCAGTCTTTGGTCTTCGTCTTCCATGATTTTACTTGCACCAAGTCTGCAAGCATGCCTTACAGCAACTACATGGTTACCCTTAACTAAATAATCTAAATCATCACAGTTACTTCCACAAAATGCACATGTACAGTTTTCTACAATATGATCGTAATCAGTAACAGGTTCTTCGTATACCATTTTTTTTGACCTCCTCATTTTTTCGTGAAGACTGGCATCTCTCCAAGTGAAGGAAGCTCGTCAACATTCTTTTCGTTTTTGGTGTATTTCCTGTAAACCGATCTCATAAGATCAGCCATTAAAAGAACTTCTTTATCAGATTTTTCTACTGTTGCTTCAATTCCTTTGTAAGTTGGGTCGTTACAGCAGTATGTTTCAGGACTTACGACTACATTTGCCCATGGTCCCTTTGGTATGAAGATCATTCCTTCGTGTGGTGCATCCCTTGAGTGGGCGGCATAACAAATTACCTCTCCCCAATCAGATTTTACTTTAACACTTTCCCAGTTTCCTACTGCCAATCTGGCCATGTCCTTTGGATCCATGTATGCTACTCCAGCAACCTTCCTGTATTCATCTTTAAGGGTTGATCCCCTCTTTTTACAGGCTCCTTGATATATATCGGTTCCAGTATTGAGCATTACTGTTATCTTCTTAACCTTTTTCACCTTTGGATCATCAAATTTTACCACATTTGAAACAGTGGGTTTGTCTACATAAGTCATTAAAACACCTCACTCCAGCCATATTGCGTCTGTTGGACAGAACAATTGGCAAGTTCCACATTTTGTGCATTTTTCAGGGCTGAACAGTTTGATAAAACCGTTTTCAACCATCATGATCGTTTCTGTGGTTTTAGATCCATGGCCGCCTGCTACTTCGTTGCTTATAGATGCATTTACAGGGCATGCAACAACACATACTCCGCATCCAAGACAGTTATCTTGATTTACTTTTAATTCCATCTCCATAAATATCGCCTCAAATCTAAGTTTTAAGAGAGTCTATTTGTTTCTCCCATGATTTTGACTTCGTTGGTGTGTGATTAATATCTGTTCTCTTAACTTCGATAGCTTTTACAGGACATACATTATCACATGCACCACAATATATGCAGTAATTTTCATCTGACATTACCTTTTCAGGACTTTTCCCTGGTACAGTGGATTGTGGGAAAGATAAAACATTACATGGACAGATGTCTACACAAGCTCCACATGCCTGACATGTATCTTGATCGATATGTAATTCACCTTTAAATGTTTTTACAACAGTTGCTGCATCAACAGGACATATTTCCTGACACCATCCGCATTTAACACATGTTTCATGATCAATAAATGAACTTCCAGTAGTCACAGTATCTTCTGGATTTAAATCGTATTCACCATATGAACAACTTCTGCATGCTGCTTTTATTGCGCTCACCGGACATGATTTTTTACATATGAGACAGTAAACACATTTATCTTTGTCAACTATTATGTCGGAGGATACTGTTGGATCGTCTGGTGTTGGTAGTTTGTGCTCTATTGTAATAGCGTCTGCGGGACACATTTCTTCACAAATACCACAATCTATGCATGTTTCCTTATCGATGTCAATTTCCCCTGTTACCAGTTTAGATCTATCAGGTAGATTTCTTGCTATGGTAATAGAATCTCTAGGACATGCTGTTTCACATGCTTTGCAATATATGCATGTATCATCATTTATTTCAGCTGAGTTTATTAGTTGAGGATATTCATCCATGTCTTTGATGGATTCATCATCAATTTTAAATTCTAAAGCATCTACAGGGCATACTACACTACACATACCACAGAGTACACATTTATCTTCATCACATACTATTTTAGGTACGTCAGCGCCTGTTCTTACTATTGCACCTATTGAGCCAAGTTCGATAGCATCTACAGGACATGTTTTTTCACATATGCCGCAGCCAATGCAAATATCATCTTTGTAAAGAAGCTCTCTCTTTTCTTCTGCTGACCTTGATATTTCAAAGTCTAGAGCTTGGACTTCTTTCGTGTTAGAAATCATCATTTTACCTCCAAAATTTCTATTGAGTTTGTGGGACAAGATTCACCACATATAAGACACCCACAGCACCAATTTGAATCTATTTGTGCCTTGAGATCATTCAACACAATGGCTTTCATGAGACAGATATCTGCACAAAGCCCACAACCAATACAAGATTCTTTTATTTTTCCTTTATATTTGCTGTTTGAACAAGTTTTGACTACAATCCTTGCTTTTTCTTGCATCAGAGCATATGTCAATATTAAAAAGTCTTTTGGACAGAACTCTGTAATTATCTTTGCAATTTCAATAGAATTCCATGATAGGTTTCTACCATTCAAATAATGTGAAACTGTTGATCTGTCCATCTCTAAAATTTTAGCAACTTCTTTCTGACTGTATCCGTCTCTAATGAGTTCTACTGCTGTTAGATATTTCAATCCTGATACTATATGTTTCGGCATGTGGACACCATGTGTGTTGAATACACTTTTCTTTTACTCTAATATATAAATTGCTACTAAAATCAAAACGCAGGCTTTATATATTGAAGTGTAGTTACCACATATAGTTAAGTTTATTTCAAAGCGTGTGAATGTACCATAACTCTACTAATTTAATTTAAATCGATAAATACATACAATATAATAGTCTAACTTGCTCATAATAATATTTGTTAGTTATTATAAACATAAAATGGATATATCAGCTGTTTTATATTGATTCGTTATTATTATTTTATGTTAAATATTTCCAGTAATTTAGTGCTAAAAATAAATGTAAATTGGAGGTTGTTTTACATAAATTTTTAATAATTATTTTAATAGATATTATATACAGTAACACAAAATTTCATTAATATCCAACTAATGAAAAAAATGGGCACGGTGTATTCATGTATCATTCTAATCTGTTAAATGTAGAAAAAACACGCGAATTTATTGAAGAATTTAAAATAACCACTGAAAAAGAAATAATTAATCTTGAAGATGGAAATTCCAGAGTACTTGCTCAAGAAATAATGGTTATGGTGGATGTGCCACCATTTAACAGATCAGCAATGGATGGTTATGCTATAATTGCAAGCAATGTATCCAAAGTATCTGAATCAAATCCGAAATATCTGAAAATAGTAGACGAAGTGGGTGCAGGAAGCATATCAAACCACCGTCTAAAATTCGGTGAAGCAATACAAATAGCCACAGGTGCTCAGATGCCTTCCGGTGCTGATGCAGTTATTATGGAAGAGGATGTAGAAAGTTGTAAAGGAAAAATAAAGGTTACATCTCCAGTCCGCTACAACAATGATGTAGCACTCATTGGGGAAGACCTTAAAAAAGGTGAGGTAATTCTATCAGAAGGCCAATTTCTTGGACCCCATCACCTTTCGGTTGTTGCATCTGCAGGGTATAAAGAAATAGTCGTCTTTAAAAAACCAGAAATAGGAGTTATAATTACAGGAAACGAATTAGTTGAACCTTCGATTAATATAAAACCAGGTATGATTATTAATTCTAATAAATATGCATTAAATGGGGTTATTGAAGATTCAAAGGCAGTTTCATACGTGAAACAATGCCCAGATAACAGAGAAAAGCTCATGGATGATGTTGTTGAAGCTGTAAAAAAATATGATGCCGTTATAACAACTGGTGGTACAGCCATAAGTAAAGGAGATTTGATTGTAGAAATAATAGAGGAACTTGGAGAAGTTCCAGTCCATGGAGTTTCAATGAAACCAGGAAAACCATTTGGATTTGGAATTGTAGATAAAACACCTGTTTTCATGCTTTCAGGCTATCCTGTAGCTGTGGCTGTCCAGTACGATATGTTTGTAAGAAATTTTATTCTCAAATTGCAAAATATTCCTAAGGAAATTGATATTGTCACTGCAATTGCAGGTGAAAATGTAAAATCATCACCAGACAAATATAATGTTATAAGAGCCGAGTTTAAAAGTGAGGACGATGTTGTTTATCCCATAAGAACGAGAGCTGGGATTAATAAGTCCATTTTAATGTCTAACTGTTATATTATTGCTGAAGAAGGTGTTGGGAAGATTAAAAAAGGAGAAGAATGTAACATCATAAAATACAGCTCTTTTAAAGTTTGTTGAATTTTATTACATTTTTTAGAAAGATTTGTATAATTAAGTCTATATTTTCTCAACCCTTACTGCACATACTTTGAACTCAGGGGTTTTTGATATTGGATCCAGTGCAGAGTTTGTTAATATATTGGTTGCTGATTCACTGAAATGGAATGTCATAAAAACAACTCCAGAAAAGCAGGTTTCGGTTATCCTGACTTTCGGTTCAATTTCACCCCTTCTAGATATAACTTTAACCTTTTCATTATTCATAACTCCAATTTTTGAAGCATCTTCTTGACACATATCAATATAATCTTCACCATATAAAGTTTTAAGTCCCTCAACAGCCCCAGTCATGGTACTTGTCTGGTAATGATAAATACTACGACCGGTTGTGAGTAGTAAGGGATATTCCTTGTCAGGAAGTTCTGCTGATGGCCTGTATTTAAGGGGTATGAATCGTCCCCTTCCATTTTCGGTTTTAAATGTTTGTGTGTGTAGGATAGGTGTACCTTTGTCCTGTTCATCCATACATGGCCATTGAATACCCTCCTCATCGATACGATTGTAGTTTATACCTCCAAAAATAGGTGCAACTTTTGCTATTTCATCGTATATATCGCTAGCATCTTTGAATTCAAATCCTTCTGCACCCATTTTTTGTGCTATCTGACATGTTATTAACCAATCGGGTTTAGATTCCCCAACAGGTTCTATGGCTTTCCTAACTCTCTGAACCCTACGCTCAGAATTAGCAAATGTTCCATCCTTTTCAGCAAAACTACAGCCCGGTAAAACAACATCAGCCATCATAGCTGTTTCACTCATGAATATATCCTGGACAACTAAGAAATCCAGCTTTTTTAAAGATTTTTTAATATTATCAGTATCGGGTTCACTTGTAACAGGATTTTCACCTACAATATACATTGCCTTAACATCACCATTACGGGCTGCTTCAAGCATCTCTGGGAACATTAAACCCTTGGAATTGTTAAGTTTAACATTATAGGCTTTTTCAAATCCATGAATCGTCTCTGGATCTTCAACTTTCTGATAGCCTGGAAATACATCGGGCAAACATCCCATATCACATGCTCCCTGAACATTGTTCTGTCCTCTTATAGGGTTAACACCAGTTGATGATTTTCCCATATTTCCAGTTAAAAGTGCAAGGTTACCTAATGCAAACACATTATCTGTTCCATGAGTATGTTCTGTTATGCCTAAAGAATAGAGAATAGATGCGGGTTTTGTGGAAGCATACATCTTTGCGGCTTTCACAATTAATTCTTTATTTACTCCTGTTATAGACTCGACTGTTTTTAGATCGTATTCTTTAAGACATTCTTTAAATTCGTTATAATTGTCACAGCGTTCTTCTATGAATTTTTCATCAACAAGATCTTCATCAACTATGATCTTCATCATTCCCATTAAAAGAGCTACATCTGTACCTGGAATCTGGTTTAAAATAATATCCGCATGTTTACAAAGATCAATATTTCTAGGATCAGCTACTATCAGTTTTGCACCGTTCTTTACCGCTTCAACTATCCTAAGACCAATTACTGGATAACTTGCTGTCGGATTAGTGCCTATTACAAATAAACATGCTGAATCTTTAATTTCATCAATAGAATTGCTCATTGCGCCACTACCAAATATTTTTGCTAAACCAGCTACTGATGGTGCATGACATGATCGAGCACAGTTATCCACATTATTAGTGCCCATAACAGCCCTTGTAAACTTTTGAACAGCATAATTATCTTCATTAGGGCAACGTGCAGAAGATATCGCAGCAAATTCCTCTGATTTAATTTGTGTGAATTTGTGGGCAACATAATCCAATGCTTCATCCCATTCAACCTCTTCAAAAATATTATCACGTTTAATTAATGGCTTTGTTAATCGATTAGAGTGATTTATAAATTTAAATCCGTATCTACCTTTAACACAGAGATTACCCTTGTTTACTGAATTTTCAACATCACCCCTTGCACTAATTACTTGGTTGCCCCTGACCCCTAGATAAATATTACATCCCACACCACAGAATGGACAAACAGTTTTAACTTCTCTTGAAGGTTTTAAAGCTTCTTTAGGTACCAAAGCACCAACAGGGCATGCCACTACACATTCCCCGCAAGAAACACAGTTAGAGTCCACGAGGGGTCTATCACCAAATGTAGTTATCTTGGTATCGTATCCCCTGAAACCAAAATCAATGGCTTTAACTCCTAAAAGTTCATTACAAGTTCTTACACAAACTCCACAAAGTACACACTTTTTAAGATCTCTGTCAAAAAAAGGATTTGAATCATCCATGGATATATTGTTAATCTGACGTCTTAAACTTCCAAGATCTTCCCTGTTAATACCTAGATAGGATGATACCTCTTGAAGTTTACAATCATCATTTTTCCTACAGGTTAAACAGTCAACTTCGTGATTAGCAATTAGAAGTTCTGCAGAAAGTTTACGCACCCTATTTATACGGGGATTATCTGTTACAATATTCATTCCATTGTGTACCAAAGTTTCGCATGCAGTTATAAGACGACCATCATCATTTTCCACCATACAAAGTCTACATGATCCCCATGGTTCTAAACCTGGGTAATAACACAGGTTTGGTATATAAATATTGTTAGAAAGAGCAGTTTCAAGGATGGTGCTGCCTTCTTTCGCATTAACCTCTAAACCGTCAATTTTGAGCGTAATTTTATTTTCATTCATAATAATCAGGTGGATAATCTTGATAAATCAATGTTTTTTAATAATTATGTTTAAAATTATTTGTATTCAAGGGTGTAACATGAAGATCATAGCAGTTGTCGGGACAAAAAATACAGGAAAAACTACTTTAGTTACAAAAATCGTCAAAGAACTAGTGGAAAGAGGATTTGAAGTTGGAACAATAAAATATTCCCACCACAGCTTTGACATGTCTGATAGAGATACAGGAAAACATAAGAAAGCAGGAGCCACCATTGTAGCAGGTACTGGGAAGGAAACATTCTTCACCATGGATGGAGGTATGGAACTAGAAAATGTTTTAAGTATGATGGAATTTATTAAAAACCTTGATTTTGTAGTTTTAGAGGGATTTAAAACATCCAATTATGCT
>Ga0224527_1001419_pt1 | contig 12026 bp, 10 predicted proteins | sample CBST0metaG_FD_179882 | JGI IMG/M metagenome (GOLD analysis project Ga0224527, IMG submission 179882) | Peat soil microbial communities from Stordalen Mire, Sweden - C.B.S.T0 | ecosystem: Environmental > Terrestrial > Soil > Wetlands > Peat | place: Sweden: Norrbotten County, Stordalen Mire... | reverse complement strand
GGTGGCGGAGCATGGACTCGGCGGCCCAGAGAAGCACGGCGGCGATGGAGCCCCAGGTGCCGGGGCCGGGTTTGCCGAATCCAGCGCCAAAGAAGGTAGCTACGGTCCAGGCCCAGCGGGTTTTGTGTTCGGCAGGAGTGGAGGTTGGCGAGCTAGTCTTCATCGAGGTCTCCGTTCAAGCCGGGGAGGTTTTCAAGAACCTCAGGATCGAGGATGGGTGAGCTGATTTTATAGACGCCCATGGCCCATTTGCCGAGGTCAATCTTGCGGCAGCGGTCCGAGCAGAAAGGGTAGTCCTCGTCTTTCAATTGGACGAGCATGCCGCAGGTGGGGCAGCGGAGTAGTTTTGCGGATTTTTTCTTGGCGGCCATCAGTACAATTGCTGCCCGCAGGCAGCGCTCCTTCTCTATGGTACAAGGTGCGCCGCTTCTGCGGGGGCGCGCGGCTATTGGCGAAGGAAGATCCCCATCCAGAATTCCTTGGCCGCCGGAAGGGCCTTGCGGGTCTCGTAGATGAGTTGAAAGGAACGCTCTTCGAGGGAGGCGCGGAGAGCCGCGGGATCGATCAGCGAGAAGTGAGAAGCCAGCTTCTGTATGGAAGCGAAGCCTCCGCGGCCCACCTCCTGGCCAGCGTCGCCGGGGAGTTGCAGCACGACGGAGAGAGCGCCGCCTGCGGCGACCAACGAGGTCGCGCTTTCCAGTGCGCGTGCCACTCCGGCGTGCTCGAAGACCAGGGCGGCATGGACCAGTTGCACGGGCTCGATGTGGACTGTTTCCTCAGCCAGATCGATGCAATGAAGCTCCAGCCCGGGCAGGTCGGGGTAACGTTGGCGAACAGCGTCCAGATAGAGCGGGTTCAGATCCAAACCGAGTACGCGGCGGACGGCCTTCGCGTCGATCCGTTCGAGCCCGTTCCCGCCCGCGACTCCAAGAACAGCAATCGATGCGGGATGACGGAGCGCGATGGCTTCAGCAAAGAGGTCCGAGAGAGCGCCCAATTGCCGGACTTGAGGCGCACTCATGTGTCCCTCGTAGTCGGCCAGGGGGATATCGGTCCATGGGTTGGGCATGGCTTCGATAATACCGGGTTTGCGGTCTGGCACTACAGTTGTACTTCGCGAAAGTCCTGCACGAATACAAGGGCCCGGGCCTAAAGGCCTGCTCTATTTTGCGGCTGTTTCAGGGGCCTGAAGGCCCCTGCTCCCTCCGCAAGAATCGATCTACAACTATCCGCAAGAATCGATCTACACCTTGCAGTACTAGAGCGGCTCGGAGACGATGCGGGCCACCAGGTCGTAGTCGTGGGCTTCGGTGATTTCGGCGCGATAGAAACGGCCGGGCTCGAGTGCCTCCAACGTGCCGAAGTCGTTGATGTAGACCTTGCCGTCGATCTCCGGGGCGTGGAACTGGGTGCGGCCTTCCCACAGAAGCGGGGTCTCGTCGCTTTCGCCTTCAGCCAGCAGAACCAGCTCGCGGCCCACCCACTGCTGCTTGGCCCGCTTGGAGATGGACTGCTGAAGTTTCATCAGGCGGCGCTTGCGAGATTCGATGGTGCGCTTGGGGACTTTGGCGTCAAGCGAAAAAGCGCCCGAACCCTCCTCGTCGGAGTAGTTGAAGACGCCGAGCCAGTCGAACTTCGCTTCCTTGATGAACTCTTCCAAAAGTTCAAAGTCGCGGAGGGACTCGCCGGGGAAGCCGACGATGAACGAGGTGCGCAGAGCGATGCCGGGGACGGTGGCACGGACTTTCTCAAGAGTCTTCAGGAAAATCTCAGCGCCCGCGCCGCGCTTCATGCGTTTCAACAGATCTGGCGATGCGTGCTGCAAGGGAACGTCCAGATATTTGCAGATGTTGTCGTGCTTGGCGATGGTCTCGAGCAGCCGCGTGGTGACTCGATTGGGGTAGGCGTAGAGGAAACGCAGCCAGCGCAGGCCGTCGATGCCGGCCAGGGCGTCGAGCAGGTCGGCGAGTCCGTCCTTCAGGCCCAGGTCTTCGCCGTAGCAAGTGGTGTCCTGGCCGATGAGGGTGATTTCCTGCACGCCGCGGGCGACAAGTTGCTGAGCTTCGGCCACCACCGACTCAAAGCGGCGGGAACGGAATTTTCCGCGCAGGTTGGGGATGACACAGAAGCTGCACGGGTGGTCGCATCCCTCGGCGATCTTGATGTAGGCCGAGGACTTGGGAGTCGTCAGGAAGCGGGGCGTGGTTTCGTTGTAGAGATAGGTGGGCAGAAGGTGCGTCGCGCCCTCCCAATCGTCACGGCGGAAACGGCCCTGCTGCTCGCGGAGCTGGCCTTCGGGCCGGGAAGCATGAGTCTCGGACTTGTGCGAGCCGGAAAGCGATTCCTGGCCGGGACGGGCGTCGGCCGCGGCTCCGGTGAGGATGGTGAAAGGCGAGGGAGCGGCGACGGGGGCTTGCAGGCCCGCGGCTTCAAGAATTGCTTCCAGTTCGCCGGTGCCGACCACCGCGTCCACTTCAGGAATGCTCTTACGGATCTCGTCGCGATAGCGCTCAACCAGGCAGCCGGCGACGATGAGCTTTTTGGCCGAGCCGGAGGTCTTGTGTTGGGCCATCTCCAGAATCGTGTCGATCGACTCCTGCTTGGCGGTGTCGATAAAGCTGCAGGTGTTGACGATGAGGATTTCGGCCTCTTCGGGGTGAGAGGTCAGGCGCGCGCCGGCGCGGTCCAGCAGACCCATCATCACCTCGGAATCGACGAGGTTTTTGGGGCAGCCGAGAGAAATAAAGCCCACGGTCGGAGCCGGGGGAGGGGGAAGTTTGCTCACTTTTCTATTGTACCGGGGAAGCGATTCGGCGGCAGGAGTGGGGCATTTTCCAGCTCTCCCACAATGCGGAAGAACCGGGACCGATTCTGGTGTTAAAATCAGCTAGTGCCGGGTCCTACGCGACGTAATCCCGCCAATCCCGCCAGGTCCGGAAGGAAGCAACGGTAACGGGCTAGTACGTGTGCAGTGGGTCACCCGGTACTTTTTATTGCGCTGAGGTTGTTTTTCTAACTGCCCGAGGCGCATGCAGGCAAAGGCTATTGGCGCCTCTAGACGTTCGGCCAAGCGTGTGTTTCTTCAGGGCCACCCAAACGAATTTTGATTGATCAGCGCCGTGGCGATCCTCGCCGAGGCGCTTTTTTCTTGGGCGTCGCGCGGTGCGAGAGCGCTTTCCCGGCGGGCTGCGTTACAGCCCTGTGGCCGTGCCTTTAAGATAGGGAATGGCAGGCGAGGATTCCCCTTCGAAGTCCGCGCCCCAAGGAGAAGACATTGACCCTGACCGTTCGCCCCATCGTGGGCTGCCGCGCCAAGATTACGGCGCTCGGAACCTACGTTCCCCCGCAGATTCTGACCAATAAAGATCTCGAACAGATGGTGGACACCAACGACGAGTGGATTGTGTCGCGGACGGGCATTCGCGAGCGGCACGTGCTGGCCAAGGGGCTGGGCGTGAGCGACATGTGCGTGGAGGCGGCCAAAAAGTGCCTGGCGATCCGAGGCATTGAGGCCAGCGAGATCGAGCTGATTATCGTGGGCACGGTGACGCCGGACATGATGTTCCCTTCGACCGCCTGCCTGGTGCAGGACAAGATCGGGGCCAAGGGAGCGTGGGGATTTGACGTTTCAGGCGGCTGCTCGGGGTTTGTGTATGCGCTGCAGGCGGGCGTGAAGATGGTGGAGAGCGGAGCCCACAAGAAGGTTCTGGTGTGCGGTGGAGACGCCAATACCCGCATGACCGACTACACCGACCGGACCACGTGCGTTTTGTTTGGCGACGGCTGCGGAGCGGTGCTGATCGAGCCCTGCGAAGAGGGCGAAATCGGCTTCATCGACTACGTGCACGAGGTCGATGGCTCGGGCGGCGTTTCGCTGAACCTGAAGGGCGGCGGCAGCCTGAACCCATCCACCCACGAGACCGTGGACAAGAAGATGCACTATATCTTCCAGGATGGGCCGGCGGTGTATAAATTTGCCGTGCGCAAGATGGCCGAGGCCACCACGAAACTGCTGGAGCGCAACGGCGTGACCGGCGCCGACCTGGGCTGCTTCATTCCGCACCAGGCCAACAAGCGCATCATCACCTCGACCGCGGAGCGGCTGGGCATGGACCCGGAGCGGGTGATTATCAACATTGAAAAATATGGCAACACTTCAGCCGGAACCATTCCGCTGGCCATGGAAACGGCTGTCGAAGAGGGCAAGCTGAAGAAGGGCGACCTGGTGCTGCTGGCCGCCGTGGGCGCGGGATTCACGGTGGGCGCGGCGCTGCTGCGGTGGGAGATCTAGGAGCAGCGGAGTTAGCACGCAAGCGGAGTTAGCGGAGCTAGCGGGGCGGTCCCTTCGGGATCGGCCCTTTTAGTGTCTGCACGTGAGATAGGCGAAAAGGCTTAATCTTGCGGTTCCGTTTGCCCCGCCATCTCCGCTAACCACGCTAACGCCGCTACACGCCGCTAGCTGCGCTCACTCCGTTACGCGCCAACAGAAAAGCTGTACTCCGGCAGAACTCCCACTTCCGCGGCCATGCGGAAGAAGCCGCGCATGCCCTCCAGACATTCCTCGTCGAGCGTGTAGTGAATGTTGGCGGAGAGGTAGGTGCGGATGGTCTGCTCGGAGATGGGTAGCTTGTGGGACCACTCGGCGGCAAGCTCCTCGATGTTCTGGAGGCCGTGGTCGCGCGAACGAACAAAATCTTCGGCGATGGTCTCGTCCAAAGGTCGGCCTGCTGCGGGCGCAACTCCCCAGATAGCTGAGACGAAGGGGAGGCCGGTTTGAGTGCGCCACTCCTCGGCCAGGTCGTGATACACCAGCTCTTCACCGGTGCGCTCGAAGCGGTTGGCGCGCTCTTCCAGGGCCAGCAGGGCGGGGTCGCCAATGAGAATGGCAGCGTCGGCGCGGTCCAGCATGGAGTCAAGATCGGCGGCCATGGGCAGGAACGGAACCTGCGGGTTGCCCCACTTGTGGAAGAGGATGCGGGAGTAGGCGATGGTGGTGCGGCTGGCCGTGTCGGCGGCTACGGAGCGCAGGGCGCTGAGAGGTTGATCGGCGCGACGTACCAGAAGCAGGGAGCGCACTCGGCCCTTGGACGCGATGGTGCAGCAGGGCAGGATGCGCAGCCCCGGCGTGGTCGCCAGGGCCGCAATGGGGATCAGCCCGATGTCGGCGGTGCCATTGGCCAGCCGGTCGGCGCACTCGGCTGGCATCATCCAGTCGATCTGGTAGCGCTCAGCGAGCGCGGCGTTCAGCGGGGGGTGTTCAAAGTCCCACATCAGCGGAGCGGGGTTGAGGAAACGGATGGCAGCGATGCGTACACGGGGATAAGATGTCGAACTCACGCTTTCTTAGAGTACCAATCGGGGGCGAAGGATTCCGCGGGCGTATCTGCGGAGGCACTAGCGGCGTATTGACTTCTGCAAAGGACGGAGGTAATTTGGGCGCAATTACCACAGAGTCTGGGTTTGGTTTCCTGTGAGGAAAGCCCTACTGTGCAATTTTCGGACATAGGCAGGAACCGATGAGCACATTGCGCCATGAGATCGAGAATCCACCCGTTCCTTGCCCGGATGCAGTTCCTCGTCTGGACGAGGAGCGCTTAGCGTGGCTGGCGCTGACACTGGCGCCGGGGCTGGGCCCGAAGCGGATTCTGGATGCGGTGAAAGAGCTGGAAGCGGCGAGCCAGATTTTTGCGTTGCGGCTTACCGAGCTGGAAGGGCTGAAGCTTCCGGCGCAGGCGGCCCAGTTCATCTTCGACGGCAAGGCGCGTCAGGCGGCCGAGGAGGAATGGGCGCGGGTGGCGGCGCAAAGGGCGACGATTCTGACCTTCGGCTGCCCGGATTACCCGGAGCGGCTGAAGGAAATCTACGACCCGCCGCCGGTGCTGTGGGTACGGGGACCGGTGGGGCTGCTTTCGCGGCCGGCCATCGCCATTGTGGGCACGCGGCACCCGACTCCGTATGGCGCGGGGGTGGCGGAGATGTTGGCGCGGGACTTGGCGGTGCGGCGGCTGCTGGTGGTCAGCGGCATGGCGCGGGGCATCGACACCTGCGCCCACAAGGGAGCCCTGGCGGCGCGTATGCCCAATGTGGCCGTATGGGGCACCGGCATCGATGTCGTCTATCCAAAAGAAAACAAGAAGCTTGCCGAGGACATTCTGGCTGCGGGCGGGGCCGTTGTGAGCGAAATGCCGATGGGAACCTTCCCGGCGCCTCAGAATTTTCCCCGGCGCAACCGGATTTTGAGCGGGCTGAGCGTGGCGGTTCTGGTGGTGGAGGCGGCGGAGAACTCGGGCACACGGGTGACGGCCCGCTGCGCCGCCGAGCAGAACCGCGATCTGTTTGCGGTGCCCGGCAACGTGACCAACAAGGGATCGTGGACGCCCAACACGTTGATTAAACAGGGGGCCAAACTGGTGGCGACCTGGGAGGACGTGTGGGAAGAGCTGCCTTCGCAGGTGCGGTTGGAACTGGAAGCCGAGGCGCCGTCTGAATCCAAATCGGAAATCACCGCATCTCTCTTGCCTGATCCGGTGTTGCGACCGGAGGAGGCGATGGTGCTGGAGGTTTTGCGCACCGACGAGAGCCTGCAGATCGACGAGATTCTGGAATTGCTGGAGACGCAACTGACTTCGTCCGAGGTGTTTACGGCGCTTTTTGAACTTGAGATCACGGGCCGGATACGATCTTTGCCGGGCAAGAATTACGTGCGCACTTTGTGAGAGTTGACTCTTTCGGCGTCCAATCGGACGTGAGTCTTCGGTGAAGAGCTGCTCCGCTCGAGCCGATGAGGGTTCGCGGGAGTTTTTTGTCCGCGGGGGAGCTTTTCCGACGAGAAAATGGGATGTTCCGCGAAGAAAAAATTGCCGCGAGTGGAAACGAGGCGGTGTTCCGTGGTAGCGTCCAATCTTTGCGGTCACTTTTCCGGAATCGGGAAAGCGGCGAAATGCGCAGGCAGAACCGGGCCTGCTTCCAAAGACAACGAATAGCCCACGCCGGAGTCCAACAGCCCGGACAGCGTAGAGTGAGATTGGTAATAAGGATGGCAATGAACAGATCACTGGTAATCGTCGAGTCGCCCGCCAAGGCCAAGACGATCGAAAAGTATCTTGGCAAGGGGTTCGAAGTCCTGGCGTCGGTCGGGCACATCATGGACCTGCCCAAGAAAGACATCGGCGTGGAACTGGAGAACCGGACCTTCGAGCCAACACTGGTGGTCACTCCGGACAAAGAAAAAGTCGTGGCGCAGTTGAAACGGGCAGCGGCCAAGGCCGACGAAATCTTCCTGGCGCCCGATCCTGACCGCGAGGGGGAAGCGATTGCGTATCATCTGGCGCTGCAGTTGGGGACCACCGACAAGGAAAGAAAAAAGATCCGTCGCGTGACCTTCAACGAGATCACCAAGAAGGCCGTGCAGGAGGCCTTCAAGCACGCACGGGACGTGGATCAGAACCTGGTCTACGCACAACAGACCCGCCGTGTATTGGACCGGCTGGTGGGCTACCAGATTTCGCCTCTGCTGTGGGACAAGGTGCGACGCGGACTATCGGCCGGCCGTGTGCAGACGGTTGCGGTGCGGCTAATCGTCGAGCGGGAGCGGGAGATTGGCGCGTTCGGTCCGGTCGAGTACTGGACGCTGCACGCGCTGCTGCATCCGGAAGCGCAGGCTGCAAAGACCTTCAAGGCCCGTTTCGTCGGGATCGACGGAGAGCCGGCGCGCGTAGCAAATGGCAAGGACAAGGACGGCAAGGACCAGTTCATCGGCAACGCGGTAGCGGGCGAGAAAGCGATGAAGGAGGTTCTCGCGGCTCTGGAAGAGGCGAAGTGGTCGCTGGCCTCGGTGCAGGCGCGCGAACAGCAGCGCAAGCCAGTGGCTCCGTTCATCACCAGCCAGTTGCAGCGCGATGCCTCGAACAAGCTGGGCTTCAACGTGCGCCGCACCATGGGCGTGGCGCAGCGGCTTTATGAAGGCGTGGACCTGGGGCCGGAGGGCACAACCGGCCTGATTACCTACATGCGTACCGATTCGCCGCGTGTTTCGCCGGATGCCGTCGAAGCGGCGCGGGAGTGGGTCACCAAGCACCTTGGCGCGCAGTATCTGCCGGCGACGCCGAATGTGTACAAGGGCAAAAAGGCCGCGCAGGACGCGCACGAAGCCATCCGTCCCACGGATGCATCGCGGACGCCGGAGTCGATTGAGCGCTACCTGACCGAGGAGCAGTTGAAACTCTACCGGCTGATCTGGCAGCGCTTTGTTGCTTCGCAGATGTCGCCGGCGGTCTTTGATGTGACCACGGCGAAAATCGCAGCTGTTTCGGCGAAGACGGGCAAGACGTACGACTTCCGCGCATCGGGTTCGGTGTTGCGCTTCGACGGCTTCCTGAAGGTTTACGAAGTCGTTGAGGAGAAGAAGGACGAAGACGACGAGTCGGCCAGCAAGCTGCCCAGTCTGGACGGCGTGAAGAAACTGGCGCTCGAAAATCTCGAGGATGAGCAGCACTTCACCGAGCCGCCTCCGCGCTACAACGAAGCTTCGCTGGTGAAGGAGTTGGAGGAACGGGGCATTGGACGGCCCTCGACCTACGCTTCGATCATCTCGACGATCCAGGACCGCGAGTACGTGGTGAAGCATGGAGGATCGCGCGGGCGCTTCTATCCCACCGAGATTGGAGTGGTGGTCTGCGACCTGCTGGTGAAGAACTTCCCGTACATTTTCGACACCAAGTACACGGCGCGTCTCGAAGAAGAACTGGACGACATCGAGGAAGGCAAGGAACGCTGGACCGACCTGCTGAATGGCTTCTACGGCCACTTTGAGGAAGAGCTCAAGGACGCCGGCACGAAGATGGAAGACATCAAGCGGATGGAGCAGGTGACGGACGAAAAGTGCGACTTGTGCGGTTCGCCTCTGCTTTTGAAGTGGGGCAAATTCGGCAGCTTCTTTGCTTGTTCGGCCTACAACAAGAAAGATCCGTCGAGCTGCACATTCACCAAGGAAAACACTGCCGCCAAGCCGGACATGAATACGCCGGAAGCGCAGGAGGCGGGCGATACCGACGAGTACTGCGAGAATTGCGGCCGGGTGATGGTGCTGAGGCGCGGGCCGTTCGGCATGTTCATGTCCTGTCCGGGGTACAACGAGGACCCGCCCTGCAAGACCTTCCGCAAGCTGAGCCAGAAGCAGCAGCAGAAGCAGGCAACGCCGGTGCCGACAGGCGAAGACTGCCCGCAATGCGGCAAGCCGCTGGTGCTGCGGCAGGGAGCCTACGGGGAATTTGTCTCCTGCTCCGGTTACCCGAAGTGCAAGTACGTGAAGCAGAACCTGATCGAAGGGCTCAAGTGTCCGAAGTGTGGATTGGGCGATCTGGCTGAGCGGAAAGCGCGCCGGGGCAATATCTTCTGGGGTTGCACCAACTATCCCAAGTGCGACTTTACTTCGAACTACAAGCCGGTCGCCAAAGTCTGCCCGGAGTGCAAGAGCCCTTATCTCCTTGAAAAGACGCTGAAGGACGGCATCTACCTCGAATGCCCGAACAAGAAGAAGGCAGTGGAGGAAGCGGCCGCACCGAAGAAGCGCGCGACGAAGAAGGCAGTTGCGCCTGCGGAGACCGCTCCTGCCGTGGTTTGCAGCTACTCCAAGCGGATTGGGGATGCACCGCCGACCCCGACGGCTGAGACGCACGGGCCGGTGGTGGAGAAGAAGGGCGACAAGAAGGAGTTGCAGCCGGCGTAATCGGCAGCGACAATCTGACGATGTGGGCCTGTGGCGCAGGCAGAATTGCTGCGCCGCAGGTACCGCGATCTAAGCATCGCTGGCTGCGTTTTGAATTGCTGCTCTGTCTATAGAAGAAAGGCGCTCGCCCCACCGGGTGGATGCTGCTCAAAATAAAACTAAAGTACCCTGAAATCTTTTTCCGCTTCTGTCGATAGCCAGGCAACCTTCATATTTCGAAAGAGGCTAGCTTGTCCATCTCTGCAATTTCATCGGCATCGCTTCTGGATAGCACGCTTGCAGCAGCACTGACTTCTACTGCTAGCACGACTAAAACCGCGTCAACGAGCGCCACCACGCTGAGTTCCACGTCGACTGCCAGCAGTTCCAGCAGTTCGTTGGATAAGCTAACGCAGGATATGGTTGCGCTGCTCAAGGCTCTGGCGTCTGGAGATACTTCCGGGGCAAAAGCTGACCTTGCCAAACTCAAGACCGATTTGACGGCCCAGGAAAGCCAGTCTACCGACAGCAATCTGAGCAAGGATATGGTTTCTCTGCTCAAGGATCTGGCTTCAGGAAATAGCTCTGCTGCAAAGACGGACGTGGCCAAGCTGAAGACGGATTTGCAGGCTGAGGATGCCTCGTCGTCCACCAGTTCATCCAGTTCTACCAGCTCATCCAGCGCGCTCGATACGCTGGTTGCCAAGTTGTCGGACGCGCTCAGTTCCGGGAGCACCCAGGGCGCGTTGCAGGACCTGGCCAGCTACCTGGTGCAGAACGGGCAGGGAACAGGAAGCCTGGTCAACACGTCTGCTTAACGAGTCCCTCCTTCCTGAGGGTGAAGCGCGGTTTGGCTGAATCCGTTAGTATGAGGCAGCGGAGAAACCCAAAATGGAACGTATGCTCGCAACCCCTGCCGATGCCGAAATCATTCTTAGGCTCTATGAATTGCGCACAGAAGCCTTGATGCGCGAGGCGCGTGCGTGGATCACGGGCGAGTTCTGGCCGGCCACGGCCGAGGAATTCTTCGCGGTGGCATCAAATCCCGCCGACCCGCATAACGCCTGGCTGCGCCAGGTGCTTACCTACTGGGAGATGGCAGCGGCCATGGTGCTGCACGGCGCTGTTTCCGCGGAGCTGTTTGTGGATTGCAACGGAGAGGGCTTCTTCCTGCTGGCCAAATTTGCGCCGATTCTGGATGAGATTCGGGAGAAGAGTCCGGGCTTCCTCATCAAGACCTCCGAGCTGATCAATCGCTTCTCGGCAGCGTCCCAGCGCTACGAGGGGACGCTCAAGAGCGTCGAAGCCAGGCGCGAGAGCCTTGCAGGCAAGCAAGAAGCGCACGGGCAATACTTGTCCCCAGCCAAGGCCTGAATCGGAAAACCCTTGTCGAAGCCCGGGGCGCGGGAGCATGATGAAGGCTGAACGAGATTCCCCCATTCCCCAGGAGGTTTTCGTGAAGCGTACCCTAGCGTTGCTTGTAGCTGTCTTTGGGCTGACCGCGGCAGCGGCCGGCGCCGCCGATGCAACCAAAATCAACGGATGGATTTCCGACTCGATGTGTGGCGCCAAGCATGCCGGTGAAGGCGCGGCTTGCGTGAAGAAATGCATCGATGGCGGCATGGCCCCGGTCTTCGTGGACGAAGAGAAGAAGGCCGTCTGGACCATCGACAACCCCGACGCCGTGAAGGCTTTCTACGGCGAGCACGTCACGGTGACTGCAACCGCCGACCCGGACAAGAAGAGCGTCCACGTCGACGCGATCGCCAAAGCGGAATAGGGCGACCGCAGTTTTTGGAGCTTAAGGCAGGGCTGACCTGCGTCTCTATGTTGAGGCGAGGTCGGTCCTGCGCAAGTCAAGGTTCGGTTCTTACTCCCAGGTGACAACGCCGCCGACGGCTTGGTCGATCCGCTCGAGCACGTCGATGGGCAATTCAGCCCCCACCGCACGCACATTGTCGGCAATCTGCTCCGGGCGCGAGGCTCCGATGATCGCCGAAGCCACTTCCGGCCTTCGCAATACCCAGGCCAGGGCCATCTGCGCCATGGTCAACCCCAGTTCAGCGGCAATCGGCTTCAATTGCACGACCGCCTCGAGAAGGTAATCCGAGCGGTAGTGTCGTCCTGCTGTTTCCATGAAGAGATTCATCTCTTCGCTGGCGGCGCGGCTGCCTGCTGGTGGCGGCTGCCCCGGCGCATACTTGCCGGTCAGAACGCCATGCGCCAGGGGCGAAAAGGCCAGATTTCCGATTCCGTGCTTTTGGCAGGCGGGGAAGACTTTTCTTTCCGGCTTCCGCCAGAGCATGGAGTACTGCGGCTG
>Ga0224527_1001417_pt1 | contig 12029 bp, 6 predicted proteins | sample CBST0metaG_FD_179882 | JGI IMG/M metagenome (GOLD analysis project Ga0224527, IMG submission 179882) | Peat soil microbial communities from Stordalen Mire, Sweden - C.B.S.T0 | ecosystem: Environmental > Terrestrial > Soil > Wetlands > Peat | place: Sweden: Norrbotten County, Stordalen Mire... | reverse complement strand
GGCCATGACGAAGAACATTCCGGTGGTGCCGGAGACTCCGAAGCGGAGAAGCACTACGGACGAAATGATGATGGTCAGCATGGTCATTCCGCTGACCGGGTTGCGCGCCGTGGTGGCAATGGCATTGGCCGCGACGGAGGCGAAGAAGAACGAGAAGACAACGGTGAGCGCCAATCCGATGGCCAACACCGTCCACGTGACTTTTAGGCTGCCGAGCAGCATGGCTACGCCGATGGCGCTGGCGACCACGCCTGCAAGAATCGAGATCATGGAAACATCCCGGTCCGTACGCACGGCGTCCTTGTCCTCACCGCTGCTGAATGTCTTAAGCGCGATGGTGAACGAGCTGGCTACGATCTTGAGGCTCTTGACGATGCCGAAGATTCCCGCCGTGGCGATGGCTCCTACGCCGATGAAGCGCACGTAGCCGCGATAAATCTGCACGGCCGTCATAGCGCTGATGGGGATGGTGCCCGGATAAACAGTGCCCGGCACGTGCTGTCCGACGAAGTACACGAGGGGCACGAGCACGAGGTTGGTCATCACGCCGCCCGCGCAGAGGATCATGGAGCTGCGCAACCCCATCACATAGCCGAGGCCTAGGATGAAGCTGATCGCGTCAAAGCTGAGTCCGATGCGGGCTTTAACCGCCAGGCTCTTTACAACGGGAATCCATTGGAAGCTGACGAACTCTTTCCATACCTGGAAGGTGGTAACAAAGAAATCGTAGATGCCGGAGATGAGCGTTGCCTGCAAGAGCAGCTTGGCTTGCGAGCCGCCCTTCTCTCCGGTGACCAGCACTTCGGTGATGGCCGTGGCCTCGGGATAAGGCAGAACGCCGTGCATGTCTCGCACAAAGTAGCGGCGCAGCGGAATCAGGAAGAGCACGCCAAGGCATCCGCCGGCGACGCAGATGAAGATGGTCTGCACTGGACGCGGGTCGAGCTTGAGGATGTAGAGCGCGGGCAGAGTGAAGATGGCGCCCGCGACTACCGCTCCGGCGCAACCGCCAATGGCGGTGATGATGACGTTCTCCAACACGGACGAACGGCGCGCATAGACCCTCGCGAGGCCTATGGCGAGAATCGAGATTGGAATCGCCGCCTCCATCACCTGACCAACTTTGAGTCCAGAGTAGGCGGAGGCAACCGTGAATACAACGCATAGGAATGTGCCCCAAGCGATGGAGCGCCAGGTCAGCTCCGGCTCATGCGCCGAGGGCGGAACAATGGGACAGTATGTCTCGTTTTCGCCGAGAGGCTGGTAGGCGTTGGCGGGGAGCGACTTGGATTCGACTTCGGTGGCCATAGGTGGAAATTTCCTCTGCTGCTAATCTCTGCTAAATCTCGAAGACCGCGCCCGTGTCAGCGCTGGTCACATGTTGCAGGTAACGCGCCAGCCATCCACGCTTCACCTTTGGCTCAAACTTTGGCAGGGCTGCGAGTCGCTCCGCGATCTCTGCGTCACTTACCTTCAATTCCATCTGGCAGGTCTTGGCGTTGATGTAGATACGATCACCTTCGCGCACTGCGGCAATGGGACCTCCCGCGGCGGCTTCGGGCGAAACGTGGCCGATGCAAAGACCGCGCGTGCCTCCGGAGAAACGGCCATCCGTGATGAGCGCGGCGCGCACACCTGCGCCCACCAGTGCGGCTGTGGGAGAGAGCATCTCCTGCATGCCGGGACCGCCGCGTGGACCTTCGTAGCGAATCACCACCACGTCGCCTTCCTTCACCTCTCCCGCCAGAATGCCGCTCAGCGCCGACTCCTGCGACTCGTAAATCTTTGCCGGCCCTTCAAACTCCATCATGTCTGCCACCACGCCAGCGACTTTGACCACCGATCCCTTAGGCGCAAGATTGCCGAAGAGCACGGCAAGGCCTCCGGTCGGCGAGAACGGCTTTTCGATGGATCGAATCACGTCGCCATCGGCAGCAGGAGCAGCGTTGACAGAGTCAGCCAGTTTGCCAGTAACGGTAGGCACGTCGAGCTTCAGTTCGCAGCCGGGGGCACGGCTGACTTCCTTCAAGATTGCAGGAATGCCGCCGACACGATGTACGTCTTCGATGTGCACCTCAGGACGGCTGGGCGAAACCTTGCAGACGTTGGGCGTGGTGGCCGAAATCTCATTCAACCGTGAGAGCGGGAACGGAATCTGCGCCGAGTAGGCCAGGGCCAGGGTGTGCAGAACCGTGTTCGTGGAGCCGCCCATTGCCATGTCCAACACGAATGCGTTGGTCAGCGATTCGGCGGTGATGATGTCCAGTGGACGCACGTCGTGCTCCAAACAATACTTGAGCGCGTGCGCTGCCTTCTTTGAGAGCTCGATGCGTGCGGGATTCGGCTCAGTCTTGCTGAATGTGTTGTCGGTCCAGCGCTCGGCGGGGATGGTTCCGGTGCCAGGCACGGACAGGCCGATGGCTTCGCCGAGGCAGTTCATGGAATTCGCCGTGAACATTCCTGCGCAGCTTCCGCAGCCGGGACAAGCCTTTTCGGCCAGGCCGCGCAACTGCACTTCGCTCATTTTGCCAACGCTGTGTTTGCCCACGCCTTCAAAGACAGTGATGAGGTCAGTACCTCCGGGACCCGCCAGCATGGGGCCTCCGCTGAGGTACACGGCAGGAATGTTGATGCGCGCCATAGCGTTGTACATCGCCGGAACGATCTTGTCGCAGTTGGCAATGCCGATCCAGGCGTCACAGGGATGCGCGCCGAGGATGGTCTCAATCTGGTCGGTGATGAGTTCGCGCGAGGGCAGCGAATACTTCATACCGAAGTGGCCCATAGCGATGCCATCGCACACGGCTCCGCCGACGTTGGCGTACCAGACGTTGTAGCCAAGAGCCTTCAGCTCGTCGCGCACAATCTGCCCAATTTTGTCGAGATGCGCGTGGCCGGGAATCTGGGTGGTGTAGGAGTTGATGACCGTGACAAAAGGCTTCTTCAGGTCGTCGAGTGAGTCGATCAAGCCCTCGGCCATCATCAGGGAGGCGGCAGGCAGCATGTGTGCGCCTTCGGCAATGATGCGGCTGCCACGTTTGCGAATGTCTTCAATTCCGGAGTTCATGGCTTCCAGTTTACTTGACGGAGCGGGTTGGGCGCGACGGGAAGCTCAGAGAGCATCCAGCAGGTCTTGCCGGAGACGCTCGACCTGACCGGGATTTCCTTGCTTCCAGCTCTTGAACGGGCCAAAAAAGCGGAAAGCTCTCGGCTTTCGAAATGGGCGAAATACGAGGATCATAGGGTTCCAATTTCGCTCACCTCGAAATGAGCTAAAGACAGACTTAGCAAGCGACCATCTTGGCCAATGCTTACGTTCTGACCAGTTGAGAACGATGGCACGATCTTGGACGGAGGGAAGAACTTCGTTGACCATGTACTCGCGCCAGATTGGACTGTCGGAGTAAACGAAGAGTATGTCTTTACCAGAACGAATCCAGAAGATCCAAATTAAAGTGTGCAACACAGCCCGGTGAAGAAAATACAACACCAATACGAATGCAACAAATGGCAGGAAAAGAAGCATGATCGGCAGAAAAGCTAAGGCACTGCCGATCTTCCGGAATGGCGACTGTTTCTTCCGCTGCATACTCCAGCAGTTTACCTTCTACCTCCAGAAAAACAAGGTCGAAGGGCGGCTGGCAAGCATCTGTTTAAAGACGCATTCCTTATCAGAAAGGAACTACACAATGAGCAATGCACCTGTTACCGAACTAAACACTCTTCTCACACCGGGCACCAAGGCCCCAGAGTTTAATTTGCAGAAGGCTCCGCACGAGCCGTTCTCTCTAAGTGAACTGCACGGCAAGCCCGTCGTTCTTGCATTCTATCCCGCTGATTGGAGCCCCACCTGCGGTGACCAGATCGGCCTGTACAACGAAATTCTGCCAGAGTTCGAGAAGTTTGGCGCTGAGCTGCTGGGGATTTCCGTGGATGGTCCATGGTGCCACAAGGCTTTCATCGAGACTCGCAAGCTGAAGTTCAAGCTGTTAGCGGACTTCGAGCCCAAGGGCCTGGTGGCGCGTGAGTACGGAGCCTATCGCACGGTGGACGGCATCAGCGAACGAGCGTTGTTTGTCATCGACAAATACGGCGTCATTCAGTGGAGCTACCTCTCGCCGATCCGCACAAACCCCGGTGCAGATGGCATCTTGGAAGCGTTGGAAAAGCTGCCGAAGTAGGAGAACCGCATGAGCAAGCTGAAGTTTCCTGTCTCCGCCGACGACCACGCCGAAGGGCCGGAGAACGCGCCCGTCACGCTGGTGGAATACGGCGATTACGAGTGTCCGCATTGCGGTCACGCGTACTCCATCGTCAAGCAACTCCAGAAGCGTTTTGGCGAGCGGCTGCGCTTTGTCTTCCGCAACTTTTCGTTGACGCAGGCGCACCCCAATGCGGAGGCTGCCGCTGAAACCGCCGAGTTCGCCGCTGCTCATGGCAAGTTCTGGGAGATGCATGACCTGCTCTTCGAGAACCAGGAACGTCTAGATGCAGGATTGCTGCTGGAACTTGCCCGCAAGCTCGGGCTGTCTGCTCCGGCGCTAAGTATGGCTCTGGAGGAGGGGCACTTTACCGATCGCGTGCGTGCCGACTTCAGCGGCGGAGTGCGCAGCGGAGTAAACGGCACTCCTACGTTCTTCATCAACGGAGAGCGCTACGACGGCTCATGGGAGTTCCCGGAGTTGCTGCTGGTACTCGATCAGGCGGTGGAATCCGCCGGTTCAACGTCGGGCGCGCGCGGGAGGCCTTAGCGCAAAAAGCCCAACAAAAGAGGAAAAACTAGTTCCAGAATGGGCCAAACCGCATTATCATAGAGGGGTGTGGGGTTCTTGGGGAGAGTTCTCTTCAGCCCAGCGCGGTCTGCCACTTCTCGCTGAATTAAGGTTCCTCTATGTCCCCGGAAGATGTTTCGATTGACCGGAACGATTCCTCTTTGCACCAGAAACTGCTCGATAACCTCCACGATGGCGTGTACTTCGTGGACAAGGATCGCAAGATTCTCTATTGGAATCAGGGTGCGGAGCACCTGACCGGATACTCTGCCAGCGAGATGATTGGGAGATATTGCTATGACAATCTTCTCTCCCACGTCAACGATCAGGGCTGTGCATTGTGCCTGAACGGATGTCCGCTGGCTGCCACTATCGACGATGGGCAGCGCCGGGAGATCGAGATTTACCTTCGCCATAAAGAAGGCCACCGCGTTCCCGTACTCACGCGGGTGGCTCCCCTCGTCAATCCCGACGGCACCGTGACAGGCGCTGTGGAGATTTTCAGCGACGTCACTGCGAAGAAGCAGATTGAGCGCAGAGTGGGAGAGCTGGAAAATCTGGCCTTTCTCGACTCCATGACCGGAGTGCCCAATCGCCGTTTCGCAGAAGTAAAGGTAAAGCAGGCCATCCAGGAAGTTGAACTCTTTGGTCGCTCCTTTGGTCTGCTTATGTTGGACGTGGACCACTTCAAGCAGGTCAATGACCGGCACGGCCATGCAGTCGGCGACGAAGCTCTGCGTTCGGTATGCAAAACGGTCTCGCATCATCTGCGGGCGGGAGACACACTGGGACGCTGGGGCGGCGAGGAGTTTCTGGTCATTGTGACCGAGATTTCACCCGACGGACTACGCGCCTTCGCTGACCGCTGCCGCATGCTGATTGCCGAGTCGGCAGTCCCCCTGGCTGACGAGCAACTTCGCATCACGGTTTCGGTGGGAGCCACCATCATCAAGGCTGGAGACACCGAACAGTCCGCCATCAAGCGCGTCGACGATCTGATGTACCAGAGCAAACTATCCGGACGCAACCAGATCACCGCGGACTGAGTTGCTGCCGCGAGAAGCTTCCGCTGATTACGCAATCGTGATTCTGCAACTCTGTGCAACGCGATTGGCATCTCAGGGGTGTGTCCCTGACGTGTTCACGCAAGCTACGCACATCAAGCAATCGGACGCCTGCTTACAACCTTGTGGGCAGTGACTCTTCCCTGCCCACAAGGTTGCTCCGCGTGCTTTCCCTTCTCTTGTTGGGCGCTCTACCACTCGCGGCGCAGGTGAACACAGGTGCGCTTCGCCTGCATGTAACCGATGCGGCAGGAGTGGGCATGAGGGCGCTGGTCCAAATTTCCAGCGAAGACAATCAATACCACAATCAATTTGCAACCGATGATGCGGGCTTTGTCGCCGTAAAAGCCTTGCGCTATGGTCCCTACCTTGTGGTGGCAGAGAAACCCGGCTTTGCGACTGCCTCCAAGACTGTGGAGATACGCTCTGCGCTGCCTGCCGAGCACAGGCTGGCGCTGAACCTAGCCACAGTCAACACCGTGGTAAAGGTGAGCGATGCCGCCACGCTGCTCGACCCGTACCGTCCTTCTTCAGTGGCACAGATTGGATTGCAGCAGATTGAATCGCGCGCAGCTTCCCTGCCCGGCAGATCATTGCAGGACCTTGTGAACTCGCAACCGGGCTGGCTCTACGAGGGCAACGCGGTGCTGCACCCCCGCGGCTCGGAGTACCAGACGCAATTCGTGGTGGACGGCATTCCGCTCACAGACAATCGCTCGCCCGGCTCCGGTCCAGAGTTGGAAGCGGACGATGTGGAGTCCATGACGATCTACACTGCCGGGCTTCCTGCGGAGTACGGCAGAAAGATGGGCGGCGTCATCGAGGTCAATACGCGCCGGGGACCAGTCTCCGGAGTTCACGGTCAACTCGTCCTCTCCGGCGGCAGCTATGACAGCGCGCAGTCTTCTGGGCGCATTCAGGATGCGTGGGGCGCGAATGCCCTGACCGCAACAGCCTCCGGCGCGATGACCGCGCACTTCCTCAATCCCGTGGTGCCGCAGAACTTCACCAATCGCGGAACCACCGGCGACTTCTCTTTGCAGTATGAGCGTGAGTTCTCATTGCGTGACCGGCTCACGGTCAACGTGCGCCACGCGCTTTCACGCTTCCAGATTCCAAATGAGCTACTGCAGGAGCAGGCGGGCCAACGTCAAACGGGTGCCAACTTTGAAACCATCGGCACGGTTCGCTATCAGCACATTTTTTCAGCCTCGCTACTCGGCAATGCCGTGGGCATGGTCAGAGACAAACCGAGCGACCTGAACTCGAATCCGCTCTCCACTCCGATTATCGCCTTCCAGCACAACAACAATCGCGAAGTGTACGTGAAGGGAACGCTCTCGCTTCACAGCAAGAGGCAGGAGTGGAAGGCGGGCGTCGAATCCGATGCTGTGTTCCTGCACGAAAACTTCAGTTATGTCATCAGCGATCCCTCAGACTTCGATTCCGGTACACCTTCGCAACTTGCATTCGCGCAGAGCCGCCCTGACCTGGAACAGTCGGCGTTCCTCGAAGATCTCATTCGCCTCGGAAAATGGACGATCAGCGCCGGGCTTCGCTGGGACCACTACCAGCTCTTACTGAACCGCAATGCCTTTAGTCCACGGATCTCCGTTGGCCGCTATTTGCCATCAATGAACGCGGTGCTGCACTTTTCCTACGACCGCATTTTCCAAACAGCCGCAAACGACAATCTACTGATCTCCAGCTCGCCGCTAATTAGCTCACTAAGCCCGCAGGTGCTCCGCTTGCCAGTTGAACCTGCGCAGGGCAACTACTACGAGGGCGGAATCTCCAAAGCTTTTTCTGATCGGCTGCGGCTGGATGTTAATATCTTCCGTCGCAACATCAGAAACTTCGGCGACGACGATCAGCTCTTGAACACAGGTGTCAGCTACCCGATCTCCTTCAGCAAGGCAGTCATCTACGGAGCGGAAGGCAAACTGAACCTTGTGCGACTGGGCAAGCTCACAGGCTTTGTGAGCTATTCCTACCAGGTAGGAGCCGTGTGGAATCCGGTCACGGGCGGACTCTTCCTCGGCGATGATGCAGCACAGGCTCTGTCGCAGTTAAGCGGCCACTTTCCGAATTCTCAGGATCAGCGCAACACACTGCGCACGCGCTTCCAATATCAGGCTGCGCAGCGACTCTGGCTTGCGGGCGGTCTCGATTCAGGCTCCGGCCTTCCCTTTGATTATGCCGGGAGCTACAGTGACGCGCTGGCGCAGTACGGTCCACAGGTGGTGAGCCGTATTAATTTTGCACGCGGTCGCGTGGATCCGTCATTGTCGGTGAATGCATCCGTCGGAGTGGACGTGTACAAGACAGAGAAGCGCAGCATACGTCTGCAAGCCGATGGAGAGAACCTGAACAACCAGCTCAACGTGATCGACTTCGGCGGACTCTTTTCCGGCAATGCGATCGGCCCGGGCCGCAGTTACTCGCTGCGCCTGAACACCACTTTCTAAAATCCACCATCATGGTTCGCGGGAGTGCCAGCGCAGGCCAACGCGCGCCAGCGTAGGCGGAGCCACGTTTAACGTAGGCGTGCGCGCAATCTGGTAACGCCGGTCCAACAGATTATCAACAGCAATGTAGGCATCGAACCCGCGAGGCAGAGAGCGCGTAAGTCCCGCGTTGGCCACAAACGCTCCGGTCAACGGAAACTGGTTCTGATCGTCATCGAACTGGCGTCCAAAGTAGCGACCATCCATGACCGCGGTCCAACCCTGGCGCATGTAACTGACTCGCACAGTCGCCGAGTGACGCGGTACTTCCGGAATCCAGAGACCTACAAGGGCTGGATTGGCTGAGAAGCTGGTGACCGTGGAGTGCGCGTACTGGTAACCCGCGTCCAGTTGTAGCGCGCGGAAATGCACGGTTGCGGCGGCTTCCATGCCAGCGGCGCGAAGAGCGCCAAGATTCTCGCGCTCGCGCGTGATCAGCGACGGCGCAGTAGTGAGCGTCACATTCGCAACCGGATCGTGAATGTCATTCCAGAACCCTGTTGCCCGCAACGATGTACGCGCATTGAGCGAGTAGAGCGCGGATGCCTGTACGACCGTGGAGCGCTCGTCGCGCAGCAACGGATTCGCAAATGTCGATATATTGCCAACGCGGAAGCTGCGGTATAGCTCGTTGAGCGTTGGCGCACGGAAGGCGCGCGCTCCTGAGGCAGAAAGCGTCCATCGCAAGCTGGGCGAATACGAGAGCGCAATACGCGGATCAAAGGCAAGTGCGCTACGCGACGGAAGCGCAGTACGCGTGGTCTGAGATGGATTCGCCAGCGGCTCTGTGATGGAGCGCGCATCATAGTTCGACCAGTGATCGAGGCGCGCAGAAAGATTCAGCAGGAGCTTCTGCGAGAGACGCAGCCGATCTTCCACAAATGCGCCATATCGGAATTGCACTCCGCCGTTGCGCAGGTAATTCACCGCGTGTCCGCCCTGGTAGGCAAACTCGTCACTCTCTCCCTCAATGTGGCGTAGGTCAACGCCTGCTACCAGCAACTGCCGTGCAACCGCCGGACGCGACCACAATAGACTCACGCCAATCTGGCTGGCGGGAACTCCCTGATTGCGCGTCAGCGCCTCAGTGTTGCGGCCAGTGCTGATGGATGTAAAAGTCTGTCGGAGGGTCTCCGTACCGCCGTACACACGCGCCGCGAACACGCCGAGTCGGCTGCTGTTCAGATCGAATCCCGCGCGAAGATCCCGCAAGGTCGCACCGTTCGTTTGTAGGTGCGTTCCATTCTGCCGCGACTCACCGTAAAGCGAGCCGCCCAGAAACGCACTCTCGTTCGAATTGAGTTTCAGATCGACGCGAGGAGCGAAGCCCTCAGTGGTGGAAGCCGCATCGGAATCCACTGCGCCGCGCAAAGAGTACGGCACAGGAATGTAGCCGTCAGTCGAGCCACCGAAGAGCAGCGCAGACGCCGCCCACTGCCCGCTCCTCGCAGAGAGCGTAGCCGATCCGCTCGGAGTATGCAGGTTGCCGTAGGAGAAATCTACGGTCTCGTGCATAGCTTCGGACCACGGACGAAAAGCATCGGGCGAGACAATGTTGATGGATCCACCAATTGCATCACTGCCATAGAGTCCGCTGCCGCCGCCAGTCTGCAATTCGACGCGCTCAGGAGCGCTGGCTGGAATGCGTTGCCAGTACACCCAACCGCCGAAAGGATCGTTAAGCGGGATGCCATCCTGCAACACCAGCGCACGACTTGCCGCGCTGGAACCGGTGCCCTGCAACGAGACTCCCTGCGTAGTGGGATTCGCCGTCCACGACGGAGAACGGCGGAAGAGCGAAAAGCCGGGAGTAGCCCGCAGAGCCTCGTCCAGCGAAAGCGTTGGCGCAAGGGCCAACGCACTGGACGTGAAAGTTGTTGTCTCCGGCGCAAGCATCCCGCTTGATGCACTCACGCCGATCAACTCGCCGGGCCGCGCAATGGAGAGTCGAACCACAAGGTGCTCTGCGCTCCCCGCAGAAATTCCCGCCAGCGAAATGTGCTCCTCGGCAAAGCCCCGGGCGAGAAACGTAACTTCGCCAGATGCTTGATCGAAATGAAAGCGGCCTTCGGCATCGGTGTGCGTCACGTGGCCCTGCTGGTCGCTGAGAGTGGTGCCTGCTACAGCGGCCCCCGTGGAGTCGGTGACCACGCCACCAATTGCGCTGCTCTGGGCAACGGCCACGGCCGCGAGAATCAAAGTGAGGAGCAAGCAGGTGAATCGTGGCATGAGAGTCCAATCAGAGAGGTTGGATGCAAGCTGCTGAAGCCCGTTTGCCCCAAGAGAAAGGCGCTGGCACCTAGGCCAGCGCCCCTACACCAACGAGCCTTCAGAGTTAGAACAGTCCGAAGACGAAGAGTTTTCCCTTTCCTGCTACGAACACCTTCCCATCGACCACGGTTGGCACCGCCCATTTTTCCGTGACAAGTGTTCCGCTCGTATACAGCGTTTTGGAAACATCGGTTGCGTCAAACGCATGCAACTGAGCAGCCGTCGCGGCATCGACAGCCCATACGATTCCGTTGCTGGAGCCATTCGACGAAACCACCGGCTGCGCGCCTGGGAAGATGAAGGTGAACGTTCCCTTCGACATTGCCGCAGTGGACATCGTTCCAGCGGAAGGATCGAGCGTGAACTGCTTGATCACATCATTGTTGCCTACAAAGTAGAGATTCTGCTCCCAATAAGCCGGTGTCATGAAGCAGTGATCCCCAGCCTGGCGGCCTGACGTTCCGCCGACCACATTGGACAGTTCCTGCACAATCTGGCTGTCTGAGGTGGAACCCTGGTGACCCATGTTGTCGCGGTTTAACACGTACACCTGGGGCAGTTTTCCGCACTCAATCAGTTCGTGCGAAACCGCGCCGGATTGATCTGGCACAACCAGCACTCCACCAGATCCCACATCCTCGTCCTTCTTTGACTGCGCTACCGCGTTGTAGGGCGCAAACCAGTCAAGCACGCCGAGCGAAGGACTCAACTTCACAATGCTCATCGAGAACTGCGTCGAACCGTTGAAGCTTCCGTTTCCTGTGGAGACGTAAATATCACCGTTGGAATCCACCGCAGGACCGCCGCCGCCCCCCCAAATGCCGCCCTCGCTTCCACCCGGCGAATCGTTCCATGCAGCAATCTGAGAAAGCGTGGTGGCCGAGTAGGCCATCACCCATCCGTTGTAGGGCTGATGATCGCCGTGGCTGCCAAATGCGACGTAGATATTCCCATTGGCGAGGGCCAGTGCGGAGCGCTGCAACTGTTCCTTGGGTGCCCAACCTGTAGCCGAGACCAGCGTGGGACCTCCGAATTTCTCTGCACCGGTCGTCACATCCAGAGCGTGCAGACGGAAGACGTAAGCGCCTGATTCCAGTGTCTCAGCAACCACGTACAGAGTGCCGGTGGCCGGATCAATTACCGGAGTGCTGGTGATGCCAATTTCTGGGCTGATCGTACTTCCCACGTTTGCTTGCGGCACCGTGGTAGCGCCATTGATCAGGAACGACTTCTTCCAAAGTGCTGCGGCGGAGTTGTCCGAGTCAAAAGCATAGACGCTGTCGTGCTCCGTGGCCACGAATACAACGTTGTGCGTGGCGCCATTCACCGTCAGTCCAGACATGTAGAGCGGCTGCGCGTACACCATGCCATCCAGCGCAACTGAGAACTTGACGCCAAATGTCGCGGAGTTCACA
>Ga0224527_1001416_pt1 | contig 12029 bp, 15 predicted proteins | sample CBST0metaG_FD_179882 | JGI IMG/M metagenome (GOLD analysis project Ga0224527, IMG submission 179882) | Peat soil microbial communities from Stordalen Mire, Sweden - C.B.S.T0 | ecosystem: Environmental > Terrestrial > Soil > Wetlands > Peat | place: Sweden: Norrbotten County, Stordalen Mire... | reverse complement strand
CAGCATACTTGTGCCTCTCTTGCCCCCGCCGTTGGGGTCACTTCAAGGAAAAGAGGCATAACATGACGAACTCAGCAACACTCTCCGAAGTTCAACTCCGCCAGTTCACCGGCTCCGAGAACTGGTATCGCCACGGCATCAATCGCGCAGTCCTTTTCACCGACGGCGCAAAGTTCCTTGCCGACCAGGGCGGCGCTTACTGGCTGCTCGACATCATCGCAATCGCCCAGCAACATGATGCCCGCGTTTCCGGCGAAGAGTTCCAGGTCTGGAACTTGAAGGTTCACTCCGACCGTAGCGCGACCGTGTTCTGCGATGACGGCAATGGGAACCCGGTCTATACGCAGGAGATCCCCTTCACGGACTTCCCGCTTGACGAAGTGAAGCTCTACTTCGCCAACAACGTCATTCACCTGCCCAGCGAGTATTAGCTGGGCACGCCCGCGTCGGCTTCGCCGGGGCGGGCTTTTCAAATGGCCAGGTGGGCCACACTCGTTTTTGAGAACAGTCTCACCCCCGGTCCACTTCAATGCCGTGAACAGCAAGGTTGTACCCAGTAGTCAGTCGATACGCGGCCCTAGGTCTACTGAGTACAGTCCAAAGTGACCGAGACTTCTGCCCCGATCTTGGCTATCGCTCTCGTACTGATCGCCTGTTGGGAAGGTAGTTTCTTGTATCTGACGCCCTGTTCGTCCAGTAGCGCACGAACCTCTGACCAATGAACTGCAAAATTCACGTTCTGTGGAACATCTCCGGTGAATTGTGCAACTCGCAAGGCGTCGAGTTTGGCAACGACCACCCCGATCACATGGCCGCTCGTGTCGAACACAGGCCCGCCACTGTTGCCGGGCTGCACCGGCGCACTGATCTGTACAAATCTAATATCGTTTTGCAGACCAGTTGTGGCGCTGAGAACCCCGGTGGAAACGTTCCCCTCGGAAGAGAGCACCCCCGGCAATGGGAAGCCGAAGGTCACAACAGTATCACCAACTCTTGGTGAGGTGCCGCTTCTGAAAACTGCGATTTGGTCTGGCTTAATCTCTGCCTTTACGAGGGCCAAATCTGAGGCCACGTCTCTGCTCATGACCTGCACAGGCTGACCTCCCTTGATCGTCAGATTGCGGCACCCAGCTACGACGTGGTTGTTTGTAAGTATCTCTCCGTCGCTGCTGACAAAAAAACCCGTACCAAAAGAATGTTGCGTAGGTTTGGCTTCCTCGCTTACTGGAGCCTCCCCACGGGCCGCGTCTTCCCGGTCTAACATTGACAGATAATTCCTTGCAAATTCGATAAATTTGGCGTTCACTCCATTGAATCCGCCTATTTCTATCGTCTTCTTGAATGCATCTCTTGCTTCTGGCTTTCGATTCAGACTCAAAAAAGCTTTACCCATCGATTCGTAGCAACCCGCGAAGTCTGGGTCCAGCGCTATGCACCGTCGGTACACGGGAATCGCGTCTTCAGATTGTCCAAGTGAGTCGAGCGCGGAACCGATCTCTTCCAATCTCATAGATCGAGACGACTTGTTTTGATCGGTATCGGAGCATTCCTCCTCTTCAGTTCTTAGAATCTCCAGACTTTTTGTCAACAACTTCCTCTTCAAAAGCTCCAGGTCGGAGGTCCCATTCTCCGCTTGCAACGCCTCGACCTTGCGGAGCATTTGGGATTTCAAATCTTCCATGTCCGAGGGGAAATGCAGCGTTCCTTCCTTGTAGCCGATCATTTCGTTTATAGAATTAATGCCGTCAGTGAGATGCATGTCCTGCTTTATCAAATCAGTACAGTGGTAGATGTGGTCGATATCTTGCTGTGTGTGTTGCGCGCCTGCCAGCAGTGGAGCGCCAAGAAGCATTGCCGCTAGAGTCAAGCTACAAGCGTAGGGTTTCATCCAAACTTTCTTCATCACCAAGACTCCAAAAGGTGAAGTGCCGGTCAAACCAGCCGTACTCCACATTAAAGCGCACGCCTCAAAAGGCGGACACGCTGGGCCAGACTCCCAGCTTGCAGTTCAGAGTCCGGCGTCGAAGCAAAACACAATCACCCGGTAATCGGTCGGTCCGGGTACAAGCCGGGGGCGGCTTCATCGACGGGCCTGGACAGGAGCTGTAGCTCATCTTCAACGAAGAATGTGCGCGTTGCAGAGTCTCTATCAAACTCCACGAGGTAGCGGTCTTTATCTTCGTCTTCCCGCACCGTTACGATTGTTCCAACCCTTTGAGTTGCCTTCGTCTTCACGATGTCATCGCACAAATACTGAGCCATGTTTCTCCGATCTGCGCGGAAAGTTCCCTACTCTCCAATGTATCCCGCGGCGCCTAGTTGCACCGAACTCTGAATCGATGTACTCCTCCGCCCACGAGCGCATGCTCATAGACTCCAATCTCGGTGATGCCTGAAAACTCGGAATTGACGTAGTTGGACACGGTGTCGTCGATGGGACATTTTGCGGTATAGGGGCACTGCGTCCCTGAACTGGCTGCGGTGACTGCAGTATTTGTCGCAATCGCGGAAGACATCATGGCCATACCGAAATACGCAGCAAAAATCGCCCTCTTGATGATTTTGGCTGTATCAGAGGTCATCTAGTACCCCTCCCTGTGGTTGCATACATAATATCCTCCGAGGCAGGGATGCCGGGGCCGCAGGGGGCGGCGGCTTGCTCCCTTAGAGACCCAAGCCAAAATCGAGGCTCTGCTCTTGCTTTGGCCCAATTTCCCGTTGCGGCGTGACAGGCTGCTCCTGCTTCTGTTCTGGCTTCATCTTCGGCGCATGGGCGCTGCTGCTGTGCCATGCATCATGCCCCAGCGCCGCGCCAAGCTTCTCGCGATCGTTGGTGAAGATTTGCGCGTCGTATTCGCCGCGCGAGACGACAACGTAGATCGTTATGGCCTTGCCGCCGATAACGCCGCCAAAGTCCAGGAGGAACAGTTGCAGTCGTCCGCCACCCGCTTCCACATTTCGCTGTGAATCCTGCAAGTTTTCCACGCATAAACGGTGTACTTTCTTACGCATAAACGGTGTATCCAGGGCGATTTTCCCCGCATAAACGGTGTACATTTACGCATAAACGGTGTACGAAGTTCCCGCATAGCATTGATTTAAAAAGGCTTCCGCAACGTCCTGTAGTACCTTTATGTAATCCTATATAGATAGCCTGTAGTAGCAGCCGCGCTCTGTGGAAATGTGCCGGTGCGCAACAAGACGAGAGCCTCCGCCCTCCTCCGCGGGGGAAAGGGCGCTACGCGCCACCGATGACTAGCGCTGAACTTTGGGGATGTGCGGACCTGAAGGACGAAGCAGGAGGCCATTCTCATGGCCTTCTATCTTCAATTCGGGGTAGACCATGACTATTCTTCGGAATGCGTCGACCGCTTTTGCTCGAAAGCAGGAGCGGCCTTGCGGCGTATCGGCGTACCCGGCTCCGAAGCTCCGGCGCAGCGACTCCCAGGGAATCAGCGTGGGCCGCGACAGATAGCTCACCCGGCGGGTCGCCCAGGCATAGAGATCGAGCGCCAGAGGCGACTTCTTGAGAGCCTTGACAGCCCTCAAGTCGAGCGGCACCGGAGCGGCGACAATTTGCTCGAAGAAGTTCACCGACAGGGTCACTGAGGACTTTGCCAGACTTCCGTTCGGCAACGTTTGCGGCGTCCACCAAAGATGAAACCTGTCCGCCACGAGAAGATTCTCTCCGCTGGAGTGATTTTGCCCGTTGGCCTCACTCGACCAGCGGGTCGAGATGGCGGCGCCGACCAGACGTTGCATCTGAACGCGGAAGCGCGGCATGGTTCCCCAGTGGCCGCCTGTTGCTTGGAGTCCGAGTTGCGCCATGAAGCTCGAAAGCGATGTGCCAAGTTCCAGCTCTCGATTTCCGGTTCGGACTGCCTCGGTTGTCATCCAGATAAGAATTAGGCGTGGATAGCTGCCGTATGGCAGGCCGGTCCCGCCGACATCCGTGATGCGGAGTGTGAGATTGCCGTCGGTACGGACGTATTGTGTGCCGAGTTGCTCACTGTGCGGAAGAGTGGTTTGGACCAGGAACTTGGCCATGAAGCCGAGCGCGCCTGCATCCACGGCACTCTCGGTGGGAATGGCTTGCACGATGGACAGCAGGGGATGTGGTTGCCGGGGAACGGTGGAACTTTTTCGCGGATGGGCTGACGAGCCAGCCGCATTGAACCGCGAGGCTGACGCACGCTTATTGGCAGCCGAAATCGTATTCAGGCCGAGTATCGCGCTAACGGACGTGAGTTCGGAACTCAATCGTCTGTCTACCGGATTCCAAGAACATCGGCAACTGCGACCGTGGAGAAATACAAACGGCGGCCTAGTCTCAAGCGGGTTGCGTTGATCTTGTTGACCCACTCACCGGAGGATCTCAGAGTAGTGCGCACACCGTCTGGAGAACGATCAAGGATGGCTGCCAATTGGTTGATACTGAGCAGCGGTCCATACTGCTTAATCAGAGTCTCCTCTGCCGTCATTGTCATTGCTTTTCAAATCCTCTCTTTGCCGCTCCTGTCGCCTTCAAAATGCACTCGCGTTTCAAAGAGCGGTTCCATATTCCCCATTATATAGCAGTGTACATTTCAATAAACGCATCTTCTTTCCTTTTAGCTTGCCGAGACAAACCTAATTTCGCTTTCCTCCCAGGTCTTTCATAATCACTGTTCATTCCTGTCGAACTGCCCGCATACAATTTTTCCGGTTTACCAAGAGCCGTATTTGGTGGGAGGAAGTTTCCTCCCTGTCTGCGGCCTGCGTTGCAGTCCTTCGCCACCCACCTCAGCGGGTCCGTTCCTTCCCCGCAACGCCCCTCCCTGATTGGCTGAAAAGCAAAAGCAACAACAAAAGCAAAAGCAGCTAAGGGGTTTCCCCCTCGCGCCCGCAAGGGGTTTCCCCAGGCTTCCGCGCTCCGCTTGTGCAGCCCTCGCGCCCTTTCCGCTGCGCTCCAAGGGTGGGAGATACCCCTCCCCTTGCAGTTGCTACCCCCACCTTCGCCAGGAGGCGTTCGGCATGTATGTCACATGCCGCTGCCAATTCAAAGGCAACGGCAAAGGCAACTGCCCAAGGAGGAAGCACCCATGAACACCACAGCAACCGCCGCAGTCGTCACTCCGTTCATCGACACCGTTAGCGATTTGCTAGCTCACAACAGAATTCCAACTCTCGATGCTGGACAAATGTCGGATTTCTCGCGGTATTTGTTTACAGCCTCCAATAAGACAGAACGCATTCAGGTCGCCGAAGCCGTGTACCGCCATGATCATGACCATCCGAGCGCATTGGATGTATTTCTTGCTTGTACGCTCCCCTTGGCTGAAAGGTCCGCGCGCCGTCGAGCGCACAAGATATTCATTTACCCCACTGATTGGCAAGTTGAATTGATGTACGATGGCGCGGTTACCGCCGCGATTGCAGTATTTCAGTGCAACTCTGTCATCGAGTCGGGGAGCAATGCGTTTCGACGCTATATCTATCGCGCACTGGCACTCGGAACAGTTCGATCCTATTTTCGGCGCGAGGAGTACGACGGCGTTTTCACAGTCGCCGATTTCGCTACGGTCCCCACTCGCAAGGGGACATTCCGCAATCAGTCTGAGCAGGAGATCATCACCCGTGACCTGCTCAACCAAGTGACCGGCTTCCCGAACTTACGACCCCATGTGTGCGCAACTCTCCAATGTATTCGAGCGCTCGGCCCGGATGAGGCGCTCAAGGAGCACGCCCACACGGAATCTGGCGATCCGGACAAATGGAAGCGCGAAAGGGGGAGAAGGCCGATTCTCAACCCGAATGCCATTGCCAAAGCGATGGGGACCGACCGGTATGCGGTGCATACCAATCTGCGCGAGGCAAGAACCATCCTCCGAAGCGTATTCAATGCCGACGGCAAACTGTTTCTGAGCCACTAAAGCATGAAGAACGAAAGTGATCCTGCGCCGGCGATCTGCTCGGATTGCCGGCGCTTTATTTTGTCGCACAACAACCCTTGAACGAGGACAAAAGAAATCGTCAATTTGAGCAGCATAGAGTCGCCTCGAATGAGGGCAGCCATGTCTCTCGGAGCGACTCCGGCCGCAATTTCGACGAGGGGAACTGCCGACCGATGACGCAAAGAATGGCGTAACGCGCCGCGACGGAGCCCGCGACCTCGCAGTCGCCGTTTTCGCCCGTCTTCCCACCCTTTGATGTGCTGCCGCTTCGCGCCAGACTTGATTTGGCCCACCCGACGGGCTTGAACGCCTTGCACAGGGGAAAACTGTGGCGGCGCCGAGCGCAAGAATACCAATTGGTTCCAGATTCAGGTTTGGTCACCGCTCGCCAAGTCCGCCGCCACCCTCAAGGCTGGGACGCTGGTGATTGTTGAAGGCAAGATCAAGCCCGAGACGTACACGGCTGACAGCGTGGAGTACAAGACGTTCTCGATCAAGGCCGACTACATCCGCAAGATTGACTACTCGGCACCGAACGAAGCCAGCGAGAGCAAGGCTGCCAAGCCCGCCAAGCAAGCCAAGTAGCATCCGCGCAACCTGGAGGCGGCTCTTCGGAGCCGCCTTTTCTCTGCCCGCTGAATGACCCTCCGTTACCGGGTCAACGCCATCGCAATCCCCAGCTTCCGAGTACTTAGCACTGGCCCGTAGCCAAAGATATTGGCTCATTTTCTCGGCAGCACTATGGAAAGTTCGTTGAGTGACTCGATTGTCATCAAATGATTGTGGGATGGGAATCGATGCTGCGACTGAGCGGGGTTTGATATGTGGATTACCGAATGGCGAGCCATTGATGCTCGAATTCATTCTTTGATAGAAGCAGGGGCGTTTTTTCTTGGGACACCTGACAGTGATCAACACGGAGGATCGAGCCTCCTGATCGAAAATGCCCACGACACTGCACGAAGCATTCGTGCGTTCATGGACCACTATTGTAACCAACTTCAGCCGGAGCAATTACAATGCCTCGCCCTCTTTTGGCAGAAGTATTTGGCTGATTTGATGCCGCCTAATGGAGACCCTTCTGGATTCTCAGGTGTAACATCGGTCGTCACTTATCTGGCATCCTTGCGTGCAGAGTTCGAGTATTTGATTAAGGACAATGTCGCGGTCGTGCGAAGTCTTGTAGTCCGCGCATTCACACATCTTCAGCGAACGATAGTGGTGGACCGATTCGCTCGGCTCCTTTGGGCAGAAGCATTCCAAAAAGGCGAGCTGGCCTGTGAGGGTATCGGATCTTGTCATCTTCTCTCGCACGGCATATGGGCGTTCAAGACATCGGCCGAGGGCGAACGGACTGACCTCGTATTGGGAGGAGACCTCGAAGCTGAGTCGGAAGTGATCCAGCGGTCATCGATCGGGCTTGTTCTCACAGAATGGAAGGTGGTCCACTCAGAGAATGAAATCCAAGGGAAGATCGATCAAGCCTATGAGCAAGCGAAGCGCTACCGAAAGGGCATTCTGGCAGGCTTTGAAGTGGCTTCTCCCCGTTATTTGGTAATGGTTTCTGATGACTATTTGGAGATGCCGAGACCTCGGGAAGATGGCGAGGTGTTTTATGAGCATCTGAATGTCGCGGTCTCCCCAAGTTCCCCCTCCAAGACCGCACGGAAACTGGCTGGTACACGGAACGCCTCGATTGGAAGCAACCCAGAAAGAATAGACACAGCGGAATAACGAGTGCAGGATAGTACTTGTTTGCAGCGGTGGGCCAAACGACGTTTCCAGTATCGCCCGCCCCTGAAGCGTGGATTCGCGATTTTGCTTGATTCGGGGGAATGGAAATGTGAGAGACTGTTGCTGAGTTCAACCTCATGTCGCAACCCTGTCTATTCTGCGATAACAACTCAGGAAGCCGCGAGCATTTGTGGCCAGCGTGGATTCACGACCGTAAAGACTTCGGCCCGATCAAGATGCAAATCGGAAAATCCGAAACCATTATCCGCCCCAATCCCCAACTAAAGATCAAGACCGTTTGCGGTGTATGCAACAACGGCTGGATGAGCGATCTTGAGGCAGAAAATATTCCGATCATAGGCAGTATGTTGCAAGACATTGCAATGCCTCTTGATCAAGAGCAACAAAAGCTGGTCGCTGCCTGGTCGGTAAAGACTGCCATGATGAGCGATTCCATGAAGGGGCGGAACGCTCCGAACAAGTTTTATACGAAAGATGAGTGCCTCAACCTGCGGCAATCGCGCCAGATTCCGAGTCGTACTTTGATCTGGATTGGCAGGGTGGGCGGCATGCACCTTGCCGATGTCGGGAACGATTTCACCTTCCTCTACCCGAACGGGGAGCGCTTGACTTCGAATACCGCATCCACCATCGTAGCGGGGCATTTTGTTACGCAGGTTGTAACTGTTCATATGGATAGCGAAGGTGCCAATATCGATGAGATTCCATGCAAGTTCGGCAATTGGGATGAGAAACTGATTCAGATTTGGCCCATTCAGAAACCCGTCGTGCAATGGCCCCCGAAGATTTCATTTACGAATGGTGGACCCGAGGGAATCGCGTATCTCCTCGACCGCTGGCGTCTAGGTGAACAAACGGACATCATTTCAGCCGGTAAAGTCCCCGACTGACTTCTACGAATAGCGCCGTATTCCCACCCGGATTGCCGACCCGATGCTTCGGCAAAAATACACCAGCGTATGTAATTGTGAGTGCGCTGTTCACTTCAGCCGCACGGAATCGTTCCTTCAATAGGCCGCCTTTCACGGCGTCGCGGATATCTCGAAGTGTGTTCCCTTCGATCATAGGGATCAGTTTCCGTACCCATAATAGCTGAGTGCGCAAGACTTCCATTGTCATTCCGAGTCCGTCTGATCGCGCGTGAGAGTGATATCGGATGAATCAGGCGGACTGAAGCGGGCCGAGTGATTGGCCATATCGCTCCCCCAAAACTACTTTCATAACTTTTTGCCGTTTTAGTTAGGGCTCCTGCCCTACGCTCCAGGCGTGCCGCAGTAAAAAACGGCGCGTCTTGCGCTACCCCTCTAGCGGACCTGTGTCCTGTCCGCAACGCCTGCCCTTTAGAAACCCTTCCTAAGGAGCTCCGCCCCTCGCGCCCGCAAGGGGTTTCCCCAGTCTTCCGCACTGCGCTGCGCTCCGTTTGTGCAGACCAAGGGGCCTTCCACTCCCGCTGCGCTCCGTTTCAAGCCCTGGGAGATTCCCCTCCCCTTGCAGTTGCTACCCCCGCAGGCGTGGGCCTGGGCCAAGGCGTTGTTGTGTGAACAACAACAGCACGGCCATTCAAAAGCAAAGACAAAGGAGAAACACCCATGAGCAGCGCAGCCGTCACCGTCAACAACCCCGTTCAGTCGTCCACCTATCAACCCAAACAGCAGCAGCGCCAGACAGCAAAGGACGTGATTGCCGAGAACGTAAAGGCCCTCATTGCCCAGCTTGAGGCGGGAAAGAGCGATGCACTCACTGCATACCTCGACGCAATGGCCCGGTTCCACAACTACAGCTTTGGAAACATTCTGGCCATTGCCCGCCAAAAGCCAACGGCAACTAATGTTGCCGGGATGTTCACATGGAACCAGCTTGGACGCCGCGTGAAGAAAGGCGAGAAGGGCATCCAGATTCTTGCACCCATGATCGGCACTCGCCGCAAGAGGCAGGAGGAGGCCGAACAGGATGGAGCCGGAAAGAGCGCCCCTGTTTTGGTTGGATTTCGCGCCGTCTATGTCTTCGATGTTTCGCAAACTGAAGGAGCCGAGCTTCCCGCACCAGCCACAGTTACCGGCGAGGCGGGAACACATCTTGACCGGCTCATCGACTTCGTACAGCAGCAGGGCATCGAGCTTGAATACAACGAGCGCATTGCGCCAGCGCAGGGCGCAAGCTACGGCGGCAAGATCGTACTTTTGCCGGGGCAGTCGAAGGCGGAAACTTTCGCAACATTAGTGCATGAGTTAGGACACGAAATGTTGCACAAGGCCGACCGCCGCACGGCGACAACTAAAGTTGTGCGGGAGACCGAAGCCGAGGCCATCGCCTTTATCGTGGGCAAAGCCATCGGACTCCAGACCGGCACCGCTTCCGCCGACTACATCCAGCTTTACCACGGCAACGCTGCATTGCTGGCGGAAAGCCTTGAAGTCATCCAGCGCACATCCGCCGTGATTCTCGCTGCCTTGCAGGAACCTTCCCCGGAAGACTCCCAAGCGCAGACCGCTGAGACGGCCACCCCAACCGCAACCGAAGACACGGCTCCCGAACCCAGGCGCAGCCGCCGCACACGCAACGAAGCAGCAACCACGGAGGCAGCGGCTTAGGCCGCTTGCTTCCCCTTTGCCACCCTTGCGGACAGGGTCAACAACCCTGTCCGCTCAGACCTTCCAAGTTCAACCAGCCGAAACCCGCTCCCAAGGAGAGAGCATCGAATGACGATTGCAAACACCAATACCGAATACCGCGACCTTCCACTGTCCTTTCTCATCGAGTCAAAGACCAACCCGCGCCGATTCTTTGAAGATTCAGCCCTCAATGAATTGGCCGCAAGCATCCGCAGCCAAGGCGTTCTCTCGCCCTTGCTTGTGCGGCCTCTGACCGAGCGCAGCTTCGAGATTGTCGCCGGGGCCAGACGTTACCGCGCGGCGCAGCTTGCCGAGGCGGAGACCGTCCCCGTCCGCATCGTCAACCTTACCGACGCTGGGGCATTGGAGGCGCAGCTAATCGAAAACCTGCAACGCCGCGACGTTCACCCGCTGGAGGAAGCGCAAGGATTCCGCGCCCTGCTCAATCTTGACGAGCCGAAATACTCCATTGAGCAGATCGCAGCCAAGACGGGCAAATCTCCCGCCTATTGCGCTCAGCGCGTCAAGTTGACCGAACTCACCGCCGCCGTTACCGAAGCATTCGCCAAAGACGAAATTGGCGTAGGCCATGCTCTGCTACTCGCAAAGCTACAGCCAGCCGAGCAGGAGCAAGCACTCTCCGCTTGCTTCCGCGAGGATTGGAACGGCGGCCAGGGCAAAGCCAAGCGCATCCTGCTCCCTGTCCGCCATCTTCACCAGTGGATTGAGCAGAACATTCTGCTCATTCTGAAAGACGCGCCGTTCTCAAAGACCGACCCCAACGTCAACGCCGCCGCCGGAGCTTGTGTCGATTGCCCCAAGCGCACTGGAGGAAACGCCCTGCTCTTCGCCGATATTGCCGAGGACGCTTGCACCGACCCGGCTTGCTACCAGTCCAAGCTGGACGGATTCGTCGCGCAGACCATCACAGCCAAGCCGAAGCTGATACAAATCTCATCGGCCTACGGACCGGCCACAACCGCCACCGACAGCGCCAGCGCGGCCCTGCCCCGCAACAGGTACATCGAAATCAAGCCGCAGGACCCCAACGCAAAGAAGCACAGAGATTGGCCGGAGTACCAGACCTGCAAATCCATGACCGAGGCCATCGTCACCGAAGGCACCGAGAAGGGCGAAATTCGCAAAATCTGCGCCAACCCCGAATGCCCCGTCCACCGCCCGAAAAAGCAGCGGCCAGCCGGAGACCAGCGCATCAAAGCCGAACAGGACAAGCAGCGCCGCGAGGAGGCGCTTGCCAACGCCGTAGGCTTGCGCGTTCTTTCCGCCATTGTTGCAGCAGTGCCGGTACGCCTCACCAAGCGCGACCTCGTTTTCATTGTCGAGCGTTTGCTCCCCCAGTTGGAGGAGCGGCGCATCGAGGTTCTCGCCCGGAGCCGCAGCATCAAGAAGGTGCAAGCCGCCGACAGCATAGGAAAGCTGATGGGCGCCTACATTCATAAGGCTGAGGAAGGCGAACTCGGGAGACTTCTAGTCGAGACCGTGATTCTCCACTCAGCCCGAACGCAATCGGAGACTGGCAAGGCGCTCAAAGATGCGGCCCTGCATTACAAAGTGGACACCGACGCCATTGCCCAGAAGGTCAAATCGGAGTTTGCAGCGAAAGAGAAGGCGCAAGCCACCAAGAAGACAGCCGCTAAGGTCAAGCCGAAGCCCGCAAAACCCACAGCAGTCAAAAAGGCCAAAGCCGCGTAACGCTCAACTTCCAAGC
>Ga0224527_1001412_pt1 | contig 12047 bp, 10 predicted proteins | sample CBST0metaG_FD_179882 | JGI IMG/M metagenome (GOLD analysis project Ga0224527, IMG submission 179882) | Peat soil microbial communities from Stordalen Mire, Sweden - C.B.S.T0 | ecosystem: Environmental > Terrestrial > Soil > Wetlands > Peat | place: Sweden: Norrbotten County, Stordalen Mire... | reverse complement strand
TCAATTGCGCCTCATCGACCGGGGCAGCCCCGATAGGAATCTAACGTTTTTCGGGAGTAATCCGTGGCTGGGAGGGGTTTGTGCTATCCCAGGTCCCCAAAAGCGAGGGACCTGGGGCACCCGCTCATTTGTGGTTGGTCGGACCTGGGCCACCCGCCAACCCGGCCCACGTCCAATCTGAAACTGGGCGCATAAGTAAACTCGAAGCACAAACAAAGGGCCGCAGCCGGAAGGTTGCGGCCCTTGCTATTTGCACGGCACAAATTTATCTGCAAAAAAGGAGACCGGCAGGAGCAGGCTGATTGGTCCGGCTCGGGATGAATCGGGCAATGCCTTCCGGTTACTCCACCATTTTGGGTCACAACGGCGCTTCAGGGGAGTAATCCTGAGAATAGCGTGTAATCGATGTTCAATGAGCGCATTGGTCTGTTGGCCTCATTGACGTTTCACCAACTTTGTTCCGTAAGATTCAGCAGCATCCCGGGTCCTGGAATCCGGACCCAGCGCACCATTTTCGTATTGAGACATAGACCATTCACCCTCCTGGGTCTGTCCTGATTGACATCACCCAATCATGCCGTCATGGTGCTAGCGGTGCAGTTGGAGGAAAAGGAGGAACCCTAAGTCACCGAGAATGGCCAGTACGATGAGCCAGGAGAGAAAATTGGCAAAGTTGAAAGTGTAGCCGGGGCAGGAACGATTCTGGATGAGCAGGACAGGATCGGAGGAATTGTAGTAGAAAAGTCCCCAGCGCCAGAACTGATCGCCGTGCTGTTCCACCTGCTGCGGCGTGAAGATATTTTTGCGCGTCCATCCGTAGAACACGCGCAGCAAAGCTACGCCACACACCACCCACAGAATGATGCATCTTTGTTCATAAGTAATGACGAGGCGCAGAGGTACGGAGAATGCAGCAACGCCAATGGCCGCGGCTCCCATCCAGCCCAGCAACGTGCAACTGATTCCGGTGAAGCGCGCCAGCGGGCTGCGATTGCGCGAGAAGAAGCGCAATTGCAGGTACATTAGGATGTCGCCCGCCAGGAGGCCTAGGCCCAGGCCGGTCAGAAAATCGCCGCCGTTGGACGAGACCGCTGCGGAAAAGGCGGCAAAACCCACCCGCGAAATTCCCATGGACAGAAGCCACATGGCTCCGGCTGCAAGCAGCGGCAACAACACCGCGAACAGAAAGGATGGATGGGCAGCTTGCAGCAAAGGAACCGCGATGACGGGACGATCGGGCGCGGCGGATTCACTGGCTTCCGCTCCGGTTTTCTCCCTGGAACTGGCGCTGGCTTCGCCTGTCTCTCGATGAGCGCGTGCAAAGCTGGTGTTGGCGCAAATGGCTAGTAGCAGTAGAACGATTTCAAAACTGGCCAACACGCTCAGCCGCTCCACCAGGGCGATGCCCAGCAGCAGCAGAATCGACACAATAAGCCCGGCAACAATCCGCATCACGTATCGGCGGACAATGCCAGCGGCAGCTTCCGAGGCGCGGAACTCCGGCGTAACCGTGCGCGCGAAAAAGAAGAATTGATTGATGCGCGAGGTCCACAGGTTGAAAGCCGTTACGCCGCCGAGGGCAGCAATCGACAAAAGAAGATAAGTGGTTTCATTGAGCGGATTCATGCGGAAAGCTCCCGTATTTGGCGTTCCAATTCTTGAGTAATAGCGTGGATGGAAAGGCCCTCGGCGCGCACTTGGGCAATGAGTTGACGAAGGCTGCGGTTGAACTGCGCGGCTGCTTCCGGCTGCTGGCGCGGCATTGCCCGCTCGGTGACGACAGCGCCGCGGTGGCGGCGAAGATCGAGCCAGCCCTCGGCGGCGAGCAGACGATAGGCCTCAGCGATGGTGTTGAAGTGCACGCCCAGCTCAAGGCCGAGTTCGCGCACGGTGGGCAGGCTGTCTCCCGGCTGCAGCACACCTTCCACCAGCAGGGAGCGCAGATTATCTACCACTTGCCGATAAACAGGCACTGCGGATGCGGGATCGATGCGGAGCGTGGCGTCTCGTTTCATTGTTGTTTGTATATATACAATGTACAAACAGAGAAGTCAACAGAAATAGTGGAGATTCTACTGGCTTTTCCATAAGCGTTATCGGTTGGTGCCAAATCGCCAATGCGCTCATCGAAAACAGATAGGTCCTCAAAAAGCAGCTTTGTGTTGAGGTTCTTCCGAGCGCTTGACGGGCCATCCGTTCATTACAAGTTGGCTGGGAACCGGGAAAGGAAGCAGGTGACGGCGAGGAGGTCGGCGCTGCCGCCGGGGCTCAGGTTACGCTGCGTCAGGTCTGCATCGAAGTCGATCATGCTGGCGCGGAAATGGGGGGCGCGGACGCCGCCGGACGCGATGAGGCGCTTCGCTTCTGTCTGCACATGGGCCAGGCCCGCGAGGCCGCCGCGGTGGACGAGATTGGTGTCGCGGTTTACGGCCATCAGGTGGAGAAGGGCCTCGTGGAGAGCTTCTTCTTCGCTGCCGCCAAGGTCCAGAATCCGTTCATACGCTGGCAGGCCGTGGGTGCGGACGGTCTTGAATCCGGAGGCGGCTTCGCCACGGACGCCGGTGAGGCCGTGGGTCTGGAACAGCTTTTCTCCGGCCGTGCGCGGGGTATGGGGCTGCTGGAGTTCCGCTTCCACTAGGCCGGAACAGATGTGGGCTACTTCCGTGCAGAGTTGGTCGCGGGAGACGATTTTTTGTTGCGCGCCGAGGGGGAGAGCGCTTTCGCCGGAAATGCAAAATGCAGGTCCTTCGACTCCACACCCCAGCGACGAAGACCTGTCGCTGGGGACCCCGACTCGCTTCGCTCGCTCAGGATGACAATTTAGATTTATGGGTCGCTCAAGAGGAACGAGGCTGGGTGAGGGGTGAGGTTTCCCACATTTGGCGCGATGAAGCTGCGCCAGATGTGGGGCACCCAGCATTCGATATGATACGTTCGGCTCCCGAGAAACGGGGCTGGGTGAGGATTGAGGTTTCCCACCCTGCATTCGATATGAGACCTCCGACTCACTATGTGAGGTTTCCGGCTCTTGATATGAGGCCTCTGGTTCCCGTGGTGAATTTTCCAGTTCTCGATATGAGGGTTCCTGCTTCCGATGGGGGGCACCCAACTCCCGATGATCGAGTCCGGTTGAGGGGTGAGGTATCTCAACCTTCGCAAAAAGCGCGAAGGATGGGGCACCAGGGTTCTGATATCGATCGCCCAGCGTTGTGGGGAAGCAAGCGAGGCGGCCGGCGGCGGCGGAGAGCAGGCCCATGGAAAAGATGCTGCCCTTGTGGGTGTTTACGTTGCCGGTGGCGCGGAGCATGGCGGCTTCGCAGGCGAGGCCCGAGGGACGGATGCGCGCGAGAAGGGCTTCTGGAGGGAGATTCCGCGTGGATGCGCCGATGCGGTAAAAGAGGGGGAACCAGGGGGCGATGGCGCGGATGCTGGCCAGGAAGGTGGCGCGGTCCATGTCGCGGTGAGCGCCGCTGTTGAGGCAATCGACGAGGCCGGGCTTGGGGGTCAGGCTGACTTCATTCAAAAGCGCCTGGCAGACGAGCGCGCCGACGGCCTCCGACGACTCTTCGCAGCATTCAGGGGGCGCTGGAGGCGCAACGAATCCGGCATTCTCAAGAACCGCTATAGGCATGAATGATTTCCTCGATGGCGCGCTGAAGTTCGTTGAGCGGATGGGCGCGGGAACGGACGCAGACATGCGCGTCTTCTCCGCAGAGGAGGCAGCGACGCGCGGGAAGTCCCAAAGTGCTCCGAGTGATTGCTCCTTGCAGAGGGTCGATGACATCCAGATCCCAGAGACGGCCAAGCGGATGCTCTTCCTCAAGGCGAACGGTGGCCTGCTTCAGTTCGCGCGCGCCGGCATTCACCACCAGCAGGGCCTCGGGGCCCGTCGGGTCAAGCCGCACTTCCCGCTTCAGCAGCGACCAGCCACGGTCTGCCGTGAGGGCTTCCAGCGCACGGAGCGCGTAATCCATGACCTGACGCGCCGCAGGGGTGTCCTTCACGGGGCCCGGGTTCACGAGCGTAATAGAGATGACGGGCCGACCGAAGGCCTCCAGAGCAGCGCTCTGAAGCAGGACGCGGCGCTCACGGTTCCGGAGAACCTGATGGAGTGTCACTGCGGCTGGCCCCGCGGTCACGGCTTGACCTGCCTGACTACGTCGATGACGCTTCCGTCCCGGTAGTGGATGATGCCCACGATTTTGTCGAGGAATTCGATGGGCTCGGGTTCCCCGGTGATCGAGATGGCGCGCTGGTACAGCTCCTGGATGGTCATGACCGGCAGGCCGGCGGCGCGCAGGCGCGCTTCCACCTCGGGACGGTTGGGATTGACGGCGATGCCATGGTCCGTTACCAGCACGCCGATGCACTCGCCCGGCGTAACCAGGGTGGTGACCCGCTTGACCACCGTGGGGATGCGTCCGCGGATGAGCGGCTCCACCACGATGGAGAGATTCGCGCCGGCGGCTACATCGCAGTGCCCGCCGGAGGCTCCCATCATGAGGCCGTCCGAGCCGGTAATCACGTTCACGTTGAAGTCCAGGTCCACCTCAAGCGCGCCGAGAATCACCACGTCCAGGCGGTCGCAATAGGTGCCCTTGGAATTGGGATTGGCGTACTCGTTGGCCGAGATTTCAATGTGGTTGGGAGAAGTGGCAAGCGACTCGGCGGCCTCGGCATCGAAACTTTGCGTATCGGCAACCTTTTCGATCAGCCCCTTTTTGTGCAGGTCCACAATGCCGCTGGTGATGCCGCCCAGAGCGAAGCTGGCCGTGATGCCCTTGCGGCGCATACGGTCTTCCAGGAAACGCGTGGCAGCCGTGGAGGCTCCTCCGGAACCGGTTTGGAGAGAAAAACCCTGCTCGAAGTATCCGCAATGCTCGATGACATCCGCCGCAAGGCGCGCAATCAGCAGGTCGCGCGGATTTTTGGTGATGCGCGCGGCTCCCACGCTGATTTTTGCCGGGTCGCCGACGTGATCGACCTGGACGATCCAATCGACCTGATCTTGAGAGATGCTGGCGGGAGTGTTGGGAAAGGGCAGAATCTCTTCCGTAAGAAGAATCACCTTTTTGGCAAACTGTGCGTCCACCATGGCGTATCCGAGAGAGCCGCAATGAGAGTGGCCGCAGATGCCGTTGGCGTTGCCGAAGGCGTCACAGCCGGGGACGCCGAGAAAAGCCACGTCCAACTGCAGCTCACCGGACTGTATCAGGTGCGCCCGGCCGCCATGGGAATGGATGTGAACAGGCTCTGCCATCAGGCCGTTGGAGATGGCTTTGGCCAGGACGCCGCGCATGCCCGATGTATAGATTTTGGTGATGACGCCCGACTTGATGTGCTCAACCAGCGGAGCGTTGCAGTTCATCAGGGAACTGGAAGCCAGCGTCAGGTTTTTGAATCCCATGCGCGCCAGCACACCCACGACGTAATTGATTGTCTTGTCTCCCTCACGGAAGGCGTGATGGAAGGAGATGGTCTGCCCGTCCTTGAGTCCCGAGAGGCGCACCGCGTCTTCGAGAGAGTTGACCAGTTTGCGCGTGAGCTTTTCCGGGCCCCGCAGGTACGGCGCGTGGGCGGCAAAGTTCTGGAAACGCTCCAACCCTTCCAGACAGGCATCTTCCAAAGAAAGGGTGCGCTTATCGTTGTTCATGAAAAACACCTTTCTGACATGTATCGGTTACAGCACTTGATAAAGCCATCATTCTGCCTCGAAATTAAGCATGGACGGAGGTGATCCCCGCCAGAGCGAGAATCCGCTGAGCGTTCATGACCACGGGCGGATCGACCATTTTTCCGTTCAACGAAACGACGCCGAGGCCTTCGCTCTCCGCCTTTTCCGCGGCTTCCACAATCCGCTCCGCACGGCGCACTTCCTCTTCGCTGGGCGCATAGGCTTTATGCAGAAGCTCGATTTGTCGGGGATTGATGAGAGATTTGCCGTTGAAGCCCAGCTTTTTGGCGACCGCCACTTCTTTCAGGAAGCCCTCGTCGTCATTGACGTCGGAGAAGACCACGTCGAAGGCGTCGATCTTTGCGGCGCGTGCGGCGTGCAGAACGGCGCAACGGGCGTAGAAAAGTTCGCTGCCGTCGCCGCGCTGGGTTTGCATATCGACCACGTAATCGAAGCCCGCCAGCGCGATGGAATCCATGCGGGGACTGGCGGTGGCGATGGAAACGGCGTTGACCACACCGGAAGCGCTTTCAATGGCGGCCATCAGGCGCGTGGAGCCGAGTTCACGATCGCACTCCCGCTCAATGCGCTCCACTTCGGTTTCCAATCTGTGAATGTCCGCGGCGCAGTCGGTCTTGGGCAGGCGGATGATTTCCGCGCCACCCCGCACGGCGGCTTCCACGTCCTTGAGCCCGTAGGGAGTGTCCAGCGGATTGATGCGCACCACCGTCTCAATCCCTTTGTAGGCGGGAAGCTGCAGCGTGTGATAAACCAGCAGGCGCGCGGCGTCCTTTTCGCGGAGGGCAACGGCGTCTTCCAGATCGAACATGATGGAGTCGGGCCGGTAGACGAATGCCGTGCTGAGCATGGCGGCGTTGGACCCGGGGATGAACAACATGCTGCGGCGTAGCTTCTTCATCACAGCGCCCTCCAATCCAGCTCTTCACTTTCGCAGCCGCGCAGCACAGCGGTCTGAACCCGTGCGCGGATGGCGCAGTCCAGAGCGCCCTTGTCTTCAATGACAACTTGGCCTTGGGAAACCCCCATCTGCTTCAGGGTTTCCTCGACCACCTCCCGGATGCGCGCACCAAACTGATGCATCACCTGGCTGGAGATAGCCACTTCCAATCCCTGATGGGGAGCGACCTTCACGAGCAGGTCGTTGGACTCCAATGTCCCGCACAGGGCTTCTTTCTTGATTTCCATTCCTTGCACCTCGATCAAGCTATAAGTCTGTTGATCAACCATCCCTCAGGGGCTAAAGCCCTTTATCTTTGGGGCGTTTTTCGGCCCGACTAAAGTCGTGCCCTGTTACAAAGCACCTTTTGAAGTGCGCATTACGAGTTTTTCCGCAGCCTCGAAAGCCTCACACATTTTGCTGCATTTCCGGGAAAGAGCGGCAAAAAGCCCGGGCCTGAAGGCCCTGTGTTCATGCGCTTTTTTCAGAGGGCTAAAGCCCTCTGCTCCCTCCGTAAAAGCACGAGATTCTTACTGCGTTTACGACGCTGCTAAAGCCGCGCCCTTTCAAAACATCGACTCGTAGAGAGCCTTCCATTCAGGCTTTCCCTTTCGGAGCTTTCCTAAGCTGCGTACTCTTTGGCCAGCGTCTGGGCACTCACGGCATACCTTGCGCGCAGGCAATCAATGGTTGTGGCGGGCACCAGGGACGCCATTGTTTCAAAATCTTCCCGGGCGAGCAAACGCCTCACCTCACTGGCCGATACGGCGCGGCCGTTCACTTCGTAACGCGGCATCTCGATTACCTGGATCGCTGGTCCATCTGCGTTTGCGTTTTCGAGCCAGTCGAACATGTCCTTGTTGTACTTGCGCGTCACGGGGCAGTAGGGCTCGTTGCCAATGAAGCGGTGCGTCACGCCCAGAGCCGGGGCAATGTACTTGCGGAACATCAGCAGGTCCATGGCCGTGCTACATGCTTCCACTACGCAGGAATCCTTGAGGAAGTAGTACGGAAAGGTGGCCTTGGAGATCATGTACCGGGAGCCGGGATGCACGGTCAGACGGCCTAGTCCGGCGAGTCCGGCGCGCACCATCTCCAGCCGATCGGCGTAGCGAATGGCGCTGGCATCTTCCGCCACCACAAAAACGTGCAGCCAGTCGCATTGCTCCAGCGCCTGGCGAACCAGGTAAAGATGGCCGAAGGTGAAGGGGTTCGCATTCAGCACGACGCACCCGATCCGCTGCCCCGGCTGGCGAAAGGCCCGCAGGCTGTCGCAATAGTCGCTGATGCCCACCGGAGTGTTTTCCATCAGGCAGGCATTGCCCGGAACTACGACGATCTTGTGGAAGCCGCAGCCCTCGAACAGCGGCACCCGATCCGGCTTCGTGTATAGGAAGAGATGGCCATGGCCGCGATTCGTGGCTACCAACTGAATTTCGCTCATCAGCCGCAGGGCCAGCGTCGATCCGCGCCGCTCTTTCGCAATGGCCACGCATTTGACCACGTCGTCCGTAAGACCGGCGCAGGCCACAATGCGACGCCCGTCGCGGGCGACCACGTAGACCTGGATGTCTGTCTCCGCTTCCAGGCCGCTGGAGCGCAGCAGCCGCGTCACTTCTGCCGCGCCGCGCGTGTCTTCGCGTGGATCGAGCGTTTCAAGGATCAGTTCGTTGTCATCCATGGCGTTCCTTCCTGAACGTCTTCGAGGCCGATCCGGAAACCGGAGCAGCAGAAGTCAATTAGCTGAGACGCGCCTTCAAGCTTGCGGCCACGGCTGCAAGGAAAGACTCCGTCATCTGGTACGCGACGGGTTTAGGCGTCACCAGGGCCATCAGGTCCTTTGTGATTACGCCCGATTCAATGCAGTCGATAACCGATTGCTCTACGACATCGGCGAAAGCCATTACTTCCGGGGTGCCATCCAGTTCTCCGCGTTTACGCAATGCGCCGGTCCACGCGAAGATTGAAGCCACCGGATTGGTGCTGGTGGGATTGCCCTTCAGGTGCTCGTAATAGTGACGCCGGACGGTGCCGTGCGCGGCCTCGTACTCGAATTTGCCGTCGGGCGAGACGAGCACGGAAGTCATCATGCCCAGGCTGCCGAAGCCGGAGGCGACCATGTCGGACATTACATCGCCGTCATAGTTCATGCAGGCCCACAAAATTCCGCCGGGGTGCTTCATGATCTGCGCCACGGCATCATCGATGAGAAGGTAGCGGTAAGCAATGCCGGCTTTGTCGAGATCCGCTTTGCGGGCCTCGATTTCTTCGGCGAAAAGGTCTTTGAAGCGTGCGTGATACTTCTTGCTGATGGTGTCCTTGGCGCCGAACCACAGGTCCATTTTTTCGGAGAGCGCGAAGTTGATGCACGCTTTGGCGAAAGAGCGGATCGATGCGTCGGTGTTGTGCATTCCCATGACCACGCCGCCGCCCTTGAAGTCCTTGATGAGCAGCCGGACCGGCTCGCCACCATCCGCGGGGGTGTAAACCAGTTCGGCCTTGCCGGGGCCGGGAACGACAAAGTCCACGGCCTTGTAGATATCGCCGTAAGCGTGACGCCCGATGACGATGGGCTTTTTCCAACTCGACACGGCCGGGGTGATGTTTTTCACCGTGATCGGTTTGCGGAAGACCGTTCCGTCGAGAATGCTGCGGATGGTGCCGTTGGGCGAGGGCCAGGCCTTTTTGAGCTTGTACTCCTGGATGCGCCCCTGGTCGGGAGTGATGGTGGCGCACTTGACGCCCACTCCGAATTCCTTGATGGCTTCAGCAGCTTCCACGGTGACCTTGTCGTCCGTCGCGTCGCGATGGGTTACACCAAGGTCAAAGTAGCGCAGGTCTATGTCGAGGTAGGGCAGGATCAGGTTTTCCTTGATCATGGCCCACATGATGCGGGTCATCTCGTCGCCATCCATTTCGACAACCGGGGTTTTTACGCGAATCTTGCTCATGCTGGCTGCTCCTGTTTTTGTGCGCCCGTGGTGTAGTTGAGAAGTCCGCCCGCCAGCAGGATGTTGCGCTGGCGCTCGGAGAGGTTGTAGGTGCAAGGCACGGGCGCTTGGCCGGAGAGCTGGAGAAGAATCGGCTGGCCCTGCTTGATGCAGTTGCGCCAGCCGGGGGCTTCGATGGCCGCGCCCGCCTCGATGCGGTCATAGTCTCTGGTATCGGCAAAAACCAGGCCGTAGTGCTGGACAATGGTCTGCAAATAGCGGTGGTCGGCGGCGTTCTCAAAGCCCACCTGCACCGTGTTGTGATCCACATAGGAGACGGACAGATCGGTCTGAAGTTTGGGGAGGCCCATGGCTTCAAACTGAAGATAAGCCATGGTTCCTGTAGCGTCCTGGGTCAGGGTCTGATCGATGCGGATGCCGATCTTCGTGCCAATTTTGTAGTCGCCCTCCCGCAGGTGGCTCTTCAGGATCTTCTCGACAATATTCAACGACATGCACTTTCCTCAATGTTTTGCGATCCACGATTTCCGGCGAAGAAGCAAGCCCACACAGAAAACTGTCATGGAGCGGCCTCCCAAAACAACGCAGACACGAATCGGTGGCTTGCTGATCTGTGGGAAGCACGCTTATAGATGCAATTGGCGTGCCAAATCAAATGGGAAGCGAGAAAGCGCCGCCAGCGCCGGATTCCGGGCATCCCCGCGTATTTGGTACGAAAACCCGCCTGCGGAAAAGATTTGGAATCCTATAAATAGGTTAAATAGGCTTGATGTATAACCTATTAATTGACCATTTAAGGAACTGATGCCCCCGCGTGGACAGCTCCGTGCCCTGACGCCCCACGCTCGAACGCACCAGCCCCAGCTTCCCAAGTACCTGGAGAACGCCTCTCACCTCGGCTTCGCTCAGCGCGTGTTCCCGGCTCCTGAGGGCTTCTTTAATGCTGTTGCGCCCGGCCTTGCGGCCCTGATCTGCGCACTGGTCCAGAACGTTCAGCACGTCGATGGCCCGCTCCAGATCGCACTTCGCCCGGAGCAGTTCTTCCTCCGCCTCAAAGTCTTCCGTACGGCCTACCAGATAGGAGGGCAGGGATTGGACCGTTACCGGGTCAGTTCCCATCAGGGTGATGTGGTTGGCCACGTTTCCCAGTTCCCGAATGTTTCCGGGCCAGCCATAGCGCAGGAGCAGGTTGCGGGCCTCCGGGGTGAACTTCAGATGGGCATAATTCTGCTCGGCCAGGAAATGTTCCAGCAGCAAAAAGATGTCTTCCGGGCGCTCCCTGAGAGGCGGAACGATCAGTGACAGCGCATTGAGGCGATAGTAGAGGTCTTCGCGGAACTGCCCGGCGAGGATGCGTTCCCGCAGGTTGCGATTCGTGGCTGCAATGACGCGAATGTTGACCTGGGTCCACTTGGTGGAGCCTACACGCATGATCTGCCGCTCCTGCAAAACACGGAGCAGCTTGCCCTGCAGCGCCGGAGGCATGTCGCCGATTTCGTCCAGGAAAACCGTGCCGTTGTTGGCCTGTTCAAAGAGGCCCACCTTGCCTTCTCGGAGCGCGCCGGTAAAGGAGCCGCCGGCGTAGCCGAACAATTCGCTTTCCAGCAGGTTTTCCGGTACAGCGGCGCAGTTCACCGCCACAAACGGCTGCTTGGAGCGGGCCGAGGCGTTGTGAATGGACTGGGCCAGCAACTCCTTGCCTGTGCCGCTTTCTCCCATGATCAAAACCGTGAAGTCCGAGCCCGCGATGCGCTTCGCCAGTTCAACGCATGCCTCCATCTGCGGAGAGTGGAACAGCACGTCGGAAAAGGAGTAGCGCGTGGTCAAGCCGCGCTCACGGAGCTTGCGGCTCAGGTTTTGCTCCAGTTGCCGGATGTAAGTAACTTCCTGGAAGTTGAAGTAACTGCCGCGGCGCTCGCCGAAGTACTCGATATCCTGGCGATTGACAACGATGGAACGCCCCTTGGTTTCGACCAGCCACTCGTGGTTCTGATCCTGAGCCAGAATCTCCTGGATCTCCGGCTCGAAGACCTCCAAGCCGCAGCCCACGATGCTTTCGCCCAGGTTCAGCATCTCCGCCAGAGCCTGATTGTGGAGGGTAACCTTGCCCTGGCTGTCGAGCAGCAGAATGCCTTCGTGGGCCAGGTTGATGACCGTGTCGAGCTCGGTATTGCGCTTGAACAACTCCTTGTACTGGTGGTTGACCCCGGTGTCCAGATTCACGTTGCTTTGCGAATAGCGCAGCAGCCGCTGGTCGAGGGAGTGATCGACGATGCGCAGACGGTTGATGATCTCAATGAAGGTGGAGATATCGATGCGCCGCTGCCCGATGTCAATGACGGTGGTGATGGAGGCGGGCACCAGATTCCGTTCGCCGGGCGTGATGGCGATGTGGATATCCGAGTAATCCGTGCCCGGCTCATAGGGGATGAACTGCAGATGGTTGGCCTGTATCTGCTGCATC
>Ga0224527_1001409_pt1 | contig 12050 bp, 7 predicted proteins | sample CBST0metaG_FD_179882 | JGI IMG/M metagenome (GOLD analysis project Ga0224527, IMG submission 179882) | Peat soil microbial communities from Stordalen Mire, Sweden - C.B.S.T0 | ecosystem: Environmental > Terrestrial > Soil > Wetlands > Peat | place: Sweden: Norrbotten County, Stordalen Mire... | reverse complement strand
TGGAGCCGCCAGGAGTTTCTTCTCGACCAGGGCATCACCGCGACGGCCACGCTTCCTGTCGAGCATGTGGAGCGGCTCGGGCTGGCGAAGGGCCTCTTCCTCGCTTGCCGCATCGCAGCGCTTCAGCACACCTCCAGCGCTCGCCTGCTGGCCCTGCCCGCGGCCATGCGCAAGCTGCCCGCCCCGCTGCGCCTCAGCCAGGACGACGCCATCATGCTGGCCGCCATGGTCACCGGCGACCGCACGTACCTGACCCATCCGCTGCGCATTGGTTTTGAGCGCACCGGCTCCTTCCACATGCTGGTGGTCTCCGGCTTTCACCTGGCCATCGTGGCCGGGTGCCTCTTCTGGATGGCGCGCCGCCTGAGGCTGCCGCGCGTGCCGGCCACGCTGCTCACCATTGCCGCTTCGTTCGGCTACGCGCTCTTTACGGGCTTTGCCACGCCGGTGCAGCGCTCGCTTTGGATGGTCGCTCTCTACCTGCTGGCCCGGCTCGTCTATCGCGAGCGCAGCCCGCTGAACACCATCGGCTTTGCCGCTCTGTGTCTGCTGGCCGTCAGCCCGCGCAGCCTCTTCGAGTCCAGCCTGCAAATGACGCTGCTGGCCGTGGTCTCCATCGGCGGCGTTGCCCTGCCACTTCTTCAGGGGACGATCCACCCCTATCTCGCGGCCACCCGCGATCTGCGCCTGACGGCGATCGATGGCAAGCTGGCTCCGCGCCTGGCGCAGTTTCGCGGGGTTCTGCGCCTGTTTGCCGCGGCCGTGGAGGCAGCCTGGAGTGGGCCGTTTGCCGCCCGCATCGCGTGGCGCATCTTTCCTGGGACGGTGCGCTGGTTTCTGCGCATCGCCGAACTGCTGGCCGTCTCCTGCATCGTGGAACTGGCCATGACGCTGCCCATGGCTCTCTATTTTCACCGCATCACGGTTTTCGCCCTGCCGGTGAACGTCTTCATTCTGCCGTTGCTCGCCGTCCTCATGCCGGCGGCGCTGGCCACTCTGCTGGCGCTCGCGGTGTGGCCCGCAGTCGCCGTGGTTCCAGGCGCCGTTGTCGCGGTTTTTCTCCACTTCGGCGCCGGGCTGGTGCGCCTGTTCGGCTCGCTGCCCTATGGCGACTTTCGCATTCCCGCGCCTCTGCTGGGTCAGTCGGCGGCCTTTTGCGTGTTGCTGGCTGCGGCCATTGTGCTGGCCCGCAGAGGCCGGTGGGCGCGCCGCGCGGCCTGGGCGGCTCTGGTGATGGCGGCGATGGCGGCCGTGCTTCCCCGGCCGGTCCAGCACCCCCGCAATGCGCTGCTGGTGGAGGCCATCGACGTGGGACAGGGCGATTCCCTCCTGCTGATCACGCCCCAGGGCAAGACCCTGCTGGTGGATGGCGGCGGATTCGGCGGCGGTCCGCGCCAGGCTCCGCAGGACTTCGACATCGGCGAGCAGGTGGTCTCTGAGGCGCTGTGGTCGCGCGGCATCCGCCGCCTGGATGCCGTGGCTCTGAGTCACGCTCACTCCGACCACATGGGCGGCCTGCCTTCGGTGCTGCGCAACTTCCATCCCGCCGAACTCTGGGTGGGCAACAATCCCCACGTCGCGGCCTACGATGCGCTGCTCAACGAAGCCGCGGAACTGCACGTTCGCGTCAAGACCTTGAGCGCCGGCGACAGCTTTTCGATGGGTGAGACGCAGGTGAGCGTTCTGGCGCCCTTTGCCAACTACCAGCCCGGCGCTGAGCCGGGCAATAACGATTCGCTGGTGATGCGCGTGGCTTTTGGCGCCACTTCGGTTCTGCTCGAGGGCGATGCGGAGGCTCCGGTGGAAGAGGCGATGCTGGCCGAGCCGGGACTGAGCAGCACCCTGCTGAAAGTAGGCCATCACGGCAGCGTCACCTCCACACGGCCCCAGTTTCTGGCCCGCGTGGCTCCGCAGTGTGCCGTCATTTCCTGCGGTCTGCACAACCGTTACGGGCACCCCCGCATGGAAGTGCTCCAGGAACTCGAGGCCGCCAGGGTCCGGACCTTCAGCACCGACATCAACGGCGCCGCCTGTTTCCGCCTCGACGGAAAGACCACTGCGCCCGACGCCTCGTGCGGGTGGCGGCAGAGCCCCTGAATCCCGCGAGGGTTCCGGAATGGGGAATTCGAACCGAATCGGCCGGACCAGCCGGGAATCAAACCGGTCACTCGCGTGCGCCCCTCGCGCGGCCGTTCAATTGGCCTATAATCCAGGCGAGAAAAACCATTCATATGCAAGATGCCTGAAACCGGACACCTGCAAATGAGGAGACTGCCATGTTGAAGCCGTTGTTGTCTGTTTCCGCGCTGATCTTGTTTGGAGTCACCACATCGTCCACACCCGGCCTGACGCCGCAAGTAAACGGTTCTGCCCCCGCTGCCGGGGCCAAAAGTCAAGGCAAACCTGGCGCCGCAACCATGACGCGCGCAAAGCAGATTTATGCTGTGGACTGCTTGATCTGCCACGGAGAAAACGGAAACGGAAAAACCGATCTGGCCAAGGACATGAGTTTATCGCTCGCGGATTGGACCGATGCGAAGACGCTGGCCGGCAAATCCGACGAGGACCTGTTCAAGATCATTCGCAACGGCAAGGACAAGATGCCGGCTGAAGCTGCGGGCCGGGCCAAGGACGAAGAAGTGTCGGGCCTGATCCACTACATTCGCAGCATGAGCAAGGACCAGCCGGCCGCCGCACCGGCACCCGCGCCAACGCCTGCACCCGTGCCAACGCCTGCACCCGTGCCAACGCCTGCACCCACGCCAACGCCTGCACCAACCAACTAGGAGATGGATTTGTCGTGGGAAGTAGCGCCGTGTCTCCTGACCGGCTGTACTGGCGGCGTCCTCGCCGCCAGTCGTCGTCCGAGCGAGGAACACTTCCTGGCGGTCACAGACCTGGAGTCTCATCCGGAGCTTTCGGTGGTTTCAGGCTTTCAATGAGGGCTTTGGGAATCTCCAGATCCAAAGCCTGTTCGATAGACGGGGCTGCGGCAGCCGCGATCACCGCCGCCGCCACCGCGTCGGCGGCGCTCGCATCCACCACGCAGGTCAGCAGGCAGGCGAGTTCATTCCTGGACCTTTGACTGGGGTGGATGAAGCGAATGCCAACCAGATTGTTCCGGCTTGTCCACTGGGTGATGCCGGCCATGCGCAGCAGCATCCCATGGATCGGCATCTCCACCTGGACCTGAGCCAGATTTCCGGCAACGAAGCGGGTTTTCGTGCGGATGCAGCATCCGCCCAGGCTCACATCCACGATATCGCAGGGAGTTTTATCCCCGTCGTACTTCAGGCTCCCCTTCGGGTTTTCCAGCCCGTAGCGTTCGAAGATGCGCCGGTCGCGATTGCGCTGTTCCCGGCTGTTCTCTTGTCTGAACTCGCTCATGCTTGATGGTCCCTGTATCCGTGCGTCTCTGGACCCGTGCCGGCCGTCCTGCCCAGGCGCTTTCCCCCAACCACCCCGACAGATATGTGAGACAGTCTCTTCGGCTGTGCGGCACGGACGAAAGCATCCCTTGCACCCGTCCTGCCATTGCGGACGGATTGCATTGGAGTTTTCTAAAACCTCACCCTCAATCCAAACTGGATCTGCCGTTCGCGGTAGAAATCGGTGGCGTTGATGTTGAGCGGCTGTCCGAAGGCCGTCGTATTTGCCTTGGCCCCGTTGAGGAAGGTGAGGGAGGACGGATCGCCCAGCGAAGAACCCCGCGCGATGGAGTAGCCGATGGTCTCCAGTTGGGTTACGTTCTGGTGGTTGAAGAGGTTGAAGCTCTCGGCCAGCAACTCCATTTGCCGCATGGCTCCCAGGTTGAAGCGCTTCGCGAGGCGCAGGTCGGCCTTCCAGGTGGAGGGGTAGCGGAAGGTGTTGCGGCCAATGTTGTAGGCGCGCTGGTCGTCGCCCACGCCGTAGACGCGGTTGTCCCCTCCGGAGCCGTTCATTCCCGGCGCCAGGGCTTCAATGGTCGCGCCGGTCGTTCCGAAGCCCGCCGCCAGCGAGCCCTCGGTGCGCATGGTGTAGGGCAAGCCGCTGCGGAATTGTCCGACCCCTGAAATCATCCAGCCGTTGCCCAGCCGTCCGGCCAGGTTGCGCAGTTTCCACGGCGGCTCCCAGGAGGCTATCACGGCGGCGGAGTGGCGCGTGTCCAGATTGCTGGTGCCGTACTCGAGGCTGAAATCGGTGGGGTCCAGCACGTCGTTGCCGGTCACCTGCGCGCTTTCGTTGGGATTCCAGTCCATGGCGTGGGAGTAGGTGTAATGGGCGCGCAGGCTGGGGCCGCGCCGCCCATAGCGGACCACCTTGATCGTGCCTGCCTCATAGGTCGAGTTGGCGCGGCTGAAGATCTCCGCAATCTGCTGGTAATTCGGGTCGAGACGGCCGCACTCTCCGGCGATGTTCAAGGGCGTGCTGCCTGGACAGTCTACAAATGGCCAGGAGGCGTAAAACGGCACCGTGATCCTGTTCGCCTTGATAGGGCCCAGGCCGTCCGGGTCGACCACACGGTAGGTGATGGTTCCCGGATTGACCGCGGGGTCGAAATTGGTGTCGATGGAGACGGGAAGCCGGCGGCCCAGGCTTGCCACTGCGCTGCCGGTCAACTCGATGTGGGCAGGCAGGGATTCCTTCAGGGACGCGACTGCCTGGTGCATCTGGGGATTGCGGAAGCTGGAAGCAAACTCGACCGCTCCCGGCTTGACCGCGGCAGACGGCTGGCCGGCCAGGACGTAGGGAAACGGTGGCGCGCCCCCGCCGTAGTTGGGAAGGTCGAAGGTCGGCCGCATGAAAAAGTTCAGATCGCCTTTCAGCGACCCGGTCTGGGTCAACGCGGTTTCGAGAGTCGCGTTCTCGGTGCGGCTCGAGTACATTCCGTAGCCGAGCCGCAGCACCGGCCAGCGGGTCTCGGCGTTTCCCAGGGCCATGCTGAAGCGCGGACCCCAGTTGTTGCCCAGCCCAGGCAACTTCTGGGTCAACGGCAGATCGGAGTTCGAAAGCGAGGCCATCGGCGGCGGCAACTGCTCGCGCTCCCAGCGCAGTCCGGCGGAGAGGACCACCAGCTTCTGCGGTTGCCATTGGGCGGTCGCGTAGCCTGCCCAGTCGTTGGTGCTCAGGTGCCAATCGGATGGGCCCAGGGTCTGCGTGTAGTAGGAGTAGCAGGGCAAATCGCCCACCCCCCGCAGCGTGCCCGCCGCGTCGCGCCACACCTTCCCCGTCTGGTCGCAGTTGTGCTGGTCCATGGGAGAAAGCTGTCCGGCCAGCCCAAAATTGCTGAAGGCGAGTACATCGGAAATGAAGTTCTCCACGTTGGTGTAGTGGTACGTGCCCGTCTGGTTGCGCAGCAGGCTGGTCACGTCGGCATTGTGGCTCACTTCGAAGCCGGCCTTCACCAGCACTTTGCCGCGCACCCAGTCCACCCCCTCCTGCGCCTGGTAGAGGCGTTCGTCCGGATAGCTTCCCGTCCCGAAGCGCGATGGGTTGCCGATGGTAAAGCCGTAGCGCGAGTCCACCACCATCTGCGGCAACTGCCCCCAGGCGTTTCCGCTGAGAAATCCCTGCTCGAAAGTCGAAGGCGTGTCCGGGTGCGCCTGCTGGATGGTGCGCCCCGCCGAGGCCTGGGTCACGGCCAGCAGGTTGGGCGTCAAAAAGGCCTCCCAGCGGCCCAGCACCCACTCCTCGCTCGCCTGGCTGGAGCCGAAGCTGTGGTTTCCGTAAGCCTCCGAGACGCGGGTCAGTCCGCCTCCCGGCGAGTTCCACTGTGCGCCAATGCCTTCCAGACTAAAACGGTGGCGTTCGGCCGCCTCCCAGTCGAGGCGACCGAATCCCGTCCATTGCGTAGCGGTGCGGGGAGCGGGGCCCAGCAGGTTGGCGAGCGATTCCAGCTTGCTCGAATAGGCCGCGATTCCATCCGGCAAGGGATTGCTGCTGGCTCCCAGCCGGGCGCTCAGCGCCAGCATCTGGTCCGCGTCGGGTTGGGCAAAAAACAGGTCGGGATGCTTCACGGTGGCCACGCCCGGATCGTTGCGCCGGTAGCCGTCCACGGCAGCAAACCAGAAGAGCTTGTCGCGGCGGATGTGCCGGCCCAGGCCAATGCCCCAGGTGGCTTCGCGGTCTGAAGGCGTATAGGGTTCGGCCGTGAAGACCGGGGTGGTGGTCGCGGTGGCCGGCGCGGTTTCCTTCACCCATGCGGTAAACGGGTTTTGCGCGCCCCATACGTTTTGCCGATCGAAGACGAATCCCTGTCCGTGCAGCCCGTTTGCGCCGCTTTGGGTCTGGACGTTCATTCGCCCGCCGGCGGCGTGCGCGACTCTTGCCTCGACATTGCCAGCGGTCATCTGCACTTCGCGGATGGCCGCCTCGCTCAGCGCAAATCCGCGTCCCCCGGCCCACACCCGCGCCATCCCGGCCGGTTCAGTCTCACTCCCACTTGACGAGCCGTTTCCCGCGCCGCCGGAGCGGCCAAACGCCAGTTCGGTGGGCGCTCCGTCCACGGCCATCGCGGCCGGCTGCGTGCCCGCGCCCCGCAGCGAGGTCTGGCCCTGTCCTCCGGACGGGGTGGAGGCCGTGGGCGCACTGTCCAGCACAAACTCCTCCCAGCGCCGCCCGCTCACCGGCATGGCCTGCAACTGCGCGGCGGTCATAGTCGTAGTGACCGCAGCCGCCGCCGGACCGCTGCTTTCAGAGGCCACCAGAACGGGCGGGCTTGGCGGCATCTCATCTGCTTTTCTGGCCAGGTGTGAGGCCGCGCCGTCGCCGCTTACTGGATTGGAAACGGCCAACGACTGCCGCACCGGATTCAGACCATCTCGCGCCCGCACAGACAGAGTCTCAAGCGGCAGTGCCGGCAGCGCGGCGAAAAGAACCGGCGTCTGGGTCTGCGGCGTCTCCCGAGGCTTGAACATCAGCCAACGCCCTTCCAGAACCATCGTTTGCAGTGCCTCGTCAGGGAGGGCTGCATTGAGGACTGGAGTCTCAGTCGACGGCATTCCCCGCGGCTGCTTCCAAAACCCGCGCCCGTCCAGGAGGAGCAAGCCCTGATCCCTGACCCCTGATCCCTGATCCCTGGCCCCCGCCTGAATCTCCGGCCGCGCCGCCCGTTGCAAACCCGGAGCGGGCGTTGCCGCCAGAACCGGGCCGGCAGCCACCGGCGCGAATTCCATCGCCGTCTGCACCCGCGCCTCGTGGCCGGCGTCCACCACGATCTCCTCCACCTCGCCGTGTCCCAACTGCTCGCTCTTGGCCACCAACGTGTATGTGCCGGGCTGGAGCTGGAGGAACCTGTAGCTGCCGTTTTTTGCTGTCGTGGTGCGCGCTTCTCGGCCGGTGGCCCGGTTCCGCATCACCACCGTGGCGTCGCCGACCGGCCTCGAGTGCAAATCGGTCAGCTTGCCCGTCAGGCTGCCGGACGGGGCGTTGCTTGGATCGGGCTGGGCGAAAACTACCGTCGTCGCGCCCAGCAGGAGCGCGGCCACAGCCAGCTTCCTTATCCAACAGCGCCCAAACCCTGCCATCGAGTCACCTGCTCGCGGCAGACCACGGGGACAACGCGCAACAAATTCTGTGACCGGCCAGCTCTGGAGACTGGTCCGGATAGGACAGTTCCGCGGGCGTCTGGGGGACGAAAATCTCCCGTTGAGGACAGCGCCCACAGCCCCAATTGTGGAGTTGCAAGCGATTCTATGCCGCTTTCCGGTAAACTGAAAAGACGGCAACATGAATTTGTTTCCGCCTGCATGGGTGGAAACGCGGATTCTTAGCCAATATTCTCTATTCCCTGGTCAAAAACTATGTTCATAGACGAAGCAAAAATTCGTGTCAAAGCCGGAGACGGCGGCAACGGTTGCATGGCCTTCCGGCGGGAAAAGTTCGTTCCCCGCGGCGGTCCCTCGGGCGGCGACGGCGGTCACGGCGGCGATGTCATCATGGAGTCCTCGCAGCGCCACAACACCCTCATCCATTTCCGCTACAACCCGGAACACAAGGCGCAGCGCGGCGAGCACGGCATGGGCTCCAACTGCCACGGGCTCGACGGTAACTCGATCGTCCTGCAAGTTCCCGTGGGCACTGCGGTTTACGATCAGGAAACGGGCGAGCTGGTTCACGATTTCCAGGAGCCGGACGAGCGCGTCATCATCGCCAAGGGCGGCCGCGGCGGCCGCGGCAACCAGCACTTTGCCACCAGCGTTCACCAGGCCCCGCGCGAGCACGAGCTGGGACGCCCCGGCGAAGAGCACCTCTTCCGGCTGGAGCTGAAGCTGCTGGCCGATGTGGGCCTGGTCGGCTACCCCAACGCCGGCAAGTCCACGCTCATCTCCCGCATCTCCGCCGCCAAGCCCAAGATCGCCGATTATCCCTTCACCACCCTCGAGCCCAACCTGGGCGTAGTCACGGTGGGTGAGGAGCCGGACCTGGAGTCCTTCGTGGTAGCCGACGTTCCCGGCCTCATCGAGGGCGCGCACCTGGGCCAGGGCCTGGGCACGCAGTTTCTGCGCCACATCGAACGCACCCGCCTGCTGGTGCACCTGGTGGATGTCTCGGACGCTTCCGGCAGGCCCGATCCGGTCGAGGACTTCAAGGTCATCAACAAGGAACTGGCCAGCTTCGGCAGCGGTCTCGAAAAAAAGACGATGATCGTGGCCGCGACCAAGATCGACAGCGCCAACCCGGACAAGCTGAAGAAGCTCGCGACCCATGTGAAGCGCCGCAAGCTGGAGTTTCACGCCATCTCGGCGGTCACCGGCGAGGGAATCGACGAGCTGAAGTGGTCCCTGGCCCGTCACCTCCAGTTGGTCGAAGCGACGAAATAAATAACGATTGCGAAAGAACAAGCATCTGAGACATCGACTGCCAAGCCGCCTACCGTGAGATAGCCAACTTGGCAGTCATACGCGGAAATCCCTCCCATCACAACGGCTGTCATCCTGACGCGCAGCGGAAGGATCTGCAGTTGCTTTCGTTCGCCACTGCCCGCCCAAGCGCGAAGGAAGCTATTTCCTTCCGATCCTGGCGCGCGCGGCCTCTTCGGCAATCTGCAAGGCGTCGGATGCCTTTACCTCGACATCGGGAGCGACGCCCGTTCCTTCCCACCCCGGTTTGCCATACGGATTCAGGAGGGAGTGCGCCTCGCCGCGCGTTCTCTCGCCGATTACGGTGGCCCGCTTCAGCATCTTCAGGTTGTAAGCAAATTGCTCGGCGCCGTCGATGGTTAGTGAAGAGGTCAGGATGTAAACCGGCTTGTTGCCGAGTCGGCTGCTTCGCACCGGCGAGTGCGTTCTGCTTTGCGCGGCGGATCGCGCATTTGGGTTGGTCCACGCCGCCGGGCGCTCGAAGAGCCATGCCGCAATCTGCTCCGCCATTTCGGGATCGCCTCCGCGATTCTCCCGCAGGTCGAAGATCATGGCGCTGGTTTCATTCAGCCGGCTCATCGCTTCGTCTGCGCGGACGCCGCAGATCGCGGGATCGGGGAACGAATCCAGTTTGAAATACCCGATATTGTGCGGCAGTACTTCGATCTTCTCGAAAGCACAGTTTTGCTGCTTCGTGGTTGCCGGATTCGGTCTGATTGCCAAGGCAGAAAGTCCATTTCGAAATGGAATCGGATCGCTCTGGTTCGCAACCGGCTTTTGCGAATCTGGTTTCGTAGGCTGGAGGTCCAGCGCCTGGCGCGCAACAAAAACAGCTCCCCTGTTGGCCGAATTGTATGGGCCGTGCTGGTTGTTCGGCTGGGTCGGCTGCTGAGTGTTCTTTAACCCCTGCTGGTTGGGGCGATGTGCGTCCGGGCTATCGACGGCCGGCTGGATTGCCTTCTGCGTTTCGACGCCTGCCGGTTGGGCCGCAAGAGAATCGTCTTTTCGAGTTACCTCATTTCGCCCGTCCTCCGGAACAGAGCGGTCCATTTGCGGAGACTGATTGCCGGACTGGCCGGAAGATGTGGACCGATTGAGCCTTTCGAGAACGGCCTCGATCGGCGAACGGGAAACACTCGATTCATCCCACACAGGATAGGTAGCGGGATGACTCAGCACGATGGAAAAAGCGCCCAGCAGCGCCAGGGTAACAACACTTCCGAAGAGAAACAATCCAGGCCGCACCGGTTCTTGTTCAAGGAGGCGAAAAGTCGGCATTCTCTCGACCCCTTGCGCAACCGGAGAAGCTGCCGGGGAAACATAGACGTTCCGATATGCCAGCGGAAGGCCGGCCGCAAGATCGGCCAGCAGACGAATCCAGAGTCGCGTCCTCTGCAACAGTCCGGTTTCTTGCCGATGGAGATCGCGATACAGTTGAATGGCTTCTTCCGTGTACTTCTCGCGGAAGCGCGAAGGATAGAGGCGCAGAAGGCAGGCGAATATCTTCTCAGACATATTCCCCCCTGAGGATGTTCCTTGCCCGAGCCACACGCAGCAGATCGGCGAGTTTCTCCGCCTCGGCGCGCGCCAACTTCCGTCCGGTCGAGGTGAGCCGGTAATAGCGCCGCCGCTCATCGGACGATTCCGATCCTCCACTCAGATCGACTTCTTCAATCAATCCCTCTTCAAGCAGCGCCTGAAGGGAACTGTAGAGCGTCCCGGGACCGAGCCGGATGCGTCCGCTGCTTTGCTCTTCCACCTGGCGCATGATGGCATAGCCGTGAAGGTCTTCTCCGGCTAGAGCAAGCAGGATCTGAAAGGCGGCGGCGGGCAGTGGGTCAAGCTTTCGTTTGGGCATGGAGTCATCGATCCTCGGTATATCGATGTTCGACTGTACTGCCGCCGCAATCAGATGTCAAGACCTGTTTTTCCAAGACTCCATGCGGACACTTATTGATCCGGCCCAAAAGGATTGCATCACCCGAGAGCTGTCATCCTGAACGAAGCACAACCGGGGTCCCCAGCGACAGGTCTTCGTCGCTGGGGTGGAGAGCGAAGTGAAGGATCTGCAGTTGTTCTCTCTCCTTCTCTGTTGCAACACAATAGGGCCGGATTAATAACTGGCAAAGCCCCCGACGGAACGCAAGCTCGCCAGAAAGTCTCATTCTGAAACCTCTCCAAGCCTCGACCCGCAAAAAAAGGCCGGACATGTTGTCCGGCCCTTCCCATCAAGATATCGTTTGCGGATTCTTCTACTTGGCTTCGTTCCCAATCAGCCGGAAGGTGATGGTGCCCCAGAACAGCCGTGCTCTCATCTGCACCGGCAGGTGCCGCTCGTCGTCCGTGTACCAGATCCAGATGTTGCCGCGATTCTTCACCACGCCGGCGTCGGCGGTGGGCTGTGCGCGCAGCGTCTTGAAGGTCCCCAGCGGCGTCTTGATCTCTTCGCGGCCCTCCACCTTCATGGTCACGGGCACAATGCGCATCGCGTCCACCACCGGCAGGACGAAACTATGTCCCAGCTCGATGTTCTGCGAGGAGGCGTAGAAGACGCCGGTCAGCAGGTCGGTGACACAGCCGGGGATGGCCGACTCCAGGTGTTTCGTCTGCCCCGTCACCTGGTTCTTCTCGTCCAGAATGGACCGGCCCTGGCCGTAGTCCAGCCTGAACGTCGAGTTCACCTGGCGGCGCCCCTCGAAGGTCTGCTTGTTGAAGTCGTAGGTGCAGCCCTTCGCCCGGTCGAAGTCCGACTGGAAGTGGTCGCTCACGTGGAAGAGCATGTTGATGGCGCCGATGGTTTCGGCCGTAGCCGTCAGCCGCTCGCGATCACCAGCCTGCTCAAAGTGCAGCACGGCCGTGCCGGCCGGAAAAACTCGCCAGTCCACGGAGTAGGTGAGGGTCTGTTTCTGTGGAAAGCTGAAGCCCGCTCGCGGTTGCGGGAGCGGAGGCGCCTGCTGGCCGTGAGCCACGGCAACCAAAGCGAGGGCGCAAAGGATGTTTGCTACCGTCGTGCACGTCTTCACGGTCAGGTTAAGGCTCCTTGAAAATTGGTCTGTTGAATGGACTGCCGCGTCCCGGAAACTCTCATCGGGCCCCGAGCGAAATCGCCGCCAGCACCGGCCGCAGAAGAAGCAGGCTTAGGTAGAGCAGCGCGGCCCCTATAGCAGCATTGTACTCGCGGTGACGGAGATAGAGCGAAAACGAGAAGGC
>Ga0224527_1001405_pt1 | contig 12085 bp, 10 predicted proteins | sample CBST0metaG_FD_179882 | JGI IMG/M metagenome (GOLD analysis project Ga0224527, IMG submission 179882) | Peat soil microbial communities from Stordalen Mire, Sweden - C.B.S.T0 | ecosystem: Environmental > Terrestrial > Soil > Wetlands > Peat | place: Sweden: Norrbotten County, Stordalen Mire... | reverse complement strand
TGGCACCGCATCTACAGATACGTTCCACATAATGATGAAGAAAATACAGGATGTCACTCACAGGGAACCGACCCTAGCTAATCTACACCGTCAACTTGCTCGCGTGTATGTGGCAGAACAAAAGTTTGATAAAGCGCATGCAGAGGTTGCAGCCGCGACAGCGGCAAATCCCGACGACAAAATCAACTTTGAATATCTTCGCGCATCAATATATGAAGTTGCTGGGCAAGAGGAAAAGGCTAAGGCCACTCGCCTCCAAGCGCACAATGAAATTCAGAGCGTTCTGAAGAAAGAGCCACACAACGCCGAGATGGACTCGATGCTGGCTTATCCCGAAATCATGTTCATGATAATTGAGGATGATGAGCAAACATCGGCTCAAAATATAATCGGTTTTTTAGAACCTGTGATACCGACAGGAACTCTCAAGCCGATGGATCTCATTTCCCTCGGTTTAGCCTATTGCACTGTCGGTCGGTCTGTTGACTGCAAAAGCCGCACCGAAGCCGGGCTTCGCGTGGGTGGAAAACTAAACAACCCCACGTCCCAACACAACTTGGCACAAGCTCTTCTGAAGAATCATGATTCGCGCGGCGCTCTTGAGCATTTTCAGGAAGCCTATGTGCGCGATCCACAAAACATGACCTACCGCATGGACTACGAAGCCACAAAGCGGCAGCTTGAAAAATAACAGGAGAAGGTCTGCTCCAAAGGTTCCTGGCTATCCAGTCCTCAGGACCGGATCATCTGTAAATCAGGCCGCATTCCATTAGTCGGCCAACCAGAAGCGCAGTTGGGGATTATCTCCGTCAGTTAACGCAAAATCGCCTTACCACTCGGGGTGCGGCTCAGAAGGATGTTGTGGACGCGCTACTCTTTGGTTTTGAGTTTGCCATCGTTTTCGCGGATGAAAACCTCAATCTCAGGAGCGCTGGCAAGAATGCGAAGCCACTGTTCCTTGTAGAGGGTGACGGGGAAACGTCCCATTCCGTAGAGGGATACGGCACCTTTCTCGCTGACCTTGAGACTCAACCCTGCTGAATCCTTGCTCTTGAGCTTTGCGTTTTCTGCCCGCAGACGCTCCAACTCCGCTTTCATCTCCGCTTCGTTCATGCCGACTCTCCCAGTCTGTTTTTCGCTTCAACCGTCTCACTGCGCACCGGTTGCGCCATGCCGCAAGGCTCTGCCGCTTCGGCCAATAGCGCCTCTATCCGCTCGACTTCGAGTCGCCTCAGTTTCGCGGTGCTGGACCACTGCTCCATCCGTTCAGGGTCAGTTGAGAAGTCGGCGGAGATTTCCATCCACCGGTTCTCGTTCTCACGGGCCGCCTTGAGCGCGACCTGAAGCGCCTCGATTTGCTGATCCCTTGATGAATTCATTCAGGAATCAGTTTATATCGTCGTCGCTGTTCCGCTCCAAAGCGGCCAACACGACAATCGAACGCATTCCTGAGTGGATGGCCGACCGGCCATTCTTCACACCTGAACCAGTATTCCGCCTGAGGTAATTCCAAATGAAACCATCCAAGCTGTATGAGGCGCTTCATGCGCTGATCGGCGAACGTGTGCCTCTGCATATCTGGGGCGCGTGCGGCGTCGGCAAATCGCAGATCGTCGCGCAGGTCGCGGACGATCTCGACTTTGAGTTCCTGGATGTTCGCGCCGTGCAACTCGACCCGGTGGATCTGCGCGGGCTGCCCCGCATCAAAGCCGATCAGACCGAATGGGTGCCACCCAAGTTCCTTCCCACCGCCGGGAACGGTATCCTCTTTCTCGATGAGCTGACATCTGCTCCGCAGATGACGCAGGCTGGCTGCTACCAACTGGTGCTTGATCGCAAATTGGGAGAGTATGTGTTGCCGGACGGCTGGGTGGTCATCGCCGCCGGCAATCCGGCCTCCGAGCGGGGTGTGCATTTCTCGATGCCGCGACCGTTGCGCAACCGCTTCGTTCATCTGGAACTCGAAGCCGATTTGAACGACTGGTGCAAGTGGGCCGTAGGCGCCGGTGTAAGGCCGGAGATCATCGCATTTCTGCGCTTCAAGCCGGACCTGCTGCACACGGCCGATGCCACCTCGGATGCCAACGCCTGGCCCACTCCCCGCTCCTGGGAGATGGCCTCCAATGTTCTGCGCGGCATTGCCAACCGGCAGAAGACCACATTCCTATCCGGGGCAAGTGAGTTCGAGGCGCAGTTGCTCGACGGCACCGTTGGGTCGGCGGCGGCGGCCGAGTTGATTGCCTTCTTGCGGCTCTTCCGTCAGTTGCCGTCGATTGACGAGATTCTGCTCAACCCGGAGACGGCGCCGCTTCCGGCGGAGACCTCGGCGCAGATCGCAATTGCCACGGCGCTGGGGCGTGCCATGACTGACAACTCGGTGGCCAGAGGACTCAAGTATCTCGACCGTATGCCAACCGAGATGCGCGTCATGGCGATGCGCGATGCGGCGGCGCGAGACACCGCCATCACCCACACGCCGGAGTTTGTTCGCTTCGGAGTGGAACATAGGGAGGTAGTTCGATGATTACTGAACGCGCGATTTTGATGGCCGTCCACATCAGCATTTGGACGGCCATCAAACATGACCGCAAGATCAGCCGCGACGTTGCCGATCAGCACGGAGCGCACCAGGGCGCGGGCCGGTACAACAAGCAGTTGCTACGTGGTGCCGACAAACTCGATGAACTCCGCACACTGGCTGGGCAGGTGCGGCAGTACTTCTACAAGATCACGTTACCGTGGTCCGATGAGGGCTTTCGCCTGCTGCCGTCGAACCTCTACTTCGATCTGACGGCCCGTATGCGCGAGTTCGAGGCCAGCTTCGAGCAGGGCGTCGAGAGCTTCCTCCAGGTTTATCCGCAGTACATCGAGCAGGTGCGCCCGGAGTTGAACGGCCTGTTTCGAGAGGAGGACTATCCTGCCGCCGACAAGTTGCGCAAGAAGTTCGGCGTGAAGCTGGAGATCTTGCCTATCCCGACTGGTAATGACTTCCGTGTGCAGATGTCGGCCGAGGAGCAGGCTCGCGTTGCCCGCGAGATTGACGCCAATGTTCGCGAGTCCCTCACGCGCGGCACTGAGGATTTGTGGAAGCGGCTCAGGGACGTAGTTTCGCACATGGTGGACCGCTTGAACGAGCCCGAGTCGCGCTTTCACGCGACGATGGTTACAAATGTCTTCGACCTGGTGGAGTTGCTGCCTCACCTGAACGTGAATGGCGACGCCGACCTGAACCGTTTCGCCGATCAGATTAGGCAACGGCTGTGCGGCTATACCGCGCAGGATCTCAAGAAGCACGACCTGCTGCGCGTGGCCACGGCAACCGATGCCGCGGAGATCGTTGCCGAGATCGACAGCGTTCTGCGTGATCGCGAAACCAGCGTGCCGGAGGAGGCACCAGACGCTCCAACAGTCGATGACATCCTCTCCCGTATGTCTGCGTACATGGCGGCGCCTGCGGCGGCATGAGACACGATGTCACTACAACCATAATTTGGCCAGAATGGCCGGTTTATGCTTGCAAATCGTATCGTGCAGTCAGGCTTGCAGCTATTTGAGACAGTGAGGAGCATTCTGACCAAGTGATAGCTTCAGCGTGTTCTTCCAGTTTCATAGGAATACATTGAATTGCATGGTAATTACCGCGAAGAGCGATGCAGCACCCGCGGCCATGTTTTGATTAGAAAACAAAACTCACGGCCATTTTATCCTTGAAATCCCGAACTTTAGCTAACCAGTTCCACTCAAACCCACCAATTACGGCCAACTTATGATTGGAGGCCCGGTCAATTTATGCCTGTAATGACACACGAGACACCAGCATCCATTCGCATCCAGAAGGCGCGCACTACTTTATTGCTCGATCATCCGTTCTTTGGCTCGCTCCTGTTTCGCTTGAAGGGGCGAGAGCAGCGATCAATTCCGACGATGGCGACCGATGGCGTGTCGCTCTACTATAACCCCGAGTTTGTCGATACGCTGAACTTGGCAACGCTGGCCGGGGTGTTGGCCCACGAGGTCATGCACCCCGCGCTCCAGCATCATGTACGGCGATCCAGGCGCGATCCAAAGCGGTGGAATGAGGCGTGCGATTACGCCATCAACCCACTGCTGCTCGATGCGGGCCTCAGTCTGCCGAATGGCGTTCTTGTCGATCACCGCTTCCGTGGAATGAGCGCCGAACAGATCTACAACCTGCGCGATGCAGAAGCAAAACCGCAATCTGGTGGCCAGAATAGTGAAGGCGACAATGCCGGAGCTGACGCGGGCGAAACGCCAGAAAAGCAAGCCAGCCCCGATGAGCCAACCGTTCCAGAGACGGAAGGCGGCATCGGCCAGGTTCTTGATGCACCATTACCGGACGAAGAAACGCCGAGTGCGGAAGAGCAAGCGCGAGAGTGGAGTGTTGCCGTCAACCAGGCAGCCACGCTCTCGAAGCAAGCGGGCAAGGTTCCCGCGGGTCTGGCCCGAACTCTCGAAGGAGCCGCAGAGGCAACGGTGGACTGGCGCGAACTGTTGCGTCGGCTCTGGTCCGACACCATCCCTGCGGATTCGAGTTGGATGCGGCCCAACCGCCGCCACATCTGGAACGATCTCTATCTGCCTGGAGTTGTGCGCGAGGGCGTCGGAGAGATTGCCATTGCTGTCGATTGCTCAGGATCAGTGAATGGCCGCCTGTTGAGTCTCTTTGAGGCTGAGGTTTGCTCGATCCTTGAAGGCCAACGCCCACAATGCGTTCACGTCCTGTACTTCGACACCGAGGTTCACAAAGTGGAGACCTACCAAGCCGGTGAGCAAGTTCATCTCAATCCCGTTGGTGGCGGAGGCACAGACTTCGGTCCATGCTTCGACTGGTTGGAGGAGCATGGGATCAGGCCGCAGACGTTGGTCTTTCTGACCGACCTCTATGGAACGATTCCCGAGTCCGCCCCCGACTACCCCGTGCTTTGGGCCTCAACCGGCAGTCGCCATGCGCCATTCGGCAACGTCATCCCCATGCACGCGGCGTAGCCAATGCTCGGCTCGTTGGAACTGACACGCTACGGAGCATCCCCATGAACAACCAATTCTTCATCTTTACCGATGGCTCGTCCATCGGCAACCCAGGCCCTTCTGGCTGGGCGGCTATCGTGATCCACGGGACAAGACGGCAGGAGATCGCCGGATCGGTTCCGTGGTCAACCGTCTCTGAAATGGAGCTTCGCGCTGCGGTCGAGGCTCTGCGCCTAACGCCAACCGGTGCGCGAATCGAACTGCGCGCTGACTCGGAGTTGCTGATCGATGGAATGCGGTTCCGGGTCTTTCGTTGGCAGCGATTTGGCTGGCGCAACAGCCGTGGCTTTGAGTTGCAGCACCAGGAACTGTGGCGCGAGTTGATCCAGCTTAACGAACTGAGAACAATTCGTTGGCGATGGATCAGGGGACACAATGGGCATCCTATCCAATCCCGCGCCGATGCACTTGCCTACCAAGCCGCGCGCACCCAAATAGGCAGTTTGCCCATGGCGGCCTAGCCCAACCATCGCCCTACTAGGAGCGAACTTTTTGGAGAACCAAGATGACCGATGGCAATACGCTCTTTGAGATCGACCGTGAACTTGACTCGATGCTCGATCAGATCGAAGAAGAGGCGGAAGAGAACGGTACGGCCTCGCCCGAGTTACTCGAACGCTTCCGGCAGTTCTGCGAGGCTGAAAGTGAGAAGGTGGACAGAATCGGCCGCTTTCTGACCTTGATGGATAGCCGATTGAAATACTGCCGCCAGCAAGCAGAACACTTTCAGAAACGCGCGCGCACAGCCGAAGCAAAGGGCGTCAATACCAAGAATATGGTGCTCTACTTCCTCATGTCGCGCGGTTTGAAGAAGATCGAGGGCAAGGAGTTCACTCTGCGTCTACAGAAGAATAGTCAGGATTCCGTCGAGATCACGGATGCCGCCCAGGTTCCAATCACTTGCCGTGAACTAGAAGTTCGTATTCCAGGCAGCCTGTGGCAGTTGATCGTTGCATCCCTACCCGAAGATACGTCTAAAGCATTGGCAAACTGTGTGCGTGACGACAGACCGAGCAATGATGCAATCAAGGAGGCCTCTAGTCAATTCGAGGAAATCCCTGGCGCGCAGGTAAAGCGGGGTGTACATCTTCGGGTGGCCTGAAATGCATCAACCCTACCAGAGTTACTGCACGGGGGTTAACCCAAATCGTAGATCGGAGGAAAGAGGCGAACACGCGAACGTCCTGCACCGGTCTTTTCCACTATTACCTGTACAGGCAACCTCTCTTTAATCCCCGCTACATGCGTTACCACCCCGACTTTGCGCCCGAAGCTCTGAATAATCTCAAGAGCCCCGACAGCCGTATCGAGAGTATCCGAGTCGAGCGCGCCAAAACCTTCATCAATAAAAAGGGTATCGACGAAAGACTGGCGGCCGTTTAGTGCGGAGAGGGCAAGCGCCAGGGCTAAGGAAACCAGGAAGCGCTCACCCCCCGAAAGGCTGCGCGTGGATCGGCGCTCTCCTTCCATATCGCAATCCACGATGTGAAGCGCCAAATTATTCTCGCCACCTTTGGAAAGTTGGTAACGGGGACCGATATTCTTGAGGTTACGGTTGGCAAGCTGTATCAAATGCTCAAGCGTAATGCTCTGCGCAAAAATCCGGAAACGATCTCCTTGTCGCGAACCAATGGCTTCTTCAACTTCGGCCCACGCGCGGAGCGTTATTTCCTGCGCCTCAAGCTGCTTTTGGAGTTCACCTGCGGCAATCCGTCCTTGATCGTCTGCTTCCACCTGTTGCCGTATCGAACCAACCTCTTCCGTAAATTGGCGAGATGATCTCAACTGTTCTTCCAATTGATTGCGGAGCAGATCATCCGACTCGGGTTCCGTAAGGACGCCATCGGCCGCACTTCCAATCGCTATCAGATCCTCTTTCCGGAGTTGCTCCGCGGCAGTTGCTTCTCGCAGCCGATGATCCAATGCCTCAATTCGTGCAATTAAGGCGTCACGATCAGTTGCGGAAACAGCGAGCAATGTTCCGACTTCTTCGCCTGTCAGCGAAATAGACTCGCAGCCAGAAGTGAATTCGGCAATTGCGTGTTCAATATCTTTCTGGACAGAAGAAAGTCTAGCTTCCGCCAGATCTCGAATCCGCTGGCACTCATGCAGATAACTGACGGCTTTAGTCCCGGCACCCTGCGCGATCTCTCTTTTATCCCTCGCGTTCTTCAACGCGATTTCAAAGCGGCCGCGGTGAATGTTGGTGTCCTCGCCTCCCAAAAGAATCTGGCGTTCGCTCTTCAGGCCATTCAGTTTTTCAGTCCTGCTATCAAAATCATTTTTTCTGCTTTGAAACCTTTCCAGTGACGCCGAGTGTTCTGCCGTTCGGGTTGCCACAAGCGGACGAAGCTCCCCTAGCTGAGTGATAATTCTCTGCTCCTCTGAACGCCAACCGAGAAATTGCAACCCCATAAACTCGATCTGCGAGCGAATCTTCGCGGCATTGGTATCGAGAGTGTCCATGGTGAACTTGAATTGGGCGGCTCCCAGGAAGGGCGCTAGAAACAAGTCCTGCCTGTCTATCTCTCCGCGCATTTGGCCAGACTTTGAATCAATTGATTGGCGATTTTGTTCAGCAGATTCGCGCTTTCCGCGGAGCTGCTTCTCTCGATTCTGCTCATCACGAAGATTCGCAAGACCACGTTCCTGTTTCTTGCGAAGGTCGGCAAGTACCAATCTCCTCCTTTCTATCTCTGCCAATTCAGCATCGGCTAAAGCCTTCTCCGCTGCTGTTGCACTTACAACTGTATTCAGCAATGCCTCGGAATTTTGCTGCAGGCCCGCTGGAATTGTTGCGCTTAGTCCAAGGCCTGCGAGCGTTCCAGGTAGCGTCGATGCAAAAGGAAGGTACTGTTCGCAGGCTTGAAGATGGCGTTTGTTGGCATCATGAGCCATTGATGCGGAAACCAGAAGTGAGGTTTGGGCGCTACCGACTGCGGTAGCAACACGCTGAAGATCGGTATTCGAAGCAAGCATTCGAGAATCAATTTGCTCGCGTTGCAAGCGAATCTCGTTTGCCGCCCCCATCAGTGCTTTAAAGCTCCCATCGGCGTAGGGGTGATCTGGCGATCCACACACAGGACATGGCTCGCCATCCGTCAGTTCGCTGCGAAACTTATCTGCCGCCTCGGAAACGGTAAGTTCCGCCTGGGTAGCCGCACGCAGTTCCGCCTGCAGGTTATTCAAGTAGCTGCCGATGCTTGTCTGTTCGGCGAGCGATTTGTCCAAAGTTTGTTGGGCCAGATTTTTGCTCTCGCTGGCATTGCGTTCATCCACTGCTGCCAAATCCGCGGAATGGGCAAGAGCAATCGCCTGATTTATCTCTCCTTGCAAACTGAGGAGGGCACCCGTACGCTGTCGGAGAGCGGATTCATTGGAGCTATTAAGAACATCCTCTTCTTGGTGGATGGATGTCTCAATGCCTGACAGCTCTGCCTCAAACCCGGCAATCGCACTCACGGATGCAGCTTCTGCGTCACTGGCCTTGGTTAGTACTTCGTCTGCCGTAGCAAGTGCTGCTTTCAGGTCTGCAAGTTCGTTGCTCAGACTCTGGCGAGTGTCGAGGCTGGATAGTATCTCCTGCAATCGATCAGCGATGGGCGCGAAATGACTGTGCTTGACCAGTTTGGCTTGGATTTCAGCCAATTTGTCGTTCGCATTTCCAAGCTCTTCAGTGCACTGCGTCAGAAGGGTCTGTGCCTCAGTGAGCGCATTCTCAGCTCGCTTCAGCTCATCTTGGCTTTTCGCCACCTCTCCCTGGTCGCTCGCGATGCCGTTATCCAAAGCCCCTGCTGCACGCCATTCCTCAGCAAAGGCTGAGCAGGATGCTTCGGCCTCCAGTTCGGCTTGCCTGGCACTAGCAAGATCGTCCGTGGCGGCCACTTCCTCCGAAGCTGCAATCGCCAGGTCTGTCGCAGCCTTATCGAGAGAATCTTTACTGCCCGGCAATTGGTTCTGGAACTGGCTTATCCGAAGTTGAATACTTCGCAGAGGCTCAACGCGAAGAAGTTTTTGCAGTCGTTGACGGTCAGACTCCGCACTAAGGGCCGCTTCCTTGGCTTCCAGATGTTCGTTGACAGCGGCCGCAAGTTCGTTCCGTTTCCGTCGAACTTCAGTTCGAAAACGGAGATCTCGCTCGATCCCTTCACTGAAGCCCCGAAGCTCATCGATCTGGCGATTAAGATCTTCCCGGCGGGCATCGAGCGCGGCCCTCTGTTCCAGTGTGAGTAAATTCAGTGCGTCGTGGCGTTCTTTCAGACGGTCACGTTCGGCTCGTTGAGCGGCGCAACCGGAGTACACGCGCCTTGAGATCTCGGCATAGAGTTCCGTACCGGTGATCTTCTCCAGCAAATCGCCTCGTTCAGCGTTGTCTGCCATCAAAAACGCGTCAAAATCACCCTGTGCCAACAGTACCGTGCGGCGAAACTGATCGAACGTGAGGCCGGTCAAGCGCGGAATCTCCGCATCGACGGTGCGAACGGAATTTGCAACTACAGACCCATCGTCAATTCGGACAAGAGTGCGCTGCGCTTTTTGCAGGTTCCCGTTGAATCTATCACGTGCGCGATAGACCTCCCATCGTGCACGATAGGAAACTCCATCGTTCGCCACAAAGTCTACCTCTGCCCAACCACGCCCTGTTCCGCGCCGCAATATGTTGGCTGGGTCTGAAACTGAAACACTCTGCCCTGAGGAATCGGGAACATCTTCGCGCCCGGCATCCGGAGACGAGGAAAAGTTCCATAGAGGGCGAGGCAGAGAGCATCAAGCAAAGTTGATTTTCCGGACCCTGTATCGCCAGTGATGGCGAAGAGTCCGGCACCCGCGAGCGGCTCTGCGGCGAGGTCGATCTCAAATTCTCCCGCCAGACTGGCGAGATTACATCCGCGAATGGTCAGCACTTGCATGGATTAAACATCAACCTCAGCTTCAATGCGGTGGAATATCTCCAAGTGTTCAGCCGAAGGTTCCCGCTCAAATCGTTTTTCAAACGCAAGGCGGAAGAGTTCCTCCGGCTGATGATCGGCAACACTGCGCAAAGTTTCCGCTACCGCTGCTTCCACTTGTGTCAGATTGATCGAAGTTGCGATCGAAGGCTCCAGCATACGCACAGGAAAAGGCTCCGCAAGGCGATCTAGTTCTTCGCGGAAGCCAATGGGTAGCTCGTCGCGTTTGAGTTTTGCCTGGACAAAGGGGCGCTGCTCCACTGGAAGGTCCGCAGGGAGCTGCAGTGCGGCAAGATGAGACGGCAGATCCGCCACACTCATGGTGCCGGTGGCGGGCAAGCGGAGAAACGGTACCGGGCGGATAAGCGGAATTTGCTCGATAGTAGATCTTTCCTCGGCAATCGTCACCAACGTCACGCTGTGCTGGTAGTTGTACTCGGATGCCGACAGCGGAAACAATGACCCACTGTACCGAATGTGATCTGCGCCGACTCTCTGCGCCCTGTGCAGATGGCCCAGAGCGACGTAGCAGGCCTGCTCTGGGAAGACCGTGTGCGGAACGGCGTGTTCGCCGCCAACCAGGATACGCCGCTCGGAACTCTCTGAGAGATCGCCGCCGAGGACATGCAGATGGCCAGTGACGATAAAAGGAAGTTCTCTTAATTGAGGCTCAAGCTGCCGGTAAAGATCGGCATAAAGTTCGCTGACCTTTTGGACGACAAGCGAACCGGATTCATCCTGGAGCCGCGTGAGATTGGGCAGGCAACCCGCAGTGGGATGAGAGACCGCCAGGATGTTCAGACAGAGTTGGCCGGAAGCATCATGAATTGGGATGAGATGACGGTCGGCAACGGTATTGCCATGGACTCTGCGAACACTGCCAATAACGTGCATATCCAGTGTGGCCAACAGAGCGCTCGGAGCCTCCAGTCGGCTGGCCGCGTCGTGATTGCCGGCAATCACGACAATCTTGATTCCCGGCCGTGAGGAACGTAGACGGCCAAGCGTTCGATAAAAGAGTTGTTGGGCTTCGCCGGAGGGATTCTGGCTATCGAAAATGTCGCCGGCAATGAGTACGACATCTACCTCACGCTCTGTGACGATCTTTACAAGCTGATCGAAGACGGCGAGATGCTCCGACTCTCGGCTGTACCCGCGAAGGGTGTGGCCGATGTGCCAGTCAGCGGTGTGTAGAACGCGAATCAACTTGAGGTCTCCGGCGATTGTTTCATGAACAATGAATACCACCAATCCTAGTCCAGTATGCGCGGCTCTTCGAATTAGGAGTCTTCGCCATTAACGTCATCAAGTTCGCCTCTGACCACAGCCAGCCAATCTTCAAAGTCGGTCAGACTGACATTGTTCTTGGCGAGATTGCAGCCAAGGTGTGTGATTCGGATGTTTGCGTCGCTGTAGGCAGTGTTCAAGCTGTCCGTGCGATCTGGGGATGCTTGCAGAATGTAATTTTTGGTCCTCGGCAACAGCGGGCCCTGACATAAGAAGCAACGCCCCTTCTGCTCCTGCCATTTCTGGCCCAGCAGGATGTGCAGGCTGGATTCGTTCGTAATGCGGACAGGGTTCACCGATGTTCGCTCAATACCACTGGCGTTGACGCGGCCAAGAATATTCCCTACCATTCTCCCGATCTCGCGGCGGATCTCGATGTTCAGGTCGAGCAAGGCGCGGCTCCCACTGAACGCCCCAGCTTTGTGCGGCGGCTGAAACACTACAGGATGAACCGTGAGACCAAGGACGGCAATCTTCTCATCTGGAACAACCTCTACCACGCTGCCGCGATTGACGATGAGGCCGAGCTGGCGGTATGTGGCAGCCAGGATGTCGTGGGCTAGCGGAAGATCATCGAAATCCCAAATGCCTAATGCAGGCATGGACCAAAGCCAGCGGCCACGAAACTGGTTTTGCGATTCTTCCCAACTCTTTGCCGGGATACAATCGCGCGTCTCCAGCAACTGCTTCGGCTCAATGTTGACGGCGGAAAGCAGTCGCTGCCGATGCGCCGGATTTCCCGTAGTGGCGGGATTGCTGGTGCCAATGTAGAGGATTGCATCGCGTCCCGGAACGAACTC
>Ga0224527_1001402_pt1 | contig 12116 bp, 10 predicted proteins | sample CBST0metaG_FD_179882 | JGI IMG/M metagenome (GOLD analysis project Ga0224527, IMG submission 179882) | Peat soil microbial communities from Stordalen Mire, Sweden - C.B.S.T0 | ecosystem: Environmental > Terrestrial > Soil > Wetlands > Peat | place: Sweden: Norrbotten County, Stordalen Mire... | reverse complement strand
GTTGCCAGCCAATTCCCCACTGCTGGAGGCATTGCGGGCTGTGGATCGGCATCTGGAGTTGCACACGGAGCTACGACTGGGTTCGACCGATGCCAATATCCCGCTATCGCTGGGGATTCCGTCGCTCTCAATGGGCGCGGGCGGCGATGGCGGCAACGCGCACACCGTGGCCGAGTGGTTCTCTGCCCTGGACCGCGAAACGGGGCTCAAACGGGTGTTACTGCTCACGTTGACGATGATGGAATGGGCGGCGGAGCAGTAGCAGGATTCATGATCTTCATTATTCTGCTCACTTCTGTAGCCCTCCGCATCTGATGGAAATCACCAGCTTCCCGGGACAGCCAAAGTTTGACACCCGGGCCTCCTTCGTTCAGAAATTGGATTCCTTCTTTCTCGAAGGCTACAACCACCTGAGAAAGAGTCGACGTACGCGCCCCAATGTCGTCTTTGAAGGATTCCATTCGCCGAATGGTACCAATGGCGACGCGTGACCGCTTGGCCAAGTCAACCTGTTCCCAGCCCAGCAGGGCTCGTGCTGCTCGCAACTGTCTCCCAGTAATCAAGAGATGAAATTAGCATGCAGGTGCTCATATCTCCAACAAAATGAATAATATGACTAATTAGTTGATTATAATAATCAACTTCTGCGATAATAGCGCTATTATGAAATCGAATCTCGTTTACTTTACTGCCGTTGCCGTCGGTGCCATTGTCTGCGCATTTACTTGGCACGCAGATGCCCGCAGAAGAAGGCTTCGTTCCTTTCATTTTTCTCGCCAATACTTTCTTGAGCTTTTGGACGTTGGATGTTTGTCGCTGAGTGCAGGGTATGCAGGATTTTTGGTGGTCGTCGCTCCGCACCTTCACAATACGGCAGGCGCCATTTTCACTCCGGCGACGCTTGGCGTTGTGCGCTGGCGGTGCCATTTCTTTGGTCGGAAGGAACCCGCCAAGTGCAACTGCAGAGGCCAGACGGAATTGTATTCGGAGAATGGGCAATTCTCCTAGGCGTCTATATAGCGGTTGCTTCGCTAATATTTCGGTCCGCGACGGGCGCTGTCCTTGTTGGGAGAGCTCTGCCGCTCATCATCATCGGAATGACGGCTCTCTGTGCCGTGCTCCTGCCATTCTTCCGTCGTGGAGAAGAGCGTCGTATCGTTGACCGAATTTCTGCGGCTGGAGAGTGCGTCCAAGGGGAATATGTTGCCGCGACACCAGAATGCAAATACCCTGAGCGATGGCGGATGTACGACGCGCAAAGCGCCGAACTGGAAGTTCTGGAGTTTCTTAAGGCGATTGTTGTCGCGGAAAAACCGGACCTGATCCTGGAAACCGGCACGTTTATCGGGCATAGTGCGATCAAGATGGCGGAAGGTTTGCAGGCTAACGGCTTCGGGAAAATCGTGACAGTCGAGTACGATCCAGTGGTATATGCGAAAGCGAAACAGAATATCGACGCTTCAGGATTGAGCAAATGGATCGAATGTCGCAACTGTTCGAGTCTGGAGACGGATATTGATGGCGAGATCGATATGCTGTACAGCGACAGCGACATCAATATCCGTGAGCAGGAAATTCGCAGATTTCTTCCACGCCTCAAAACGCGAGGGCTCGTTCTGGTGCATGACGCCAACTCATCAGTCGGTGTTGTTCGGGATGCGGTGCTTCGCTTAGAACAGGAAGGGCTGCTGTCTGTCGTTTTAATGTCCACCCCACGGGGGCTCGTGGTCGCACAAAAGCGAGAAGGAAGAAAGTAGCGGGTAATGCGGTCACGCTGAAATCGCCGCCTTACCAGATCTGGTCGAACTTGGCTGATCGGTGACCTCCCCGCTACGTCACGAAGCCGTATTTGTTAAACTCCGCCCATGCGTGCTTTTTCTACTCTGTTAGTCGCGGTCCTTGCAGCGCCTTCTTTCTGCCTTGCCCAAGCCTATACGGTGAAACCTGGACCACCCAAGGTACTGAAGCCCGTGCCTCCGTGGGACAAACCTCCTGAGATCATCTTTTTCAACGGCGTAATCTACACCGGCGAAGGGCTCGACAAAGACAAGCCGGAGACCGTTCAGGCGATGGCCGTCGGTGGCGGCAAGGTGCTGTACCTGGGAACGAATGAAGCGGTCAGACGGCAGGCCGGACCGAACACACGGATGCGCGACCTGAACACTGCCAGAACGGGCGCCTATGTGTTTCCCGGCTTCAACGATGCACACACGCACCTGGGCGGTGCCGGGCAGACCAAGCTGAACGTGGATCTGACGGGAGTGCAATCGCTGGCCGCGATGCTGGCGAAGATCGAACGCTACGCCAAAGATGCGCCGGCCGGTCACTGGCTCACCGGAGGCAACTGGGACCACACGCTGTGGATGCAGAAAACGCTGCCGACGCGGCAGGATCTGGACAAGGTAACAGGCAGCCATCCGGCATTTCTCGACCGCATCGACGGGCACATCGCCATCGCGAACACGGCTGCGTTAACGGCTGCGGGAATTACGGGCAAGACGGTTGCGCCTGCGGGCGGGGCAATCGACCTGGACGCGAACGGCAAACCTACCGGAATTCTGCGCGAATCGGCGAAAGAACTGATCGGTAAGCTGATTCCGCCTCCCACACATGGCGAGCGGATGCGCGGCGCTGAGCTGGCGATGGCTGACGCCGTCAGCCACGGCGTCACCAGCGTGCAGGACAACAGTGACTGGGAAGATTTTCTGATCTTTGAGGAGTTGGAAAAGGCGGGCAAGCTCAACCTGCGCATCACGGAGTGGCTGCCCTTTGACGCGCCTTTGGAACGGCTGAAAAAGATGCGCGCGCATCACGATCCGAACGACCCGATGCTGCATACCGGCATGTTGAAAGGCTTTATGGACGGCTCACTGGGCTCGCGAACGGCAACGATGAAGGCTCCGTATGCGGACGATCCGGGCAATACCGGGCTTCCGCAGTTCAAGCAGGCAGAACTGAACAAGATGGCAGTGGAGCGGGCCGAGGCGGGTTTCCAAATGGGCTTCCACGCTATTGGTGACAAGGCCGCTGCAATGGCTCTAAATGCCTATTCGCAGCCCGGGATCTCATTGAACGCCCGCGACCGCATTGAGCACGCGCAGGTTGTTGACGCCGCAGACATTCCGCGGTTCGCGAAGTTGGGAGTGATTGCGTCGATGCAGCCGTGCCAACTGCTGACAGACATGAACTGGGCCGAGGAGCGGCTGGGAGCGAAGCGCGCCGCCAACTCCTACGCATGGAGGGCTTTCCTCGATGCCGGGGTGCGGCTGGCCTTCGGCACCGACTATCCGGTTGAGCCCATTACGCCGTTTCGCGGTCTGTACGCAGCCGTCACGCGCATGAACGAAGCCGGGACCAGGAGCTACTTCCCGGAAAGCAAGTTGACCCGCGGCCAGGCGCTTTATGCCTACACGCAGAGTCCGGCTTACGCGGAGTTTGCCGAGAAGCGCAATGGCAAGCTCGCACCGGGATACGCCGCGGACTTCATTCTGGTCGACCGCGATCTGTACACGACACCCGCGGCGAACCTTCTTGGCACAGTGGTTCGGGAGACTTTTGTAGCCGGACGGCAGGTCTATGCGGGCAGCATCCACGCACAATAAAACGGCTGACAGAGACATTTTCCGCACAACCGGGTCTACAACAAAGGAGCGTTTAAGGCATTGCCACGCAGTTGTGCGGAGGCGCGTAAGAGACATATCCCGGCAGGGAACGGCAACTGACTATACTAAGGACAGGCGCAATCAGCATCCCAGCCGCGAGGTTGGCCATCCAACGAGGTCATCGAACCTATGAAATCGCTTTTTGAACGGCTGCGTTCGCGCCGTCTGGCTTCAGCTTTCATTCTGCTTGGCACCTTCACTGTCGCCATCGTAGGCGGCTCCTTTGCCGCACACGGAGTGCGCGGACAGGAAAAGCAGACTGACAGTTCCGACGCCACTCCCCTGAAGGTCGTGAATTCGACCATTCCTCCGAACGAGTTTGTGAAGATTGCGCGGCAGGTGGGACCAGCAGTGGTAAACATCAACACCACTACCCTGCCTAAGCAGTCGGAGAACAAAGGGCGCAAGAACTTTCATTTACGGAGCCAGCCGAATCAGGGAGAAGACGGCCAGGATGAGGATCAGCAACAGGGTCAGAACAGCTTCCAGGATTTCCTCAACCGCTTTTTCGGCGGTCAGTCGCCCATACCTGATGGCGGAGACAACGGCGGGGGCGTGCAGGAATCGCTCGGATCAGGCTTCATCGTCGACCCCAAGGGCTACATCATCACCAATGATCACGTGGTGGAAAAGGCCGACAAGATTTACGTGAAGCTTTCGACCGACCCCGACACCCAGGATATGGGCCGCCCGGCGCGCATCATCGGTACGGACAAGGCAACAGACCTGGCAGTGATCAAGATCGAGACCAGTACGGCGCTACCTACCGTGAAGATGGGCAACTCCGACTCCGCGCAGGTGGGCGACTGGGTGGAAGCGATCGGCAGCCCATTCGCACTTTCGCAGACAGTAACGGCGGGCATTATCTCAGCCAAGAACCGGACCATCGAGCCGGGGGCAAGCGGCCAGTTCCAGCACTTCATCCAGACGGATGCGGCCATCAATCCGGGCAACTCCGGCGGGCCTCTGCTGAACATGAACGGCGAGGTCATCGGCGTCAATACAGCGATCTTCACGCAGTCGGCCGGGTACCAGGGAATCGGATTCGCCATGCCGTCGAACACCGTGGTTGCTGTGTATAACGCCCTGATCAGCCCCAGCCACAAGGTGACTCGCGGCTCCATCGGCATCCAGTTCAAGCAAGGGCTTTCCGACTCCGTCAACCGGGTTTACGGCTTCAGAAATGGCGTCCTGGTGCAAAAAATAACACCCGGCGGTCCGGCAGAAAAGGCCGGCTTGAAGCAGGGTGACATCATTACCTCAATCGACGGCCGCGGCATCAAGGACGGCGACGACTTAGTGAATGAGATTGCCAGCCGCAGGCCAGGCTCGACGGCGCGGCTGGGCTACATACGCGACGGCAGGCAGGGCGATACCACCGTAAGCATTGGCGACCGCGATAAGGTGTTTGCCGACGCGGACACCAATCAGGCCGAGAACGATCAGGAAACCGAGGGCGATGCGGGAGAAACCAAACTGGGACTGGTCGTCCGTGAAGTATCGCCGACGGTTGCGGCCAGGATTCACAGTTCCGGCGTGGTGATTTCGTCGGTGCGGACCGGCTCGTTTGCGGACCTGCAAGGGCTGGAGCCAGGCCTGGTAATTACCAAGGTTAACAAGCATGCAACAGGCACCAAGGAACAATTCAATGCCGTGGTCAGCAAGCTGAAGACGGGCGACGACGTGGTCTTCGAGGTGATGGATCCACACCATCCCGACCTTGGAATCAACTACGTGGGTGGCACGTTGCAGTAAAACTAAAGGCAGCGCCGGAGGCGTTTTTTCCTCCGGCCATATCCCCCGCAGGGGGTAGCATCCTGGTACAAGATCGAATGTTTGCTTGCCGCACTGCGGAACATTCCCTTAATATCGTGTAAGCATTGCAATAATTTTTAGTTTTTCAACGCAGGAGGAGGCATGAGCATGTCTTTTTTACGAGCATTTTTGGCATTCACATTTTCAGCAGCGCTGATCGCCGTGCCTGCGACGGCATCGCGCGTTCACCGCGCGCCCACCAGTGGTCAATCGCACCATTCTCATAGCGGTCAGGCACACCGCTCTCATAGTGGCAAAGCGCACCTGTCGGATAGCGACCAGGCGAGCAGCCAGGAGCCGCAGTCAGGTAAGACGAGTAAGGCGGCCCGCAAAGTCAAGGTTAAGGTGACGCGGTCACACGGCCAACAGGCCATTGCATCGGAACGCGTGATGCAGATTCAGCAGGCCCTGATCCGGGAACACTATATGAGCAGCGAAGCGACGGGGGAATGGGATTCGAGCACCGTGGCCGCGATGCAGAAGTTCCAGGCAGATCAGGGATGGCAGACCAAGCTAATGCCTGACTCCCGCGCGCTGAAAAAGCTCGGCCTGGGACCGGATTACTCCAACGCCATCAACGCCAGAAACTCCACCTTCGCCGATCCGCCACCTGCCAGCACCATTCCCGTGGATCAGGCGACAGGCTTTACGCAAGCATCGGGCGTTCGTCAATAAGCAAGCAATAAGCAGCCGTTCAGGGTCGGACCGCCGGCATTCCCTTCAGCAGAAACTCATAGCGTGGGCGCGTTGTGTCTGTGCTGGAAGTGATTGTGCTGTCAAAATGAAGAATGGCGTCGCCCTTGTTGTACTTCGGCCATGCGGGAAGGCCCTGGCCGTTGGGATCGCCGGTTCTGGCGAAGTTGGTCCAGTAAGACATCATCTGCTCGCTCATTTTGCGATCTGCGGGCTGCCAAACAGCGCCGGGGCGGGTATCAATCGTACCGAAGACAAACTCAATGTCATCGGAGTGGAAAGTGGACCAGCCCTGGTGAAATTTGCTGGGCGGAGCCGGCAACTCAAAGTGGTAGCGATAGACAGGCGATTCACCCGTTTTCCGATGCGCCTCAATCCACTTCCAGGTGCCGAATGCGATGAAGTTGTCACTGCCGTAGTCGATGGCCGAGCGCACAGCCTGCTCATCGGTAGAGCCGGGATAAAGCGTGAGGAACTCTGCTGCGCGGTCGCCGAAGAGCTTTGCCGCTGTAGCCTTCCACTTTTCCACGGTCATGCCCTTGGCAAGTCCTTCGTTTTCATCGCGGTTCCAGCCAGCCAACAGTGGCACATGGGCCTGCTTTCCGGCAGCGTAAGTGGCTGCCACCGGCTCAGTAAGCACTCTGCCATCGACAACAGGCAAAAAGCTGGGCGCAGACTCTTTTCCGGCAGCTTCAAGGATCTTCGCCGCAGGCTGTGCGCGTAGTTGGGCAAGATTGGAAACGCCGAGCGAGGCGACCCATTTCTGGTCTTGTTTTTCGGTGACCTCCAGCGTGCCGATAGACAACAGATCGCTAAAAGCTCCGCCGCTTTCGCCGATAGCCTTGTGGAAGAGTCCGTGCGCCAAAGGTGACGCCATGAGTGTGCTGACGGCAAAGGAACCGGCGCTCTCTCCGAAGATGGTCACGTTGCCCGGATCGCCGCCAAACCGCGCGATATTGCCCCTGACCCAGCGGAGCGCAGCCACCATATCCAGTAAAGCGTAGTTCCCTGCCGCGCCGTTGGCCTCTTTGGCCAAATCCGGCGTGGCCAGAAAGCCGAAGACACCGAGGCGGTAATTGATGGTGACCAGCACCACGCCCTTCGTGGGCAGGAAGTCGCCGTTATGGCGCGGTTCGGAGGCAGAGCCACCCGCATAGCCTCCGCCATGAATCCAGAACATGACTGGCAGCTTGCTGTGGAGCTTGGCATCCGCAGGGGTGAAGACGTTCAGGTAGAGGCAGTTCTCGCTCGGCCCGCTGTCCTGGAAGACCATGTCGTCGAAGACGCGGCCCTGCATGCAACGCGCGCCATAGCGGGTTGCGTCACGCTCGCCCTTCCAGAGGGCAGGCAGCGCTGGCGCCTTCCAGCGCAGATTGCCCACCGGCGGCGCAGCATAAGGCAGTCCGAGGAAAGCACGAACCTTGCCATTGTTGATGGTCTTGCCGTGAGCCGTGCCCTGAACAGCCTTCACCGTCAACTGATCGGCACGAACGGGCGTAGACAGCCCCAGCGTCAACCCCATGATTGCCATGGCGCACATGACATGAACTGCAATCCGCATGAAAAAAATCCCCTCGGGCAACACCATAACAGGATGAGCGGAAGGTTGCACCTGCGCGACGTATGAACCATGCGGTCGCAACAGTTCAGAAAATCTCAGGAGCAAGCAAGTCGGCCATGGTTTCGCGGCGACGGATGAGGCGAACCTTGGACCCCTCAACCAGCACCTCGGCGGGACGGAGGCGGGTGTTGTAGTTTGAACTTTCCGACATGCCATAGGCACCGGCATCGAGCACAGCCACCAGATCGCCGGGCTCCAGAGGCGGCAGCTTGCGATCATGAGCGAAAAAGTCTCCCGACTCGCAAATCGGCCCCACCACATCCACAATGCGGGGCTTCCCTGCCTTCGGACTGACCGGCACAACATCGTGGTAAGCCTGATAAAGTGCGGGACGGATGAGGTCGTTCATCGCGGCGTCGATAATCACGAAGGTCTTTTTGCCATTGCGCTTGACCTGGAGCACGCGTGCCACCAGCGCACCGGCCTGCGCCACCAGGAACCGGCCCGGTTCGACGAGCAGGCTGCCCTCGAAGCCGTCCAGTGCATCTTGAATGGCCGCAGCATATTCATCGACCTTGGCCGCAACATCGAAAGCGCCACCGTGGTAGTCAATGCCGAGCCCGCCGCCTGCATCAACGGACTGCAACTCGATGCCTTCGCGCCGGAGCTGGCCAATGAGCTTGTTCACGCGCTTCATAGCCGCGCCAAACGGGGCTGCGGAGCGAATCTGCGAGCCGATGTGGACGCTGACGCCGTGCGCCTCAAGCCAGCGATTGCCCGCCACGCTCTTGTAAATACCAAGCGCCTTGCGGATGTCGATGCCAAACTTGTGTTCGCGCAGGCCCGTGGAGATGTAGGGATGTGTTTCAGCAAAAACATCAGGATTGACGCGCAGGGCAAAGCGCGCCTTGAGCTTTAGTTTCCGGGCACGCGCGGCGAGCTGCGCTAGTTCCGCTTCGCTCTCCACGTTGAATTCGAGAATTCCCGCCTTCAGCGCCAGATCGACCTCGGCAACGGTCTTGCCTACACCGGAGAAAACGACTCTTCCAGCGGCTTCGGGCGCGGCAGCCAGCACCCGCTCCAACTCGCCGCCGGAAACGATATCGAAGCCCGCACCGCGGCTGGCAAGCAGCTTGAGAATGGCGAGCGCGGAGTTGGCCTTGACGGCGTAGCAGACTAGGTGCTCCCTGCCCGAGAACGCCTGCTGAAACAGGCCAAGCCGCTCAGCGATCTGATCGGCGGAGTAAACGTAAAGAGGCGTGCCGAAACGGCGAGCCAATGAATCCAGCGAAACTTTGCCACAGGAAAGAGCGTCGCCGGGCTGCGGTGAATGAAATGGACGTGCAGATGTGTCTGAAGTAATGGGCAAGATAAGAATCCGTAGAAAGAAGCGCTCTCTTGAGCCTATAGCATTTTCCGAATTTGTGTAGAGGGCATTGATACTGCCAAATGTACACCGAGTTGAGGCTGGACTTTCAAGCGCCAGCCCCAACTCGATCGGAACTTTTCACAGAGAAACTATGCTTTTACGGTGCCCTTTGGCGAGATGAGCGTAAAGGTTACACTGCCCGAGGTGCTGCGCTTGTGCAGCGTTCCGCGCGGAATGATCAGCATGTCGCCCTTGTTGAGCGTAACTGCCGAGGCTCCCTCCGCCGCGGGAGCAAGCCACTCCCCACGCCCGACATTACGCGGGTTTTTCGGCGTGCCGCCCAACTCGTAAACCGTGGTGCCTTCAAGAACCTGCAAAATGTGGTCGCGGCTCTCGTGCCACTCAAACTCCTTGGCGCTCTTGGCCGTTTCGGTGGTAACTACGACCGCGAACTCCTTTGCGTTGACCAGATCCTTGCTGCCAGGATTCGCCTGCAAAGCCTGTGCGTCCTGCTGAATAGTCTGCGCACTGATGAGTTGGAACTTGGTCGGAGCAGCGGACGCAGCAGCCTGACTAAACAGAGATGTATCGGCAAGCGCGAAACCAGCCGCGGCAGCGACCGGCGCTGTGCGCAAAAATTGGCGACGGCCTGGATTTTTGATTGCGTTGTTGCTCATGAAACTCCCCCCATCGAAAAGTAAATCACTATCGGCTTTATTCTGCCAGTTGTGGCAGCCACGCGGCCATCAGAGCCGCCACCTTTTCCGGCCGCTCATAGGCGGCAAAGTGACCGGCGTCGGGAAGCAGATGGAACTGGCAACCACCGGGCGCAGCCTGAAAAGCTTGCATATCGGCAGAAGTGACGCCGGGGTCTTCGCCACCGGCAATGGCCAGCACCGGGACGGTAATGGTAGCAACATCAGGAACGGAGTCGGGCCGCGTGGCCAAGCCTGCCTGCACGGCGACCAGAGCCTCGGGCGTAATGTTCATGCGGGCGCGCAGCTCAGCCACAATGTTGGGATGGAGCTTGCGGGCAGTTGCCCCGATCAGCGTCTGCACCATGCCGTCATAAAGAGCGGCTGAACCGCCAGCGCGCGCCGTGGCGATGGTAGCGGCGCGTTTTGAAAAGTTGGCCGCTGCATCCGGCTGTGGCTTGGAGCAGACAAAAGCAAGACCGCCAATGCGCTCCGGGGCCCTGCGCCAAAGCTCCAGAAGAACGTAGCCCCCAATGGAGCAGCCAGCAAAGACAGCTTTGCGAATATCGAGAAAATCCAAGAGCCGGAGAACGTCCGTGGCGAGCTGCGCCATGGTGAGGACAGGAGCATCAGGAACGGAGGCAAAACCACCCACCGACAGCGTGGACCCCAACTCCGAGCTGCCATGGCCGCGCAGGTCGGGAACGATGGCGCGAACACCGGCGAGACTGCCGGCAAGCGGACGCCAAAAATCATGATCAAGCGGAGTGGGATGCAGAAAAACCACCGGCTGCCCCAGGCCGGTATCGCTGAAAGCCAGCCGCGCGCTGTCGGATTCGTAAGTACGGTTCATTTACTTGGAGGATACGCCTGGGGAAGATTCGCATGCTCTTCCGGGATGCCAATCCAGGCGGCGAGATAGGCCACGCCGACCAGTCCGCTGGTAAAGATGAGCCCCAGAATGGCAACAATGCGAACGACAGCGACATCCCATCCATTGGCCCTGGCCAGCGCAAGGCAGACACCAGCCACCTGGCGACCATCGCGGGGCCTGACCAGCGGCCTGCCCGGCATGGGCTGCGGGACAGGAATCACAGCGCCACAAATCGAACAGAAACGCGCTCCCGGCGGCAACGCGGTTCCACACTGCTGACAAAAGACGGCCATGCCCGGTTCCTCCTGAAGAAAAGCTCAAACACTTGGTACGAAGGCTGATGAGCGCCGGTTTCATCTTACGATTCCGAGGCCAAGTTCGCGACACGGTTTCTCTCACCGCGTTTTTCAGTTTCCCTTGTAAGGACTGCGCAGATGCTTCCTGGCCATATCGGCACGGGAGGTGCTGGAACCGGCGTTGATAGTGGCCTGGTAGTCTCTGACCGCCAACGGGCGCTCACCGTTCAGATCGTGACACTCACCGGCAGCCAGAAGCGAGCGGATCTTGAGCTCGGGCGATGTGCCCTGGGTCCAGGCAGCGTGCTCGTAAGCTTGCGCAGCCTCCCCATAATGGCGCTGGCCGCGCAATGCTTCGCCCAAGCCGAAGTCGGCCAGTTCCAACTGCGCCGAAGCAAAGTAGCCTGGCCGCGCACTGTCGGCAAGCAACTCGCGATAGGCCGTCACAGCAGGCATGCCCTCGCCGTCATCCTTGCGCAGGTTGGCTTCTTCCAAACAAAAGAGGAAGCCGTGCGGATACTCGTTTTTAAGAACACGGATAACCTTGATCGCCTCCTTGTACTTGGCCTCACGGCGCTGGAAAAGAGCAATCACGGTGCGTGCTTCCATGTTGACGCTGACGCTGCGGTTTCCCGCATCCCAAAGCATGGCCATGCCCGTGGACTTGGAGCCAGTGATGCCGGCAAAACCGATGAGTATCTTGAAGGGCAACGGCAGCGCCCCTACCACGTATTGGTAGACACCGACCACCAGCTTGGCGTCCACATACTGCGGGTCCAATTGGAGAACGCGGGTTTCGTCGTCCTTGGCTTTCATAGCCAGATGAAAACCGGCGCGATAGCCACGCTCCACCATGGCAATGTAGGCGCACTTCAGGGCGCGCGCCCAGCCGCGGGCATAGAGCGCGTCAACATCGTTGGGATTCTTGCTGACACGCCAATCGGCCTCGCGAACAGCCTCGTCGGCCAGCCCGAAGATGCGGTCGCGCGCCTTGGGATCTTCCTCGGTGGCGTGGCGGCCGGTGAGGAAGCCGTCGTTGGCGTAAAAGGTCGTATCCAGCAGATCCTCAATGTAAAGCTGCTGGAAGAGAACAGCCTCCAATAGGTAGACCGTGGCCTGCGGATCCCCCGGATGCTCGGCGTGTATACGCT
>Ga0224527_1001397_pt1 | contig 12156 bp, 13 predicted proteins | sample CBST0metaG_FD_179882 | JGI IMG/M metagenome (GOLD analysis project Ga0224527, IMG submission 179882) | Peat soil microbial communities from Stordalen Mire, Sweden - C.B.S.T0 | ecosystem: Environmental > Terrestrial > Soil > Wetlands > Peat | place: Sweden: Norrbotten County, Stordalen Mire... | reverse complement strand
AGTTGACCAGCAGCTGGGTAAGATAGAGCTGCGGGTCTATATCGTGGCGGCGGCAGCTTGAAGTGAGGCTGGACAGGATGGCAGCGGTTCGGCCGCCGCGAGCGTTGCCCACAAAGAGACTGTTCTTGCGTTTATGGAAATCTTGGCATAATCGCGATTGGACTAAACCGCTGCGCGGTACTCGGTAGGCCCAGCAGGCTGTGGTCGAGCGTGGTGCCGGATCAGGCCTTCCTGTTTGCCATCCTTCACGCATGCACTCTTTTGCGAGAGCATGGAGCCGCTGCTTGCAGCGCATTCCATCTCGCAAAGGAGTTTCTATGACATCGCTTCGCCAGCGGATGACTGAAGACATGCAGGTGCGGAATCTCGCACTCAACACGCAAATGTCGTATGTGCAACAGGTCTCTCTGTTTGCACGCCACTTCAACAAGTCTCCGGAACAGCTGGGTCCAGAGGATATCCGCGCCTACCAAGTGTACCTGACGAATGAGAAGAAGTTGGCACCTGGATCCGTGCTCATCGCGGTGGCCGCACTGCGCTTTCTTTACAAGGTCTGTCTAAAAAGGGATTGGCAGTTTGACGACGTTATTCCTGCACCCAAGAAGCCGCAGAAATTGCCGGTGGTTTTGAGCCCAGAGGAGGTTGTGCAGTTTCTCGGCTGCATCGAAAGCACCAAGCATCGCGCGATCCTGACGACCTGCTATGCCGCGGGTTTGCGCATCTCCGAGGTTGTCTGTTTGAAAACTGACGACGTCGATAGCCAGCGTATGGTCATCCGTGTCGACCAAGGCAAAGGGCAAAAAGACCGTTTATGGGCCGTGCCCCATAATCGATCCTTGCCGCCCTTGCGTTCCCGGATATGAACCACCATCCGCTTGCTGTCGATGTCACTGACCTTCAGATGAGCCGCCTCTGCGCGACGTGCCCCGGTGGCATACATCGTCATCAGCAGGATGCGGTGAAAGGGGGAGTCCGCCGCCTCAATCAGTTGCGCGACTTCTTCCTGACTGAGCACCCCGGGAAGGTGACGCAGCTTCTTCGGATAGGGCGTCTCGGCGATGCTCCAGTGGCGCTTCAACACGTGGATATAGAAGAACCGAAGAGACGACAACCGCACGATTACGGTGTTCGGACTGTACTTCAGCTTGGTGAAGAGCATCGCCTGATACTTGCGAATGTCTTCAGGACCAAGCTGATCGGGCGGACGGCGAAAGTACCGGCTGAAGTGCGCAACGCCGTGAAGGTAAGTGCGGATGGTTGTGGCAGCGAAGTTGCGCCGCTGCAACTCCTCAAGCATGAGCTGACGTAGTTGGTTCACAGAGAGTTCCTCCTCTGCGAACCAAACTACCCGGACAGCCACAAATGTCGGCTCAGGAACACGCGAATGCGTCCGCCGCCGCAGCGGCTTCGTTCAAATCCTCTTGCCGCCCACGATCCTTACGCGTCCCCATCGCCATGATCTAATTCTACGAATGAGGCCTGTGGATACCTCACAACTCTTACGCGCTGGTATCCAGACTTTCACCACAGGCTGTTAGAGATTCGCCGCTGCGCGGTGCCCACTGAAGCAACGATTTGTATCGGGAATCGTAGGATACGAGACGTTCGATCCATGGCTGACGCGTTTAGAGATGAAGAGAGTGGATGCAGTATTGACGATGGCTATCGAGATTCCTCCGATGTGCTATAGGGCGGCCCCGGCGAGATAAAGGCGATTGTGGAGAAAATGATGACAAGACGCGGACTTCGTCTGAAGTGGATTGAAGCGTCCGGGAAGGCACGACGGAAGCCGTTCCCGAAATAGCGGGATGGGTGGAGCGAAAAGGGGAAGATCGTGAGAAAGTAGAAAGGCGGTACTATGATCGGTAGACTTCGATTGCAGGTGAATGATGAGCGAAAAAGGCGGGCGCCTAATGTCCGAGTTTCAACTGCTACGGTACGTGCCGGACGCCGTGCGGAATGAGTTTGTGAACATCGGCGTGATTCTGCGCGAGCGGGGCAGCCACGAGCCAGCCGAGGTACGGTTTACGCGGGACTGGCGGCGATTACGCTGTCTCGACCCTGATGCAGATACTAATCTGCTCGAGGGCATGGAAGGCGAACTGCGCAGGTACTTCCGCGACGAACGCGGCGGCAAACTCGTGCAGCTGCTGGAGCAGTCCCTGTCATTGAATGTGCAGATTTCCGACCCCAAGGGGTACCTTGCAGAGAGTCTGCCCTCGGGGATAGAAGAGCTGATGCTCCTCTATGTCGAGTCTCCGCCGCGGAAGCGGGCGGACCAGCTACGGGGACGGACGGCGATTCAGTCAAAGATGCGGAGAGAGTTAGAACGGGCTGGGGTGTGGGACTTGTTGCGTAAGCAAATTCCTGCGTCCGATTACACCCGCCCCGGGGATTCTTTGCGCATTGATGCGGGCTATCGCTCCGACGGACGCATCCGGATGTTTCAGGCGGTGAGTCTCGAGGGCGGGCCGGAGTGGGCAAAGGTGCTGGCCTTTTCCTCTGCAGCTTTGCGGGCAGGAGTGGAGCGCGTGGAAAAGTCCAGCCTAGAACTCACGGCTCTCATCGAACCAGGACCGACAGTGGACGCCAACGACGATCAGTCAGAGCGTCTTGAGACGTATCGGTTCTGCGTAGAGACGATGGAAGAACACCAGATCCGTGTGCTGACTACGTCCGACCTGAGCGCACTTGCGGAGACAGCCAGGCGGGAACTCTTGGAGGGATGAAAGCTTTGGTAGATACCGGAAACGTTATGCTTCACATTTCCGATATTTCTTCAAGAACTCCTGTAAAAACCACGCACTCAGCGTGAACTCATCAGCCGGCGTAGATCCAGCCAACGTGCTGACCCGACGAAGAAGCTCTTCGCGTTCCTCTTGGGACATTTTCAACGTATCTGCTAAGGCGTCCTTCTCCCCGCTTAGATCAACCATGAGCCATGCCGAAGCTGCTGCCGCGTCCGCAATTCCGCCCTGCATTTCTTTGCGTTCTTGCAGAATGCGCGTGATGTCCTGGGACGCCGTGGGAGATATTGGTTTCTGTCCTTTCTCGATAATTCCCGCCGCAACATTCATTTGGGCGCGAAGCTCCAAACTTCCTATGGCCAGAACCTTTAGTGATGACGTCAAGGAGTGGACAAGTGTCTCTTGGGAGCTTCCGCCGCCTAACTGCTTCATCTCGCCAGCGAGAAACGAAGCACAGAGATAGCCTTTGGCGGAACGCGTGAGTCGGGTATCCGTATACTGCTTATCTGCACCAGCTCTTGCCAATGCGGAAGGACTAAGAGCCGCAAAGAATTCCGACGACGCATGGTGACCCATTTCCAGCGCAATCAATTCGCGTGCGATAAATACATATGACGGGGAACCGCTTATGCTGCCAGTTTCTGTGACTAACGAAGCAGGGCATTCCGCCGACGCGACCTCAGGCGACAATGCGATTAGCTCCTTTTCGGCACTTGAACAATGTGGGACTACTCCGAGCAATAGACCTAATGCTACGGGATAGCAGAACTTAATAGGCGTCATAGTCATACCTCTCGACCCAGAAGCGACTGAAAATCGTGACAGGAAATGGCCAGCATGCTCGAGCAAGGCGCGCAGTTCATACGCCAGTGATCTAGTTAGTGCCAGGAAGGCCACGTCCAAGAAGATTAATTCTCCAACTCCGGTGGCCAACCGGCAGGTGATTGGCAGTATAGATCAACGATTCCCACACATCTATGTCTTACATCACACACCTTCAGCAGGAAGGGATAATGGATTGTCTGACAGCAAATTTGCTTGACAGGGGTCAAAAAAAGGGGTAACCATGTAGTAACGTTCGATAACTTCGCATCATGGCTTACGCGTCATAGAACGCGGAGGCAGTAGCCTTAAATGATTACGGTGACAGATCATCGTCACATTTTTTGTTGCTCTATGTTGCTTCGGCATACCCAAAGATCCGTCGTGTGTTCAGTGATAACTTATGCGGAACTTTGGGAAAATCTCATTCAAAGGCATGCGAAGTATCCGGCTGCTAACCATGCAGCTTTCGGGCCGCACAATGCCTTCGATCCTTCACTGTACATTCTTCACGCTGAAATCTCCCATCTTGTTACTCAGCCTATTGAAATGGATCGCGCCTTTTGGTCCCATTGTCATGATGCTCATTCCGCAAACTGAACCTAACCGATATTCAAGACGCATCTCGGACAATGCAAGGACTGTGCACAGGGACTCACTTGGCCTCATCTGGAAGCGAAGTGCATCTCGAAAGATCTGCTCACCATGGGAGGATGAATCATGTACACGCAATCGTGACATTAGGACAAACTCCGGCGTGTCGCCGTTCAGTGACGTTGTGGGCGGTCTACAGATAGAGAAGACCCAATTGATATCTCTGTTAGCTCGACTCCGACATTGCAGCAAGGGAGAGCAATTGAAGCCATTGAGGCATAAATAGAAAGGCGAATACGTTTCGCAATAGTTGGTTTCTTAATTAACTCAAATCTCCCATGGCCCAATCTGGCACTAAGGGAGCATTAAGGATATTCAAAACGGGATGAGTCTGAAGAAGTTATGGTCAGGCGCTGATCAGTTATCCACTGCAGCGCCCGATTTTAAGTCATATTTTGATTGGAAAGGCCTTGGTTATGAAACTTATCGTTGTCACGCTTAGAAGTTACACAGAAGTCAATGAAGGCTGCCCAGGATCCTATACGAATGAACTGGGCGGTGAGCTTTAATGGCAAACCACATACCTTCATTAACATTGTTAGTCCGAAAACTCTCCAGAACATCAAGATCGATACTCGGGCTCGCCGACGACGGGAACCTCTATGTTGTCAAGTTCCTTGACAATAGAGACATGCACGATTCCCTTTTTTCAGAGTGTGTGGGGACCGATTTCTATCATGCCTGCGGTCTATCGGTCCCCGGATGGCGTACGTTGCAAATCTCTTCGAAACTGATGGATCTGAATTTGGATTGCTGGGTGAACGAACGAGGTGAAGGCACGCGCCCAACGGAGGGGTTATGCTTTGGCAGCCGGTTTCTCGCGGCGTCCAGGCATGCTTATCCAATTCTTCCTGAAAGCTATTATCAAGACATTGTTAACCGCAGAAGCGTTTGGCTTGCGCTCTTTCTGGATTATTGCGGGTTCACTGCCTCTAAAAGAACGGCACTCTTTTGCAAGGTTGGACGTTCCCATTATGAAGCTGCATTTGTTAAGCACGGTAATTCGTCTACAGTGCGCGATCAGAACTCGGTCGCGCAATTAATGGCCTGCGCTTATCCGGATAAACGAATTTATCCCTGTTTCTCGCCGGAAGACGTTAAAGGAATTCGAGATGTATTTCGAGGCTTGGATACGAGCCAGCTTCTCCAACAATGTGATCTTGTTCCGGAAGAGTGGACGAGCGCGAATGAACACGCTGCATGGCTGGAACAATTAAATGGTCTGTGGGACAGAAAGGCACTTGATTGGTGGATCGACGATTTCTGCGCTACTGTACGGCAGAGCCCATTGCAAGGCCTGTGTAGATATTTCTAGCCAAAGCACCTGCCGAGCAAAGCCGTCGTCAAGGCAAGCGAGTTGCCAAATGGAACATCCCGGTTGTTTTCTAGGCAGGCTTGCTATGCACTTCCATCATGTGGTGTGCACTACTTTCATAACTCCAATGTCCAAAGGTGGGGCTAGGATGGATCGAGGAAATGAGCAGAATTGTGACAAGCGTTAGCACAAACCAGAAAAAAGAGCATGCTTCGGTTCCCCGTCGCAGCTGGATACCGAGCCCTTTAAATAAGTCCCACTCTTGTTCTCGTTTGGAGGAGACGAAAGACTGCGAGCAAACAATGGCCGACCTCGAGTTTCAGATCGCAAACCTGCGGCGCACATGCGCGCATTTCCAAACGTCTTCGCCTCACCGAGCAGCGTATTGCCAACTCGACTTCTTGCAGGAGGTTCTCGCCGAGGCAACGCATCTCCTTCATCAACCGTGCGGCCACTCATGAAAGACATGAAAGACCAAGGCGACCACAAACGTGTGGCGATCCAATGTCGTGTTAGGCTATGGATGATCAAAGAGCCGCCACCCTCCGCATATTCGTGCGAACGAGTGGCGGTTGACGTCTTTGGTATCAATTAGCTCTGCTGGACCGGGCCACGTTGCGAGTGAGAGAGCCAGCCGACAACCGACCAGAAACAATGAACGCTACGACAAATGTCGTCCAAAAAATGCGAGGCGACGCGATGCACGCAACTACCATCGATAGATGGTTAAGTTGTGCGCATAGACGACAACCGGATCTCCGCTGGCTTTGGCGGGGTCCATCTGGAAATTGACGATTGTGTCTCCGATATTCCATCTCAGAGCTTCTTCCTGAAATGTCGTGACATTCAACTTGTCGACGATTCCGTCGAAGGCCACCCAGTTGTAAGTCACATTGCCGGAGTCGTCGCGCGTGGTATAGATCTGAAGGTGATGCCAGGAGTCGGCAGTCCAGGTTCGCGGGTTGCAGGGGAGTTCTGAAGGTATCCAGTGGGTACCGCCTGCTCCGCCAGCGGGGTCTGAAACATAGGAGTAATCCCACTTACCCTTGAATCCATCGCATTGAAACGCGAAGATCACGGTGTCACCGTTCAATGTTACTTGGTTCAAGTCCAGTTCCAGATTGCCAAGTAATGCAGGATTCGGGAATTGAACCCAGACGTCATAAATAAAGTTATGGGTTGTTGTATCTTTGACGAAGTCAATGGAGCATCTCTCGCCGCCGAAGTTAGCGTAACTCGATATCTCAAATTTCTGAACGTCTTTGTATCCGCCCACGGTGAGTGGGTAAGCTATACCGCCTGTAGACGAGCCCGACGTACCATCATCGTGCTGGCACTTCCACTTGGAATTGCCATTGAGATCGCCGGAGGAGATTGCATAGGAAGGAATGAGAGTTGGCGGAGGGTTGGAGACGGTGATAGCAACGTCGCTTATGCATACGGTCTTCTCCGCCCATCCTTTAACGCGCAGCATGTGGCTTCCCACGGTGGCCTTTACCTGCGTGTTTATTGCGGTCCCACCTACTACATAGGCATCGGGCAGCGAATCGACCGAGTAGCCCATCGAGACTACCGGACGGCCGTTGCATGTTATCTCAGTTGCGCTAAGCAAGAATGGAGTTTCAACCTGGGAGCCGTTTGTTGGACTGGTTACGGTTGGGGTGGCATTCGCAAACGACGCTGCAATGGACAATGATGTGGCTGTTAGAAATACCCTATAAAGTGATCTCATTTAGACCTTTCTACAAACCCGCACTAGAGTTTTCGGACGACTTGTTAGAAACGCTCGGCGGAATGCTTTGCATCTTGCCGCTGTTACTAAAATCCGCCCAAATTGAGCAATGCCTAAAACATTCGTACCGATGCGTTGTGAGTGTCGTCGTAGGAGTATTGTGCGTTTTGCAGAGTGAGATTTCGCGCACCGAGATAACAAATGGTGTCCACAATTCGTTGTCGTGGGAATTTGAGACTACAAATCTCCTTAATCGGAACAGACTCACATGAGGGTGTCACGGATGAAATCAACGCTAGACCGCCGGCAAAACGTGCAGCGGGAAGCGGCGCGGGAACTCGTGAGCTGAAACAGTCACGACCTTGTTCCTGCCGCCGTGTGCATAGTCTCGCCAGCGAAATGAGACGCTGCCGTTTTCAAAATCCACGAGGCGTGGTTGGAGATGGCTACGCGATGGGTGTAGCGGGCCAGGTAGTTGAGAACGTGTTCGGCTCCCCCGAACGGTGGCTTGGAGTAGACGACCCAATCTTGCCTAAATAACTGCCGGAGAAAACTGTTAAGGCAGCCGCGCGCGATTAGATACTGCTGTGAGCCATGAAACTGCAGTTGGTGCTGCGTGAATAGCCGCTTCTGTCCAGCGGCGAACTTGCCGCGGAGGACTCGGCTCCACAAATTCGCCCGGAGATAGAAATCAAAGCGGTCATAGTTTGCTGGAAGAAAACTTAGAATGGACAATTTGCCCGAAAGGGCGCCTTTTACTCTCTTAAATTCGCTCGGAAATCGAAATCAAGACCGTCAGACTTTTGCTGTGAGAAAACTTAGAATGGGTAATTTGCCCCCAAAAGCGCCTTTTAGATTTCTCAATGCTCCACCGCCTAGCAGACAATGGCTCCGGTTATGAGCGCCGGAGCAAAAATAGGCCACAGAGCGCCGCTTGAGCGGAGCTTTGCGGCGGAGTAAAAGTAGTCCACCGCCGGATCTTGGTTTCTAGAGCTGGGTTGCGTAGGCAACGTGGTTCATGGAACACCGGAGGGATGCTCGAGGTGGAGATTTACGGACGTGTTCGGCGAGCGGTACGACTCGAAGGTAAGAGTCAGCGGGCGGCGGCCAGAGAGTTTGGCCTTTCGCGAGATACAGTACGGAAGATGCTCGAGTACGCGGTGCCGCCCGGCTACCAGCGACAGCAGCCGATCAAGCGTCCCAAGCTGGGACCATGGTTGGGCGTCATCGACGCCATTCTGAACGATGACAAGCAGATGCCGGTCAAGCAGCGGCACACGTCGAAGCGGATCTTCGAACGGCTGAAGGAAGAGCACGGGTTCACGGGCGGCTATCGGCGTAGCCGTCCTCAATCGAATGCTCCATGAAGGCCGCCCCGAATCCGTCCGCCGCCTGAGAATCGCTGCGTGAAATAGGTCGGGAAAGAGAAAGCTCGGCCCTCGTTCGATCCATGCAACAACGCCCGGGTTATCGCTTTCCTGCTGAAATGCTCCATAGAAACGGTTGCGGCGCGCCGACCAGTGATCTAAATGCTGCCTTGCTAAGATCTGCTGCGGTACAGTGCATCGATGATGAGGCGCTCGGCGGCAGTGCAGCAAACGATCGAAGTGTCGGCTACAAAACTCATAAGCCTCCGCCCACTGGGGGTCCCATACCTTCAAAAGAATAAGGGAAGCTAAAAGTCGGTCTGGACGCGAATGCAGCTCGATGTCTCTCGCGTAACCCTGGAATGCTGCCGATAAGGCATGTGAGGACTCACAACTGAGCTTGATCACTGAACCGACAATTAAGCTGCCCGTGCACTTTTCGACTTAATGAGCCACTTACCGGCTGTGTCGTCAGGGATTTAAGAATTTCGTCTGGGACTGGCTTCAATCCAACGCGAACCAAGCCTGGCTTGTTCTGGTCACCATTTTGTCTTGAGAGAAGCTGCCACTATGCCAGCGATCAGTGAGATTTACGACAAAAATACGACCAGTGACAAAGTTAGCCCTAAAATGGATTCCGTTGTATACGCAACTGATTTGTCACTCTATTCTCAAAACACAGGCGTCTTGGCCATGGAAATCGCCGCGCGTCTCTCGACAAAGCTTCTGGTCACTCATGCGTTTACTCTTTCGCAAGCGGCCCTGGAAGTCGAGGTACTTCATTCTCGATCGAGCCAGCAGCGGCAGGACTTGAACTCACTCTTAGCCAGCAAGACCGCACTCCTGGCGCAGGATAATGTCGAAGCCATCGCGAAGCTCTTGGAGGGTGACCCTCAGAAAATCGTCCCGGAATTTGCCAGTCTCCACGCGCCATCTTTGATCGTTATGGGAGCGCATGGCGGCGGCAGGTTCGTGCGGAGTATCCTTGGCTCCGTATCCGAGCAGATTCTTTGGTCATCACTCATGCCGTCGCTCACGGTGGGTCCGAAGGTCCCACTCATATCTTCGTTTACTGTTCCTTGCAAGAAGCTCCTTTATGTAACAGGTTGCTCATCAGCAGTTGGACATGCCGCGGAGTTTGCAGTGACCTTTGCGGAAGCGCTTGGGGCAGAGATCGATATGCTCATTTTGCCGGGAGAAAAGGCGGTTCTGCAGCCAGTTCCTGATGATCATGAGCCAAAGCGATCAGGGAATATCCCCAATTCGAAAGCAAATGTTGCGGTCGGCAAGGCACATGATCGAATTCTTGAAGTTATCAAAGAGCGATCAATTGATATGCTGGTGCTTGGCATACAAAAGACCTCGCGCTTCGGCATGGACAAAAGAACGCCTGACGTCTTTCAACTGATCGTCGATGCGGCGTGTCCAGTGCTAACAATTAGAATATGAGCCCTAGCGACCCGATACGACCTGCAGAAGAGCGGCGCTATTGGCATACAACTTCACCGACTCATGCCGCGATTCCAATGCAAACGTCCCACTTCCCTTGGCCCCATTCTTGGATATGGAATCCCCATCCAGGTCATAAGCACCACAGGCTCTCGCAGAGAATACGCCTAGCGACTGCTCGGTATCAGTCGCGGCACAATGGACTACGGAATCTGCGCCAGCAGAATCGGCGGCAATCAAACGAGCGAACACACCGTCTTTGCGGTTGAATCCGACTACTTCCCCGCTGGAAGACAGGACTTCTTTCCCGAGTGGAGAGAATTGATCGCCCCCAATCAGGGTTCTCATACCAGTTGAATCGGTCTCGTCGCGGTAATGCGGAATGCTGGCTTCGTGGGACGCGACAGGGCCCGCGATTGCCCTCATCGAAAGGCTCAAGGGAATCGTTGAGCCACCCTCTGCGATCTTGTCGAAGTGTACCGAAAGGGCGGAGGGGCTTTGAGGCTCATTCGTCGCGTGATTGGATACAAATCGTTTCGATTCAACCACGTGACCAATGACCGTGGAGCCACTCCGGAGGACTTGGCCGTCGGGTAGAAAAACGACTTGACTTGTTTTTGCAGTGACGATTTCGCCAGGTTTCGCCTTGCCGGCAGCAACAGTCTGCACGAATACCACTGGAATTGCAGTAGCAGTTGGGATTGTTTGGGGAACTATATAGTTGATTTCACATGCAACTACCTTTAGAATGAATACATGAGTCGCTCAACTATTAGTTCCTACGAGTTGAATCGTCGCTTTCCGACGCCGGAATCCGCGCAGAAGTATATGGAAGAGAAGCGGTGGGGTGGGAAGCCGCAATGCCCATCGTGCGGAGAAGTCAACCTGGTGACGAAGCGCAGGGATGCGGGGTATTACCGGTGCCCGATTTGCCGCTTGGTGTTCACCGTCCGCACCGGCACGATCATGGAGCGTTCACACATCCCCCTGGACAAGTGGCTCTACACCTACTACCTCGTGATGACGGCCCGGAAGGGTATCTCCTCACTCCAGTTGGCGAAGGAGATCGGGATCACCCAGAAATCGGCTTGGTTCCTCCTGCAGCGTATCCGGCAGGCTTGCGGGAAGAAGGATGACGACGATCAGAACGGGTTTCTTCAGGGTATCGTGGAAGCCGATGAGACCTACATCGGCGGCAAAGAAGCCAACAAGCATGAGCACAAGAAGCTGAATGCCGGGCGCGGTGCCGTCGGCAAGATCGCTGTCCTGGGAATGCGCGAACGCGGAGGAAAGGTCAGGGGCAAAGTGCTTTCCAGCACCGATGCAGCTACGATTCAGGCCACAGTTATCGACGCGGTGATTCCTGGATCTACCCTCTATACCGACGAGCACGGCTCATACATCGGTATGGACTTGGTGTATGAACATGCTTCGGTTAACCACAGCGCCAAGGAGTACGTGAATGGAATGGCGCATACCAATGGCATCGAGAGCGTGTGGGCCGTCCTGAAGCGCGGCTTCTACGGTGTGTACCACTCGTTCAGCGAGAAGCACCTTCAGCGCTACGTGGATGAGTTCTCATTCCGGCTGAACGAGGGCAACGTAAAGAACCATACGATGAGCCGGATCGACTCCCTGCTGGCCAAAAGCGTCGGCGTCAGGATCATGTACAAAGACCTGGTCGCTGCATAGAGATTAACGGCTACGGTTAGAGGGGGAAATAAGGAATGATGATAGTCGGCAAGTGTCCCTGGTGTGGGAAGGCAGCTTCTTTTGGGAGTTCTGGATGGTGGTGGTGCCGTTTCTGTAGAAACGGAAAGTGGTAAACACGTCAGCGGCGTTACGTTACCTCTAATGTAATCAGGGAGGTGCAGTCAACTATATAGTTCCCATTGTTTGTGCCTGCCCTGAAACACCGATTGCCGCCAAGCCGCCAAGTCCAAAAAGCGAAATCCGGACAGCCGCGGAAATAGACTCATATGAATCAATCATGGAAGAACTCCTTTTTGGGGCCGAATTACCCGCAAATCGGTTGGAGCGGTAATCCCACGCACTTGTAAGGACGTCAAC